>Ga0209166_10000730_pt1 | contig 32239 bp, 29 predicted proteins | sample Coa_R1_3_FD_187151 | JGI IMG/M metagenome (GOLD analysis project Ga0209166, IMG submission 187151) | Surface soil microbial communities from Centralia Pennsylvania, which are recovering from an underground coalmine fire - Coalmine... | ecosystem: Environmental > Terrestrial > Soil >...
GCTGATAACGATCAGGCGGAGCCTTAGCCAGTGCTTTCAGAATCACACAGATCAGGCCGCGGTGAATCGCAGGATTCAACTCCTGCAGCGGAATGGGTTCTTCGTTGACGATCTTGTAGAGAATGGTGGCGATATTGTCGCCGACAAACGGTTTTGCCCCGGTCACCATCTCATAGAGGATCACGCCGAAGCTGAAAAGATCGGAGCGCCCATCGAGCAAATGACCTTTTACCTGCTCGGGGGACATGTATGTAGGTGTGCCCAGCACCTCGCCTGTGCTGGTCATGCCGCCTCCGGCCTTGGCGATGCCAAAATCCATAATCTTTACCATGCCGCCGGGGAGAATCATGATGTTGGCTGGTTTGATGTCGCGATGCACCACGCGCTGCGCCGAGGCGGCATCGAGTCCCGCGCAAATCTGGCGCGAAAGATCAAGCACTCGTTCCGTAGACAGGACACGCTCCTGTAGCAGAAGCTGGTGTAGTGTTTTCCCTTCGATATATTCCATGGCCATATAGAAGAGGCCATTGATCTCGTCGGCATCGTAGATGGTGACGATGTTGGGATGGTTGAGCACACCGGCCAGGCGGGCTTCCGTGCGGAAACGCTGCAGCAACTCGCTGGTCTCGGGTCCCTCTACATCCAAACGCATGGTCTTGAGGGCCACCGTACGGCCAATGGTCGGATCCAAGGCCTTGTAGACTACCCCCATAGCGCCCCTACCCAGTTGTCCTAGGATTTCATAGCGCCCGATTTTTTCCAGAACCACTCCCGTGCTCATAAGACATACCACTAACGGCTAGCGATGAACGCCGCACAGATTTCAGTACCCAATTTTTCTCAAGGAACGCGAGATACTATCTCCGAAAGGGGGGCAGTCTGACGTGCTGACTGTTTACATTGACTATGATGGCACAATCCGGCGCAAGATATGGTTACGAGGGTAATGTTAGTAGCTAATTGCAGTTTCAGGACTTTCAGCAGCGGTTACATCGTAAAGCCTTCTGAGTCGGTCTGCCAAGCCGCTGGTCAGAGCAGAATTGGGGTTGGCCAAAACCAGAATCATCGGGACAGACTCGCATTCGGCTGGCGGAGAATTCTCCAATGGTGGCTCGGCAGTTTCTTGATTAAACGACTTTGCGAGGGTAGTAGCGTGTCCGAGTCAGTAACGAGGACTTGGAGTTCACCCGTCGGCGCCCCTCCGCACGCGGAGGTGAGAGGCAAAGCCACGGTTCACGAAGCGACTGTGGACGTTCCCTATGCAGCAGACCTACGCATACGCCGCTCCGATAGCACTATTAAGACAGTAACAGTTTTTCTGGCGTGTATCGTGGCGTTACAGTTGGGCGCTTCGGCCTTGACCTTGAAGAAGTTCCCTTAACATAATAGCTATTAACTCAGCCGAGCGCTTAATAGAGAATCTGAAGCAAAGATTAGCCAGTAGCCAATAGGAGCATGGCAAGTAGCATCGCCGAGCTTGGGAAGACACCGAAGATGAATTTAGGATGGCAAGAAGGCCGTCTGAGTATTTTTAGATTAGCAGCTATCTTCAGCATGCTCCCTAAAAAAATCAAAGACCAACGTATGTGTGTTCTGGTCAGCCGACACAAACTCAAACCCATATCTTGAACCTTTTCTTTATATCGGCCTTGCTTGTATGCGGAGCGGGCGCCGTCCTGTAATTGAAACCTCGATTGACGTGATCCATTCTAAAGGCAGGTCGTAATCAACGATTGCGGCGAAACCGTCATAGCTGTGGTCAACGCATTTCGCTATGACCCGGTGCCCTTGAAACTCAATTGCCACGAAACAATCGGCTTCGTATCGTGGAGAACGTCTTTTTTCCTGATCTTCGGGGTGGGCAGATGCCAAGCTGCGGGGTTCAGTTCCATCGAGGGTCTGGTTTTCCATCCAATTCGAGTTAATACGCTCACGAGTGCCTGGCTTGTCGTCGAACTCAACTTCGTATCCCTGGTAAGGGTGCCGGCTTTTGATAGTTCCAACTCGTCCTTTGAACTTTGCGGGAGCTTTTTGATCTGTAACCTGCACACGCATACCTATTTCGAATTTCCTCCGGGTCATAGTCTCCTCGCTTTTTTCTGTTGCCAATTGTGAAGAAACTGGGACATTGCGCCGGACGGATCGTTTCATCTTAGAAGGATTACCCGGGGCTACTTCATCAACCTACCCCACTGGTCCAGCGATATTGGTGTTTGGTCCTGGACAGAATTCGAGCCTGACGAAAAGGATATTAGCGACGTTATCTTCACGATTAAGCCTGGAGCTGTGCCGCAAGGACGGGTTGTTGCTGATGGACCAACAGCCGCCGGTTTCGGCAGGTCTCTCGCTCCTATTGCAAAGTCGGGTGCCCAGCAATCCGGCCCGGCTTGCGGAGCTACCGACAGATGGTTTTCATGATCTGGTCGCCCCAGATTATCTCTGCTGGGCCCTGGCCCGCTTTCGCATTCGCTCTCTGTGCTTCTTGAGGTGTTTGCGACAGAACCCACCTACACCTTTCTTCCCGCAAATAATACAGCAACCTTGTTTCTCTTGGCGAAGCTGCCACTTGCGCTGGCGGCTGAGCGGAAGATCAGTGAATTCATCTCCAATTGGCTTTCGCCCCGCTCCTTGGCGCCGATGTTCTTTCTTGCGGCTTCTCACAGTACTTACTTTTCTTGGTCACGGTGCCTTTAGGGCTGGAAGCGCCCCGCGGTTCAGTCATGACTTGCGGCTGGTTGACGTTCTTCGACCAGCCCTGCAAACGCCCTGTTCTTTGAACGAAAGTACATTTGACTCTGATATTGAGGGACAATCTCCCTGATTTTGGCACGGATGGAATCGCAATCATTAACCTTCAAGGCAATTCGAAGTTGATTCAGGTGGTGCTGCAACTCAGGCCAACTGAGCAAATGGCCTTGAGTACGTTTTATCTTTTCAAAAGCCGTAGGAAGGATTCGTTCTGTCGAATAGAAAAGCTCCTCCTCCAGCTTTTCACCGGGTCTTAAGCCAGTAAACTCGATTTGGATCGTGTTCTCCTGTAGTCCGGCAAGCCGCGCCAGTGTTCGAGCCAGATCCAAGATCCGCACAGGCTCACCCATGTCCAGGACGAGAACGTCTCCATGTCTACCGATTACAAATGCTTGTAACACCAAAGCCACTGCTTCTACTGTGGTCATGAAAAATCGTCTGACTTCTGGATGCGTGATTGTTAGAGGCTGATGTCGTGCAAGTTGCTGCTTCAGAATTGGGACCACGCTGCCACTCGAACCGAGTACATTTCCAAACCGTACAGAGACGCAACGCATTCCGTTTGATGATCGAGATGAAAGGATCATTTCACATATTCTTTTAGTCGCGCCCATGACGCTGGTTGGATTCACAGCTTTGTCTGAGGAGATCAGTACAACGCTGTTACATCCAGAATCTTCGGCAATATTGAGAAGTTCAATAAATCCAAAGACGTTGTTCTTCACCGCTTCATATATATTCTCTTCCATTAAGGGAACATGTTTGTATGCCGCAGCATGGAACAGTAGATTCGGTCTATCGACGCTCAAGAGATTGCGTAGACGTTCACAATCTGTAATGTCAACAACACACATGAAAGCATTCGAACCGTTCTTGTGTCTCGCTAGGTCTTGCTGGAGATAAAAAAGGCCCGACTCGTTCTGGTCCAGGCAGACCAATCGCGCAGGGTTGTAATCCAGGATTTGGCGGCACAGTTCTGATCCGATTGAACCTGCCGCGCCGGTAACGACAACCGTCCGTCCAGCGATTTGCTCCTCCACTGAGTCAAGATCAATTCTGATGGGCTGCCGATCGAGAAGGTCATCGAGATTAACCTCGCGGAGTTCGCTAATACTGACTTTATCCGCAATAACGTCTTTTAGCGCAGGCACAGTCCGAAACTTCACCTGGGCCTGGCTGCAGATTTCAATGAACCTGCGCATTTCGATGCTGGTTGCTGAGGGAATTGCGATGAGGACTTCGTTCACCGCATATCGTGATACTAAGAAAGGAAGTTTGTCGACCGTACTGAGAACGGGTATGCCATGAATTCTGACCCCCACCTTAGAATGATCATCGTCTAAACACCCTATCGCGACGTATCCACTCTCAGGACGAGTAATCTCCCGAAGGATCTGCTGAGCGCAAAAACCAGCGCCTACAATTATTACCTTCTTACAAGTTTTAAGGTCTTGCCGAACAGATTCTGCTAATGCACGGGAGAGGAGTCGAACACCAACGAGGCCCCCTGCAGTAAGTACTGGTTCAAGCAGATAAATTGACCTGGGAAAGGATTGGACCGCCAGAACATAATGCAGGATGAGCCAGAAGAGCAGCGATCCGAGAGAAACTGCTTTCAGAACGTCGATTCCATCTCTTATCCCTGCATAACGCCACCAGCCGCGGAGCAGTCCAAAACAAGCCAGGGTGCTAACCCGGACTGGCACAAGCAGCGCTGCCGCGAAATACAAGAGCGATCGATGGGGGAAGGTGAAATCAAACCGCAATAACCAGGCCAGCAACAAGCAAGATAGGACCAACATTGATTGAAACGCGGCAGTGAACCACTGCCTCCTTTGCAAGAGCAAAGTCGGTAGTTTGAAACCGAAGGAGTTCCACAAGCTTCTCAAGGAACTTCTGTGCGAGCTACTAGGAACATGCATGGCGCTTCCCGTATGTACAAAGAGGATTTCGAAGAAGTACGTTCGTAGACCTAGCTAAAGTTGACTGTTCCTGAACCAGAAATGCAAAGATTCGAGGGCCAGCTTCAAAGGCAAGATATTGCGAAAACATGTCAGGAGCAGCATTTTGTTTGAGCAGTTGCGCGGATATGATTGCTTGCAAATTCTATTTTGCGCTGGATGACTCTTCAGACTTCTTGAAGTTACCAGGTTACCGCATGACTACACTGGGCTGGGCCCGTTCAGCATGCCAATCGTTAATCTGAGTAAAACCTAAATTGACTGCTCTATAAATCGATGAAATTGAGACTGAGGAGTGGAGATGACAGTTCCCAACCAAGGCTGCTCGGATATCCGAAGTAGGTCACTCAACTGCTTACAAATCAAAGCCCAGCGGCTCCCGTCATCGATTTCCTCGGAGATGACTCAATAGAGCGTCCTTTGCCTTCGGCATTCCCCTCGTTTAGCAAACTTGTCACAAGGAACTCTTTTTCTCTTTTTTGCAGGAATACCTGCTCAGCCGAAGCAGCGATGTCTTCTGCGCCAATGTAATACGCCCTTTCGAGCGAAGCACTGGAAGGAGCAGGCACATCAGGCAGACAAACTCTAGCGACCGGCGCCTTCAAAGCAGCAAATGCCCCTTCCGCTACGCCAGCCGATATTTCGGCAGCCACGCCACATGTTTTCCAAGCAGCGTCAACGACGATCAAACATCCTGTCTTGCGCACCGAATTAAAGACTGTTTCATGATCCCAGGGAGATATCGACCGAAGGTCGATCACTTCCGCGTCGATCTGCCGGTGTGTCAAAATACTGGCAGCCTTCAATGCCTCCACAACCATAAACGACGTCGCAACGATCGATACATCTGCCCCTCTTCGACGGATTGCTGCAACACCGATGGGTACTTCATACATGGCTTCTGGGACCTCTCCTCGTTCCTCGTAGAGCCACCGGTCATCAATGTACATAACAGGGTTGCCGTCTTTGACGGCTGCAATTAACAGACCCTTGGCATCATACGGAGTCGCTGGCATGATAACTTTCACCCCCGGTATGTGTGCGAACATTGCTTGCAGAGCCTGGGAGTGCTGTGCGCCCTGCTCGCCGCCTCTGTTAATGACTGCCCGGATCACGATTGGCACGCCAACCTGCCCGGCAAAGATGTGGGACCAGTTGGCCGCTTGGTTAACGATTGGATCTACAGCAAGCAACATGAAGTCCATCCTGGAATGGAATACGATTGGACGCATTCCAGCCAAAGCTGCGCCAACGGCGGCTCCCGTCGTCGCATTCTCTGAAACAGGAGAATCGATGATCCGATCTCGGCCGAAGTCCTTGTCGAGATCTTTGAGGCTTGTACCTGCATACCAAGGACTCCGCACACCTTGACCAATTACAAAGACGCGCGGATCGGTTTTAAGCAGTTGAGCGAATGCTTCGCGAATCGCTTGAGCATAAGTGAGTGTGCGCATATCACCTTCCAGTTTGTGGGTTGATGAAAACGTGTTTTTCCAAATCATCTGCTGAAGGACTTAACGATTCGCGCGCGAACTGGATGGCTTCCTGGACCTCCGCGATGATTTCTTGCTCGATGTGATCGATTTCGGACTGAGCTAGGCCCATTTCAACCAAACGCGTTCTAGCCCTTGCTACGGGATCTCTCGGAATCCAATATCCCATTTCATTTTTACGCTTTACCCCTACATCCGTATCGAACGCGGGTCCTACGTGACCTCTCCACCGATACGTGCGGCACTCAAGAAGTGTCGGCCCCCCGTCTCTTCGTGCACGGTCAATCGCTTCAATGCCAGCTCGATACACAGCGACCACGTCATTCCCATCGAGGCAAACTCCCGGCAACCCGTGTGCTTCGCCCGACTTGTGAATATTGTCTTCCGCTCGGCGTTCGTTAATGTGCATGTGACTCGAGTACAGGTTGTTCTCGCAGACGAACACCACGGGAAGACGAAAATTTGCCGCTAGGTTCAAGGATTCATGAAAATGACCTTCCTCCGTTGCACCGTCGCCGAAGAACGGCACACTCACTCTTCTTTCTCCGCGGAGTTTGGAAGCAAGCGCTGCGCCAACCCCGATGGGAATGGTTGCAGCAACCAAGGGCACAGTGCCCAGAAGGCCAACTTCTGGGGCTACCAGATGCATCGAGCCGCCGCGCCCTCGGGCACAGCCGGTGGCTTTGCCGTACAGTTCGGCCACTAACGCACGAAGATCGCCTCCCTTCGCAAGATAGTGTCCATGCGAACGGTGGCCACCAAAAATGTAATCTTGCGAATCCAACGCAGCACAAATGCCGACGGCAATCGCCTCCTGACCTGTATAGAGATGTGTCGGGCAACGAATCTCACCTTGCCCCAAGAGCATGGCTATAGATTCTTCGGTTACGCGAATGCGAAGCATAGATCGAAACAGACTCCGTAGAAGGCTTTTGTCAATAATGCCGTCAGCCCGCGAAGTCCTTGCGCAATTTTGGGACATCTTCTGTCTCCTTGAGAATGAAGGTTCTAATGTGATGAATGCTGTGATGATTTTTCGTTAGAATTGATGGGCTATCGGTCGTTGGCGGCCTCATGCGCCGGCGTACCAGCTAGGCCCTGCGGACATGCAGTAGAAGTCTTCAAGAGAACTTCGTGATCGGGTTGGTCCAATTGCCAATCGACGGCCTTCAGGTTTTCTCTAAGTTGAGCTTGATCCTTCATTCCCACCAGCACAGTTGCGATCTTTGGGTTATCCAATATCCAGCGTAGGGCGATGCTGCAGACACTTCGTCCCGTGCGTTCACTCAGACGAGATAAAGTGCCAAGGAGTTGCTCTTTTTCTACACGCCCCTCTTCCGAAAAATAGGGGCTGCGGGTGCGAGTATCCCGATCTCCAAAACGAGAACTAATATGACGCTTGCCTGCGAGCAAGCCCCGGGCTAGACCGGTATGAGCAAGAACACTGATTTGTTTGGCATCACACCAGGGAAGAATATCGGTTTCAACATCTCTGCAAAGCAGGTTATAGGCTACCTGCTGTGAATCAATCCGGCAGGTGCGGCAAGCTTCCTGCAGCAGTTCTAGAGAGAAATTGGAAACTCCAATAAATCGGATCTTCCCTTGATCTTGGAAGTCCCTCAGCGTCTCGAACGTCTCCTTGATGTGCGTCATCGGGTCTGGCCAATGTATTTGATAGAGACTAATCACATCAACTCGCAGTCTTCTCAAACTGTCCTCAATGGCCCGAGTAATCTGTTTCCTGCTTGAGTTGCGGCTCACGCGGCCCTTCTCATCCCATACCAGGCCACCTTTTGTCGCGATGACCACCTCATGGCGTCTTTCGTCCAAAGCGCGCGACAAAAGCTCTTCGACGAAGCCGAAGCCATATACATCTGCAACGTCGAAGAAATTAATGCCAGAGTCCAGTGCTGCGCGAATCGCCGCAATCCACGCGGATTTGTCAATGGGGCCGTAGTCGTAACCACTTGCTGGTCCACACCCAAAACCCAATCGAGAAATCGCGCAACCAGTACTACCCAGATTGCAAAATTCCATCAGTACCTCGAGAACATCCGAGCAATTGTCCGGATGATCAAATTCAAATCGATCCAAAATGAGTGGTTTCGAACGTACACTACGCGCAGGCGATTCTTTTCCGCCCTATATTTCTCAATGAAGACGCGACGGGGGTCGTCCGAACCAACAAGTTCGTTTAGATTATAGAAATGTATAGACGCGTAATCCGTAATTCCCGGGCGCACAGAAAGAATGATTTTCTCTTCTTCAGAGTATGCAGCCGTATGTTCTTCCACCTCAGGACGAGGCCCAACGACGCTCATTTCTCCTCTAAGGACGTTTATTAACTGTGGTAGTTCGTCGAGCTTAAGGGGACGTAACCATTTGCCGATGGGAGTAATCCGGGGGTCGTTGTGGCCGGTGGAAGTGCTTCCAACCAATTCTGCGTCAGGTTGCATTGTCCGAAACTTAAAGATACGGAACGGCACGCCGTAAAGTCCTATCCGCACACCCCGATAGAAAACTGGCCCACGCGAGTCCAATTTGATGCCGATCGCAATCAATAGGAAAATCGGTGAAAGTACGATTAAACCTACAATGGCACAGATCAAATCAAAGGATCGCTTCATCTGAAGGAAGACATGAATTCGACTATCGTATAAACAATTCATCCGTCTTTCCACGCCAGCCTAGTCCAGCGGCTTGTGCAATTCAAACGAGAACTGCCATGCCAGTAGCTGCACACCCGGAATTCTTAATAGAATGCGATCAATCGCATTCAGAATCGGCATCACCACGCCGAACACGAGGGGGGCTTTTCGTACGAAGGCACCAAGAATACTTAAGAGGTGCCAATAGCGTATTGCGCCGACGTTGAAGTACTTTTTTGCTTTGCGGACATCTTTAAGCGACAAGATGTGATGTTTTTCCCACTCTGTCCGCATCTCTGGAGTCACAGCTCGATAGAATTTGATCATCGGATTGTAATTGAGAGCTTCGCAAGCGAGAATGCATCCTCCGGGTTTCAGTATGCGGTGCAGTTCAGGGTACGCATAGCCAAGGTCGAGGTGATGTAACATGTAACTGCATAGAACAACGTCCACAGACGCGTCCGGTAGGCCAGTTACTTCGCAGTCTCCTTCAATGAAAACACAAGTTTCGGAGAGTCCTTCACGTGCCGCAGCTCCTGCAGCGTTGGCTACGGAGACATTGCTGACATCGATGCCAATGCTGAGCGCCGCTCCCATACGAGCCGCTTTGATAGCTTCGAGACCGTCGCCGCAGGCGTAATCCAAAAACACTTTACCAGGCACTTTTTCCGCGAGCCATGCGTTTCGATATTCCAGTGACAGTTGCGTGGTCGAGTACCATTTTGCATTGCCTCGGCGCTGCTCCTCCGTTCCGTCGGAATTGGTCGAGGAGCGACGATCACGGCTGAAGTTTGCCCATTGGCGTTCTTGGCCCTTTCGTTCTTCCAGGCTGGCGGCAAATTCAGAAGAATTGCGCGCTCCAAGGCGCCCTAGTACCGCGCGAAGTTTGTCAATTGCGGCGGCTTCCGTTGTGTGATTGTTTTCATAGATGGTTTGCGTGCCTTGAGTATTCATATGTCAGCTATCCCTTTTTGGATTCAGACTGTTGAGTTTCTACTTCCCGATACCTACTAAATAGAGCCCGATTGTTGTGCCCGCATGCATTGTCCGCAATTCTGTCTCCTCTTGCATTAGTGCGCATGATGTCCTGTGGTTCAATCTCGACCGGAGTTGGTGGAGCATCGAAGAACTCAGGCATCAGTTCTCTATAAACCTCGAGAGTCTGCTTAACTACGAGCGCTTCGGAGAAGTCACGAACTGCGATTTCTCTTCCGCGTGTGGCCATTTTTGCCCGCAGATGAGGATCCTTGACTAAACTCGCGATGGCTCGCGCTAAAGCACCGGTGTTGTGAAGGGGTAAGAGAAAGCCATTTTCACCATGAAGAACTACTTCCCGGCAACCGGCTACATCGAATGCGACTATTGCACGCTCGCAGGCTGCTGCCTCAATCAGTGCTTTTGGTACGCCTTCTCCGTAAGATGGGAGGCACACTAGATTCGCTCTAGCGAATACTTGAGGCATGTTATCCTGCTGCCCCCACCATTCAACTTCACCAGCATCAACCCAACGGCGCAATTGGGACTCTGGAATTGAGGAAGTGTGAGCCGGGTCTGGTTCGCCCACGAGCACAAAGCGGACCGAGACCTTTTCTCTCCTCAGGATTCTCGCTGCCTCAACAAACTCTGCCACACCCTTTTCCCATAACATTCGGCCAGCCAAGAGTACGATGGGGATACCATTCGGTTCCGGCTGCGGGAAGAATTTTGTGCAGTCTACGCCAGATCCACGGATGATTCTGGAACGACTAGTTTCTATCGTCCCTGCTCGAACGAGAAAATCTAGATTGTCAGAATTCTGGAAAATGGTCTTAACATTCCTTCTTTTTACAGAGAACCGGAGAAGCAAAAGTATGAAGCTGCGTAAAACCTGCATTGCTCTTGAGTTATCTGTGAAAGCATGCCCAAGCCCCGGCAGGGTGTTCACTGTTGGAATTTCTCTCCAGAGCCGTGCGGCGATTCCTCCGTATATGACCGCCTTCATTGAAAAATGATGGACCAAGTCAGGCTGGATCCGCTTATATGCTCCGAACACTTGTAAGAAAGAACGAATCTCGCAAAATGGATTAAGGCTTTTCCTTGAAACCTGCCAGGAGACAACCTTAAATCCTTCTCTTTTGATGTTTTCTCCGAGCTGTTGTATGCGAGTCATGACCCATACTTCAGCTCCCATGTCGCGCAGCCTGCGCGCCAGGGCGAGGCGGCGAGTCCAAAAAGAGTGGTCCTCAGTCACAAGAAATAAGATCTTTGGTGCGACACGAGACTTAGTCATAGAAATTCTCTCGTGATCCTCTCTTTGCTCGTTCAGGGTTGCACCTGAAGGAGCCAAGTGGGCTCCCACTTTCGCTGACGGTTTTAAGTTCCTGTGCCAATTTCTTTGACTCTTTTTTTGCCATCGACTGTAACCGAAGCGTAATTCGGGCTCGCTTAGGAACTTGATACAACAGAAAACTGTTCCTCCGGTTGTATCCGGCTGTTCTCAGCCAGCCACGCTTGAAACATCAATATTCCCCACAAAGCGTGCTGGCCTGTACCCCGACCCGCAATATGCTCGCCCCATTTTTTTCGAATCATCTTAGGATTGAAAATGCCTTCGCTTTCCAATCTGTCTGCAGCCAATAGCGACTCTGCCCAATCGCGAAGGGGGCCACGCAGCCAAGTCTCCAGAGGGATGCTAAATCCGGATTTCGGCCGCTCGGCCAATTGCCTTGGAACGTAGCGGTACAATAGCTGGCGCAAAAGCCACTTTCCCTGGCGGTCTCGATTTTTCATAGAAGCAGGTAAGCGCCATGCAAATTCCACGACACGGTGATCCAATAAAGGAACCCGCACCTCCAAGCTAACGGCCATGCTCGCGCGGTCCACTTTCGTCAGAATGTCATCCGGGAGAAATGTAACGGCATCAAGAAACATCATCTGCTGAACAAAGTCGGACAAATCCGCCCATTCGTCCATTGCGGTTGGAATTTTCAGTGATTCTCTGGCACCCATCACCAGTGAAGCTGGATCATCCCAGTGCGAAATGAGGCTTAAATAGACAGACCTGAGATCTGACGACTCTAGAATTCGTGCCAACTTATGCAACTTCTGCCCGGGAAGTCTGTGTTGCCACTTGGTAGACAGGAAAGGATTCACACATCGGAACAGAGAATCCCAGGTCTGCGGAGACACGCTGGTAATGGCGGTAGCTGCCGTTCGTCGAGCGAGCGCGGGAAGGATCCCAACCCGATTCCAAATCGCGGCACTCCACACATGACGTGTATATCCGCCGAATAGCTCATCTCCTCCATCTCCGGAAAGGCCCACTGTCACCTGTTTGCGGGCCATCTGTGAGACCAGGAATGTAGGGATTTGAGAGGAATCCGCGAAGGGCTCATCGTAGATCAGTGGCAGCTTGGGGATAACAGCCATTGCCTCCTTGGCAGTTACATAGAGCTCGGTGTGAGCGGTGCCCAATTGTTTTGCAACTTTTGCCGCGTCCTCAGCCTCGTCGTATTCTCGTTCCCACATACCGATCGAAAATGTCTTGATGGGCACGGGGCTCTGTGCTTGCATGAGGGCTGTAATCGTCGAGGAGTCCACACCTCCCGACAATAGTGCGCCCAGCGGAACATCCGACAGCATGCGCATCTTGACTGAGGTTCTCAGGAGCGTATCGAGCTGCTCAAGAGCTTCCTGTTCCGTACCACGGAATGGGTCCGCCATGCCGCTTTCCGCGACTTCCTTAAGGGACCAATAGGGGCTAGGCACCGAGCGGTGGCGCTCTTCGCTTGAGAGACTGAGGAGAGTTCCAGGCGGGAGTTTGAAGATGCCCTTGTAAATCGAGTAGGGACTAGGGACATAGTTGTGCCGCAAGTAAAGAGTCAAAGCTTCATGATCAATCTCAGCAGAAAATCCAGGATACGCACGGAGGGCTTTGAGTTCAGAGCCAAAGAGGAACACCTTTCCCAGCCAACCATAGTACAGAGGCTTCTCCCCCATACGGTCACGGCAAAGATGCAATAGATGTTCCTCTCGATCCCAGACTGCGACAGCGAACATGCCGTTAAATTGCTGGAGCGCGGCTTTGACTCCCCAGTGATCGAAGCAGGCCAGCATTACCTCGGTGTCGGAGTGCCCATGGAAGTTAACGCCACCTTCCTTTGAATGTTCGAGTTCGCGCCTTAACTCCAGGAAATTATAAAGTTCTCCGTTGTAAACAATGACGAACCTGCCGATTCTCGATTCCATGGGCTGATGACCGGTGGGGGATACATCGAGAATCGAAAGCCGACGATGCCCAAGCGCCACGCCAGCGGCTGCATCGAACCAGATTCCGCCGTCGTCCGGGCCACGATGCGTAAGAGTATTCACCATCCGCAACGTCACGGTTTGCAGTTTATTGTTGGAGCTCTCTCGATTGAAATCGAGAAAGCCGGCAATACCACACATCCCTTTGGATCTCCTTATTTCATCGGACCGCAATGGAGAAAACTTATTCTGGCTACACGCGGGGGAGGGCACAGTTGCCGGCGGGCTGCCCGATGCTCGTCAGAATCTCTAACCACTTCGAAAAGCCTCTCTCCAGCGTGTATCGTTCTGCGACCCTGGCTCGGCCAGCTTGCCCCATTTGTGCCCGCAGCTCCGGGTGTTCAATCAGCAAGCTGAGCTTCTCAAACCATTCTTGTTCGGTTTTCACCAGAAAACCGTTCTCATTGTCGGTCACGATTTCACGATTCGCGCCGACTGGAGATGCGACAACGGGGAGGCCAGATGCCATGTATTGAATCAGTTTCAATCCACACTTGGCGCGCGTGAACTCGTTGTCTGGCAGCGGCATAATTCCAATATGGCATTGGGCAAGCAATTCTGCCTCTGTCTTTTCGGACCATTCGAACACCTCCGCGCGGAGGCCATTGACGGGGAAGTCTTCGCCCGCTCCGATAAAACGAAAGCTAACGTCAGCGTGTTTCTCTTGCAGTTTGGCCATCAAAGAAAGAAGAGGGGCCACGAGACTTGCGGTAAGCGGGGTGCCAATCCATACGATCCTCACGTTTGCGGCAACCCTTTCCCGACTGCAATCTTGGTAGAGCGCAAGGTTGACGACCGAAGGTACAACAAAGATGTTGCTGGCGAACTGGCTTGCGTAGCGGGCCAGATGACTGTTCCCAACGACAACCGCTTTAGCGGCGCCCATCAACCGTGGGATCTTTCGTCTAAGGACCGGCCATCCTTGATACTTAAAGTACGCAGCATCGTCGTAATCGATCACCAGGCGATCGTTGCAAGCCAGCAGAAACAGATCCACCGTGGCGGGAAGCAGCGGAAGAATTTCCTGTTCGCAAACAACGACTTCAAAACTAGGCGCGTTGCGAATCGCGCGAAGCCGCTTTGTGTAGCCTGAAATTAACCAACTGACCCCGCGCCGTCCATTGCGATAGAGTTCCTCGAGATAGCCATCGCCAAGCAGCGGCTGCACTTCCACTTTGTGGCCTGCTCGCTGGAGCAGGGGAACATACTGCCAGATCCGATAACGGCTACTGGCGCCCTGCGGGCTATAGCGAGGGAGAAACAAGATGCGCATGTAAATTCACTCTGTGCTTTGGGATCTCCATGCTTGCCACATTTGGTTCATCGAGAAAAAGTCTGTGCGGCGCAATAGGAGTAGATCTCTTATCGGAACTGCAGTTATTCGCGAATAGGAACGCAAGTAGAGTACAGAATTAAGCGAATATCCAGCAGTGGTCACCACGGCTTCGCCAATAATTCCATAGCGCGGAATAATCAGCAGCCCTCCCACGATACATGCGAATAGAGCTGCACTTGCTGGGTACAGTGTCTTCAGCGGCTTGCCGCGCCCATTAAAATCGCTCGATAACACTTTGAAAATACTCGCCACAACGATTCCAGGGAGCAACATCCAGAGCACTGGTATGGAAGAGCGAAAACCAGGAAGAATTGCAGGAATAACGCACGCGCTTGCGGCCACAAGCGCGAAGGAAAGAAGTGCCGTAACTCCAAGTGTCGCCCGACAGACAATTGGTGTGAGACGGCGAGCATCATCGTCGGAACTGGCCGCGACGTGAGGCATCAACACTGGTCCAACGGCTTGCGGTAGATACCAAAGCAACTCTGCTAGGCTGACCGCGAAAGCATAGATGCCCAGATCTGCTAACGAAAGGAAGTAGCCCACTAGAAGTACATCCACGCGATGCTGCAAATATTGTGTTACTGCCCCCAGGTGCGAGCGCCAGCCAAATTGAAGCGCAATGCGAAGAAAGCTGGTAGAGTTTCGCGGATGGCGGGCTCCATTCCACCTCCTAATCAACGCGAGAGCGTAACAACTTGGAAGCGCTACACTCGCCACCCACAACAGGCACACTAGCCAAATCCTGCGTTGATGTGTGGGAAGGAGCAGAATCAAGAGGAGGAAGAATAGAATCGATGGAGCAACCCGCAACCAATTATAGGCACGAATTTGTCCACGGCCCAGGCAGATGTACCCTACGTTAAAGGTCAGAGTCATCGCTGGAATCATGGCCAAAGCCAGCCAGACGTAGCCTGCCGAAACCTTTGGAGTAAACATTGGGCCAACCCAACTCCAAAGCGGACCCAGGATAGCCATCGGCAGAATCCCCAGTAGAAGACTTGCGCAAAAGACACCTGTGGCGATTTCAGAAACCGAAAAGCCACGGTCACGGGAGAGATAGAAAATCGCAGTTGGCCCCAGCCCGAAGCTGAGGAGTGTGAGGCCGATTCCCCCCGAAATGAACTGGAGCAAATAGATAAGGCCCTTCCCCTCCGGCCCAACCATGTAGGCCACGAGGAAATTGTTCATGACTCCACAGAACAGCATTAGGATCTGGGCAAGAAAGACTGTTGTCGATTGAACTACGATTCCAGAATGGGAAACTCCTCTGAAGCAAGACCGATCAGATAAATGATCAGTAACGACATTGCTTCGGCCTGGGCTCGCGAAATCCCGCATTTAGCTCCTTTCCTCGAGGCCGGGGATACTGCCTTTGTTGCATAGGTGAAGCCGTGCTCTCTTCATAAGACCATCAATCGATGACTGACGAGAGCAGGGCATGTAGTTAGGAAGATATGCAGAGAAATATCTCAATAGAGATTTGTAAGATGTTCCTTTGGTGTTATGCATTCAACTCTAAATTCCGGCGACGAAGGTCATGCTTAACGGCAGATGCCTCCGTTTGTCCTGGGTTCCGGACAAACCTGGCGATCGGGATCCCGATCGCCAAGAGATACCACAGGGGACCTTGCGTGAGTTGGTTGCCAATAACACTCAAGGTCAGACCGTAGCAAAGCAGGCCATTGGCGTAGAGGCTGTAGAAGCTGTATGACCGCCGCATCTGGAAATACATCAGCCCGGCGAGCAGGCCGACAACCCAGGGGCCCAGCAGGATTCCTGCGAAGCCGAAGTCGGAGTAGAACGGGTGCAGCCATGTGAAGGTGTTGAACTCCATCGGAATGGAATAGGGCTCGGCCACATAATCAGGAACTTTGATCGTCGGATCCACCATGTGCGCCACTTTGAAAACGGGATGAAAGGTCATTGCTCCGGTCGTGCTCTCTGGCACGCTGTCGATATACGCTTGCAGCGCGGGAATATTTCCCGTCAGATACGTGTAGGGGCTGAGAAACGCAAAATAAGATTCATCGAGGGTAGCAGCCCCAAGGAGTTCCGGATTATTGATCGCCATCTTACCGATCCATGCGGCAATGGCGAAAAACTGCAGCATCAAGAGGACTCCAACCACCAAGCCCGTAGTCAATACTTTGCGCGCCTTCCAACTGCGGGCGTGAGCCAGCACGTAGCTGGTCCATAGCGCCGCGCAAAAAAAGCGGCTCCGGTCGATTACTAGAAATGTTGCGAACGTGCTTACAATAACGATGAGCCAGATAGCCCTGCGCCGGCTTCCTTTCAGTACGGTGAGATAGAACATGCCGAGAACAATGCATGCCACGTTCAGCCAGCAGAACAGCTGGAAGCGTTCCGTCAGGGCACCGCCGAGTTGCATTTCCCAGCGGATTTCATGGGGCGAATCCCAGTAGGTGTTTAAACCAACTGTCGCCTTGACTTGCCAGAGAAAGTCAGCTAAGCCTATCATTCCAAGAAAGAAAAACAGAAAAATGACCTTGAGTAAGCGTTCTGGTGATATCCACTGTGTCGAGAACTCTAATCGTCGACGACTCCAAGTGGGGGCGCAAAACAGATAGGCAAGCAGCCATCCAAGGCCAAACATTCCGAGGTTCAACGTGATCAGAGTCCACACATAAGACCGCACTGGCGTGTACTCGACCCAACGGAGATGGTAAAGCCCGAGGGTAAAGAACCAGATTCCGTAGAACACGCTGAAAGGCGACAATAGGTGCCCGAAATAACGCGATGACAAGAAGAATGCTCCGGCGACTAGGCCGAACAAAAGTAGGCTTGGGAGATAATGTAGCATTCTTTTCTCAGATCGCGACTCGGTTAAAGGATAGCTTCTGGTCAACACTGTCAATTTCTATCTGAATTGAGCGCATACCACGTGGAGTGAGGTGATAGAGCGGGAGCGGGGTTCCTTTCAAACGGTGATTCCTCCAGCGCGAGTGCCGGCGCAACCTATCATTGGAGCAACCTGTCGGTGATAATGATATGTGAGCAACATTCATCGTTCAATTCCGAAAATGCAATTTATTTCCCCAACGTTGTTTTCTGGCTTTGAATAGGCCTGCCATTTCCAAAAGCAGCACCTTACGTGGATCCTGTGGGCAAATAGCTTCCCATTGAGCAGTCCCGACCACCCAAGCTGCTGCGGTAATAGATGAGAATAAAGTGATTAAGATAATGATCAGCAACCGTGGAGGAAATGATTTCTTTTCCGGAATGTCTGCCGGATCAATCACATGAACGACTGGAATTTCCTTGGCTTCCTGAATCTGTGCCAGCTCATATTGCCGTGTGAGCAGCTCGTATACGGTCTCCTGGACTTTGATCTCCCGGTCCAGGTCAGCCCATTTCACCCCTAACACGGGCAATTGACGAATGGAAGGATATAACTCGTCCTGCGCCGTATCTCCGGTGGCAGAGGCATTGTCACTGCCGCCGAGCTTTTGCAATTGGCGTTGCAGTTCTCCAACTCGTGCCCTGAGAGTCCGCACGCGCACATTGTCACTGGTGTAAATTGCTTCCAAGCCCTGAAGTTCAGACTGTGCCGCAATGAGTTGGCCCTTCAATGTCGCCGCTGCCTCCACCATCGCCTTCGTCTGTTCACCAATATCCAGAGCTGTGTTCCTGCTGGCAAATTCGCTGAATTCTTTTTGGGCTTTGTCCAAGTCTGCTCGCACACCTTTTAGCCGTTGCTCAATGAACATTCGTTCCTGTCGCGCAGACGACGTGCTCACTTGTGCTACTAAGCGGTCCAACTCGTCCACATAGGCCTGTGCGATTTGGGCTGCGCGCTGCGGATTTCTATCTGTCACGGTGACGGTAATCACGCCACTCTTGCGGTCTTCGGAAATAGCCGTGCGCTCGCCTAAGTCGTTACGCGCATCCTGCATGTAACGGTCCCAGTATACTTTTTTCAAATTGAAGCGCTCGATCACGTGATCTTGCACAGTACGACTTTGCAGCAGTTTCACAAAAAGCGCGCCGGAGCCGTGTATTCCCAAAAGCTCGCCGGCATATGCATCAGCTCCTGGAAAAGATTTGCTAACCGAGGCCGCCAACATGGCTGCATGTTGGCCATCCGAGTCTGGCGGCATAAGTTGAGTTGTCGAGGAATATCGTGTTGGTATCAGAAATACCATGACTACGGTTAGAGGGCCTACCCAAAACATGACCCGCAACAGAAAACGGCGGCTTTCCCAAAGCAGTCTTGCCGTTTTCCATATCGCACCTTCGGATGCTTCGGACGCATGTTCTGAACTCAGCTCAGGAGCAATTTCCGGAATCCCGTTTGAATTCTCAACTACGGGTGTTTCATGCTCTACCATTGGGTCCACGACTATGATCTCCGCTCGGAATTTGCTGGTTTGGTGATCGTTGATGTTTGGTTAGTTTGTGCAAGCACCCTAGTGGGTGGTCAGGAATTTGGGAGTGACATTAAGCTGAAATGAAAACTCAATATTCCTTTCAATGCGAGGCGACAAAATTGGAAATCGCCATCTTTCGTGCTGCAGGGTCATGGTCAAGCTCAGGTTTGATCGGAGCTTCCAGTTTGCATTAGCGCCGATGTCGTTGATGGTGCCTCCACCCGGAACAAATTTTGGGTTCACCTTTGCATTGCGGTAGGCTATCTGAATGGTATTTTGCGGTGTGAAGGAGTATGCGCTCCAGAGCTGATATCCGTTGCCGTCCCTACCGATCCAACTTCCTAGCAAATTTCCCTTGTTCGTATAGCCATCATGGTATTCGGACTTAAAGTAGACAAACTGACCGGGGCGGCCTCCTCCTGCGGGATCGTTTGTGTAAACCGCTTCAGCGCGGAGATCCAGTTTGGGGATGCCCGGCAGGCGCGGCAAGAATATTCCTGAGTTGAGGGCTGCGCGTCCGGGTGCTCCCAGGGGCAACGGATCGTCTGGGACCATGGAGTCGGTATAGAGTGTGAGCCACTTTCGCAGTCCGGGAATCCGGTAGTTCAAATCAAATGCCACAAAACGCTCGCCGGGATCCAGTCTTGGGTTAGAATTGCCGGGCGCAGCGCTAAAAAAGCTTCGATAAAAGGCGCGGGACGTAAGCGGGTGGCCAACCCCTCCGAACATCACGGTCCGGGAAAAACCAAATTCCAAATTGGGAGAAGGCTTGAAGCTGAACTTCTGTCCGCTGATCCAGGGCTGCGGCGGAAACTGGTGGCCTGAGAGCTTTCCCCAAAACAGCTCGGTCCTTATAGGGCCGAAGTAGCGGAGTATCCCGGGCAATGTGAACGGAGTCACACGGCTGATTCGCAGCATGTATATGGGTTCAGCGTTGTTGTTGAACAAGAGCGGGCCGCCCGCGGTCGGGCCCCACCAAAGACTCTGCTTCCCAAAAGTCACTTCAAAATTGCCGATATTCATGCCAGCGTAGCTATCCAAGGCCACAAACCTGCTGATCGCGCCTGTGGAAAAAGCGGGCTGCAGTGGGTTGTCGTCAATATTGGCAATGAATTGGCGCACTTGCAAGGGATATCCGGGTATGGAAGGAGCATGCTGATATTCGCCCCGCACGTATAAAACGATGGGTCCAGCCACGGCGTGCGCGGAGATTCCGGTGCTGATGTTAGTTCCTTCACTATACGGACGGCCATAGTCGTTAATGACGGTCTGGCCAAAATGATAGCCATCCGCAAGGGGCTTGCCAGAAATCCCCATGAATCGCGTGTAGATCGAGTCAATCGCTGCATCATGACCTTCGTCCGGCGATTCAACTTCCTGAATGAATTCCTCGCGAAGTGCCTGGTAGATGTCCTCGGGCTCCGGCGTTGCCGAAGCTTCAATCCGCTCCCCAGATTCTTCCAGCAGACGCGCACATTCACTTCTTGTCCAAGGCCGTATGCCTGCGAAGGCAGTTTGGACGTAACCCATCGCAGCCAAACGGTCGAAGGCAGGGTAGACCCAACTGTCGAGCGGAACATAGGGAGAGCCGGTGACTGCTGGAGTGTGCGCGCTTTCCCCGTCATCTCTGTCGAATGTTCCCCATTCAGCTCCGTCAAGATCAGGATCGTGATGAGAACGGTAAATTTGTCTTCCCAAATACCATCCCAATGCGCTGCCCACAAATACATCTGAGGGGAAATGATTGCGTCCGGTAACTCGGGCTGCGCTAATTGCAGATGCGGACCCGTAGGCGAGAAGTTTGGTCAAAGGACCGGGATATTCATGAGCAACGATACTGGCAACGGACCAGGCAAGACCTGCGTGTTCTGAAGGGAAAGAGGTACCGCTTTCCCAGAAATTGCCTTTGCTATTTCCCTCCAGCGGACGTTGTCTCCCTGCTACTGCTTTGAGAATCGTGCTTGTCAAGAAGCTGTTTATCACCGTTTCGCCACTCAACCAGCCTGTCTCTCGCATTCTTTCATTACTTGTGATCTGTCCCCAGAGATAGAGGCTGCCTGCTGTACCAACGTATGAAGCCACCCCGAACTTGGAGAAAGTTTGGCTTCGCTTGATCAATTTGGTGTTTTTCGGCAGGTTCTTTTCAATCTGCGTATCACCTCCAATTAGGCCCGAGGTGATCCCTAGAAATGGAACCAGCCAGGTCGCGTCATTGGGGCGCAAATGCGCAGGTGAAGTCCAGAATGTTTTTTGGTCGTTCAAAATATTCTTGGGCAATGACAACGCATCAGCTCGATGACTCATGTTCGTGATATTCAAATCCGCTGTGTCTTGCCTGCCTGGCGCCGTCTCGGCTGTAATCGCAGGGCTTGAAGTTTGGGACCATGTGGCATTCTTCTCAGTTTGCGCAAAGGCAATCTGGCAACAGATCAACAGCGCAACTTTCATATACAAAAAAACGCGCAGCATGGCCGTTTACTCAGAAGCTTGTGGCTACCTTGGCAGCAATCGCAAGGGATGATGTTATTTGGGCTGTGTTGAGAAGATTTTTCCAGAAAGCTGACTGAGTGACGATTTTTTCAGGCACGACCACAGTATCGCCAGGCTTCAAAATCGTGCTCAGAACTCCGCCGTTCCACCAATCCGATATCCCCTCTCGTCCAACCACAGATCCATCTGCGCGGACTATGAAGATTTCTTTCTTATTGCCAAATTCGGTTACGCCGCCAGCCCGTGATAGGTACCACCCAGCACTCCTTCCTGGCGTGAAACTAACTGCAGAAGGACTGTTGACTTGGCCGTTCACTAAAATGAAGGAGGGCCGCTTGGGGATGATTAGAACATCTCCAGAACGCACTTCAATGTCCGCGGGCGTGTTCTCCCAGCGAGATATGTCACTAGAAATCTTAATTACTAGGCGTCCGGTTGGGGGCTGGGCTTTCAATCTGGACAAGATCTGCTGCTGCTGTTGCGCAAACGAGCTTATAATATCGCTCTGTTCCTTTGGCGAATCAGTTCTTACTGTAGGTTGTGCAGATTCGATGCGTTGAATCAGTGTTGCGCGAGATTTTTGATCGAGCTCTCGAACCTGATCGCGTTCCAAGACGGCACCGTACGGATAAGCATTATCGCTGAAGCCTCCAGCTCGTTTCAGCACTGAGCTGAGCTTCTCTGCTTCCTGAATGCCGTACGTGCCGGGATGCTGGACCTCGCCGCTCAGAGTTATGGCCGCACCAATGTCATTCCACCCACTCAATTGCCGAATTGTTAGGACATCGCCTGGTTTCAGTGAGAGATCAGCCTTAGGATCTCCAGAAAAGGCGGGTTCGAGTGCTACGACTGAATTTTCCGTAACAATTTTTTCGCCATTCTGAACGACATAACTTGTTAAATCGGCGGTTACGCGTAACGCGCTGCGCTTGAATCCCCCGGCCAGCCGCACTAGGTCCGAGATCTTCATGTCTTGCGCCAACGGATATTCGCCCGGCCGCAAGACTTCGCCATAAATGGAAACTTTGGGTGCATCGTATTCGTATCTGCCCAGAATTCGTAGCGTATCAAATGGCTGTAGCTCAATAGGATCATCTCCGGTTAATACCTCACTCAGCTTGAACTCAATGACCTGTGGATGAAAATCAGGCCCCATCAAGCGTATGATTTCGGCCCGTTCTGCTGGTTCGGGTAAGAGATCTTTGTACGAGCGAACAAGGTCCGCAACCGTCATCCCATTCGAGTATGGGTATTTGCCTGGGCGAATGACATGGCCTTCTAAATAAACAGTTTTTTCGCTGTAGGGCAAAATGGGCGAGATGTTTATACGATCACCATCCTGCACCTGAAACTGTCCAAATGCTTTATCGAGGCCCTCTTGGTCAGTGGTGTTGCTTATATTGAAACTCAACATCACCCTTTTTTGGTGAGCTTCAATACGCTCAACCCGTATCTGCTGCAGAGATGCTGAAACCAGAACTCCTCCTGCGAGTTCGAGCACATCCTTTAGGGCTTTTTCATTCTTAAGCTCGTAAATCGCCGGACGCCGCACGAGCCCGCTAACGGTGACTTGCGAGCCAATCGGAGGCACCAGGATCGTATCGCCTGGTTCCAGTCTTTCAACTGCTGAACGGACCCCTTGCAATAGAAATTCGTATAGATCAATCTCCCGGATGAGTTGCCTGCCGCGATAATGGCGCACTGCTCGCAATGTGCCTCGTTGTGTCGGCCCACCGGCGGCATAGAGTGCATTCAGGGGAGTAGAGAGTGAACTGATGTTGTAAGCGCCTGGATGTTCCACATCTCCAACGACATAGACACGTACGGTTCTTACGCGGGCCAGAGATACATCAACCTTTACGTCCTTATACTGCTTGCTTAAGGTTGAAGCGATGAGTTTCTGAGCTTCCCCGAGTGTTTGGCCGGTGAGCACGACCGTCCCAGCCTCGGGAAGTGCAATTTGGCCTTGGGGATCCACTACCCGTTGCAGCCTCTGAGAGATGCTCCCCCAAATATCAATATTCAAATCATCGCCAGGTCCAAGCACATAGTCGGGCCCTACCGGAAGATCGATGGGCAAGTTATCATTGCTTTCTTCCTGAGTGTTGAATATCTCTGACCCAAACTGACGCAATGTTGTTTCGTTGCTCGGGATTTGTGAATAGAGGTCAGAGAGCGACGGCAACTCTTGATAGGGACTTGGGCGGCGAGAAACTTCGGGTTGATTCGGCTCTTCCTTGGGCTGGATTGCAGGCCGGGCAGGTTCGTCCCTGCCACTACCCGTACGCCTGCGCAGTTGAGGTCTCGGAGCTTCGGACGATTGAGTTACAAGTTCTTCGCCATCTAAGTACCCCCTCTTCCTAAGTTCCTCGGTGAGGACAGCGCGAACTTTAGCATTATTTTGAATCTGATCGAATAACACCGCATCGCTAAGCTGACTCTCCGCTACCGGCCGGCCCTGCTCTTGCAACAGAGCGACTACAGACTTCTTAATCGTGACCATTAGCCCAGGTTGATTGCGAAGAATATCAATGATTCGATCTGCTGGAAGAGAAGCTGGGGTTTGGGCCCCTGATTCCGCTTGCAGGACTTCGCCCGCATCGGGCTCCTGAGCCAGTGCGGTTAAAGCAAAGCAGAGTAGGCCAAACACCAGGCAGCTTACTCTCCAATGCAGTCTCCAGTGATTGATTCTCGTTACCATATTTTTCTCGTCGCAGTCAGTGCTATTTCAAGTCGCCTGCACATTCTCGATTTCTACCTCTACGGCCACTGATTGCATAATTAGGTCAATTGATAGGACCACGCGAAAGGCATTCTTCTTGCGGATCAAGAATCCCTCTGCGCCTTGAAGCGGTCCAGACTTGATCCGCACGCGGTCGCCTAATTTGAGATACGGACATGGTTCGGCGCTAACACCGTCTTTTAATCCGCCGCGGAGACTTTCGAGTTCTCCGTTTGGAATCGGAGCTGGCGTATTCCCGAATCCCACAAACCGAAGCACACTTGGGACTTGCACAACGCGCAAACGGTTGTTGAGCGCCACGCGGACAAATACGTATCCAGGAAATAACGGTAGTTCAAGCTGGACTCGCCGGTCCTTCCAACGGTGCACGGCGGGATACGTGGGGAGAAAAGCTTCGATACCCCTCTCCTCAAAATGTTCTCTCACTCGCTTTTCATGTCGTGGACAGGTGTGGACAGCATACCAACGCGGTTCGATGTACTCCGAAGGGAGCGCAGGAAAATCACCGTAAATCGAGTTTATTTGGTCTTCCATTCGTTCCTCACCTATAGCTTCGCCCCGTCACTTACAAGTGGCATGTGTGACCTAGCCCAGTTGTTCAGGTACGACCGTTCGTGCGGCCAACCATCTATCAGGCACATAAGGCGCCCTGGAAAATTGACTATCTTAAAAAAGTCGAACTAAATGGCGGACATTGTTCGTTCTACACCATCCACGGTGTAATGCTGCGTAAAGCCCTCAAAATCCCTTTCTCAGAAGACTCAATGCGGGTAGCTCGGATGTCGCGAGTAGTCCAATAGAAAATACCGCTATTGCGTTCCGGTGCAAGAGCGAGAATCTTCATGGTTGGGTGTTGTGACAGCAGAACGTCGCAAATCTTTGGGCGTTCTTCCGTCCGCTCCAACGAAATGATCAAGAAGTCAGGTAGTGTCCGTTCTACCGCTTCTCTGATTTCGGCCTCATCTTGGATCTCGCTCACAATTTCCACATCGGGTTGATCGGAAATTGCCGCCAAAACAAGCTCTCGCATTAGGCGCGGATGATTGGCCACTAGTACTCTTACTGGTTGCATGGGCTGCTCCATCTGCACACCCCAATTATCTGCAGATGCAAAAAAAGGGAAAGGTTCAATTAGGATTCAAGAAGGCGCTGAAAAAGTACCAAGCCGGAGTGCCAAGTAAGTACTACAGAGTACCAGCAAGTACTTCTCAATCTCAGCTTGAGGACTGAGGCGTCCGCTGTTCGCAAATAACAGAATTCCAGAGCTGATTACGCAAGATGTGGATCAGAACGTAGCTGAAGGAGAATACTTGACTTGGCGTATCCTTAGACTATCTTTAAGGGTAATGCAGGCATTTCCGTAGCCGACTCCACGACGCCCAGTCGATCTTCTACACCGAGCTTTCTAAGCATCCTGTGGATGTGGTTCTTTACCGTCTGTTCGCTTATAGATAACTGCGAGGCGATTTCTTTGTTTGTTAACCCACGCGCGATCAATGGGATCAATTGCTGCTCCCGCCGACTCAGCTCCGCACGTGCCTTGACAGATAGATTGGGCGTCAGCAGTGACTGCCTGGATACGTATTCGAATAGGAATGAGCACAATCGTGGCGGACAAACTGCTTCGTCCCGGGCAGCACTACGCACTGCGGCGTCCATTTCCATTGCTGATGCATCCTTGAGTACATACCCGATTGCTCCTGCTTTTATTGATCTCAAAAACATTTCCTCATCTACCTCCATACCTATCATTACTACCTTGAGGCCAGCGATGCTCCGGATCGCCTCGCGAATAAATTCTATCCGCCAAACGGGAACCGGAATCGAATCCATGAGCAGCACATTAGTCTCGCATGCGATAATTTGCTCCAAAATTGCAGGTGAAAATGGAGCTGCTCCAACAATCTGAAGTGTGCCTTTCCTTGCAAGCAATTTCGCGATTGCCTCACGCAGCAGACGGTTGTCCGCTATTAAGAAAATCTTCAAGACACCTTCGGCCGTCTCACCTGTCATCCAACGCTCCTTCTTAAAGCAGGCCAGAACTTGACTAGGCCGTGTGAGGTTGAATACTAATGCACATTTCGGTCAAACCTGGGAGAGATTTTGACCCATTATGAAGATTAAGTTTTCTATAGCACTGATTTGGAAACGGGAATTGCCGTTAACGCGACGGATTATATGTCGTGATTAGATCAAAAGACAACGGGGTATAGCTTATTTTATTTGCATTGTATTTCATTATGGGAAGAATGCCCATTCTGAAACTCAGTGTCTCAGGGCGACAATCAGGTGGCTAGATGAAAGTACTTACTGACTTGCCGCATTACAGAAAAAATGCTACGTTACATTTCGTGCGGGCGCGTTATCTCAAACCCGATTTCTCCACCAGAATAGGCACAAGGATCCGCGCCCGTACAATGTTGCGTCGTCTGAGGGTCATACGTAGCTACCGTTTGTAACCAGATCTTTCTGTCCGCCTAAAATCAAGTCGGAGATGCAATTGCGCCCACAGAGAGCGTGGCTTAGTACGCATGAGTGCTCGCCGCACTTGGATACGGTATTCGCGGGCCCATCCTTGGAAGAAGCATCTTTCGCGATTGTCTGGATCGCCTTACGCTGCTGAAGCACTCTCTCCACCAATCCGGAATGAGCTGCGGGATTCGTGTGCCCACACGGTAACCAACCTACTCAAACCCGGGCGAAAACCGTTTGCTGGCTGACCCTTCTCCTTCGGCTCACGCCCTCTGCGCAAAATGAAATCCATTTGAACTCGCTTGGCTGTCAGAAACTCATTCCTGGTGAGAAATGCGGGTTAGGCACTTGCAAGAATAAGGTGAAACTGGGGAGTGGGCGCTATGTTTGTCCTAGGTGTAAGCGTGAGGTGAGCTTTCAATTACCCACAAGTTGAGTGCTGAGGAGGAGCCGAGATGGATATCGGTGAGCCTGGAGATATCTCTCCATAGGACCATGTTGAGGACCATGTTGCCTGGAGGTCTATCATGGGCGCGTGCCAGGTAACCGCCGAGTCTGGCCAGCTTGAGGGTATAAGTGGACAGGCTTGCGGCTGGAGGATCGGCGCCGTCCTTGTTGATTAGCAGCCGGTCGAGCAGTTGCAGTTCCAGCGGCGTGAAGGCTAGGTCTGGCGGCGCGGACGGGGGCGGCGCGGTTCATCATGGTCATCCAGAAGATTCGCCAGCCGAGAATACGAGCACCGCTATCAGGTTGATGAGCCGTTCCGCAGTACGCAGCTTCGACTCTTCTGCCTTGCAGCCGGATTTCAGGATTTTGTGAAAGGTCTCGATCTTCCAGCGCATGGCATACCACCGGAGCTTCTCAACGGCGTCTTTGCGCGAAGCTATCGGCAGGTCGGTCATCAGCTTCCAGTCGATTCTGTCGCGACCGCTTGGAGTGCCGCGTTCCCGTGCGTGAATCTCGAAGAACTCTTTCTGCCAGCGGTGAAACACCGTGGGCTGCAGACCCAACTCCTCGCATAGATCCGAAACCGGCACCTTATCCAAAAAGTGCCGCCTCAGAATGGCATCCTTGAATACAACCTGCCTATAGGATGGATTGTGTCAATTGAAATAGCGATAACGGACCGCGATCCACTGTCCCTCCAGGCAAGGGTGGTGCATGAAAACGATTCAAGATACGGATTTGAGTTCGTATTTCCCGAAAGCAGCAAACGTAGGCTCATTGCGGACTTCTTTAGGGAAATCCTTGATAGTGGGGGCTAGAGCATGCTGGTAGAGGTTTTTCTATTCCGTTGGGTGTTAACAAAGCGGTTACGACCGTAACTTGTTACTAAACACGAGGGTATGAAAGAGTTAAGTTGCTGTTATGAAAAAGCTGAAGTTTCTCATTTCGCTGCTAATGGAAGAAAACCCCTATCAAAGGATGCAAGCAATAGCTGGACGGGAGGTCGCCCGCAGTCTTGGCGTTGACCTACAAATCCTTTTTGCAAAGAATGATGCGCTTATCCAAAGTGAGCAATTGCTGAACGCAATTCACTCTTCCAAGCATTCTGAACTGGATGGAATCGTATGCGCTCCTGTCGGAACAACCCGGACAGCCCTTATGCAGGCAGCGCGTTCTGCGGCTGCGGCAGGCATAGGTTGGGCGGTGCTCAACCGTGAAGTTGACTACATAACAGAACTACGCAGTAGTCATCAAGTCCCAATTTTTGCCGTGTCACCGGACCAGGGATCGATCGGGCGAATCCAAGGGCAGCAAATTGGTGTGTTGCTTCCCGCAGGCGGACATACCTTGTATCTTCTCGGTCCTACAGGCAATTCCGCTTCAGAGAAACGACTGGCCGGAATGCAGGCGGGGTTGCCGGCCAACGTTGAACCTAAGACTCTCGTCGGTGATTGGAGTGAGGAAAGCGGGTATCGGGCTGTTGGCCGCTGGCTTCAACTAAGGGCTCCAAATACACCAGCCGTAAGACTAGTTGCCTCTCAAAACGATGACATGGCAATCGGCGCAAAAAAGGCATTTGAAGAAATGACGAGCGGCGACGAGCAAGACTGGTGGCTCGGTCTTCCGTATATTGGTTGCGATTGCTGTGCTGGAGCCGGAAGAGAATGGGTCAACCGAGGTCTGCTGACATCTTCGGTAATAAACCCGCCATCTGCGGGGCTGGCCCTTCAAATGATGGTGCGTGCGATTCAAACCAAAACACAACCACCGGAGCGCACGATTCTTGCCCCAGAATCGTATCCCGAGACAGAAAAGCTCCGAAACAGACCGTCGCGCAACGCCTGGATAGACCGCGTTAAAGCGATGGAAGTTGCATTGCATGAAACCGATAACGGGGTGGTTCTCGACTCAGAAGTTGATCAAGAACGTCTCGAATTGTTTGGCAGAATTCCTAGGATTATATGAAGCTCGATGCTATTGCCCATTGAGCGGCTGACTACTCAGCCACCGCCGGAGATGTTCTATGAGTTCAATCGAAGGTGCGATTTTGTAGTCTTCAGTGCCGGGGCTCAAGAGCAACGTGTCTGCAAAAACCGTGTGATAGTCGCTATCTTCCGGTTCCGTGAGGGGGAACGCCCCCATGCTTACCATGAACAGCCTCGCATCCCTCCTTCACAATGAAAGGCAACAAGCACAGAGCAGCGACCATGAAAGACACGGTTTAGTAATCTCTTTCGAGGCTCTTACTGAAGAAATCCATAGCCCGTGCGCACGTTTTTTATCATCAGAGAATACAAATTCAAATCCGTATCTTGATTCTTTTCTGTAGATCGGCCTAGCTTGCAAACATAATGGTTGGCGGCCTGAAACCGGCAGCAGAATTAACATAATCCAGCCCAATGGTAAGTCGTGCTCGACGATGGCCCCAAAGCCGAGTTTGCTGTAATCAACACATTTGCCTATAACGTGGTGACCTTGAAACTCGAATCGCCACAGAGCAATCAGCCTCGTACCGCGCAGCGCGGCGCCTTTTCAGGTCGTGCTGATTGGAACCCAGAGCGCTGGGGTTGGTTCTATCGAGGGCCAGAACTTCAAGCCAGCTTGAGCTAAGGCATTCAATGCTGCCTGGCTTATCATCGAACTCAATTCCATATCCCTCATAAGTCCGGTAGTCGTTTATTGTTCCAACTCTGCCTTTGAACTTTTTCGGGGCTTTTTGATACGTGACCCGAACCCTTACACCTACCTCGAACTTCCTGCTGCCCATATTTCCTCGCCATCTCAGAGACACTCACAAGTTCGCCAGAGAAACATCTGCTTCCTTGCGATTTCCTGATACTCGATCGAACCACTGGACATCGGGGGAGAGCGAGAGAGATTCTTTCTTGAAGCCAAGGGGTGTAAAGAACCGGAAGACTGTCATGAGGCGCGTTGACGTGCGGTTATTGGCATGACGGCTGCCGTAGAGCGCTTCTCCGGGGTTGTGATTTCATGCTGGAATTGTTCAAACAAATCCCGATCCCACCAGCCACATTTGACTTCATGCTCCATAATGGAAAAGGCTTCAGCGGTAGTTAGTTCTTTCTTGTAGGGGCGCTTGGTCGTCAAAGCGTCATAGACATCCACGATCTGAAGGATTCGCGCCGTGAGCGGAATATCGTCGCCCTTGAGTCCGTCCGGGTAGCCGGTTCCATTGAGCTTTTCGTGATGGTGCCGGATGATGGGCAATACCAAGTGGAAGGATTTTAAGGGTCGGCATATTTTTTCGCCTGTGACGGGGTGCTCGTGCATGATCATCCATTCAGATTCGGTCAACCGATCTGGTTTCAGTAGAATCGAATCCGGCACTGCCACCTTGCCGATGTCGTGAACGACTCCTGCCCTGCGCAGAGCCACAATCTGATCCTCACATAATCCAACGTGTTTACCGAGTCGCGCAGAATACTCTGACAATCGTTCACAGTGTCCATGGGTATAAGGGTCTTTGGCTTCGATGCTTTGCGCCAATGCAAAGAGGACTGATTCTGCCCGTTCCAGCTCATCTATGTGTGCTTTGAGAGCCAAAAGAGAGTGCACTCTAGCCATTAGTTCTGTGCGCTCGACTGGCTTTGTAAGGAAGTCATCGGCCCCCGCCTTGATTCCTCGAACCCGGTCTTCGACGGCAGAGAGCCCGGTTATCAGGATCACGGGAATCAATCGTCTCTCAGGGTCTTTCTTGATCTGACGACAGACTTGAAAGCCGTCCACATAGGGCATCGCCGCATCCAATAAGACTAGGGCGGGATTGGCGCGCACGATCTCTTTAAGAGCTGTTAGACCATCCGGCGCTGTGGTTACTTCTAGTCCTTGCGCTTCCAGTATCTCCTTCAGAAGTTCACGATTTGCCGCGTCATCATCCGCGACCAAGATATTGTGGGTCATAATTCAGATGCCTCTCGCTTCATTTGGGGGGGGCTCACAATACGGGGGGGGCCTTAAATCTACACCCGTTTCGTCCCGTCAACCCGTAAATAATCAAGTGCCATGCGCGGCAAATTCCCGAAACGGGCTGCTTCCTGAAATGGAATGTAGTCCATCAAGAGCACAAAACAAAGCCCAAAGATGTGAGGTATAGTTACGAGGGTAACTTGGTTTGTTACATATGTTTGTGCGAGAGTTGCGCAACGTCAAAAGACAAAATCACATACGTCACCCACAATGACTGGACATGTACTTCCATCGGCTACTCGTCCAGCCACAGTACCAGGATGGAGAAGACCTGCCGGGAGAAATTCCCAAGGCGATTCAACGCATGAGAAAAGAAGGGCGTGACCCAGTAGAGAGCTGCAAGCCGGGCGACAGGAAGAACAGAAAGCCTTGGCAGTCTACCGTGGAGCAGGTGCGCCTTACGGAAGAACTCGATCCCACACCGTGGCCCGATATGGTTGCCCTCGTGAAGGAGATGGAAGCCAGGCACCCGCAATTGCGGAACCGGGAAGTTCTGATTGAGGAGCTAACCGCCAGATTCGTAAACGCGCTCAAGGCAAACAATCTTCCCGCGCTTCATAGCTGCGATTGGTATCGAACCCGCATCGCAACTTTAATGTCCGATCCTACACATCCTTTTGTTTACGGGAATCATCTTCTCTCTTTTGTCGGATAATTTCGATGATCGAACCAGAAAGTTGGAAGAAGAACTCAGGCTCTCAGAGGATCAGTTTGCCAAGGCATTTCGTGCTGGACCGGCGGCCATGAACGTCAGCGCCCTGGATACAGGTCGTATCTTGGATCTCAACGATGGCTTTCTCAAACTGTTTGGCTTTGAACGCGAAGAGGTGATCGGGAAAACCGGCGCGGAACTGAAGATTTGGGCAGATCCCGAGGACCGGAAGGCGTTTTTCGCGGCCCTGCACGAAACCGGGTCGGTACACAACCAGAAAACCAGATTTTACACCAAGGAAGGCAAACCCTTCGATTCCCTGATATCGGCAGAAGCGATTAGCTTCGGCGGAAAAGAATGTCTGCTTTCCGTCACCTTGGACGTTTCCGAGCAGATGCGGCTTGAGGAGCAGCTTCGCCGGGCCCAGAGGATGGAGGCGATCGGAAACCTATCCGGCGGGATCGCTCACGATTTCAATAACCTGCTATCGGTCATTCGCGGTTACAGCCAACTTCTTCTCGACAAGTTGACAAGCGACTCCGAACTGCGAATCTACTTGGGACGCATCGATGAAGCCGCCGGCA
>Ga0209166_10000731_pt1 | contig 32237 bp, 25 predicted proteins | sample Coa_R1_3_FD_187151 | JGI IMG/M metagenome (GOLD analysis project Ga0209166, IMG submission 187151) | Surface soil microbial communities from Centralia Pennsylvania, which are recovering from an underground coalmine fire - Coalmine... | ecosystem: Environmental > Terrestrial > Soil >...
ACAAATTCCAGGCCGCCGACTCCACTAACGCTAACTCCACCATGGGTCCGTATCTCGCATCCGACACGATGGGGTACTACGTGCAGCGTCCGGACCTATCTCCAGCCACTCCTTCCGGCCCACCGCCGCCGTACCTCAGCGTCACTCATTTCTTCCTCAGGCCGGAAGGCGTGCTCGATTTTAGCGATGGCGTGAAGAAAGCCAGTGCCGCCATGGCCAAAGCCATGCCCAACAATCCATCGAATTGGTATTCCCTCGCCAACGGTGGACCCGGTCCCGAAGTCGTGCTCGTTCGTGACCTCAAGAGCATCTCCGAATTGCAGGGAGTTCCGGGAAAAACAGTCGACCAAATCGTCCAGGAAGCCTACGGAGATCAGGGCACCGCCGTCATGGTCGCGATCCGAAAGGCTTACAACAGATCCTACTCCGAGCTGCTGCATTTTCGTCCGGACCTGAGCTATATGCCAGCGACCGCGAAGCCCTGAACAACAAAAAAAGGAACACGAGAAACCGGGTGGAGAATCGCATCAGCTAACGCTGCACCCGGAACTCGCAGCACTACCTATTTCTGGATGCTTTTGCCAGTGCTTCCAAAAAGAATATGGACGTTTAATAGCGCGCGGCACAGTCGAATTGACCGCGAAGTTGGGGCGCGCCTTTTACTCTTTTCGCGGCTACATCGCACCCGGGCCCTGGAGTTGAGTATCCGACGTAGGAATTGGCTAGGCTTAACGCGTTGTTCCGTGGTCGAAAGTCATGTATTCGATCGCCTTTGACCATACATACAGCTTTCGCGTTTGAAGTGGCAGAGCATCTGGAGAGCGGGTGGAACGAGAACTATTGGACAGCCGTGCAGAAGTACCTGGGCGTGGTGGTTGATCCGTTCCCAAAAACTGGTAGAGTCACGGGCAATCCTTCCGTAATCCCGATAAGGGAAGGTTTGCCGACCAACCTTCCGGAGTTGGCGTATATTCGTTCGACGACCTGTACAGCACTATAATCGTGCGCACCCATGGCTATAGCATCCGGCACGAAAATTGGGCCATATGAAGTTTTCGCTCCGCTGGGCGCTGGCGGGATGGGCGAGGTGTACCGCGCGAAGGATACGCGGCTCGGGCGGGACGTCGCGATCAAGATTTTACCTAAAGATATGTCGGCAGATCCTGAGCGGAAAGAGCGGTTTCAGCGGGAAGCGAGGACGATCTCCAGCCTGAATCATCCAAACATTTGTACGCTTCATGACATTGGTTCACAAGATGGCTTGGACTATTTGGTGATGGAGTGTGTCGAGGGAGAGACGCTGGCGAAGAGACTGGAGAAGGGGCCGTTACCGCTTGAGGAAGTGCTGAAGTACGGAGTGCAGATTGCGAGTGCACTGGATACGGCGCATCGCAATGGCGTAGTGCATCGGGATGTAAAGCCTGGGAACGTGATGCTGACGCGGACCGGAGCGAAGGTCCTCGACTTCGGCTTGGCCAAACCAGCCGCACTTGTTCTCACTGGCGCCACGCTGAGCGTTGCGACGCCACGCACCCCGATGACAGAGGAAGGAACCATCGTCGGCACATTTCAATACATGTCCCCGGAGCAGGTGGAAGGAAAAGAGCTCGACGGGCGAAGCGACATATTTTCGCTGGGGGCAGTGCTGTACGAAATGATGACCGGTAAACGCGCATTTGAAGGCAAGAGCCACTTGAGCGTGGCGTCAGCAATTCTGGAAAAAGAACCTGCACCGATTAGCTCCATTAAGCCGCTGACACCCCCGGTGCTGGATCGCACTGTAAGGAAATGCCTCACGAAATTGGCTGACGAGCGTTGGCAAAGCGCGAGCGACTTGGCGAGCGAACTGAAGTGGATCAGCGAAGCTGGAATGTCGAGTGGCACGCATGCAGCCCCGATAACCCGCAAGGTCCCCGCGCCTTGGGCCTACGCCATTGCGGGAGCGGTTGTGGTTACGCTGGCACTTGTAGGTTTGCTGATATCCCGGGGGCAAAGGGCGCGGGACGAGTCGGTAGTGCGACTAACGATCACGCGTCCCGAAACGGAACCGATTCACGTGGGCTATGGGCCTGCTTTCGCACTCTCACCGGATGGGCGGCGGATAGTCTTCGTGGTAGCGCACGGAGCGGATACGCAGCTCGTGCTTCGCGACCTTTCTTCTTTTGATGCGAAGTTGATTCCGGGAACGGAAGGAGCGGCAACACCGTTCTTTTCTCCCGACGGCGAATGGCTGGCCTTCATGGCCCCAGGAAAGGTCAAGAAGATACCGGTGAACGGAGGAGCCGCGATCGATGTCACGGATGTGCCAGGTTTCATCGGAAGCGGAAGCACCATCGGAGGCACATGGCTTCCGGATGGAACCATCGTATTCAATTCAGGCATGACCGCAGGACTGTTTCGCGTACCGGCATCCGGCGGCAAAGCGGAAGCGGTGAACAGCCTGGATGACAAAAAAGAAATCGCCTGGGAATGGTGGCCGGAGGCTTTGCCCGGCGGCGACGTGTTGTTTACGCAAAGGACTGGGGAAGGTCCGGGGGAGAGCAGCATCGCGGAAGTCTCGCTGAAGACAGGGAAGCGCAAGACAGTGATCGAAAAAGGCGAATATGCGCATTATGCGCCGGGCGGACGGATTGTGTATTCGCAAAATGGAGTACTGCTGGCGGTGCCATTTGATGAAAGAAAAATGGAGGTGACCGGCCCGGCCGATCCCGTTCTGGACGGAGTGCAGTACAGGCCCTCGTCATATGCGCAGTTTGCCATCGCCCAAGATGGAACGCTTGCTTACATTCCTGGGGCGGCAACGGACCTGAATAACACGCTCGTGACTATCGACCGCGGCGGCCGGGAAGAAGCTCTCAAAGCTCCGCCGGGTGGCTTCGAGGACATGGATCTCTCTCCTGATGGAAAACTGTTGGCCATGACGGTAATTGGTGGGCAGCAGTGGAACGTTTGGATTTATGACTTGCAGCAGGGGAGCCTGAATCGGTTAACGTTCGAAGGAGATAACCGGGATCCTATGTGGAGCGCCGATGGCAAGCGCGTGATTTACGGTTCAACACGAAATGGCCGGAAAGGTCTCTACTGGAAACCGGTGACCGGGACAGGTGGAGAAGAGCAACTGCTAGATTCACCCAGGCAGCTGTTTCCGGCTTCTGTAACCAACGATGGCAAGTATTTGATTTATGACTTGGGAGCATGGGAGGACACGGCCGCCATCTATGCTTTGCCGCTGCAAGGCGAGCGGACACCACAGGTTCTCTTCAAGCAGCGCAGCCTGGCGAACGGCAAGGTATCGCCGAGCGGGAAGTGGATCGCCTACGAATCCGCCGAGTCGGGACGGACAGAGATTTACGTGCAGAAATTCGGCGATGGCGCTGACAAGTGGCAAGTCTCCACCGAGGGCGGCAATCACGCGTTGTGGTCACGTGACGGGAGTGAACTTTATTTTCGAAGCTCGGGTCCGAAGGGCGCGATGGTGATGAGTACGAGGGTTGAAAAGGGTGAGGAGTTCACGTTCAGCCCACCGCAAGCGTTATTTCGATTTGGGTGCGTAGAAGCCGGCGCTCACGACTACGGTGTCATGGGCAACGGACAAAAAGTTATTTGCATTAAGAAGCCCGATGCCGAGACAAAGGCGACACATGTGAATGTCGTCTTGAATTGGACTTCGGAGCTGAAGAAGAAATGAATCCGGGCCGCGGAACAAAAACTCCGTGCCTCGTGTCCCATAATCGTTATGGTTCAACCCGGACTGTCCAAGGCGGGCGCGTCACACTGGCGAATGTGCTCGGGGGCCAAGGTGATCAGGTGAACGATTGGGAGGCTATCCTGCGAGCGTATTGCTCGGAAATGGCTAAAGGGATTCGAAATGAAACTGTAGTTCGATCGAGCGCAATAGATCTTTCATCAGTTCGTCAAAATCGCTAGACACAAAAGCCATCGAATGAACTGGTGACCGCGCCGGATCGAAGAGCGGTTCCACTACAACCCGTTGTGAGGGAGTGGTTTCGTCGAGACCGATATCGTGTTGTCGTCGGCGCGCTGGGTCACTCAAAGTCTGATAGGCCTCAACTGCGTCCCTGAACTTGGTCGTGGACGAACCCCTCCCGGCGTCGGGATGATATTGCCGAGCGAGCGCACGAAAAGCGCTGTGGATGGTCGACGAATCAGCAGCACGGGACACGCCCAGAGTTGCATAGTAGTCCTTTGCCATTCAGTCACCCCGCGAGATTGGACCACGGTACGTGCCTACAACTACACCTCCAGCAGCGGACTTGCAGTAATTACAATCACCCTTAATGGAACGCGCGCATTCTCGGCCGGGTTCTCAAGCGCCGGGTTTCCGACCAAGGCCGCGGCCGCTCGCAAACGAAAGTCCAAATCCATTAACAGGCCGCGTTCGCGATGCCGACCACTGCCAACGATGGGTTCGATCGCAGTCTGATTTGGAAGAACCGCGGCCAAGGCCTGGCTCTGCCCAACGATAAGACTTTGGTGCGAGACGACAATATCGGTCGCGTAGAGACTGCCGGGAAAGGCCAAAATTAATAGCAACACTGTGCCCATCACGAGCGGGATGCTCACCCTGGGTGGTATGGTCCTCATATTCATACCTCCTTTCGAAAACACTGCACTGAGGGTATGCGTCAATCGCTGGCACGCGTGCCGGATTGCCGTTACCTCCTTTGCGCCTTGAAAGCGCAGTTGCCAGACGAAATTGAGCAGAAATAACAAGGTCAACATAAATCCTGTGAGAGTCAAAAACAGACCATCGATAGTGTGGTCGTGGATGACGGCGTATGGCCAAAATGCAAGAGCAATAGCCGCGATCAGGAGAACAAGCGATAGCAGAATTTCAACCATGGCTAACACCTCCGCCGATTGGCTGATCTGCCACGAAATACTCGTGGGCCCTTTCTTTTTTGGGGTTGCGGGAGCGGGAAGCGGGGCCACTCACCGCAACCCGGATTCGGGAGTAGCCCTGATAGGCTACTCCCGGACGGGAAACTCACTGGGCTACTTTCTTGACTAGGCTGAAGCCGAAGCCGTCAATTCCTTCTGTGCAAACTTCACCGGAATCTGTTTCGGTTTCGCCGCCTCGTTCTTCGCGATCACGACTTGCAGAACACCATTTGTATAGGTGGCGTTGATCGCGTTCACATCTAGCGTGCTTGGCAGGTTGAACGAGCGCGTGAACGTCCCGTAGGGACGCTCTGTCCAAGCCAGATTTTCCTGTTTGAAGCCATTCTCAAGCCTGCGTTCCCCGCGAACCGTCAGGATGTGGTTGTTCAGGGTGATTTCGAAATCCTTTTCCGACAGACCAGGAACTTCGACCTTGATGGCTATTTGATCGTCAGTCTCGAACACTTCGGCTTGGGGTACAAAGCCTGAGACGACTTGAGGAGTCTGGGCAAATGAGTTTAGCCTCTGCTGAAGAGTCTGATCCATCCACTGTTGAAGGGAAGTGAGTTCCCGGAACGGATCGACCGTGTCATACCAGTAGGTCCGAAGCATAGTTTTTTCTCACCTCAGTTCAAGAGCTAGAAGCTAGGTTTGGTCACCACAACCTCACCAGCTTCGTTACCGAGATTTCGAAGATAATATGAGTCAACTCTCATAAGATGTCAAGTTGCGGGCGAATTGCGGTGCTTGTAAGTTTTTGACATACCATAACTTACCTAGGATGTTAGCTTCGGTAAAAAATGCTCTTGACAGGCCAAAAAATTGTGCTATTTAGTTGTCAAAAGTACCTTAGCGGTGCTCATCATGGGAGGAAGGCGATCATGAAAGTAAAGACCTGCCCCGACTGCGGTGAGCGGTGGTGGTGCGTTAAGTGCGGTTACTGCCACTGGTGCCACCCCGACTTCGAACCGCCGGCGGGTGTTGCCGTAAAGCCGCGGGGAGGCAGTCCTACACTGCCGTCCCGGGCGGTGACCTCCTATAGGTTCATCCAGGAACCGCGCCGCCCTAAACTTTTCGGAGGTTAGGAGTATGAAAGCGCTCAAGTCTGGAGAAAAAGTCCCGGCATCGGGAACCTATCGCGTATTACATTCCGTGCCGCACGTAACGGAGCAGCGCGAACTCTACTTCGAGGGGAGTCGCTTCCCGGAGTGCCAGATTTGCCCCGCAGGTGTGCTCTATCGACTAGAGTCACCCTGCGTACCGATGGGAGTGCCGGCGATGCCAGAGTTGGCCAGAGCTGCCTGCTGATCAAGTAGCGTTAAAAGGGTTTAGCAATTCTGCGTCAAGGTATCAGGGCATCTATCGACGTCGCGGTTATGCTCACATTTGTCTTATTCTTGCTCTGCGCAAAACGGGGTGCCCAGTTGAGGGGATCGGAACCGAGGTGTCTGTCGGCCAGTCTATGGTGGCGTCCGACTTGGCTCCTGCGAAGGCTTGGGTGGCGAACCATCTGACCGGGGAGTCTCGAAATGGGGACGTCGGTGTAAGTAGACAGCCCCACACGACGGGCCCGAAACACATGCCTAGAAGTCAGACTCCCCTCTCGGCGAAAGGTCTGCACGCCCCGAATGCATGGGGTGCCGAAGTTCAGTAGCTTGGTTTGTACGTGGCCGGATATAGCATCGGATATTTCGGATATTAAAGATAAACTCAAAGCCCTCTTTGAGCATGAGCGCGCCGAGACGCTCTCCGCCAACAGCCGTTTTGAGCAAGATGCTTGAGAGCAAGCCGGGACGAACCGCAAGACGCTGGGGATAGATCCACGTGCAAATTTCCGAAAGGACTCCTGTTTGAACTGCCGAATCGCGGCCGACTGTGGATGTCGGGTTCCGCTCTCCAATCGAATCCAGTGGGGATTCTGTCCGAATTGCGGCAGGGAGACTGCGATCAAACGTTTCGAGGCGATGGCCTGAACTAGGTGCTGCCGCGACTGCTAGTAGCAACTCCAGGGCCGTCAGTTCAAGCACCGCGACGACATCGGCTAAGGAGCAGAACAATAGATGAAACCTGCTCTTGCTTTGATGGTAATCGTCGTTCTCATCTTGTGGGCTGCCACACTTGTCTTGTGCATTCACCGAAATCAGTAGCGATAGCGTCTGTTCATTTGTTGATTACCACTTCAGCTTTTTCTGTGCCGCGGGCGTGTTCGTGATTCGCCGCTCTGGAAGGCATGCTGCCGGTGGCAGAGAAACCCCTGATCCTGCAAGTTCTTCTGCAAATCAGGGCGCGCCGGAAGAGACAACAATCAGACGTCTCCCTTTGACGCTCGTGAGTGGCTCTTTACAAGCAGCTTCAAGCTCAACGGCCCTGCAAAGAGCGATGGGGAAGGCTGTTTCCTTGCAGGGCCGGGCTTCGTGCGAAGCCGCACTACCATAACGCATGACTCTAGACGTGACAACGATATTCCACGTGACTTCGTGTTTTAACTCAAGTCCTCTCTAAAGCCACCCGGTTGCTTTTTTCTTCCCCTGCCGCCCTGCTTGCCCCAATCCGATAAGCGCGCTTTGTGCTTAGCAGCTGTCGTCTGTCCTCCTGCAGACGCAATGCACCGGGGACAAACCATTTTGTGCTGGGATGATGGGGACAGATTGGCATTAAGGCTACGATCGCCGAGACGAACTGATCCGAGACTTCTTGAAAGAAGCCAGCATGTGCGTCGGAGTAGCTGTTCCTTTGTGCGCTGAGCACGATGAATACGCCCACGCTTTTGCCTCGCGTAATTAACGGAACGGCGCAATAGGATCGAATCCCCTCCTTTACATTCGGCTGTTCGATGGAAAACTCAAACTCCCTTGGCAGATCTTGCCGCACGATTGGCTTCTGGTGGTGAAATACCCAGCCATGATGGCTTGCTTCGTCCAGGATTAGACCTGCCTGATAGAAGCTGTCAACGCCTTGGCCATAGGCGGCGGTCAGCTTCAGCGCTCCGTGCTCAGGTGAATACAGACTGAAGGCCATTCGGTCGTAAGGAATTACCTTCTTCACCGCTCCGCACGTACTCTGGAAAATTTCGCCGAGGCTTGGTTCTGTGACTACGGCTCGATTGATCTCCCGTATCGTCGAATACCGGGCTGCGGTTTTCAGTGGCGTTGTCATCCAGCCTTGAACTCCGATATCGAACCACTCCAATACATTTGTAGCACGCCCAACGTCTTCGCAGACAAAGCCACCGGCTTGCTTGTTTCGGAATCAGAACAGAACCGCATCAGCGACTTGATCCGCTTCAGCAAATGCGACGATTGGGTGCATGGTTAAGAAATCTTCCAATCGTCGGAAAAAGGAACATCGTCGCAAGCCTTACGAGACACCAACCGCCACGAAACTGACGCCAGAAGAAGCAAAACTCAAACTCATTGAGCATGCCAGTCAAGGTGACGAGGGAGTGAAAGATCTACTGGAAATGATGTTTCCAGAGGACGCGAGAGAATTATCGAGAGGTAAGAAAAAGTCCGCATGAGAGCGGCGGGATGCGCGGACCGGATCTTGCAGCAGAGCTGCAGGAGACCGAATTAATCCCGCTACTCGGGCTTGCTGGATCTCGCAACTCTGGATCTCGACAACTGACATGGCAGGTTGCCGTTTTTCCATAGGTCTTCGAAATTCATATGACAAGAGCATGCGTCTGGCGATGACTTGTGGCTATCGCGTGTTCGTGTGCTCCAAGATGGCGTTTAGTGGATTTCACCCCCATGCTAGCGAAACACTCGAAATCGTTCTCACTGATCGATTGTGTGTGGGTTGGCGTGGATCTCGCAACTTCGAGCCGATGCGAGACAGGTTGAGGCACGGCAGCCAGTCCCTCTAACGCGTTCAAGTCAGCGTTCAAAGAAATCCCGGTCCTCCACTTCGACACCACATTGATGGGCAGTGCCTTACGTGCCTGAAAAAGACGTTGCCGGCTATCTTCCTTCCGCATTTGCACGCTCGCACGATGAGCGCGTGCTTTTGAGCGCGAGGTATCGTCTTCTCTTCGACCGGACCGGGAACTCCGTACTCAGTGACCAACCACTTCCGAGTCGATGAGTCGATCAGGGCCATGTTGATGAGACTGCTATGCTTCCTGCAGAACTCCTCAAAAGCTCGGTCAGTAACGAACGTATCGACTAGCTTCAGTTGTCCTTCTGAAATCAGTTTCTGGACATCAATGACTTCCATATTCAGAGCCTTCGCAGCATGCCTCCAGGAACACGGCCTTCCAGACAAACTGGGCAAGCCTGTGTTGGCGGACATAGATGAGGGGTCCTGACACTGACGTTTCGCACGGCAAGCAGCGAGTGAGGCTCGCGTGATACGTGGATCGCGAATTCGGAGCATTCCGTTGGCAACTAGCTGGCGCAATCGCGCGCGACTCATCCTTAGTAACTTTCGCAACGCGCGCTGCGACCAGCCGTCAGTGACTCTTGCGCTCATTCCGAGCGCCCCAAGTCGGAAACGGACGGCCCGCTCCGAACGCCCGAGGCGCTCCGCGATCTCGTTGACCGGTTCATAGCCTGCCAGGTCCAACAGCTTCGCGTCATCTTCCGGGAGCCAGGGGCGTGACGGTGCGCGATGCGATAGCCCATTTTCACCAGTTTTCTTGAATTGTTGCCGAGCGTCGGAGGCGAGCGCGGGTGTTCTCCGCAACTGCCGAATGCGGCGCCAGCAGTCGCCGCGTTTCCATTCCGGAACCAGTTTGAGGATCTTGTTGATCGCCTCCTGTTTCTTGGTCGGCCCAAGCTTGATACCGGCGATCAGCAACTGGTCGATGGCTGGCAGAAGACGAGGATTGATTACGGCTGGATTTCGAACCTGTTCGACTGCTCCCAACATAGCAAAACCCCACAACAATTCGGCGGAAATTGCGGCCATATTGCCGCGCTCTTACTGTCGGGTGATGAGTTTTCTGCGTGATGGTCGGGATTTCGGGCAGGCGCTCAAAACAGAGAATTTACGATAGCGCGCGGCAAGGCGGGAAAGAGTTTTCGTGCCCGAAAACCCGTACGGGTGGCGGAGGCCCAGCCGACTTTCCAAATTCTGCTGCTTTTTGCGGGCGTGCTCGTGATACCGGCTCAGTTACTCTTCTGAGAGTCGTACTGATGTACGTCTTGGGAAATAGCGAGTATGCAGGTTTCGCCTTCGAACTGGATTTTGCTGGCCGAGTACGCCGTGAGCTTGATCTGTCCGGATTTTGTGCGAAGCCGCGTCATCATATTCCGGATCGGTGCGCCCTGATTCAGACGGGCGAGCATGAGTCCCCGATCGGTGGGATCTTCCCAGATCCTCAACTCTTGCACGGTGCGCCCCAGGATCTCGTTGCGGGAATAGCCATATCTGTGCTCGAAGGCGGCATTGACATCGACAAACCGCCCTTCCTTCAGCGTTGTGATGGAAAAAGCAAGAGGGCAAGACGCAAATACCCTTTCAAATTTTTCCTCGAAAGACTTACGGCTGTCTTCGGACCGTGCCAAAGCGGTTTCCGTGCGTTTGAGTTGGGCAATCCTCGATTCAAGCGTCTCACCGTAGATGCATGCGGTTTCGTACAACCTCGCATTTTGAATCGCGGCCGCTGCGGGAATAGCAAGCAGTTCGGCACGGCGAAGATGTTCTTGCGTATAAAGATTGGGTTCGGTATGGCCGACCGAAAGGCACCCAAGATATTCTCCCGATGCGACGAGCGGCGCGGAGAGCCAGGAGCGCAGTTGCTTGTGCCCTTTGAAGGTGTGCCATTTTTCCTCCATGTTTGTGTCGGCTATCAAGACGCTCTTCTGCTCCGTCAAAATGCGATGGAAAAACGTCGACTCCTCCGCGACAAAGGTCAGGGGAGCGCGGGGACCCGGCTTTTTCGGCTGGTCAGGGCAGGTCCTTTCTCCAAGGGCGAGCATATGCGGACCGCCCTCGGGTACCAGCACCCGAGCACACGTGTACGGGACTAACTCTTCGAGCGACCTCAGCAGGGTTTCCATGATGAAATCCATCCGCAGGTCTTGGGTGAGCGAAAGCGTGGCCTTGCGCAACGCCTCGGCTTCCTCCTCCGTTTGTTTCTGCGCCGTAATTTCGAGCGCTGTACCCACCAGCCGGCGAATCTTACCCTCAGCGTCCCGAACGGGAAAGCCGCGGGCCCATACCCAGCGAAGTTCGCCCTGGGCAGAGACGATCCGGAATTTCTGGTTGAAGTGCCCGGTTTGGGTGGCTTCGTCGAGCTTCGAGAGCACATGGACTCGGTCTTCGGCATGAATCAGTTCTTCGTATGAGGTGGGGTTCTCCTCCAACGACTCGCAGGAACGGCCCGTGATCGTCTCATAAGCGGGGTTCACGAACAGAGCTTTCTTGGTTTCAGCATCGATCATCCAGAAGCCTTCGTGCAGATCGATCCGGAGCAAAACAAAGTAATTCGAGGTATGTGGCCGAGCGAACACGAACGCCCAGTCTATTTTGTGGAACTGCGCGACAATCATTATGCGGTCTGCTGGTGCGAACTCGAGGGGAACTATTTGCTTCTGGTCCCTTCTCCAAAATCTCCGGTGCCCATCCGGCATTTACGATATCCCCAGGACGCCGATATCGTAGGGCGTGTCGTAGGCTTCGCTCACCTGATCGCCCCTTTGCATTCGAAGGCCCTCGCTAGTCCCCTTCCCGGTTCGAATATTCTTGAACCGTAAGCGATCAAGACTGCAACAGTGCGTAGTCTACTTCCGAGCATCCGCCGGTTCGACCGCGAACACAGATTTCAGACCGGCCCGACACAACTCCTGAACTGCTTGAGGAGTGAGCGTGCGGCCGGCAGCCATCTGCACGGCACTCCGAATATCGTCCGTGATCTTCGGGAACATCGTATCGGCGGCTCTTTCCACGGTGCGAATTGCGCCGTCAGAAAGCTCCTGCCTCAGCCGGGTCCACTCATCTCTGAGTACGCTAAGCGATCCGCCAAGTAATTCGATGGTGTCGTGCAGATACAAAATGTCCTTGGCACGGGAGCGCCGGTCGCGCTTCTCGTGAATCAGCAGTTTCTGCGCCATGAAACGGGTGGGGTGGGCAATGCGTACTTGCCTGGGCGTTTCAAACGGAAAACCATTCTCTCGGGATAACTGGACGGTCCACGGGGAGTTCAGCAGGATATCGACGTAGCGAAGATTTTGAGACGTTACCCCTGCAACGCGCGTCGTTGCACGGCGATTGCCATCACGATCGTATTCACTTCCGATAAGTGGACTCAAGAATTCGGCGTAAAACTCCCCATGCTCATCTGCGAGCTCATAGTGAGTGGCAGGAGGTTGATTTTCTCCAAGGAATTTCTCTTCAAAACCGGAAGCCTTTAAGCGACCGCGGAGATCTTGTTCGCTGCCTTCGAGGGTCGCAGGAATAGCAATGTCGGTGTCGAGCGTTACGGGAATAGCAATGTCGGTGTCGAGTGTGAGTAGCGGATCGTGGGGAACAACTTGTGCGAGCGGATGGTATCGGAGAAGACGGTGTGCCCAGCCGCCGACGATGACCACTTGAGAGAGCCAAGGATCAAGCGCGTCAATCAGCTTGGATAGGCGATCAAGATCAGGATTGTTGGTTTCGTTAGCGATGGGTTGACATTATAGTGCCGTCAACGGCTGAGCAGAGGACTGAGGACCTGATCCCGAATGCGATCGGCCTGTTCTTTCCCCCGTGAGGGATGGTTCGATACGTCAAGCCAGACTTGCAGGGCGTCCGATGCGAGGACCCCTTTGTGCTCGACCGCCGCGCGAAAGATGGATTCCTTGTGTGATGGGATTCGCAAATAAACGTCGGCCTGGATGGCCCTCTCTTGAGAAATGCCAAGCTGCTGAATCAGTTCCGCCTGCATGCGCTCGACGTAAAGGACTGGCGGAACTCCTTGAACGAAACCTACTCCTAGAGCTTCCGCGGCAGCGAAAAGTCCTAAACAGACGCGGGGAGAACTTCTCTCTCCATAGTTTTTAGCTGGCTGCTGATGAATTTGTCGGGCTGAGTAGTCTTGTAGCGCCGATTCGAGTTGTTTTCTCCCGTGGCCGGGAATCACCCAGCGGCAGGGAATCTCCTTGAAAGCTCTGCGTTCGGCGGCCTGCCACTCTTCCAGCAAATCCTCGATTCTTACCAGTTCGAGCTGGTCTGCATACCGGTCCAGGAAGCCTTCGGCTTCTAGTTGACGCACGAGGCGTGACGCACTGACCTGAGAGACGCCGGCTGCGAGCGCCAACTCGGATGCATTGCGAATCTTTCGCCTTGGAGCACTCAGGAACCGGGGCTCGATGTGTTGAGCCAGGATCACCTTGAGCATCCACTGTCCGAGATCCGAGAAAAGCGAGTAGGACTGCGATTCCGGAACAGCGTGTCTTCCTTTATCGATTTCCGGAGGCGGTGAATTCAGCGATTCGAGACCTGCAGCCCGGAACACTCGGAATCCGCGATCGTCGAAGAACCCGACGGCAACATCTGGAGCATAGTTGCGGTGAAATTCTAGGGCCTGATAGACAACGGCGGGGGATAGATGCGGTGATGCAATGATGGCTAATCCACGAGCTTGAGGGATCTTTTGAGCGTAGGCTTGCGCCTGCAGGATGGCTTCAGCGAGGAGCGGAACGACTCGATCTCGGCGGGACTCAGGAGCTCGTTTAAGCTCGATCACGTATTCCCGATTGCCGTTCTTGACGACGAGGTCCGCTTCGCCGGGGACTTGAGGCTCTCGGCGAACTTCCCAACCGGAGTCTCGGAAAAGATCCACCAGCTGGTTCTGATAGGCTCGTTCGGGTTTGGATACTTGCGGCATATCGTCATGGCCATGATAGTTGTCATGGCCAAGATAGTCAAGGCCATGAAATAAATCTTGGCCATGAATACACGCCTATGATAATCAATAGCTTACATAGGGCTATCCCCCGACTTTGATCTTCCAGGCAAGTTGATACAAATCCCAATCTCTTTTGCGAACAATTCAGGAAGGCCTCGGAGACCCCGTGCTTGTGTACCCCATCGCGGCACGGGTAGCTGAGGGGGTCTGCCGGGGCCTTGACCTGACGGTCCAACGTGACATCATGCGGCACTTAGCTTGCTTCGTGACGGCGCCACAACCTTCGTTCGCAGCAGTATTCGAAACGCCAAGCCATGGGTTACGAGCAGAAGAGGCACGTAGGCAGCCAGGATAAAATAGCCGGCGCCTAACAAGCCTGGGTTATTTGGGAGTGATATGCGGCTTCCCAGATAAAAAGCGAAGAGCAGGTCCGCTGTTCCAAAGGTGTTGAAGACCCAAGTCACCACACTCCCCGTGCCGGTTCCCAACGTGGCCACGGCGAGCAAAGCCAGAACCGCGGTTATGAAATCACCGTAAGCCACTGGTTGAGCAAATGCGATAGGTAATTCTGGAGACACAACACCGGGCACCACAAATGCCAATCCGAGGAACCTGAACGCGTGCAGCAGTAGGATGGGCTTCAGATTCTCGGGGCTGGGGCGTTCACTTAGCGCTGGCCAAACGTATTGCCGCGCCACTATCCCCCAAACAGCCAAACCGAACGTTACACTGATTCCGAACAAAACTGCAGATGGCATGATCGATCCTTTCTGGCGGCTTTCCTCACAGATGACCGCCTCCAATGTGCTCTGGCGAGTAGAGTCACTGTTGCGTTCCTGGCCCCATCAATGCCCTCAAGGGCATCAAGGGTCCGACGGGAATGTACTCGTGATGGAGCAACTCTTCCTTTGCGAGCGGCAGGGTCTCCATGATGGCTCGTGCCTCGTCCTCGGTGTTTGCGTTGACCAGGAAGATCACCCCTTTTCCATCGCCGCGCGAATACCACTGTTGGATCTTCCCGTCGAGGTAGAGCTTCAGAGTTGCCCGAATCTCTGCCGGGATGACAGCCATAATTTGTTGCGCGGTCACGCCCGGCTTCGCAGTCTCAATGACCAGCACTGCGGTAGTCTTAGGTGTAGGAATGCTGGGCACGCCTGAAGCGGCCGCGGATTGTGTCTCTTGTGGCATGATCAATTTTTTCCTTTCCAAAGTTCGGGCCAGTGATATAGCCCGGCTTCTTCTCGTGACAGATCGCGGCTGCGAGAGGCTTCCGTAGCGGATCAGGACTGGGGATTAGCAAGCCGGTCGTCCCTCCTGCAGCGGCGCCATTTCGAGGAGTCACTGGAATGCAGCTGGGTTCAGTGCTCTCAGCGGCATCAGCGGCCCGACGGGAATGTACTCGTGATCCATCAAATGTGCTTTCGCGAGCGGCAGCGTTTCCATCAGGGCCCGCGCCTCATCCTCGGTCTTCGCATCCACCAGGAAGATGACGCCTTTCCCATCGCCGCGCGAATACCACTCGCGAATTTTCCCGTCGAGATAGAGCTTTACAGTCGCCTGAATCTCGTCCGGAATCACGGCCATGACTTGTTGAACGGTTACGCCCTGCTTGGGAGTCTGAATGACAAGCACCGCGATGGTTTTCGGTATGGCCCCGCTGGGCAAGCCTTGGCCACTCTCGGGTTGCGATTGCGCGACGGACAGCACGGTAAGCGCTGCCACAAGCAAAGGGATCGTGTATTTCATTAGGTTCTCCTCTCGATTGAAGTTTGCTATCACTCTCTATCATAAGAGTACGTACGTACTCTTTAGCATCAAAAAAATTACGCTTCAGTGAAGCTCTTTATGAAAAATTCTCTCGCTTCCCTCAGGATCTGCTCACGCCTTTGAAGGTCGGGGCTCACCCGCGCCATCATCAACACACCAGCCAGGCTGGGAAATAACAACCTGATTTTTGCTTGCTTCTCTTCAAGCGTGTGACCGGGCATGAAGGGCAAGAACCGCTTACGATACGCTTCCAACAATGTCTCAATCCTTCTCCGAACGGCAACCGGTTTTCGTGCGAGTTCAGGCCCCAGGGCGGCGCGCACGCAACCAGTTCCTGGAGAATTGGCGTGGCCTGCACTTAGATAGCGCTCGATGATCGCCCGCAAAGCGTGACCCTCGGGCGCGGACTTTGCAACTTCCACCATGCCCCTTCCCGTCTCGTCGAGTGCCCGTGCCACCGCTTCGACGAACAGGTCGTCCTTGCTCTTAAAATGCCGGTAGAAGCCCCCTTTCTTCAGGCCTACCTTCTTCATCACCGTCCCGATGCCGCTCGTGTCGCCGCCATGCTCACGGAAGGAGCGAGCGGCCACAGAAAGAATTTTTTCGTGGTTCCGCGCTTTGTGTTCCAGCGAGTACCGCATAATTAAAGAGTATGCTCGTACTCTAATGCCTGTCAAGGTCGAACTTGATCCTGCTGGCGCCGCAGCCCCGTTCAAGCCTCGGCGCGGACACGCCGGGAGGCAAGGACGAGTTGCTCATTGAGTCCCGGAAAGAGGGTTTCCGAGACACCATCACCAGGCCTGGTTCATGCCGCCGAACAGTCGTCCCCTGGGGAGGCGTGGAAGGCAATTGTGAAGGCCTACCTACCTCCCGAAATGTGCGAACATCCCGAACAGGGCTGCCCCCTGGCGACACTCGGTCCGGACATGGCTCGGGTCGATCGGAGGATGAAGCCGCAGATCTTGGCAGAGCTAGTGAACTATAAGAATCGAATGGTGCCATTCATGCCTGGCCGGCGGATGGCGGATAAAGAACGGGCTTTCTTTGCGATCTTTTCAACGATGACCGGAGCCGTAGAAATTGCCCGCATGCTGCCAGATCCAGTACGAGCGCAAGTTCTGAGGATTGCCAGAGACTTTCTTTTGCGTAGCTTCTGACCTCCGCCGCATAAGGTCCCGATCTGACCCTTCCTGAGACGCTGGCATCTCACGATGTCGCCCTCAACCTTCACAGGCAGATCTCCCTTCAGCTAAACCGGAATCGGTGAGACAGTCATTCCAAGAGCCATTCGCGCAGCCACCAAGCCTGCCTACATTCCGTACGTCCAGCAGCGGGAAGACCTTCTAACGAAACACTGCGAGTTTCCATCAGAACTGGCCCTAGCCTGCCATGGCCTGGGAACGAGAACATTTTTGACCGAAGACGAAAAGCGGGATAAAACCTCACAAATAGAAGCCGCAGATGCCATCTGCGGCGGTCATGGAGTATGCCATGTCAACCAGCCAACACTCACCTCTATCCAGCGATCTGGCAGGAATGGGAGCAGCAGAGGGCTGTCTTCTGACGGTAGAAGAAGTTGCAGCGATTCTGCGCGTGCCGAGAAGTTGGGTCTATTCCCATCTGAGCGAGCTTCCAGTGATCCGGCTCGGGCGTTACGTGCGTTTCAAGCGTTCAGAAGTGGAACGATTTCTTGAAAATCGCGGGCCTTGCCAATGAACCCTGTTGGTGTTAGTCCTAGATCACGGTCGAAGCATCACGGAAAGGAAATCGTGATGCGAGAGCGACACCAACGGCCCCGAGTACAGGACTGCGGGGTCAGATGGAGAATCTGTTATTGGGAGTATCGTTTCCGGAAGCGCAGCGGCCGAACGAAAAGCTGGGCGAAGAGTTTGGTTCCCACCAGAACCGAAGCGCAGCGTTTGGCGGACGGCTTCATGGAGACGGTCAACCAACGAAACAATCAACCTCAACTTTTTCCTGGTGGGGAAGAAACACTCGCAGGTCTGGTTGCAATTTGTCGGGAAAAGATGTGGCCGTTGCTCAAAAATTCAACGCGCGCGAGCTACGACTTTTATCTTGACTCGTACATCTTGCCAAAATGGGGTTCGAAGAAACTCACAAAGTTGAGAACCATCGAACTTCAGGATTTCTTCAACTCTTTTTCTCCGCGGCTGGCGTCGAAAACGATTCGCAATATGCACGGCTGTTTACGAGCGCTGCTCAATCAGGGGAAAGCGTGGGAATTGGTGCGAACCAATCCTGCCCAGGGCGTACGGCTGCCCCGGAAGAAGGCACGAAAGCCCCCGGTGGTGCTCGCAAAACAGGACATCCGCCGTGTGATCGACAATTTGCCGGAGCCAACGAAATCCATCGTCACGTTGATGGTTGTGGGTTCGTTGCGGGTCGGAGAGATTGCCGCTTTGCGTTGGCAGAGAGTTCATCCCGATCGAATCGAAATCGTGGAGCGTTTCTACGAAGGCGAATTCGACGATACCAAAACCGATGCTGGACGCAGGAGCATTCCGCTCGATTCGCATGGAATCTTGCGGAGTGTTTTGGATGCGGCCTGGCAGCGGTCAAGCCATCGCAACCCGGGTGATCTGGTTCTTACCAACGCAAAAGGCGGTCCGGTGAATCGGCGGAATCTGCTGCGGCGACAACTCAAGCCTGCGCTCAAGAAGCTTGGATTGCCCCCTTCAGTCGATTTCCGGAGCTTCCGCACCATGCACTCTAGCCTGATGAGCAGCATCGGCATCCGGCCGGAAGTGACGCGGGACAATATGGGACACGCCAATATTGATGTGACCCAGAACGTTTACAACCGCACGTGGTGGGAAGAGAGAGTGGAAGCGGTGAGCATGGCAGCGGCAACGGTGTGGCGCGAGTTTTTGGCGCAACCCGTGCCGGCACAGCCAATGTAAGTCCTTTTTGGAAGTCCTCAGATCCCGACGATTTTGGAAGTGCTTGAAAGTAAATGGTCGGGGAGAGAGGATTTGAACCTCCGACCCCCTGGTCCCGAACCAGGTGCTCTACCAGGCTGAGCCACTCCCCGACACTGTGCGGCGGCGCTGAGCGCGCCTCGGAACTGCCGCATCCAGATTATAACATTCGCCTTTCTCGGCCTTGCTCTCCATTACTCACAGTTGCATGCGCCGTCCTCCCTGCGCCCTATCCAGCACACACCGCAGTTCGCTCTCCTCTTTCTGTGCTCGCACTCTTCAAAACGAATCTCTGCCGGTTGTGCGAAACCTGCCGCGCGTCTACGATAGCTTGCTATAAATCATGAAGACTACATTCACTGCGCGCCGGCTCTACACGCCACTCGACGAAATTACCGATCCGCTGCTGGTGGTCGAAGACGGGCGCATTGCGGAAGTTTCCTCACGTACGCAGACGGGCACGCCGGGCACAGGTTCGGTCATCGATTTCGGCGACGCCGTTCTGACGCCCGGATTTTTCGACATCCACATGCACGGAGGCGCCGGGCTCGATGTGATGCGCGCCTCGCCTTCTGAACTTCCCCGTCTCGGCAAATTCCTCGTTACTCACGGCGTCACCGGATACTTCCCTACCACCGTGGCTGCCCCGCTGGACGCTACCTGTGCCGCCTTGGATCGGCTCGCAGACGCGATCGAAGCCGCCCAGAAATCAGCCAATGGAAATGGCGTCTCGGCCCGGCCCCTGGGAATTCATCTGGAAGGCCCATTCCTCAGCCACAAGCGCCGCGGCGTGCACCCGCCGGAATATCTGGTCACGCCCACGGTGGAAGTCTTCAACCGGCTTTGGCAAGCGGCCCGCGGCCACGTGCGCATGATGACCATCGCCCCCGAAATTCCCGGAGCCCTCGAAGTGATCGCCGAGGCTGCGCGGCGCAACGTATGTGTCAGCATCGGTCACTCCGACGCCGAAATGCCCATCGCGCAACAAGCGGTCACAGCCGGCGCGCGGCACGCCACGCACACTTTCAACGCCATGCGCCCGCTCGATCATCGCGATCCTGGAATTATCGGCGAGGTGCTGAGCGACGACCGCATGACCGCCGACCTGATCGCCGACGGAATCCACGTCTCGCCTTCCGTGGTCAAAATTTTCCTGCAGGCGAAAGGCGCGGATCGCGCTGTGCTCATCACCGACGCCATCTCGGCGACCGGCATGCCCGATGGACAATATCAACTCGGGCCCATTCAGGTGGATGTCAAAGACGGCAAGTGCACCGCCAATGGCAGCCTCGCCGGCAGCGTGCTCACCATGGATCGCGCCGTCCGCAACGTCACTCAATTTTCGAACTGGAGTCTGCGGGATGCGGTTCGCGCCGCCACGTTGAATCCGGCTCGCGCTGTGGATATGGCGCAGGATCTCGGGGTGCTCCAGCCCGGAGCCCGCGCAGATTTTACAGTCTTGAGTTCCAAGGGCGAAGTGATGAAGACCATTGTGGGTGGACTGGGATTCTGAGTGCCGCGGCCTGAAATCAGCAGAGTCAGAGAAAAAGGCTAATTCGGTTTGCGCCGCTTGGCCTCGGCCAGATGGTGCAGCAGCATCATTTCGTCGGCCCGCGACAGCTTATCGAGGAAGGTTTTCTGCACGTTCGGCTTTTCGTCATTCACCGTCTTTGACGCCGGCGCCTGCCGCAGCTTGTCTCCAAACTCCGGTTCGTTATTCACTACCTGCGCATAAAACCACAGGAAGTGCCGCATCTGATCGAGTGCCACGCGCAAGGTTTCGATGGGCTCGGTCTCCGACAGCGAGTTGAGCGCTTCCATCAATTCCGGATCGCTCGGAGCCTGCATGGCGGCGCAATTCAGTTCCTGCTGAATGGTGCGCAGGTCATCGGTCACGCGCGCGATGCGGAGATGAAGATCGTCCATGTCGTCGAAGGCCATTTTGGTTTGCCAGTCAACCATCTCATCGGCGGGGGAGAGCGAATAGATGTCCCACGGGCATGCGCTTTCGTAATTCTGCGTATTACTTTGGTCCGCGTAAAGGTCACCACCCTAAACGCCGCTTCACGAGCGGGGTTTCAGCGTGCTCGCTGTGGTGATGCTGGTACTGCAATGACTGTCCTCAGGGCTAAGATGTCCCTTCCATCGAAAGTGCACCCAAATTGCAGTCTAACGTCACCACCGCAAGTCGTAGCGCAGCCGTCCTGCCGCCATACTAAAGAACCCCGTCCTAGGCGGAGGCAATAACAGAATCCAGTTTTTGTGATAAAAACTCCCGTGGCTGAAATCACCCGCGAAGCCCCGTCCAGCGAAGGCCTGGTCCGCGCCATCGGCCGCTGGAGTATGGCCGCGCTGGTCGTGAACTGCATTATCGGTAGCGGCGTATTTGGCCTGCCATCCATCCTCTCGGGCCTGTTAGGGCGCGCCAGTATATTCGCCGTCCTGGTCGCCGCCGCTGCCATGGCCGTGATCATGGCCTGCTTCGCGGAAGTCTCCTCGCGCTTTGCCCAAACTGGCGGCCCTTATTTATACGCGCAGGAAGCCTTCGGACGGTTCCTCGGGATTCAGGTGGCCTGGCTGGTCTGGTTCGTCCGCCTCACCTCGTGTGCGGCGAATGCCAACTTGTTCGTCACCTACCTGGGTGAATTCTGGCCGGGCGCGGCGCGTTCCAGCGCCAAGCTCGCCATTCTAACGTTGCTCATTGGAATCCTGGCTGCCATCAACTTCCTTGGCGTGCGTGCCGGCACGCGCGTGAGCAACTCGTTCACCGTCGCCAAGCTCGCCTCACTCGGTTTGGTGGGAATTGCAGGAGCTGTCTATCTGCTCGGTTCCCGCAGCATGATTGCAGCGCCCATCGTCCATCCCGGCCCGCATGCCTGGGCGCGTGCCATCGTGCTCCTCATCTTCGCCTACGGAGGTTTCGAAGCCGCTCTCATCTCGGCCGGGGAGGCCAAAGATCCGCGCCGCGACACGCCCTTCGCGCTGTTTGCGGCCCTCATCACTTGCGCCATCATCTATGCACTCATTCAATGGGTGGTCGTGGGCGTGTTAGCCGGTCCAAGTGAACGCCCTCTCGCCGATGTGGCGCGGATCGTGATCGGCCAAGGCGGAGCCGTACTGGTCGCCCTCGGAGCCCTGTTTTCGATTTACGGTTATCTGAGCGGAAACATTCTGGCCACGCCGCGCATTTCGTTCGCCCTGGCCGAGCACGGAGACTTTCCCTCGGTTTTCGCGCGGGTGCATCCCCGCTTTCACACGCCGTACTTTTCGATTGCCGTATTTGCGTTGTTGGTCTGGCTGCTCGCGCTGTTTGGAAGTTTTGCCGGCAACGCCACGCTTTCGGCGGGATCGCGCATCTTCTACTACGGCCTGGTCTGCGCGGCGCTTCCGGTCCTGAGACGGAAGCAGTCGAGACCTGCGCTGCTGCACGTTCCGGCAGGGACGGCGATAGCAGTTCTCGGAGTCCTGATCTGCGCCGGCCTGCTCACCCAGATCGAATACAACAAATCGCTGATCCTGCTAGCCGCAGTTGCCGTAGCCTTCCTGAATTGGCTGGCAGTGCGCAAGCGCAAAGCCCCCGGACGAACGCAGCTCGATGCTTCGTCGTAGCGCCGGCGTCTCGCCGGCTGTCGCGCGGGCGTCCCGCCCGCGCACCGTACCTCGCTACGATCTCCGCTCAATTTCCAGCAGCGCTTTTTTTCGTTCGATTCCCCAGCGATATCCGCCCATCCCTCCGTCTTCGCGAACCACGCGATGGCACGGAATCGCCACTGCGACCGGGTTCGTGGCACAGGCGCGCGCGACCGCCCTGCAAGCGCTCGGCCGCCCGATGGCCTTCGCCACCTGTCCATACGATTTCGTCTGCCCAAAAGGAATGGATTGCAAATACCTCCACACCCGCCGCTGAAACGCCGTCGCGCGAATGTCGAGCGGCAGCGAGGAATTTATGTCTTTCCCATGCGTCTGCTTTAACAGAGCCTCGACCCACGGCTGCAACCCGGTTTCGTCCGCCTTGCGCACGGCGAACGGAAACTCGCGCTTCAGGCCCTCCAGCAGTTCGGCATCAGAGCGGCCAAACTGGATCGCGCAAACACCGCGCTCGGTCGCGGCCACAAGCATGCGTCCCAGTGGAGACTCCGTGCAGGCGTAACGGATCGTCGCGGCAATCGCGCCGCGCCGGTACTTGTCGGGAGTCATCCCCAGCTGCGATGCCGTGCGCTCGTACAAGCGGCTGCTGGAGCCGTATCCCGCGTCGTACATGGCTCGCGTCACCGAATCTCCGGACTGCAGGTTGCGTTTGAGCGTGCGCAAGCGGCACGAGTCCGCGTACTCCCGCGGAGTGATGCCTAGTGCCGTCCGAAACCGTCGCTGCAGATGAAATGGGCTCTGATGAAATTCCCTGCCCAGGCGCTCCAGCGTCAGCGATTCATCAAGGTGCTGCTCGATGAAGCGGCAAATCGCCTTCACGCTGTCGGCTTCATGATTGCCGCTGCGCGCCCGCGGATGGCACCGCAGGCACGCCCGATATCCCGCCTGCTCGGCCGCTTGCGGTCCCGCAAAGAAGCGAACGTTTTCACGCCGCGGACGCCGTGCCGCGCACGAAGGCCGGCAGTACACGCCCGTCGACGAGACTCCGAATACAAACTCACCGTCGCTCCGGGCGTCGCGCGCCAGCACCGCACTCCAGCGCTGTTCGTCGCCCGCGCGGCTCAACTCCGCCGAGTTTGGTGGATGGTTGGACATCACGCTGTCCTCTGAGAGTATGGCATTGGTTGTCATAACAAGAAAAGCTTAGTCGGGCACACCTCAACCAGCTATCCAAATCTTGCGCTCAAAATGAATTCGCGACTACGGGCGATCCTCGATCTGGATTTGGATTTGCGCCCGCCTCGCCGAACGGTTACAGTTCTCCGCAGCCTTTGTTCCCAGCAGGACGTGAAACGGTTTCGAACCTGAGGATCATGCCCATGAAGAAAACTCGTTGGATAACGTTCGCCGCATTACTCGTAACCACGCTCGTACTGGCCGCTGCCCAGCAGGCTTCGAAGCATATCCTGACTGCCGACGAACTCAAGAAAGCCGTCCCGACGGAATATTTCTTCCGCGGCCAGAAGGCGCCAGTACAGCTGCGCAACGCGGTCGGGCTCCAGGTCGCGGACGGCAAGATGACTCTGGCCGCTCTCGTCGACGCCTCCGGCTATTCGACGGCGATCCAGCAAAAGTACCAGGGCCTGCTGATCACCGAGAGCAAGCTCGAGATCGGTGGCTCCAAGCTGCCGCCCGGCCAGTACGGCTTCGGGTTCACTTCCGATGGAAAGTTCCTGGTGATGGACGTGGGCAACAACGACGTTCTCAGCACATCTTCGCAGACCGATGCGGAGCTGAAACACGCCGTCCCCCTCAAACTGGTCGAAGATGGCGCCGGCTACAAGCTTTACGCCGGAAAGAAGTGGGTCGGGATCAAGATCGAGTAGGCTTGCTCACAGCTGGCGGTTCATCGTCCTGATCAATGCGATAGCGGCTGAAACGGTCCTCTCACCGCGGTGATTCCCGCGCGCTTGCGCAACTCCGCCAACAGGGTGCTGGCGGCATTCTGATACGTCTTACCGGGATCGGAAGCGTCGGCCCACACCGCGTCGTACACAATCTGGGCCGCTTCTTTCAAATCAATGTGTAGGGCAGCTTCGCAAACATCAAGCCGCTCCTGGATTCGCTCATAGCAGCCCGTGCAGATTTCGGCCTTTCCCGGTTCTCCCGGATGATGGTCGCTGAACTTGCACGCCGATTCCGGAGCATTCACAACATTGGCGTGCGCCTCGATCAATTGCGATTTGAATTGGCGCAAGAATTCTTCCCGCTCCTGCTCGAGCACGGCGGTGTCGGGAATGATTTCGGCGGCCGCCTGCGGTGCTTTGGGCGGCAACTTCGGCGCGGTGGGCGAGACTCGCTCCTTGCTCTTGCAGGCAGGGCACGCATCCAGATCGGCAGCGTAGTAAAGATGGCACTTCGCGCAGGGTAAGCCATATCCTGACGCCTTGTGCGCGGCAGCCGCGCGCCCGTTTTCTGTAGCTAACGCGGCCTGAGCCGCCGCGCTGCCTCCGGATTGTTCGGATCGCGTTGGATTCGCCATCTCGTTTCCCCTGGACTGCGCCCCGCTCAGCGCGCGTTCGGATCTTTCATCAGCTTCAGCAGTTCTTCCCGCCGGGCCCGGTATAAAGTGCGCTCCGGATCCAGCTTGGCCGCGATATTGATTTCCGACAACGCCTCGTCGTACCGGTCCAGGCTCATCAGGCAAGCCGCCAGCGAAAAATGATTGTCCGCCGACCCGTTCACCCGCAGCGCCTCGCGGAATTCTTTCTCGGCCTCGCGCAGTTGCTGCTGCTGGAACAGCGCCGTCCCCAGCAAGTGATGCGCGGCATCCGAATCCGGATTAAGCGAGACCGCAATGCGCAGCTCGTGCACCGCATCCTCGAGCTTGTTGTCGAGCATCAGCGCCTGGCCCAGAACGCGGTGCTCGTTGGCCCCGCCGGGATTCACATGCACCGCCAGCTTCAGCTCCGCCACCGCAGCGTCGTAATCATTTTTCGACATGTAGGCGCTGGCCAGGCATCCATGACCTTGCTGCCACTCGGGATGCTGCCGGTACAGTTCTTTCAGTTCCTCAATGGCAGCATCGAAATTTCCCTGGTCGCAATACGTGTTCCCAAGATTGTTTCGAACCGACGCCTCTGCTGGCGCGATCTTCTTGGCCTCGCGATATTCCGCGACCGCCGCCCCCAGATTGCCTTGCTCATGGCGGATCAGCCCGAGATTCGAATGCGCCTCCCAAAATCCGGGCCGCAGACGGATCGCCTGCTCGTACGCCGAAATAGCTCCGGCCAGGTTTCCCGCCGCATGCAACGCGATTCCCATGTCGTAGTACGTATCGGCATTGTCGCGATCGCGCGTCAGCGATTCGGCATACGCGTGGACCGCCGCCTCGTACTGTCCCAGCGAATAATGTCCCAGGCCGAGGTATTGGTAAGCCTCCGCATTCTTGGGATCGATGCTCAGCGCGGTGCGCGCTTCGGCAATGGCGTTCGGGCCGTCGTCGAGCCGGTAGAACAGATATGACAACGCGCTGTGGTTCTCGGGCAGGTCGGGCATCAGCTGCAGCGCCAGCTTGAGCTCGTCATCGGCGTCGTCGAATTGATCTTGCTGGCGCAGCATGACCCCCAGCGCAAAATGCAGCGCCGGATTCTGCGCATCCGACGCAACCAGCGCGCGCAGATCCAGCTCGGCTTCATGAAGATGCTGCTGCCGGGCATCCGCAGCGGCCTTGAGCAGCACCACTGGAATCCCCGGGCCAATTTTGGCCGACGCCACATTACCTGAGCTGAGCACGTTCAGCAGATCCTTGCCTGCTCCCGCCGACTCCATGTCGCGCAGTTCTCTCTGCGTCGGCAAAGTGGCCAGCCCCCGCTCTTTCACTAAACGTGCGAGCCGGGTGCTGGAAACTCCTCCCGTCAGCCACGCGGCCAACTGTGTAGTCGTTACGGGCTTGACGGCGGAGATTTGCCCCTCGGAAGAATGCGCGAAAACGGTCGCCAGAACGCAGACGAAGCAGAACAGCAGCGAAGCCTTTGCTTTCACCGGACTCCCCAACTTGTGGATTGGCGTGCGGGTAGCGGCTTTTCAAAGAATTCGATCGCAAAACGCCCTTCGGAAAGCCGCTTGAAGCATAACTCCGCAGCGGCCCAGCCGTAAGGTCACAAAAGTAACAAAACCGGACTTCGGACCTCAGACCTCAGACCTCAGGCTTCCGGCTTTCGGCACCAGGCCTTCACTGTCATCGGTTGTTGAAGTCTGAGGTCCGAAGTCCGAGGGTCCGAAGTCCGACGCCCAAAGCCGGAAGCCCGAAGCCGGGAAGCCCGAGGTCCGAGGTCCAAGGTCCGAAGTTATATAATTCCCGCACTCACCCTTCTGAGGACTTGATGCGATCTCGACGTTTCGCTGGACTCTTTGTCTGCCTGCTTGCCTTCACCGCACTGGCTCAAACCCCGCCGCCGCCCGACACACCCAAGCGCCCCGTCACCGACGAATACCATGGCGTGCAGGTCACCGACGACTACCGCTGGCTCGAGAACTGGGACGATCCCGCGGTCAAGCAGTGGAGCGCCGCCCAGAACGCGCGCACCCGCGCCTATCTGGACCGCTTGCCCACCCGTGCTGCGATCAAGGACCGGCTCAAGCAGCTGGTGTCCTCGACCTCCGCGTCTTACTACGATCTGCAATTTCGCGCCGGCATGCTGTTCGCCATGAAGTACGAGCCGCCCAAGCAGCAGCCCATGCTGGTCGTGTTGCGCTCGGCGGACGATCCCGCCAGCGCGAAAGTGGTGTTCGATCCCAACGTCGCCAGCGAAAAAGGATCCATCGCCGTCGACTTCTTTGTGCCTTCGTTCGGCGGGAAGTACGTGGCCGCCGCGCTTTCCCGGAACGGCTCCGAAGACGCATCCGCGCACGTGTTCGAAGTGGAAACCGGCCGCGAACTGCTCGACGTGGTGCCTCGCGTGAACTTCGCCACGGCCGGCGGCAGCATTGCCTGGAAGGCCGACGGCTCCGGCTTTTATTACACGCGCTATCCGCAGGGCAACGAGCGCCCGCCGGAAGACGCCAACTTCTACCAGCAGGTTTACTTTCACAAGCTCGGCACCAATGCCGCGCAAGACACGTATGTCATCGGAAAGGAGTTTCCGCGCATTGCCGAAATCCGCCTCCACACCAGCGATGACGGACGCTGGCTGCTGGCCTCAGTCGGCAACGGAGACGGCGGCGAGTTCGCGCACTACCTGATGTCCCTCGACGGCCGCTGGACCCAGCTCACGCACTTTGAAGATGGCATCGTCTCGGCGAAATTCGGCTCCGGCGACCGCGGCGGAGACGGCACGCTCTACCTGCTCTCGCGCAAAGATGCGCCCCGCGGCCAGATTCTCCGACTGGCGCTCAATCATCCTGACCTTGCGCAAGCCACGGTCGTCGTCCCGCAGACACCGGGAGGCGCCGATGAGAAAGACCGCGCATCCATCGAATCGTTCGAGCCTGCCTGGGGACATCTCTATGTGATCGACATCATGGGCGGACCGTCGCGCGTGCGGATTTTCGGACAGAAGGATTCGCAACGCGTCCGCGGCGGCCCGCCGCCGGCCTTGGAGCCTATGGGAGAAATTCCCCTGCCGGAAATTTCTTCCGTGGGCGAGCTGATTTCGATCGGCGGTGGCGACGTGCTCTTCAACAACTCCACTTTTCTTCAGCCGCCCGCCTGGTACCACTTCGACGCCAGCACGGGAAAATCCGAGCGCACCGCGCTGTTTCAGACTTCTCCCATCAACTTCGACGACGCGGAAGTGGTGCGCGATTTCGCCACTTCCAAAGACGGCACGCGCGTTCCCGTCAACATCATTCGCCTGAAAGGGACCAGGCTCGACGGCACGCATCCGGCGCTGCTCAGCGGTTACGGCGGATACGGCATCAGCACCAAGCCCGGCTTCGTAGGATCGTTTGCGCGCATATGGCTCGACCGCGGCGGAATCTATGTGCGCGCCGCCCTGCGCGGCGGCGGCGAGTATGGCGAGGAATGGCACCATGCCGGCAACCTCACGCACAAGCAGAATGTCTTCGACGACTTCATCGCCTCCGCCGAATACCTGATCGACCAGAAATACACGTCGCCGGCGCATCTCGCCATCCTGGGCGGCAGCAACGGAGGCCTGCTGATGGGCGCGGCCTTCACCCAGCGTCCCGACTTGTTCCGCGCGGTGGTTTCTTTCGTCGGCATCTACGATATGCTGCGCGTGGAACTCGATCCCAACGGCGCCTTCAACGTCACCGAATTCGGCACGGTGAAAGATCCCGAGCAATTCAAAGCGCTCTACGCCTACTCGCCCTACCACCACGTGAAAGACGGCACCGCCTATCCCGCGATCCTGATGCCCACGGGCGAAAACGATCACCGGGTGAACCCGATGCAGTCGCGCAAAATGATCGCGCGCCTCCAAGCCGCCGACACGTCCGGCCACCCGATCCTGCTGCGCACCTCAGCGTCAGCCGGCCATGGTTCCATCGGCGCCGCCCTGGACGAACAACTCGAGCAGCAAGCCGACGTGCTGAGCTTCCTGTTTGATCAGTTGGGAGTGGAGTACAAATGATCGTGTAGGCACGAACGCATCGTCCGTCCCCATGAATTGCCAGCCGACCACGCTTTGTCATTGCTAAGCAAAAGTTGAGGCTTCTTCAAGCAGGAGTGCCGAAATAAGGTTTTCGTACGACAGTGCAATTGGAGTCAGTTCACTTTACCAACGCCCGCTCGCAGCTCGGTCGGGCCTGGCGGCACGACTGTCGCGAAGCACGGCTTGCCGGTATGGCAGGTAACATTCAGCTGCAGGCGCAGGATGGCTCGGCTGTTCCCAGGGAACTCGAGCGGAAATTTCGCAGCAGTAAGTTTCGCCGACAGGGACTCTAGTTTATGGTCTCCAGAGAGAAAGCTCACGGACGTCCTGTCCGGCTTGAGCAAAAGTCTAAATAGGGCAGAACCGGAGACCTTGCCCTCATTTTCCACCTCAACCTCACGCGAGTGGCGCAGCCGTTCGGCCGAGGTCTGGCTCCATTGTCCATTGGACAGTCGATGAATTTCGGCAGGCTTTTTGCCGGTCAGCTTTTCGTATCGGGTAACGAACTCATCCGCTCTCTCTGGTTCCAAGTTCGGCCCGTCCCCAGATGGCGGGAGGGCTAGAGCCAACTCGTAGAGCCGCGCGGCTTGTTCTTTCTTGCCTTCCTTCTCATAGATCTGGCCTAGATGGTCAGCGACCGCGGATGCCGAGGTTAGCAACCATGAGGCGCGTACGAAGCTCTCAGCCCGCTCTAAATCGCCCTGCTGAAAGTAAACCCATCCCAGAGTGTCCCAGTAAAAGAGGTAATTCCAAGTGGTGGCCATACCGGCCTCATCAGACGATTCCAGCCGTTGCGCCTCGTCATCGAGTTCGCTGAGAGCCTTCTCGCCGCATTGTTGCGCCAGGTCAAGATTGCTCTTGGCTTCAGCCAGCTGCAGGGCAACGTCTTCCAGCATGTCAGTATCGTGGTCGTTCAGCGACATTGCGATCTTTATGTGCGGGACGCCCTGCTCGATCTGCCTGTTCCTCAAATACGCGTCTCCCAGCTCATATTGCAAGTTGACATTATCGGGAGCGCTTTTTATGACAGGTTCGAGGACCTCCACCGCCTCCGAATACTTCTCCTTCCGCGTAAGTAGTACCGCCAGCGCTGAGGCGCTAGTCTGGTTGGTAGGATCGACTTTCAGCAGTTTTCGATATTCGTCGATTTCAAGTTCGGTATTGCCGATCCGCTTCGCCACGAAGGCGGCTCCCTGAAAGGCTCGCACATCGTTGGGCGAGACTTCTTCCTCCAGTTGGTATTCCTTCAGAGCCTCATCCGGCTTGTTCTGCGCCAGCAGCACTGACCCTAGGCCGAGATGCGCACCCTTGTACTTCGGATCTTTCTTGATTACCTTTCGCAACAGCCCCTCTGCTCGCATGGGGTCGCGCCGCTGCGCAGCCCCAATCGCATCCCGGAACATCTGATCAGCGTTTTGGGTCTCCGTCTCGGTTTCACCACCCGCGTTGTCCGGGCGCACAATGTCAATCGCATCGGCCGTGATGTCGCGCCCGCCGCGCTTCAGGGGAATGAAGGCATACTCGTCATCGCTGACGGCGCGCCCGAATTTCCGGAAATTCTCCCAGTCGCTCGGCGGAACTTCGTTCTTCTTCACCACCAGCTCGCGATTGGTGGTCATCACTCCTTCTTCAATGCGCGTTTTCGCCGTGTATTCCGCATACGACTCGGCCAGATGGCACTCCGCCGGGGCGGTCGCGTGATACCCGGCAGGCAGCTCGACGCGCGCTCGATATGTGACTTTGCCCAGCCCGCCCAGCGGCACCGGATCGTGCGGCCTCTTCTCCCTGCCGTCTTTGGTAAATTCAATTCCCATCGGCGGCAGAGGCGGACCAATCTGCTCGTGCTCCCAGTCTCCGTAATTCTTGCGCACGTAGTCGTAGGAAATCTTGAACGGCTGCTCCAGATCGTCGGGCGATGAGATCTTCACGTTGCTGACGTCGCCGCCGAAATTCAAGCCGTAGGAAAAGCGCTGCACCGCCTCTTTCCACTGCGATTCCGAAATCTGGCGGAAGGCCGACCGCAGCAACACTTCCGTATCTCCACGGTACGATTGCTCGGCGTGCCCGTTGAAGGTTCCTTCCCGGTTCAGCTTCCCTTCCATGGAGAATTCCTGATCGCTCGCAAACGGCGGATTCGCCGGCGTGGTCATCAGCAACGGCGGCTTGCTGACCGGAATGACCAGCGCCTGCTTGTCCCGCAAGATCTGCATGATCAGCCCGTAGGGCGCGACCTCGGGGGTGGTATCGAGCCATACATAATTCCCGTGCCGCGGCACCACCGTGATCACGTGATTGAATTGCGCGGGCGAGGGCACATCCGGATCGAGCTTGCGCGCGCTGTGAATCAGCGCCGGCCACGCCTCAATGCCCGCCGCTTTGAGCAACGCCGCCAGCAGCGTGTGCTTGTCTTTGCAGTCGCCGTAGCCGTTGCCCAGAACGTCGTCGGCCGCGTGCGGCTGGTAGCGCCCGATTCCGAAATCCAGCCCGATGTAGTGATACTGCAGCGCCACGAATTTGTAGAGGGCGCGAATCTTGTCGTCGTCCGAAGTCAGCCCCTTGGTGAGTTCTGCGGCCTTGGCTTGAATCGCCGGCGTGACTTCCAGCGGATCTTTTTGCAACCCGTTGTACCAGTTGCCGACTTCCTCCCAACTGGAAAAGCTGGTCAGCTGCACATCGGGATTCGGAGGAATGCGGCGCGGCAGCTCGTTCGGATCTTTTTCCGGGATGATCAGGTTCGCATGATGCCAGCGATAAATGCGCCGCCCGTTGACCTCGGTGACCTCCGGCTTGAACTCCGGGCTGACCACTTTGACGTACTTGCCCGCCGGGACGCTGATCTCCAGGCGCTCGTCCTTCGAGATCGCACTTTTGGTGAACGAATATTCCTGCCAGAACTGTCCCGCCACTTCCGGCTTCACCACGCGGTAGCGGACCTGGTATTCGAGCACGTCTCCCACGCTCAGGCCTTTCACCGCGACATGTTTCTCGTGAACGTCGCTGTACAGCGGCGCGGTGCGGGTCACGTCCGCGGGCATGTCCTGCACGTTGTAGTCGGGAGTCTTCACGACCGTGCCGTCGGGCTTGCGTACCCGCACGTAGTCGATATCGACGGTCTCGTTGGCGCTGCTGTAGGTGAAATTCAGGACCGCAAAGGCTTTCACGCCTGCTTCTGAGACGATCTTGATTTCCGAAGTAATCTCGCGTGCGCCGGTGCCGTCGTTTTCGGCAGCAATGCGGACGTCGCTGCGCTCGATGGTATACGCCTCTTTCGAGAAATCGGCTGGGGCGCCGTCTCCCTTCTCCGGCGGCTTTTGCTGGGCGAGGGCCGGCGCCAGCGCAAGAACTGCGATCCACGAAATGACGAGCGGCTTCATCCGGGATATTCCTGAACTTCTTGTACTCGAACCTGATTATTTCTTGCCTGCGACCGCGCCCAGGCACTTGCCGTACAGTTCCAGCAAATGCGTGGCGTAGTCCTCGGGCTTGGCTGCCGCGCCTCCGCCGGTGAATCCGACTCCGCCGCCGCTGGAGGTGCGGCCATATCCGGTGGTCATGGCAATGAACTTCATCAGATCGAGTGCGATGTCTTCA
>Ga0209166_10000732_pt1 | contig 32223 bp, 20 predicted proteins | sample Coa_R1_3_FD_187151 | JGI IMG/M metagenome (GOLD analysis project Ga0209166, IMG submission 187151) | Surface soil microbial communities from Centralia Pennsylvania, which are recovering from an underground coalmine fire - Coalmine... | ecosystem: Environmental > Terrestrial > Soil >...
TGTTGACCTTGATACGGCGCGCCACGGGCCGCGAACCAGCTACGATCGTTGCGGCGAATACGTGACGACGAAACTGGAGCCAATCTACAAATGACCCGCCGCAAATTTCTTACGGGAGCGGTTGCCATGAGCCTCACGGAAGCTGCGCCGAACTATCGCATCATTGATCCCCACGTTCACGTGTGGGTTAATGACCCGCGCTACCCGTGGGCCAGGGAGACAACTCATCCTCCCAAGCGGGACGCCACCCCCAACATGCTTCTGGACCTGATGAAATCCAACGGTGTCGAGAGGACCGTGATTGTGCAGTACATCGGATACCGCTGGGACAACCGTTACGCAGCCGACACCATTCGGAAATATTCGCCATATTTCCAGGGTGTGACGCGTGTAAATCCGCTGGATCCCGGCGCTCCGGACCAGCTTTCCAGGCTTACTGCGGAGGGCTTCAGAGGGGTTCGCCTCAGCCCGGGCGGCGACGCGACCGGGGATTGGATTCGGGGCGAGCTGATGTTGCCGCTATGGAAACGCGCGGAATCACTCCGAGTGCCGATGCAGATTCTGGCTCCCATCACGCGGATGCCGGACATCAGCCGCCTTGCCGAACGCTGCCCGAATCTCAACGTGGTCATCGATCACATGGCGGATTGCCCTATTGACCAGCCCGCGGAACTTGAAAAGCTGATCGCCCTGGCGCATCATGCGAAAGTTTTCGTGAAAATCTCGCACACCTGGTCGATCTCCAGGCAGCCGTATCCTTATCTGGACGCGCAGGAATACGTCAAGCGCCTCTATGCCGCCTTCGGACCTCAGCGGTTGATGTGGGGTACGGATTGGCCGTTGGTGGAAGAGCGCGCCACGTATCGCCAGGCTTTGACTGTTGTCCGCGACGATATGAAGTTCCTCAATCAGGACGACAAGGGCTGGATTTTATCCAAAACCATCGAACGGGTCTGGCCGTTTCCCTAACATCCGGCGCAAAGGCAGCTTGCCTGAAGCGGGCGTGGGTTTTAATATTTGAAATTAAGATGCCCGCACGCTCGAACTTGGGTCAGCGCGCGAAGAACGAGAGAGGAATAGATTCGGCCATCGCGCGGTAACCTGCGGGCGACGGATGCAGGTGATCGCCCGAATCATACGCCGAACGAAGGCGCTCGGGATGCTCCGGGTCTCGCATGACTCTATCGAAATCCACGACGGCGTCGAAATGCCCCGCAGCGCGAATCCACTGATTGATTGCCTGACGACTAGCCTCGTCGCTCGGTCCGGGGTGGTAATAGCCCGATCCCGTATAGGGAAGAATGGTCGCGCCAATCACTTTGATTTGGTGAGCATGGGCTCGAATGACGATTTGTTCGTAAGCGCCCTCAAGGCGGTGAAGCAGAGCGGCGCGGTCCGCCGGAGTGACCTCTGCGGCGCGCGCCAGCGCGCCAAGGTCGTTGACGCCTTCGAGGACGATCACGTAACGAACTCCTGCCTGGGCTAGAACATCGCGATCAAAACGCGCCAGAGCATTGGGCCCCAGGCCGTCCGTCAGAAGATGGTTTCCGCCGATTCCCTGATTTAGCACGCCGGGCGCGCGTCGGCCCAGCGCGTTTTGAAGGTGCTGCGCGAGCGCATCCGTCCAACGATCGTTTCCGTTCGTCGTTGCTCCGTGCCCGTCGGTGATGGAATCTCCCAGCGCGACAATGGATGCCACGCCCGGCGGCGCAATCACATCCACTCCCGCCACCAAATACCAATGTTCCACCTTCTTTGCGTCGGGAAGATCGGCGGCGGAAACTAGGTCGCCATGCACGAGATAAGAAGTGGAGCGTGAGCCCGGATGGCCGGTTAGCTGCGCAGGAGGCGCATCCAGGTGCAGAGTGATGGCCAGATCAGAGGACGGCGCGACGGAATAGTCGATCGAGTCGGAAACATATTCGGCGCCCGCGGGTACGGTCACATCGCGACTCCCGGAAAAACTCAGGGCCTTGTCGCTGGCCTCATCGATCCTGGCGGAGGCGGGCGAGACCGGCTTGGCAATGTGGACTGAGGTAAAGTGGAGCGGCGAGGTCCCGAAGACGTTGGAAATATGCACGCGCAGTTTCGCGCCGCCAATGGAAAGGTGCACAATTTGGCGCAGTGTTGCATCGCGAAGTTCGTCAGGGGCGAGCGAGTTCTGCGGCTCGGGTATCTGTTGGGAAGTCGCCCACGACCCAACCCAATTCGCGCGGGCGACTGTGGCTTGGGCCGCGGCCAGCCGGGCCCTGCACCAGACGGTGCAAGGGCGGGTGACCACAAGTCCCATCCCAAGCAATATTGCCAGCAATAATTTTTCCCGCGCGAATCTCATGTTATGGCCTTATGATGATTGCCGAACTTAATCGAAATTCTTGTTCAGCACCGTAAAATACCATCTGCGGAGGCTCGCGTGTCAACACAAAATTCGACTCGATTCTTTTTTCTGTTGTCAGCTTCGGCGGCGCTCGCCTGCTTCGCGGGTGTGGCGGCTCATGCTCAAAGCGCGGCGCCGGGCGCTCTGCCCCCTCCGGTGAACTTCACCGCCGAGCAGGACCATCAGAACATGATGGATCAACTCGGAATTCAGGCGCTTCGTCCCGGCCCGAGCGGCAATGAGTCTGCGCCGAATCATGCCAATTACGATGAGTCACTCGCCAACCCATATCCGAATCTGCCTGACGTGTTGACGCTGAAAAATGGAAAAAAAGTCACCACGCCGGAGATGTGGTGGAAAGAGCGCCGCCCGGAAATCGTGGAGGATTTGGAACGCGAAGTCTACGGCCGTGTTCCTAAAAACGTGCCCAAGGTGACATGGACCGTCACCGTCAGCGAACGGGAGTTTGTGGGCTTTTTCGTTCCCGTGATTGCCAAAAAACTTGTCGGACATGTGGACAATTCCGGGTATCCATTCATTAACGTCGACATTTCCATGACGCTGGTGGTTCCTGCCAACGCCAAAGGCCCGGTGCCGGTGTTGATGATGTTTGGTCAAAGCGTTCTTCCCAATCCCAGGCAGCCGCCCCCCGAAGACATGGACAAAATCAACGCCAAGCTGAGAGCCCTGCTGTCCAAGGACGATCCTGCCATGCAGTCGATCCTCGCCCAGTATCCTGCCTATAGCCTGATTCCTTCTTCACCTTTCCCATTCTTTGGAGGGCCACGCGGAACGGGCAGCGGCCCGACGCCGACCCAACAATTGATTGCGGCTGGCTGGGGTTTTGCCGCCATCAGTCCGGAAAGCATTCAGGCGGATAACGGCGCGGGCATCACGCGAGGGATCATCGGCCTGGTGAATCACGGCCAGCCCCGCAAGCCGGATGATTGGGGCGCTCTGCGAGCATGGGCTTGGGGCGCGGCGCGCGGGTTGGATTATCTTGAAACTGATCCTGCCGTGGATGCAAAGCACGTTGGCATCGAAGGCGTGTCTCGATACGGCAAAGCCGCGCTGGTCACGCTTGCTTTTGAACCGCGCTTTGCCATGGGATTGATCGGTTCTTCTGGAAAAGGCGGCGCCACGCTCCTGCGCCGCAATTTTGGTGAAGCGGTGGAGAGCCTCACCGGCGGCGAATATTATTGGATGGCAGGAAACTTTATGAAATACGGCGCTTCCAAAGCCGTGTTCGGAAGCAAGAATGCCGGCGATTTGCCCGTGGATTCTCATGACCTGATCGCTCTTTGTGCGCCCCGCCTCACATTCATCAGTTACGGCGTTCCGGAAAAGGGTGACGCGAAATGGCTGGATCATCAGGGTAGTTTTATGGCGACGGTGGCTGCCCAGCCTGTGTTCAAGCTGCTGGACGCGAAGGGCCTCGGCGTCCCGGACGATTATCATACGGCGAAAATGCCGCCCGTGAACTCCGGCTTGCTTGACGGCCAACTGGCCTGGCGCCAGCATGAGGGCGGACACACGGACGCCCCCAACATGAAATATTTCATTCAGTGGGCTGACAAGATGATGGGCAGATAGATAAGTTTGGGAATATGGGCGGACCAATCAACCCTGGTATTGCTCGTCATTGACGTGTTCCATCCAGTCGACAACCTTCCCGTCTTTCTTCTCCTGAATGGCGATGTGTGTCATGGCCGTGGTCGGTGAGGCGCCGTGCCAGTGCTTCTCGCCCGGTGCGAACCAGATCACGTCGCCGGGACGGATCTCCTCGATGGGGCCTCCCCATCGACACGCACGGCCGCAACCGGCCGTTACGATCAACGTCTGACCGAGCGGATGCGTGTGCCATGCAGTCCGCGCGCCCGGCTCAAACGTCACGCTGGCGCCTTGAACGCGCGCCGGCTCTGGCGCCTGAAAAAGCGGATCGATCCGCACCGTGCCAGTGAACCAATCTGAAGGTCCCTTCGTGGAAAGTTGCGAGCCAATTCTTTTGATTTCCATTTTCTGAACTCCTTCTGTTGAATGTGTCATTACTAATATGAACGCGTTTATTGCGGTTAAAATACCCCGCCAACCCCGGCCCCTCAGTCGCCGGGGCGAGCGAGGAGAGAAAAAGATAAATGTAACCCTCGCCCCCATGGGGGAGAGGGTGGCTCGCCGCGGCGAGTCGGGTGAGGGGGTGTTGTCGGACGCTTGTCTCATGTAACCTTTTGCGTTTGCATTAGTTCTCAAACCGCTCAAACCCGCACGACAGTTCCAGGCACTCGAACCGAGGCGGTCTTTGTGCGCTTTTGAACGTCCAAAGATTGTTTACTTCTTGCGCATCCAGACGCGCCACGTAATTGGCCCGGCTTCCTTGTTGCTCAGTGGGCGGCCCGACACCTTCAGTGCCAGCTTCATCTGACCGTGATGGTAGCCCTCGTGCCAGATCATGTGCTGAAGCAGGAGGATCGGGTGGTCGTAGTGTAGGTTCATGTCGCGGCTTGACTCCACCCTGCTCTTTACCGCGTCCCGCACCGCCTTGGCGCTCTCGTTCAGCATCTGCGCGATGCGATCAGGGTCACGCTGCGCTAACCACTCTTTCTCGGGCACGCGTGCGCCGATCTCGGGGGCGTCCTCGAAGACGAATACAAGGCGTACATAGTGGATGTGTGTGAACATCTCCGCGACGGATGGGCTGCCCGCCATCGCTCTGGCCTCCATCCCGCCGTCTGGGAGGGCGCGAAGAAGGTTCACCAAGATGGTGTTGTTCCGGTCCCAGGAATCCAGTAGAGCCTCAAGCAAGGGTTGGTCTGGCAAGTCTGACATTGGAACACTCCGTTTCTTGATTCGCGCACCCCGGCAAAATCTTCACCCCGCCATCAGCTTTTGCGATAACGATGATCCAGCTTCGGAGGGAGCTGATAGCCACAGTATGCTTTTTATGCTGTGGGATTTCGGGGATTCCCGATATCGAGAAGCCCACGGCACCAAAACCGTGCCGAGGCTACGAGCTTATATTTGATATTGCCCCGACACCGACCTCAAAGCCCCCTCACCCGGTCCCGCCCAGCGGGACCACCCTCTCCCGAATAGAGAGGGCTAGGGGAGCTTGATTCTCACCCTCTCCCCAGGAGACAGGGTGGTCCATAACCGGCGCTTTCACCAGCCGGCACGAGCCGGGGAGGGGTTATGAACTGAAGCTTCCAATGTAACTCGATTTCGTGCGTTTGTATTAGTTTCGTTAACCGTCTGCCACTCACAGGCCTGTCATTCGCTCGAGCCTTTCGGGGTAGCGAGCGCCTTCCACCTTGATTTTTGAGGCGGCGCTGTTGATGTCGCGGAGGTCGTCGGCCTTCAGTTCGATTGCCGCTGCGCCGATGTTTTCTTCCAGGCGGTTCAGCTTGGTCGTACCGGGGATGGGAAAGATCCACGGCTTTTGGGCCAGCAGCCGAGCCCCAGGGCCGAAACCTACAATTTGCTTTTTCCCAGTTTGCGTTTTTGCATTGGTTCTTCTCCGAAGTATATACGAAGTTGATGAACCAACTGCTTGGACCATCCTCAATGTTGTGTCGCTGTCGCTCCTCCGGGCGCCGCATATAAGGCTTCTAAATTTCGGCAAGCCCCAACTGGGGGCGTACTGCAGCCCAATCTGAGCCCCTTCCATTGTTGTGTTCATGGCTTCGACGAGAGATTGACTGATGACCTCACCCACTTTCATTTCCATTATCTGGGCACCGCTTCGCACCGCGCCGTCTGTATCGACACTTGCCGGCGATTGTCCTTATCTCAGTAATCGCCAGTACCGCTCAGTATGAAAACTGGCCTTTATAGGTCATGGCTTCGGGCTTGAAGTCAATATACATCATCTGTCCGACCTGAGGCTGCCATGAAAGTTGAAAGCGCAACTTGCCGGAAGCTCCTGGCTGAAGAATGGGTTCGCCTTTGAATGTTCGCGGGAAGATGAATCGAGCCCCGAGCCCGCCGCCGCCTTCCTGCGGGGGAATGTACTTGAGCAATGTAATCTGACCTGCGGCGGGAGTGTAGAGATACGCGTTCTGCTTCAATGTGTCGGTGGTTTGAGTGTTGAACCACGTGGTCATTTGCCGCAGAGCTATAGGATCGTTGGTGTGATAAGAAAGCGTGATGGTGACTTCGTCGCTGACGTCAGCGTGCAGAAGTCCGCCCACTTTTTGGTCGAACTCCTTCTGCTTGTCGGCAGGCAGCGTGTCGTAGTGGTTCATGATCTGGAGCATGCGCACGTAAGCCTCACGGATAGGCTGGGCAGATAGAAATCTCGCCGTGAAACTGAAATCGGGCACGTCCGTGCCCAGCGTGCCGCCCCCAGTGCCCCTTGCATTAGGGTTGAAGTTTCCGTGCTCGCCTGTCACTTGACCCCGAAAGTCTTTGGCCTGAGCCCAGGCGGAATTGTTGAACACTTCGTTTACCTGCTTTTGATTCCATTGGGTAAAAGGTTCGTCCATCCAACCTGTGTCTTTCTTCCGTGCGTAAACCATCCCTGCGACCAGGACCACGGCCGCGCAGGCAATAAGGAAACGACGACTTCGCATGCTCACCTCCGCAATTATCGTTGTGGATTTATTCCCGCCGTAAAATAGCTACGTTCGCAGCATAGTTCTTTCCGCAAGCGCGTTCAAGGTGTTTTGCACGAAAAAATCGCTCCAAAGGTATGACGCAAAATGACCAGCTTCTTCCGCAAGTTGTCTCTTGACGGATGGAGGGCGCATCGGGGAGAATGCGCGCATAATTGATTTAGAGTAGTTAACACTATCTTTCATTGTAGTCATGCGTCAGGTCTGGGCTAGGGAATCAACAAGCAACAATTACGACCGTGCGAGATTTAAATTCCTCTCGCCCGACATTTCCCTTCTCAACTTTTCAGAAGGGTAGAGGGTTGGTGAGTCATGAAAAATTTACGGCGTGGAAAACTGGCGGGTGGGTTGCTTGCCGTCCTGGGCCTGGCCTTGATTCTCGGCTCGCCCCTGGCTTTCGCCCAGGCAGGTAACGGCATCGTTACTGGAACAGTCCGCGATGTGTCAGGTGCGGTGGTTCCAGGGGCGTCTGTGTTGCTACATAATGAGGCTTCCGGCACGGAGCTGAAAACCACTTCGGATTCGAGCGGCGTGTATGTCGTCAGCTACGTTCCCGCTGCCACCTACACGCTGACGGTTTCGAGCAAGGGTTTCAAAAAGTCTGAGCGCAAGGGCATTCACGTCTCTCCCGGCGCGACGATTGAAGCGAACACGATCCTCGAAGTGGGCACGCAGGTGGAAACCATCGAGGTCAAAGCTGCAGCCGTCAACCTGATACCTAAGACCGAGAGTGGCCAGTTGCACACCATCACTGCCAGCCAGATCCAGAACATGTCCACCGTCGGGCGCAACGCCATGGAGCTACTCCCGCTTTTGCCCGGCGTGGTCGGCTCCACGGGAATTCCCGGCGGTCCAGGCGCCGATTTCACGAAGGGATCCGGGTTCCAGGTGAACAACACGGGCGTCAGCAGTTTCAACGTCAACGGGCTGCGCAGCGACCAGAACATGATCAAGCTCGACAACTCGAACATCATCGATCCCGGGGCGAACAGCGGTTGGGAAGTCGAGCCTAATATGGACATGATTCAGGAATTTACAGTCAAGACGTCGGGCTTTGAGGCCAGCAAGGGCAATTCCGGAATCATCGTCGAAGCCGTCACGAAATCCGGCGGGAGCAAGTATCACGGCGAAGGTTACTGGTACGGTCGCAACGCCATCTTCAACGCCAACGACTGGTCAAATAACTTTGTGCACGTGCCCAAGGCGAACTACAAATTTAATTATCCGGGCTTCAACATCGGCGGGCCGGTTCGCATCCCGGGCACCAGCTTCAACAAAAACAAAGACAAGATGTTCTTCTTCTACGGCGTTGAGTGGCAAAGGCAGCTCGCGGACCCAGGCACCCGATTGGAGGTCATGCCCTCGGCGGCGATGCGCAATGGCGATTTCAGCGAGTTGTGGACGGCCCCAAATTCCACTTGCACGAAGAACTCGAGCGGTGTGGTCACCGGCGGGAATTTCCTGGGCATGCCCTGCATTGTGAAAGATATTGCCACAGGAAAGCCGGCGCCCGGCAACATCCTCCCTGCCAGCGAGGTCACAGCGGACGGCCAAGATCTGATCAATCACACCTATCTCTTTCCAACTCCCGGCTACCTGGATCCGACCGGGGCGCACAATATGCTATTTCACCAGGCGTACCCTGAGAACCGGATTGAAAACACCATTCGCGTTGATTACAACCTGACGGAAAATACGCGTGCCTATGTCCGCTTGGCGCAAAACTCCGATCACGAATATTACCCTTTCGGGTTGTGGTGGGGCAGTGGCATTCCGAGGATAACCCCCGACGTGGGGCATCTTAGTGGCGAGACCGCCACTCTCAATGTGGTCCAGGTTATCAATCCAACCTTGACGAACGAGGTCCAGTTTAGCGCCAACGCGGAAAACTATCCATGGCACGTTGCGGACCCCTCGAAGGTGAGAAGCGCCCAGTTGCAAAAGGACCTTCCGGGCTTCAATTGGCAAAATTCGTCGGGCGGATCGTATACTAACCGCGATGCGGCGGTCCCATATGTCTGGGACGGCGTCGATCAAACGGGTGCAGATAACTGGACGGGGTCGGCGGGCACCGCCGGACCAAGTGGGGTTTTCGGCAACAAGACCATCTTCGAGTTTAGCGACAACCTGACGAAGGTCAAGGGAACGCACACCATTTCCTTCGGCGCGGATCTCCTCCACACGCGCAACGACCAGAACGGAGGCAATACACCCCAAACGCAGGGCAGACTTTGGCCCACGAGCTGGGGTGACAGCGGCACCACCGGAACCATGTTTGGCGACTTGCTGGCCCAAGGCTATACCAGTTATGCTCAGAACTCCAACAACCCAGACGGCATGTGGCGGTTCTGGAATTACGAGTGGTATGCCCAGGACTCCTGGAAGGTCAACAGGAAGCTGACACTCAATTACGGCTCCCGATTCGCTTTCATGCCGCCTTGGTATGAAGCGCGCGGAAATGTCGCCACATTTAACCCAGCCCTCTGGACGGCAGCTAACGACACAAACGTCAATGACGGAGTTGAAGTTGGGTACGGAATTAAGAATGCTGAAGCACAGCCTTATTTTCCCACTTCCCTGGCCGGAAAGTTTACTGGCGGACTGCCGTCGAGCGGCGGGTTCCCCAACCCGACCATCTGGATTGAACCCCGGTTTGGGTTCGCCTACGACCTCTTTGGAAACGGGAATACGGTAATTCGCGCCGGCGCGGGAATTTATGAGGAGCGTGATCAGGGCAATACCGTCTTCGGCGCCGCGCAAAACCCTCCATTTGAGTTCAACGACAGCCTTACCCTGACGACCAACATTACGAAATCCGGCGGAGGGTTCGCTAAAATTGGAACCCAAAACCCCTTCAATGGTCAATCAGGCGCCTCCATCTTCGATCAGACCGACAGACACAGCGCTGGGAGTTATGAGTGGAATTTTACGCTCGACCAGAATATCGGCCTGAAGACTGTTGTTGAGGCGGCTTACGTGGGCAATGTCGGGCGGCACCTTTTCATCGCCAATCAACTCGCCCCCATACCCTTGGGAGGGGCGTGGTCCCCCGGAACTCAGCTCATAGCCCCCGGCGCCAACGGCTGTAATGGCGGCAATCCCTGCTCGTTGCGACAGTACAAGCCTTTCGGCGCCCAAAACATTTTCCACCATAGCTCAACTTCGAATTACCACTCCCTGCAAGTGACGGTGCGGAGGAACGTCAGCCGCGGCCTTACGCTGCTCACTTCCTACACCTTCTCCAAGACGCTGGGGTACGCAGGGAACTTTCAGGGTACCGTTGACCCGTTCAATTCACGGCTCAACTACGGTCTGCAGTCGTACGACCGGCCTAACATCCTCAGTGTCTCCTACATCTACCAACTCCCCAACTTGGGAGCCTCGCACTTCAGCGGCAACCGCTTCGCCGGAGGGGTTCTGGACAACTGGCAACTTTCTGGAATCACCAACTACCAGAGCGGCCAGCCGCTGAATATCGGATTGGGCTGGGGCTTAAACGGCAGCAACGGTTGCGTGTCTCCTGACAATAGTCCCTTGTGCGGCGGCAACTTTTGGACCAACGGCAGCGGCAACAACGCCTTAACGTGGTACGGAACCGACGCCCGTAACGTGGCGCCGCAGATCCTTTTCAACCCGCAACAGGGCGTCACTTACTCGGGCGTCAATTCTCATTGGCTCAACGGGACGTCAGCTCAAATCCCGCAGTTCAACACGCTGGGCTCGTTTGAGCAGCCGCAATTCCTGGGTCCGGCGTCGAATAACTGGGACCTGACGCTCTTCAAGAGCTTCAAACTTCCCGGCGAAGATCACCGGCTCGAGTTCCGCGTCGCAGCCTTCGATATCTTCAACTATGCTCATCCTGACAACCCGAGTACGGGCGCGCAATTCCAGTGGATCTTGCCGGCTGGGGCGACAAGTTACTCCCAAGGCCACTCAAGCGGAATCCTGAATGTCTCCCCGAACTGCGCGAGCGGCTTACAATTTGGCTGCATCCTTGATAAGCACGGCCACCGCGAGATGGAGCTGGCGCTCAAGCTTTACTTCTGAGGCTGTGATTCCAGGCGGGATGGAAGAAGATGCAATGAAACTTAAAAGGGGCGGGCGCAAAACCCGCCCTTTTTTTTGCGTCGAGTCCTGCCCTTTCGGTTAAAATCAGGCTATGACAGCCTTCCGGAGATTTGCGGTGTGCGCGGTGATGCTGTGCGCGGCGAGCCAGGTCCTGGCCGCTTCCAGCAACGAGCCGCCCGCATGCATCCTGGGTGACAGTGCGCTCGCGCAGAAGCAGCCGGACCTGGCCGTGATCCAGTACAATATTTGCCTTTCCAAGAATCCGCCGACACTCAAAATCCTGTCAAATCTCGGCATCGCCTACGTTCAACAGCAGAAGTTCCCCGAAGCTATTCAGACGTACAAGGAGGCGCTGGCGCTCGAACCCGACAACGCGAGCGTTCTTATCAACCTCGGCCTGGCTTATTTGAAGTCGAAGCACCCGAAGGAAGCGGCGGAGGAGTTTGCCCTCTCATTAATAGCCGACCCGCGCAATGGCAATACGCTGGAGTTGCTGGCGGAATGCCATCTCCAGTTGGGCGAGTTTGCACAGGCAGCTTACGAGGCAAGCTTGGTGCATAAGGCGTCGCCCGGCGATCCTTCGGCCGCTTATATCCTGGGCCTGTCGTACATGCAATTGGGGAGGTACGTTCAGGCCATTCCGCTTATGGTGAATTCGCTTTCGCAGACGAAGTCCGCTGACGCGTACATGACTCTGGGAGAAGCTTGGCTTGGCGTTAGGAATTGGCCGGCGGCGCGGGACGCGTTCCAGAAGGCGGTCGCACTGAACCCCACGCTGCCTGGCATTTACGCCGATCTGGGCGAGTCGCAGGCGTTCTTGGGCCAAATGGACGACGCCAAGGCGTCCTACCTGAAGGAACTAGCCCGCGATCCTGAAAACTTCAGAGTCAATTATTTGCTTGGCCAATTGGATCGCCTACTGGGAAACGACGCCGAAGCCGAAAAGTATCTTGACAAGGCCATTCAGTTGCAACCCGGCGCCACGAGCGCCCTTTATGAACTTGCGGCCCTTGCCATGGCGGAACAGGATTACCAGAAGGCCGAAGGGGTTTTGGAGAGCGTCGTGCAAAAGGCTCCAAGCTTCACGAACGCTCACGTTCTGCTTGCGCAAGCCTATTCTCGCCTTCACAAGACCGAGCAAAGCGCGAGGGAAAGAGCCATCTCGGCCGCGCTCCAGAAGGCTGACCACGACCGTCTCGAAGCCGAAGGCGAAAGGCTCAAGTGGTTGTCCGGCGGCAAGAGCGCGGCTCAAACGCCGCGGAAACAATGAAGGCGCGGCGGCTGTGGTGACGCACTCATGAAACTCTGTCCAGAGTTCCAAACTAAAGTTAAAGTCGGTTTTGCAATCGCGGCCTGCTGGGCCGGCCAGGTGTTAGCGGCGCTTCCCGCCCCGGCCCCGCAGGAATCTTCAGCTTCGGAAAGCCGCCAGGCGGCGGAATACAAGGCTGCGGCGAGAGAATACGAAAATCAGGTGAAGATGCAGCCGCGGTCCGCTAAGGCGTGGAGCAACCTGGGCGTGACTCGCGCCATGGCGGGCGATTGCAATGAAGCCCTCCCGGCCCTTGACCGGGCGAGAATCTTGGACCCGAAATTGTTTGCGCCTTGGCTCTTTTCCGGATCCTGCAATCTCGCGCTGCACCATGACGCCAAAGCGCTCCGGGAGCTTGAAACGGCCTCCCGGCTGAATTCCCGAGACCCGAACGCCTGGTTTCTGAGGTCCCAGGCCGCAGGCAACTTGAATAAGCTGGATGAATCCATTGACGCTGCCGTCCGCGCGCTCGCTCTGGATCCCGGGAATGCCGCCGCCTACTATGTGGCGGGCCAGGATGGCCTTGGTCTTGCGGCCCAAGCCTACGATCGAGTGTACGCGCACCGTGCGGGCGACATATTTTACCAGAACCTGCTTGATGGCCAGAGAAGCGCCGCCCAAAAAGCCTGGCCGATTGCCATTAGCAGCTACCAGTCCATTCAAAAAGCAAATCCAGATGATCCGGAAACCGATTTTTCACTGGGGTCGGCTTACCTTGAAATGGGCCGCTATCCTGAAGCGGAGGTGGCGTTCGAGCAATGCCTTAAAAATGCGCCCGGGCTGGTGTGGGCAAAACTGCGCCTGGCGCTGACATTGGCAGAACACTCCGAGCGGCGCGAGGCCGTGAAAATCCTCCAGAGCATCCCGCCCGCGAGCCTCGAGCTTCCCGAAGAGTATCAGGATTATGTTGCCGCAGCCGAACTTCTGGGTTTGCATCAACAGGCGAAAACATGTGTCGCATTGGGAAAGAAACGATTTAAGGATTACGAATGGCCCGATTGGTTCAAAGGCATTGAAACGACAGCCGCAGCGAGTTCAGAACCCGGGGACCAGAGCATCAAGCTGCAAGACTTGACCGGCGTCGGCCTTTCGATCCGGTTTTTTCTGACCGCAGATCATCTGGCCGGAAATTATGTGGAGCGGATGTTTCCGTCCGAGGCAGCTTACCAGGGTTTCCGCGCGGCTTTTCTGGCCGAGGACTGGGTTCGAGCGACCGAAGGGTTGCTGCCCCTCCTGCGGGCTTCGGAGTTGAATCCGGACTCTCGTTCAGCATTTGTCCTGGGTGAAATTCTCCAGAGCCTCTCCTACGGCTTTTATCAGGATTTGACGCGGAAGTTTCCAAATTCTGAGCTGACCATGAAGCTTGCGGCCGAGAATTTCGAAGTTATGGGACAGCCCGCCAAAGCGCTTGAAATCTACAATACGGCTCTGCGAGTTGATGGGCCGTCGCCGGGTTTGCTGCGCGACGTCGCACGCGTGTACTGGACTCAACGTGAGTGGGACCAGGCTCTGAAGGTTCTTAGTTCGCTGGCCTCCATGGACCCCAATGACCCGACCATCCTTGTGAATTTGGGGCGCATCTACCTTTATCAGAACGACGTTCAGAAGGCAACGCAATGCTTTCGTCAGGCGGTAAGCCTGGATGCGGACATGTATGAGGCGCGGATGGGGCTCGGCCAGGCTCTTCGCCGGCAGGATGACAACCCGGGCGCGTTGAAGGAGTTTGAAGCAGCGGTGCGGATCGATCCAAGGAATCCGAAGCCACACTACCAGATTTCGCAAGTATGCAGGAAGCTGGGCGAAAAGGACCGCGCGACGGCGGAGATGCAGGAATTCCAGCGCCTCCAGAGCTTGGCTGGCACTGCGGTGCTTGAAAATAATAAATTGTTGGTTCCCCTTGACTGAGTCACACACCAAGTCGCGATTTGGGACGGCGCGCAGCCGGCCATTCTTGAGCCTCAGGGCGGCCGTGGTGTGGAGTTGCGTGCTGGGCAGCCTGAGTTTTTCGATGGGCGCAACCCGAGCATTCGCCGCGCCTCAAAAAAAGGCGAACCCTTCCGCGAAGAGTACCGCGGATTCTGCTGAATTCAAGAAGTTGGTGGCGCGCGCCACGGAGGCTCGAGATCAAAATCGGCTGCCAGAGGCGGTCGACCTCTATCAGAAGGGGCTACGACTCAACCCGCGCTGGCAGGAAGGCTGGTGGTACCTAGGGACGCTTGATTACGATGCGAACAATTACAGTGACGGCCTGAAAGCCTTTCGCAACCTTGTCGAGCTGGACCGAAAGAATGTTCCGGCGCTGGCCTTGCTGGGGCTTTGCGAATTCGAGACCCACGATTACGGGAATGCGTTTGTCCACCTTGAAATGGCCAAGTTAAAGGGCATTGAGAACAGTGACGAGCTAGGGCACGTTGTGGATTACCATTTGGCGCTCCTCCACATTCTTCACGGCGACTTTGAGACGGCGAATAAACTGCTCTCTGAGCTGGTCCATCAAAATATCCTCTCCGCGGATGTCAAAATGGCGATTGGTCTGACGCTCTTGCGGGTGCCGATGCTCCCCGACCAGATCGATCCGGAGAAAGACGCACTTATCTCAGATGCGGGTAAAATTGGGGAGCTCTTTGTCCTCTCGGATTTCGACGAGGCGGACAAGTCGTTTCAGCAATTAATACGCGACTATCCGTCGACGCCTTTCGTCCATTACGCCTATGCGTCGATGCTCGCCGGACTCTCAGAGTACGAAAAGGCGGAAGCCGAGGTTCGCGAGGAGATCAAGATTAATCCCGAGAGCGCCCTGCCTCGCACGCTGTTGGCTTACGTGTATGTTCGGCTCAACCGCTTCCAGGACGCGCTGCCCCTGGCGCAAAAGGCAGTGAAGCTGGCGCCTCAGGGTTTTGCGGGGCATTACTTACTCGGACGGGCGCTGCTGGCCACGGATAAGGTGACGGAAGCGGTCGACGAGCTCACCGAGGCGAAACGCCTTGCCCCCGAAAGTCCCGAGATCCGGTATAATCTCGCTGTGGCCTTGGCCCGAGCGGACCGGCCTCGGGAAGCTGCGGCCGAACAAGCCGAATTTCGACGCTTGAGTGCCCTCGCCCAGAGCAAGCGCTCGGGCGGGGCTTCAGATGTCAAAACCTCCTCCAGGAATTCAAGCGCGCCGGGTGATATCACGCCAGATCAATTACAAAGTCCGCCCGCCCGCGACCCGCATCAGTGAACGGTGTTAACATTTTGCAAGCTGCTTTTGAAAGATGGCGGAGAATAAAATCGTCTATGTGGCTTTGAGGGAAGGTGCATGCGGAAACAGGGGAATGGCATTCGAGCGGTTTCACGCCGTCAATTTCTGAAGGCTGCGGGGATTGCGGGAGCAGGCAGCGGGAGACTCTGGAGCGGGCGGTCGCTGCCCTACATCTTACAGGCTACGCAGGCCTCACCGGAGCCACCTGCTTTCGGGGAGATCCCGCCTTCCGCCAGCGGAATCACATGGATTCACAAATCCGGGCGATCGCCGGAGTTTTACCTGCCTGAAACCCTCGGGGGCGGCGGGGGATTTATTGACTACGATAATGACGGATGGATGGACCTTTATTTTGTAAACAGCGGGAAGTGTGACTTTTATGATCCGCATCCTCCCCTTCGCAATGCCCTCTACCACAACAATCGCGATGGCACGTTCACCGATGTCACGGAGAGGGCGGGCGTGGCGGGCGGAGGGTTTGGCCAGGGCTTAGCCGTGGGCGACTACGATGGCGACGGCTGGCCTGACCTATACGTGACGCAATACGAGCGCAGTATTCTCTATCACAACAATCACGACGGGACGTTCACAGACGTCACCGCGAAAGCCGGAGTGGCCGCGCCTGGGTGGGCGTCCAGCGCCGTGTGGTTCGATTATGACAACGACGGGCGGCTGGACCTGTTTGTGTGCCGCTCGGTCGATTTCCACAAATCCAACAACCGGTTCTGTGGCAGCCCCCAAACCGGCGATCGCTACTACTGCATCCCGACCGTCTATCCGCCTATGCCCAGCTATCTGTTCCACAATAACGGCGATGGAACCTTTACCGATGTCAGCAAGGAATCGGGCATCGCCAGCGTCCGCGGCATCGCCTGGGGCGTGGTCGCCACGGACATCAACAACGACGGGCTGATGGATCTCTATGTGTCCAACGACACGATGCCGAACTTTCTGTTTGTCAACCGCGGCCACGGCAAGTTTGAGGAAATAGGGCTGCAATCCGGGACCGGTTACAGCGCCGACGGCCGCGCCCGCTCCGGCATGGGCGTGGACTCCGCCGATTACGACCAGGATGGCTGGATGGATCTCTTCCTGACCGACGTCGACGAGGAAATGTTTTCCCTCTACCATAACAACCACGACGAATCGTTCGATGACGAGTCCATCGTCAACGGCATCGGAATGACAGTACGCTACATGAGCGGCTGGGGCGTAAAGTTCTTTGATTATGACAATGACGGCAATAGCGACCTCTTTATCGTCACCGGCCATCCTGACAATAAAGTGCAGGACCGCTTCAGCATGGTCCAGTACAAGGAGAAACCGATGTTGTGGCGCCACAATGGGGGCCGCGACTTCAAGCACACTTATGAAAACGTGAGCGCCCAGAGCGGCCCGGTATTCCAAACGTCCTACTCGGGGCGCGGCTTGGCCATCGGTGATATCAATAATGACGGCGGCATAGATGCCTTGCTGATTCCCAACGACGGGCCGCCTGTGGTGCTGCGGAACAACATTGGAAAGCGCAACCACTGGCTGGGGGTTCGCCTGATCGGCAAGACATGCAATCCGGATGCAGTCGGAGCTCTCCTCACCTGGCAGGCCAACGACCTGAAACGCACGGTAATGAAAATTGCAGGCGGCGGTTATCTCTCCGCCCACGATCCGCGTGTGGTGTTGGGCATAGGCCCGCGCACTCGGATGGATTGGCTGGAAGTGAAGTGGCCGCAGCCCAGCGGCAAGGTCGAACGGCTCACTGGCCTTCCCATCGACCGATATATCACGGTGCAGGAAGGCAAAGGGATTATTGGTTAGCCGCAGCACGGCTGGGACAAGCATGGCGGCGAAGGCCAAATTACAGCCTTGCTCGACCGGGACCTTCTCACGCTGTCGCTCACGGTTCGGAGCCCGATCAAGCCGGTCACGGCATGGAAGTCGATTGACACAGATTTCTATGGAAAGCCTGTCGCCGGCGACCGCCTGCCGGGCCCATTCCCGGACCTGCTGACCGGGCAAGCAACCCGCGCCATAGACCCGCGCTGATTGCTTGGAGGCCCCATCGACGGATCTTCATGCAACCGAGACCGCCGTCATCTCTTTGAGGAGCGTTTGGATTTAAGAACCCGTGAGGTCAGGCAGATTGCTCGGCGCGCTTACGCGCCGCCCACAGGGATACGCACGGAACCGAGCACGCCGGAGCTTGGATCGCGCACCACCAGTTCCAGCGACGTAGCTCCCTGGACGAGGTCCACCCATTTCTCAAGGCGCAACCCTTCTCCCTTGAGGCGTTGAACTCCACTGTCCAAGACGCGCATTTTTATGTCGTATCGGGTAGCATCCAGAACCTTGCCGTCTGCCGCAGTTTGGGCAAGAACCATTGCCAGTTGCACACTCCTTCCGGCGCTCCCACTTTGAAGCGTGATGTCGTGCGTATTTACGTTGATGCCGAGGAGGGCACGGTCCTTATGATATGGGACGACCTTGTTGGTGCCCAGCAGCCGGCGGGTATCCGTCTTGTGGGTGACTTTTTCCAGCGTGACCGTCAGCCCCAGGCCCGGCGAGTCAAGAGGGCTGTAAAGGGCTTGATTGAACTGGGCCTCGATCTTGTCCTGATCTCCGGTCTTCGCAGTTTTCGGAGATTCCTTGGTTGCGAAATATCCTTGGCGGTAACGCAAGTGGACGTTGGGCCGCGACACCTTCACCTTGAGCGCATGGAATTGATTGTTCCATTTGATGTCATGCAGGTAAAAACCGAGCTCATAGCTGGCCTGGGAATCATCCGCTGCGGCGCGCATGGCGCGCGCGATGTCATTGGTGTTGACGAATGCTTGCCCTCCGGTTTGGCTTGCCAGTTCCTTCATCGTGCCTTGTGATGAGTAGAATTTGTTCCAGTCCGTCGTGCCGGGCGCCCCCGCCACCAGCCCGCGCGCGTCGACGGGATATATGGCCATGTTGGCATTGTTTAGCGCTGCGTTTAGAATCTTGTTTGTGTGTTCGAAGTCGCTCGTAAAGTGGATTTGGTCGCGCGTATCGCCTGGCGAGCGAGGCGTGTCAAAACCAATGGATATCGGAAAGGCGCTCGAAACCCAGATCAAGTTCTTGCGTCCGGGGAAGTGGGCCAGATATTTGGCAATGGCAATCAGCGCGTCCAAGGTACGCTGGACGCTGTCAACTTGGAAGAAGGCGCTCGTGTGTCCCTGGAATTGGGTCATTATTGCATCCATCCGAGCCATGTCAGCGGCTTCGCCCGCGGATGCCGCCGCAGCGCCCGCCGCTGCGGCGCCGGCGGAGGAGCCCGCATTCGCGGCGGCGGATATGGCAGCCTGCTGGGCGCTTGCTAGGTCGACGGATGAGGGAGCTCCAATCACGTTGACCGAGGCTTGGTCAGCTTCCTCAGGATTGGACGGAGGTGCCGCCGAGCCCCCGACTTCCCTCGGGTTGCGAACCGGCGCATTTCTCAGAGCTGCCAGCAAAAGCTGCGGGTCGCTGGTGAAGTTTTGCAGCACGTAGAGGTGCTCGCCCAGCAACATGATGCCGACTCGGTCCTCAGGCCTGAGCTTTTCCAGAAACTGCACCACCTCCGTGCGCGCCCAGGATTGGTCTTGAAAGCTGGTGTTCAGGCCGTCCAGTAGAACCACCGTGATGATTGGCTGGCCGCCGACCCGGTTGGAAAAAGTGTTCGGCGGGAGCTTCTCCGCAGGCCCGCGCCGGAGCGAAACGGCCGAGAACTCATCAATAGGAACTGGTTTGCCGTTGTCGTAAAGCGTGAAGTCGTTGCGTGAAAGGTCTGTCACTGCTCGCCCGCTCGAATCCTGAGCGACGACACTGATCTCGACCAAACTCGTTTCGGTTCGAATGACGCCGTTGTTCTGATCGGCGGGATTGTTCGCGGGATTGCCCAAAATCAGAATTGCGGCGACGAACCCCAGGCAAAACTTGGTCCCAGTCTTCATGCTATCGACTCCTTTCGCGGACATCACGCTCTTTTGGGCTGCTGAACCCGCAACGCTATTATAAGGCTGGATGGCCTGTCGCCCTCATTATTATTTTCGCGGCTGCGGGAGGGGCGTCACCTGTCGCCCCAGGCTTGCGAATTATCTGGCTCGCAGTGCGCAATCCGCCCATCCCAGCGTGAGTCCCGGCGTAGTGTAACCTAAATGTGGATTGGACCGTCATTGGACTTGTTGCGCGTTGCCCTTGTCCCTTGGCTGCTTCAGGTCCACTTTGCGCTCACTGTGAATTACGCCAAGGCAGGATGGAAAGAAGATGCGACCGTGGAGCGCGCCGAGTTCTGAGGATTAGAGGCCCGGGCGCGACCGTGGTGCCTAACCCGATATGACATGTCGCCGAAAATTCATGTGCATTCTTTTATCGGCCTGTGCAAGTCTGGCGACCTCGGCTGCCGCGCAAACCAACTCGCGTCCAGTCCCCATTTGCGCATCCTGTCACGAGGAGGCGAAGTCACAACCCGCCACTTCCATGAGCCACGCCCTCGAAACTGTGGAAGAATGCACTACGTTCGCCTTGCATCCTCTCCTTACCTTTAAGGACGACAAATACTCGTACCGCATCGAACGCCGCGGCAGCCAGGCCCTCTATACCGTCTCGGATGGCCACCAATCTCTGACTCTGCCTATTCGCTGGGTGATGGGTGCCAGTTTCGGTATCGGACAAACCTATATCCTCCAGAAAGATGGCCAGCTTTTTGAAAGCAGGGTGAGTTATTATCGCAGGTTGAAGAGACTGGACATCACTATTGGCGCCGAGGGTATCGCGCCTGCCGATCTTCTTGAGGCGGCCGGACGCTCGATTGGTCTCGAAGAGAAGCTCAGGTGCTTTTTCTGTCACGCCACCAATGCAACCAAGGGGCGGCAGCTTACCTTGGAAGCCATGACGCTAGGCGTGCAATGCGAGCGCTGTCATGGGCCGACAGAGAAGCACGTTCAATGGGCGACTAAAGGTGGATCTGCGCCCGTCTTGATGAAGGACTTGTCTAAGCTCTCCACGGAGGAAGTATCCGATTTCTGCGGACAATGTCATCGCACCTGGGCGGACGTTCTGGCCATTGGCCGGATTGATATCACCGATGTGCGTTTTCAGCCTTACCGGCTGACTTTGAGCAAGTGCTACGACGGTAACGACGCGCGCATCAGTTGCCTTGCCTGCCATAACCCTCACCTTCAGGTGGACACCAATCCGATTGACTATGATTCAAAATGCCTGGCATGTCATGGGGGTGGGAAGGTGGGCGCTAAAAAGTGCAGGGTGTCTGCCCATCGCTGCACTACCTGCCATATGCCCAAGACCGAATTGCCCGGTGCGCACTTCAAATTTTCAGATCATAACATTCGCATTGTGAAAGTGAATGAGCCCTTTCCGGGCTAGGAAGGGTGCGCGTGCATTACACAAGCCCAGGCCCACCGATGATGAATCCCTGCCCGTCGCGAAGCTATTGCGGCTCGGATTCGTAAGACTGGTAGCAGGCAATTCTCGCGCGCAGCGTGTCGGCAAGGGATGAATCGCGGGCGGATTGACAAGTCGCGCCATGTGCTGTGATTTGGTATACTTCTGGCGTCCACAATAGGAAGGAGGCATCCAAAGCCGATCTCCTACATTCAACTGATGGAAAGTCTACATCAATGAGTATTTCCACCATGCGATTTGTCCTGGTTTTGTCTCTCTTCGCATCCATCTCGATCCTGGGATGTGGGGGAGGTGGAGGGGGCAGTTCAACATCCGCCGCCCCCATCACGCCATCGATCACATGGGTGACGCCGGCCGCCATCACCTACGGCACGGCCCTCAATTCTACGCAACTGAACGCCACAGCCAGCGTGGCGGGAAGCTTCAGCTACTCTCCCGCAGCGGGCACGATTCTGAGTGCCGGCGCGCAGACCCTGACGGTCACATTCACTCCCACGGACACGACGCATTACACCACAGCGACGGCCACGGTTTCGCTGACCGTGAACAAGGCGACGCCCGCCATCACCTGGCCGACACCGTCCAACATCGTAGCAGGCACCGCGCTCAGTGACGCCCAACTGGATGCCACCACCACTATCGGCGGAACCTTCACCTATTCGCCTGCTTCGGGCAATGTGATGAATAGTACGGGATACTTCACGCTTTCCACCACCTTTACGCCCAGCGATACAACGGATTACACCACGGCGACGGCCACGGCTCCGCTTTTTGTGGTTTCGTCCCCCGGCGCGGCGTTGGCGGATTACGGATCCTCGGCGCAGAGCATCCGAGGCTTTGGCGCCGCGGAAGCCTGGTATGGGCCGATGTCTAACTTCGAGATTTCCACCTTGTACGGTACGGGCAGCGGCCATCTCGGCCTCAGCATCATGCGTCTCCGCATCGCTCCCGTTACGTGGACGCCGTCAACCCAGACCGCGCAGACCAGCGGCTGGGCCACGGAATTGGGCAACGCCCTGGCCGCGCAGTCGCTGGGCGCCACGATCTTCGCTTCACCCTGGACCCCGCCCGCCTCCATGAAGAGCAACAACAGCGTCAATGAAGGCAGTCTGAATCCCGCCAATTATTCCGATTTCGCCAACTATCTGAAGGCTTACGCCAACTTCGCCGCCAGCCAGGGCGTGAGCCTGTATGCAATCTCGATGCAGAATGAACCCGATTGGAATCCGTGCGCTCCAAACGGCGTAGACGAAGGCCCCAATGGCAGGGACTGCTATGAATCCTGCCTGTGGACGGCGGCGCAGATGGATGCCTGGGCGGCGAGCTACGGTTCGGTGCTGACCAGTGGCACGAACCCCGTGAAGCTGATAATGCCGGAATCGTTTCACTTTGCCTCGGGCATGTCCGAAACGGCGCTGAATGACATCACGGCCGCCGGCAATATCTCTATTATCGGCGGTCACCTCTATGGATCCGTGCCCTACTACTATGCGAACGCAGTGAACAAGGGCAAGGATGTGTGGATGACCGAGCACTTCCTGTCGCCGACGGTTAGAGGGGCAACGACGACGACGATCGCCGATGCGATTGCGGCGGCCAGAGAGATTCACGACTCGATGACCGTGGGCCAGTACAACGCTTATGTGTGGTGGTGGGCGGCCAATTATTCGGCTACCAGTGAAGCAGACGGCCTGATTGACACGAACATCATTCCGACCTACTTCGGCTACGCCATGGCGCAGTTCTCACTCTTTGTGCGCCCCGGCTATTTGCGCTACGTCGCCACGCCGACCCCGGTTGACGGCGTCTATCTCTCGGCCTATGGCGGCAGCGGGCACCAGGTGATAGTGGTGATTAACTCCACCGGTTCCCCGGTTTCTCTACCCATCGAGATCAAGAACCAGACCGTGACCTCAGTGACTCCCTACCAGACCACCTCCAGCGCAGCCGTCTCGCAGTTGAGCGCGGTCACTGTGACCAACAACCAATTTACCGCCACGCTACCGGCGCAGAGCATCACCACCTACGTGCAATAATCCCGGGTGCGCCGGGTTCAGCGAGTCGCCCTGCCCTGGCGAGTTGCTTGCATTCGTCGCGTTATTCAGCGCATTGGCGCGTAGACGGGATGAAGACAAGTTGAAAAATGCACGCCAGCAGCTACCCGGAAAAAAACCATTTCATCAGATCACTTCGAGATCGCGATTCACGCCGAGTAGTTCAGCAAGGCTGTTTAGTTCACTACTGCGGGAGCTCAAGTCCTTGCAGACAATATTGAGGCGAACCATCCTCGTGCCGCCGATTTGCATACGCAGCGGAATCAATTCTCCACAGTCCAAGTAAGGTTGAATGCGGTAGAGCGGAAGCCAGCCGAAACAGAGACCACTTCGAACGGCATAAAGGGCGGCTTCGATGGTGGTGACCGATAAAAAACGTTGAGCAGAACTGCGTGGCTGTCGCTGAGGGTCGGCTGAATTGGCGCCTTCGATGATCACGACCATTTGCCTGGTTATATCGATCCGGGTCAACTGCCGTGCAAGCAAATGAAGTGGATGGTCCCGTCGGGCGACGGAAAGCATTCTAATATCCAGGATCGGCTTGACGAAGTACTCGGGGGACATCAGGGCCGAGACACAGAGATGAGCGCCGTGAGCGGAGAACTCAGAGTCCGAGGAGAGAAAGGTTGCTTGCCGCAGCTTGGGGCGAACATAAGGGAATCTCTGCGTGAATACGGAGAGAGCTGCGAAGAGTCGATCATTTGGAAAGATGCTGTCCACCGATAAACGGATTTCTGATTCTCCACCCGACGCGAGGGATCGAGCCCTCTGTTCGAGTTCATGAAATCCAGCCAAATGGGCTTCGACGTCAGCGAGCAGCACCCGCCCCACTTCGGTCAAGTGGGCTTTTCTGCCTCTCAACTCCAGCAGCTTGATCCCAAGCCGTTCCTGAAGTCGAGCGACGGCGTAGCTGATCGTGGATTGAGAGCGATTGAGGTGCTGCGCCGCGGCCGCAAAACCACCGAACTGAACCACAGCGTGCAAGATTTCCCATTCATCGAGAGTGGTGTTCATAGACGAATAATATATCGAAGAATTCGATGGTTTTCAGCGAAAAATACGACTTTTATTCCGATATTCCGAAAGCGTAGCATGTGCCGATTAAATCGATGTCAACCGAGGCTGCTCGCCGAGGGGAAGGTCCTGCTAATTGCGGATGCGGTTTCCAGTACGTGGGAGTCGAGCCACCACTAAACCCTGCACGGGCGTGTGGCGTAGCTGACAGCGGGACGTGAACCAGGAGAGAAAAGATGATTAAAAGTGTAGCACGCTCCAATTCTGTTGGTTTTTGTGCTCCTCTGATCAAGTTTCTAGCCCCAAGGGCATCACTCGTCATGCAAAAACACCTTATCATTTTGGTGTTAATTGGTATGGCCCTGACTGCGCCTGCTAGGGCCGCAGAAAAAAAAGTTGAAATAACAGTCGACGTGTCCAAGACTGGCGCGAAGATCGACCGCAATATTTTCGGCCAGTTCGCCGAGCATCTCGGCCACGGGATTTACGACGGCGTATGGGTGGGCCGGGATTCCAACATTCCCAACACGCGCGGCATTCGCAATGACGTGGTTACAGCGCTCAAAGCTCTGAAAGTGCCGAACGTTCGCTGGCCGGGTGGCTGCTACGCGGACGAATATCACTGGCGCAATGCCATCGGCCCTCAGCGAGAGGTGACCTTGAATCCCAACTGGGGCGGAGTGATCGAGCCAAACACGTTTGGAACGCACGAATTTATGGACTTTCTCGATCAGATTGGCAGCAGCGCGTATCTCTCAATCAACGTCGGCTCCGGCTCGCCGCGGGAAGCGTCGGAGTGGCTGGAATATATGACGACGGAAAAGCCGACGACGCTGGCCCAGCAGCGCGCCGCTAACGGTCATTCCGCTCCCTATCAAGTCGGCCTGCTTGGGATCGGCAATGAAAGCTGGGGTTGCGGCGGCAATATGACGCCCGAGTATTATCTGGACCAGCTCAAGATCTACAGCCACTTCGTTAGGAACTACAACCCGGCGCAGCAGGGCAGGCAGCAGATGCTCAAGATCGCAGTCGGCCCTGGCGGCGGTGGACCCGAGTGGACCAACTGGACTGAAACCATTATGAAGGCCTACCAGCACCACGATTGGAGTTGGAACATCCAGGGCCTCTCGATGCACTCATACACGGTCGTGCGCTGGCCGCCTTCCTATAAGTCCGTCGGGTTTGGCGAGACAGAGTACGCGCAGATTCTCAAGTCCACTCTCGAAATGGACGGCCTCATCCGGAAGCATTCGGAGATCATGGATAAGTACGATGCGCTGAAGAGGGTCGCGCTGGTGGTTGATGAATGGGGCGCGTGGTACGCACCGCTGCCCGGCAGCAACCCCGCCTTTCTGGTCCAGCAGAACAGCTTGCGCGACGCCATTTTGGCCTCGCTCAACCTGAATATTTTCGCCCGTCACGCCGACCGGGTACGCGGGGCCAACATCGCGCAGATGATTAACGTGCTTCAGTCCATGATCATGACGGACAAGGAAAAAATGGTTCTGACGCCGACCTACTACGTTTTCAAAATGTACGTGCCCTTTCAGGATTCCACTTTTGTGCCGGTCGCTTTCGAAGCCGGAGCTTACACGCACGGCGACATTACCTTGCCGCGCGTGGATGCTATTGCGGCTAAAGACGTGGCGGGCAAGCTGTGGCTCGCGATCACCAATCTTGACCCCAATCAACCGGTCGAAATCGAGGCAACTTTGGCCGGCACGTCGCCTAAATCGGCAGTCGGAGAAACTCTGACGGCACCCAAAGTGGATAGCGTCAACACATTCGAGGCGCCCAACACGGTCGTGCCGAAGCCCATTTCAACCACGGTTCAAGACGGCAAGCTGGATCTGAAACTCGAGCCCAAGTCTGTAACGGTAATCTCGGTTCAGCAATGACCCGAGGTAAGAATCCAAGCACTGATGGAGTGAACCTCATGCGGACGAGCAGTTTGATGAAACTAGCCTTGATAGCAGTCTTCACTGTTCCCGGCCTGGCGATTGCGCAGACGGCAGCCGCTCCTTCTTCCGGAACCATTGTCGCTACGATCGACACAACCCAAGTCAGTGCCCCAGTGAGCAAATACGAATATGGCATGTTTATCGAGCATATCGGCCCGCTCATCTACCGCAGCCTCTGGTCTGAGATGCTTGACGACCGGAAATTCTATTTCCCGATCACTTCCAAAGAGCCCGCCACCCGCGGGCCGGCGCGCGGCCCTCGCGCCATCGTGCCTCAGCGATGGCGCCCCGTGGGTCCTGACGAAGTTGTGGTGATGGACAAAGAACAACCGTTTGTCGGCGACCAAAGCCCGCGCATCGAACTCGATGCCTCCGCGCCGCATGGCATTAAACAATCGGGCTTCGCTCTGGTCAAGGGCAACTCGTATACAGGTCGAATCTACCTTCGCGGCACTCCGAGTTCCAAGGTTAAGGTCAGCCTGATCTGGGGAGCGGGCGCGAACGACCGGCAGACCGTTTCCTTCGCCACGCTGTCGCAGGTGTACAAGAAGTTTCCGCTCAACTTTACCTCAAATGCCGATGCCGCTGATGGTGCTCTCGAGATCGTGGGCACAGGCCGAGGGAATTTTCACGTGGGCACAGTTTCACTGATGCCGGCTGACAATGTGAAGGGATTCCGGCCTGATACCATCGCGCTGCTGCGCCAGCTGCACTCCGGCTTTTGGCGATTACCGGGCGGCAACTTCCTCTCCGGCTGGAGTTGGTACGACTCTGTGGGTAATATCGACAAGCGCCCGCCCATGTTTGACCATGCCTGGAATGCCATGCAGACGAACGATGTGGGCATGGACGAATTCATGACTCTCTGCAAGCTCATCGGGGTGGAGCCGTACATCACCGTGAACGCCGGCTTTGGCGACGCGCACTCGGCGGCGGAAGAAGTGGAATACATAAATGGATCTGTCCACACGCGCTTGGGCGCGATGCGCGCCCGCAACGGTCATCCCGAGCCGTATCATGTGAAATTCTGGAACATCGGCAACGAGCCCTGGGGTACATTCCAACTCGGCCACACTGACCTGAAGTATTACGTTCTGAAACACAATGATTTTGCCAAGGCGATGCGAAAAGTGGACCCGTCGATCACCCTGATCGCCTCGGGGCAAATGCTGGAGGATATGAACCTCACGGGCGCGATGCGCGCCAAGTACGTGGGGAACCTCCAGCCCCTGTATGGAACAGATGTCGACTGGACGGGCGGGCTTCTGGCGCACTGCTGGGGGAACTTCGACGGCATCGCTGAGCACTGGTACGCGCAGCCCGGCAGGCACTTCGATCTTGACCGCGCAAAGAGTCTGCCGCCGGATGCACCCACAGGCAACGCGTATGTGAAGGTTGACCAGACACCACTGGAGTGGGCGCGTTTTGCAGCCGATGTCGTGCATCGGAAGGCCGAAGAATGGCAGGGATACCAGCAGCGATTCCCGGCGATGCTCGACAAGAAGATTTTCCTGTCCATCGACGAGTACGCCTATTTCGGCGGAGGGTTTAATCGAGGGGTGAATCTCCAACTGGCCCTCGCCTACGGGATGGTGTTCAACGAGATGCTACGGCACACCGATTTCCTAACCATGTCGGCGCACACCATGGGTGTCTCGACGCTCGACTATAACAGGACCGCTGCAACCTTTAACACCACCGGACTCCTGTTCAAGCTGTACGGCGAGCACTTTTTTGGTTCTATTCCAGTGGACCTTTCAGGGAACTCCCCTCAACCGGCGCCCCAATTTCCTGTCGGCGGTGATCAGCCTAAGACAAACTCCGGCAGCCCGACCTATCCGCTCGACATGTTTGCGGCGCTGACTCCAGACCGGAAATACCTGACCCTTGCAGTGGTCAATGCGACGGAATCGGAACAGAAATTCAACCTTGACGTCACTGGGGCGCGGATCCAAGGGCCATCGAGGCTGTGGCTGATGACCGGAAAAGATTTAGAGGCCACCGACCGGGTCGGCGAGCCGCCGCAGGTCGAGGTAAAGGAGACTTCATTAGGCAACGCTTCGGGGACGATCTCGGTGGCGCCCATCAGCATTGACATATACCGGTTCCCGGTAGAGGAGACAGCACAGTGAGGGCGCGCAAGGGGATCGCGCCGGACTCAGCGATCGCCACCGGACGCGCGTTCCCGGGCTGGAGCCGCCCACTCCGCGCCTACCCCAAGCACGCGCCGTACACGGGAATTGGAAACAGCGAGGACGCCCAGAATTTCCGATGCCAGAAACCCCGAAGCTTTAGAGCGACAGGTTTGCACCTATGAAATCCAAATACATTCTTCTCCTGGCGACCGCAATGGGGCTCATGTCGGTGCTCAACTGCGGCGCTTTTGCCCAAGCTGGTCCCGGAACCGCAGCCAAGCCTCTCCCATTTGTCAACCCGATCTTCGGCGACAACATGGTCCTGCAGCGCGGCAAGATCAACACACTCTGGGGCTGGTCGGAACCCGGCGATAAGATCCGCGTCCAGATCGCAGACAACGCCACCTCCGGCACAGCGGGCGCCGACCACCGATGGGAGGTGAAGATTCAGCCGCCTGCTCCCGGCGGCCCTTACACCATCCGGATCACCGGCCGGCAAACTGTAGAACTGCACAACGTACTCGTTGGTGACGTCTGGCTCTGCGGCGGCCAGTCGAATATGCAGGTTCCACTCCGTTTCGCGCGCAATGGCGGGGATGATGTGAAGGCGGCCAACTACCCGGAGATTCGCTTCTTCACCGTCGCGGGGCATCCTGCCTACCGGCACACCGAAGTTGTGGGGGGAACCTGGAAGGTTGTCTCGCCTGCGACGGCAAACTGGATGTCGGCGGTCGGGTACTACTTTGCACGGCGGATTCAACAGGACATCCACGTTCCCATCGGCTTGGTCGCGGATGCCGTAGGCGGAACGCCAGCCGAAGCCTGGGCCAGTGTCGCCGCCCTTCGTCCGCTCAAGGACTTCGATGTCCCGTTAGCGGAACTCGAGCGGCTGACCGCGGAGGGGGCGCCCGAATACGGCAATTACGTGATGCACTGGTACGAGCAGTATGACATCGGGCTCAAGGGAAACTGGGCCGCTGCGGATCTGGACGATTCTGCCTGGAAGCAGGTGCAGATTCCCGGCGGATTTGCAGAGTTGGGCGTGCCTGACACGCCCGCGGTGGCCTGGTTCCGTAGAGACATCATGTTGCCAGACCCGCTCCCGTCCGGGCGCGCGGTGCTGTTCCTCGGCTCAATTGAGCGGATGGACACCGTGTACATCAACGGAACGTTTGTCGGCGGCAGCGCGTGGGTTGAGAACCCGCGCGTATATCCCATGCGAGAGGGCATTCTGAAGCCGGGTCGAAACATAATCGCCATTCGTGTTCTGAAGACCAAGCCGGAAGGTGGATTCCTGGGCAAACCCGAAGAATTGCACCTCGTGCTTGGGGATCACACAAGCGTACCGCTGGCCGGCCAGTGGAAAGGGATGGTGAGTGTTGACGCCCGTTCGCCGCATCCTTTGCCCATTTCCTATGAAAACTGGCCCGTGATCCCGTCGGTCCTTTACCAAGGCATGCTGGCGCCCATCGCACCGCTTGCCATCACAGGCGCCATCTGGTACCAGGGCGAGCAGAACTCGGAACGGGGATACCAATACCGCAAAATCCTCCCCGTCATGATCGCGGATTGGCGAAGTCTTTTTGGGCAAGGCGATTTCCCTTTCTACATTGTCAGTTTGCCAGCCTTTGGCCAACGCAGCCCGACGCCCACCGACGACGGATGGGCGGATGTTCGGGAGTCGATGGCGATTACAGCCGCCACGGTTCCCAAATCCTGCCTTGCGGTCACCATCGATACAGGCGATGCGAACAACATCCACGCTAAGGATAAAGAACCGGTCGGAAATCGCCTCGCCTTCTGCGCCCTGGCAAAGTACTACGGCAAGGATGTGGCGTATTCGGGACCGACGCTCGCCTCCGTCAAACGGCACCGCCACTCCATCGAATTGCGCTTTGCGCACACGGATGGAGGTCTGGTGGCCAAGGCAGGCAAGGTTGAAGAGTTTTCGATCGCGGGCGCGGACCACAAGTGGTATTGGGCTGAAGCCCGCATCAAAGGTGATTCGGTTGTCGTCTATTCTCCTTCAGTGCCTCATCCGATGGAAGCGCGTTACGCGTGGCAGTCCAATCCCGCGGCGACGCTGTTCAACGGCGCAGGGTTGCCGGCGGGTCCCTTCCGAACCGATCATTGGCCCTTGATAACCGAGGGGGTTAGACCGTATTGAGAATCGATGAAAGCGAGGAGAAAACAGATGAAACAAGTTGCGATGGCGATAGTCCTGTTTGCGAGTTTTTGTTGCGCTCAAGAGCGGAGTAATTTTCAGCCCGCTTCGACTAACGTTTGGGGAGCGGAATATCCCCGCGTCGACAGCGCAGGAAGGGCCGAGATTCGAATAAAGGCTCCGGATGCCGTCAAAGTGCGGCTGAATTTTTGGAGCGGGCCGAAACTGGATATGGTAAAACAGCCGGACGGTTTCTGGACGGTCACGACTCCGCCCCTAGTTCCCGGCTTGCATTATTACACCCTGATCATCGATGGCGCGGAAGTTGCCGATCCAGGAAGCCATGCGTTCTTTGGCGGGGGCAAGGACACAAGTATGATTGAGGTCCCGGAGGCGGGCTCTACGTACTATTCGCCGCAAGATGTGCCCCATGGCCAGGTCCGCGAGATTTGGTACAACTCGAAGGTCACGGGCACGTGGCGGCACGCGCTGGTTTATCTGCCCCCCAACTACGACAAGGAAACCAGCGTGCGCTATCCCGTGCTGTACTTGCAGCACGGCGCCGGTGAGGACGAGACGGGGTGGATCAGGCAGGGTCATGCCAACTTCATACTGGATAACCTGCTCGCCTCGGGCAAGTGCAAACCCATGATCCTGGTGATGGCCTACGGTTACGCCAGGCCCGCCGGCCAGCCTTCTCCTGACCTGACCGGAAAGCCTTTTGGTTCGCCGGAAATGAGGCAGGCGATGCAGCAGATGTTCCAAGCCTTTGAAGACGATTTGACCAAGGTCCTGGTTCCGTACATCGATACGAACTTCAGGACGGTTGCGGATCGCGATCATCGCGCCATGGCCGGGCTATCGATGGGCGGGATGCAGACCTTCCAGATCACATTCGCTCATCTGGACATGTTTTCCTACATCGGCGGGTTCAGCGGAGCGGGATTGTCGTTTGGCAATCAACAACCGGATGTGAAGACTGCCTACAACGGGGCGATGGCGGATCCGGCTGCTTTCGCGAAGAGAGTGCACCTGCTGTGGGTGGGTGTTGGCACCGCAGAGCCTGCGATGATGCTGACAGGTATCACGAGACTGCATGACGCCCTTCAGGCGGCTCATATTCAGCACATCTTCTATCAATCGCCAGGCACCTCGCACGAGTGGCAGACGTGGCGTCGCGATCTGAACGATTTTGCTCCGAGACTCTTTAGGCAGAACGGTCAATAGCGCATTGTAACGGAGTTGCGCCGCACAGCGCCCACATTGCGAACCGACGTTTCGGAATTCATTTTTCTCTGGCGAAGGAAGAAGGTGTGCACATATTCCAAGCGCCAATTGGCTTCTTAGCGTGAGTATGCATTTTTAAGCAAGCCCAAGGACCTACTCTCTTGTAAATCTCGAGGTGATGAAATGAATAAATTGTGGGCAATAAGAATGAAACTGCTTTTTGTTGCAACGCTGGCGATAAGCGTTGCATTAGCGCCACGGCTGGCGGCGCAAGTGCAGACCGAAGTGCCCGCGGTGGTTCCCGGTGCGAAGCCTGTGACGGTGGAGCACATCAAAATCCATGGCGAAGCGCTGGAAGGCAATCTGGAGGGGGACGTGGTCGATCGCGATGCGTTCGTGTTTCTCCCACCCAGCTATGCCAAGGACAAGCACCGGCGCTACCCGGTCGTCTATGCCTTGCACGGTTATTCCATTGGAGCCGAGCAGTGGACTCACGAAATTCACGTGCCCCAGACCATCGAAGGCGCGTTTGCCCAAGGCGCCCAGGAAATGATTGTGGTGTTGCCCGATTCGAAGACCGTATATGGCGGCTCAATGTATTCGAGTTCTGTTACTACCGGTGACTTCGAGCGGTACGGCGCG
>Ga0209166_10000733_pt1 | contig 32198 bp, 30 predicted proteins | sample Coa_R1_3_FD_187151 | JGI IMG/M metagenome (GOLD analysis project Ga0209166, IMG submission 187151) | Surface soil microbial communities from Centralia Pennsylvania, which are recovering from an underground coalmine fire - Coalmine... | ecosystem: Environmental > Terrestrial > Soil >...
CAGGAGTAGCACCTTGAGTATCCGCAAGCGGATTCTCGCGTTGGTGGGAGCGGGGGCGCTGGCCGTGGTGCTGGGCGGGGTGGTGACGAGCCACCGGGCCAGCCATGTAGAGGCGGCGGCGCCGACGCAGGCGGCGATCGGCTGCGCCAACAGCACGCTGGCGACGGACATCGCCTTCCCCACGATCACCGGCGGCAGCATCATCACCAGCAACCAGGTCGCCTCGCCGGCGGCGATCCTCTCCGCCGGCGCGGTGGCGCCGGGGGCGCTGTCGATCACCACGCCCAACGGCGTGGTGCTGTGCGGCGCCGTCTTCGAGGACGTGCCCGCGGCCACGGCCACCGCCGGCCAGGACGCCGACCCCAGTACGATCGACGGCGGCACGATCACCTTCAATTTGACCTCGGGCGTGGCCACGATTTTGGAGAGCAACGCCTCCAACTTCACGGTGAGCTGCGGCTCGACCACGATCTTCGAGGGCTGCCAGGGGGCGAACCTGCTGCCCTCCGGCGCCTGCGTGGCGGCCTTGACCTGCACCTTCGCCACGCCCAACCCGGCGAACACGGTGCACGTGGCGCTGCGCGGCGGCGCCAGCTTCCCGCTGATCGGCGCCAGCTCGCCGGTGATCACGCTCTCGGCGACCTACAACCGCTTCCCGTCCCTGACGGCGCTGGCGGGGGCGGTGCCGGGCCCGGCGGCCACGGCGCCGATCAGCACGAACACGACGACGATCGGGCTGACGGTGCCGGCCTACGCCATGACGCTGACGCCCAGCCCGGCGACGATCTCGGCGGCCTCGGGCACGGGCGCGGGCAGCACACTGACGGCGGCGCTGTACCATGGCGTGGCCAACACCTGCTCGACCGTGACCGCGCCGATCGCGGTGGGCACGGCCTCGGGCACGGGCTTCGTCATCTGCCTGGGCGCCGGCGGCAGCTTCATCCAGACGGTGGCGGGCGCCGAGTCGGGCGTGGTCACCTTCAGCACCAGTTCCGGCGTCTTCGGCAACACCACGGCGGCGCAGGGCGGCGGCCAGCAGATCTTCAGCGTGCACTGCGGCCAGCTGCCGGCGACCAGCCCGGTGATCCTGATCCCCACGCTGGGGCTGAACCCGCTGTTCAGCCTCTCGGCCTGTGTCACGGCGCAGGCGACGCTGTTCGGCGGCGGCGCGGCCGGCACGGCGATCGTGGTGGCCAACTTCGTCGGCGACTTCACCGGCGCCACGGCGCAGGCGACGACGACGGTGTCGCTGGCGCCGCAGGCGGCGACGGTGGCGCTGTCGCGTGGCTGCAACGAGGTGATCACGGCGGCGAACACGGCGGCGGGCACGCCGGTCAGCACGATCGTCGGCCAGGTGCAGCCGGGCGGCATCGTGGTCAGCGTGTGGCGCTTCGACAACAGCCTGCACGCCTTCCAGGCGGGCTTCTTCAGCACGGCGGGGGCGCCGACCGACTTCAGCACCACGGGCCCCAGCCAGTCGCTGTTCATCTGTGTCAGTGCCAGTGGCACCTTCCCCACCGGCGCCTTCTAACGGGCGCCGGGCCGGCGGCGGTCCGCGCCCTGCGGGCCGCCGCCAGCGGGGGAAGGGGAGGAACAGAAGGGGAACCGCATTCATGAGCAGATGGAGCAACGCAACCCGGCTGGGGGCGCTGCTGGGGGCGGCGGCGCTGCTGGGCGGCCTGGCGCTGAGCGCGGCGGGGCCGGGTCCGGTGGCGGCGCAGACCGGCGGCAGCGCCACGCCGACGGCCACGGCCAGCGGGCCGACGCCGGCCAGTAATGTGGGCGGGCCGGCGGCGGTGCCCTCGGCGCGCTTCTTCGGCAGCGTCAGCCCGGCTGCGGGGTCGGCCTTGCCGGGCACGGTGGTGACGGCCAGCATCGGCGGCGTCTTGTGCGGCTCGGGCACGGTCAGTGCCGGGCAGTACACGGTGGACGTGCAGGCGATCCAGGGCTGCACGACGGCGGGCGCCAGTGTCAGCTTCACGGTGGGCGGCATGCCGGCCAGCCCCGCGGGCACGTTACCTTCGGTGCCGGGCACGGCGGTCAGCCTCAACCTGACGGTGAGTGCGCCGACGGCGACGCCGGCGCCGAGCACGCCGCCGCCGCCGCCGACGACGCGGCCGACGACGGCGCCGCCACCGCCGCCGCCGCCGCGGCCGAGCGCGACGCCGGCGCGGACGGCGACGGCGCGGCCCAGCGCCACGGCGGCGCAGGGGCAGCGGCCCAGTGCGCCGGCGGCGCAGAAGCCGGCGGCGGCCCCAGCGGCGCAGAAGCCGGCGGCGGCGGCGCGGCCGGCGGCGGTGGTGCTGCCCAACACGGGCAGTGGCGCGGCCACGGCCGGTGGCCCGCGGGCGCTGGCCCTGCTCAGCCTGCTGCTGGGCGCGGGGCTGCTCGGCGCCTCCGGCCTCATCGCTCTCCGCAAGAGCCGGTAGGCCCGATCAGGCTCGCAAGAGCCTGGACGCGGCGAAGCGAAGGGGCAGGCCCAACGGCCTGTCCCTTCTTCGTGCGCTGCTCCCTCCGCGCGTCAGTGGTACGTTGCCGGCCGGTTCAGGCAGGCCACTTCGAACTCGGGCGAGGCGGGCAGGGTGGTGAAGTCGGTGGGCGTGGTCGGGTTGGCGAAGAAGCCGGCCGCGAAGGCGCCCGTGTCCGGCACGAAGCGCCACAGCGAAACCACGGCGCTGGACGGGTCGAAGCGCGCCGCGATCGCGGCCATCGCCGTGCCCGGCTGCAGCGCCACATAGAAGCGGTTGCAGCCGGCGCCGATGATCGGCCGGGCCGTGCCCGCCACGCCCGGCGAGAACGTGACACACGATTCGGCAGAGGCGTAGGTGTACTGCCCGCCAAGCGTTGCCGCCACGCGGTAGCAGTAGAGGCCGGCATTCGCCAGCCCGTAGTCCGTGTAGCCGCGCACCGTGTTGGCCGCCGGGTAGATCGCCGCGCCGCTGTCGCCGCTCAGCAGCGCGTTGCGGCGAAAGACGATGAAGGCGTCGGAGTGCAGGGCGATTGCGCCCACACTCCAGCTCACCACCACCCCCTGGCCGTCGATCGCGTCGGTCGCGAACGCGGACAGCGCGCTGGTCGGCGGCGGCAACTGCGCCCGCGCCGGCGCCGCGGCAAGCGCGGTCAGCAGGCCGCCGAACGCGACGGCGAGCGCGAGCCGGACGAGCGGCCGACGGCGGGCGGGCATGGGACACCTCCGCGGTGCTCCATTACCTACTGCGCATGCCGTGCGCTGTCAACCGGCGCGGCCCACCCCTGCCTCGCTCAGGCTCGGCTGTCCCTTCCCCTCATGTGACTCGTGGGACATATGGGACATGAGGGAGGGTAGTCTGAGAGCCCCAAGGCAGACGCGGCTTGCCGAAGCGTGCCGCGGAGCGGCGATAGTGCATCGAAGCGGCGTGCGGCGCGCCCGCTTGCACCTGCGCGCCGGGGCCGCGAAGATAGCGGCCATGGACATTGAACGGATCTGGCAACTCGCCCACGCCACCGATGAAAACGTGCTCGCCGCGCGGCGGCAGATTCACCAGCACCCGGAGCTGAGCTTCCAGGAGCGTGAGACGGCGGCCTTCGTCGCCGATCGCCTGCGCGCCCTCGGCTACGAGCCGCAGACCGGCATCGCGGGCCACGGCATCAAGGCCGTGCTGCGCGGCGGCAAGGCGGGCCGCAGCATCGGCCTGCGCGCCGATATGGACGCCCTGCCGCTGCGCGAAGAACCCGGCCTGCCCTTCGCCTCCCAGCGCGAGGGCGTGATGCATGCCTGCGGCCACGATTCGCACACGGCGATGCTACTGGGAGCGGCCGAGGCGCTGCGCGCCCTGCGTGACGAGCTGGCGGGCAACGTCGTCTTCATCTTCCAGCCGGCCGAAGAGCTGCCGCCCGGCGGCGCCAGGCCGATGATCGAGGCCGGCGTGCTGGAAGATCCGCACGTCGATTGCATCTTCGGCCTGCACCAGGGCGACGTGCTGCCCGTGGGCTCGCTGGCCGTCGCGGGCGGGCCGCGCGCCGCCTCTGCCGACACGTTTCACATCACGATCCGCGGCCAGGGCGGCCACGCGGCGATGCCCCACCGCGCGATCGACGTGATCGCCGCCGGCGGCATGGCGATCAACGCCATCCACCAGATCGTCAGCCGCAAGCTGCCCGCCGTGCAGCCCGCGGTCATCACCATCGGCCAGGTGCATGCCGGCACCAAGGAGAACATCATCCCCGAGCTGCTGACGATGAGCGGCACGGTGCGCTGCTTCGACGAGGCGCTGCGCAAGGAGATCCCCGAGCACATCCGCGCCGCGATCGAGCCGGCCGCGGCGATGTACGGCGCCGCCGCCGAGCTGGAGTATCGCTTCGGCTATCCCGTGACGATCAACGACGTGGAGATGGCGCAGGTCTCGCGGCGGGCGGCGGCGCGGGTGGTGGGCGACGAGCAGGTGTTCACGCCGGAGCCGATCATGCCGGCCGAGGACTTCTCCTACTACCTGCAGCGCGTGCCCGGCGCCTTCGCCTCGCTGGGCGTGGGCACGCCGGGATCGGGCCGTCGCACCTCCGCCAGCCACAGCCCCGGCTTCTTCCTCGATGAAGCCGCCTTGCCGTATGGTGTCGCCTACTACATCTCGCTGGTCACCGACCTGATCGGCGGCCGGCAGCCGGCGTAAACGTGGGGCGGGGCGCATCGGGAGCCGCGCCAACCGGCTGAGGCGGCGGCGCCGTTCGCTGGCCGTGCGGTTATCCAAAGCCAGGTCAGGAGACGATGACGCGACGCTATCCCCGCAACGCCGCCGGCTCGCTGCCCGTGCTGACGGCCTCGTTCGCGCCGGCCAGCGCCGCGCAAGCTGGCGCCACGCCCGCCGCGCGTGCCGTGGCACGCCGCTTTCCGCTGGGTGAGGGCGGCGAGCGCGTCTTGCTGGCGGTGGCCGAGGGGATCGGCGACCCCGCCTCGGCCGAGGCGCAGGCCGCCGAAGCGCTGGGCCGGATCGAGGCGGTGATCGCCGGCGCCGCGTCCGATGCGCTGCCCGAAGATCTGCTCGACGCCGGCCTGCAGGCCGCCGCCGAGGGCGCTCGCCGCCTGGCGGCCCTGCCGGGCAGCGCTCCGGGCGCCGGCGTGGCCCTTACGGCGGCGATCGTGGAAGAGGGCACGATCACCGTAGCGGCCGCCGGTCACGGCGCCGTCTTCCTGCAGCGCGCGGGCGCGACGCACCGGCTCACCCAGGCGAGCGACGACGATCCACGGGTGTGGCTCGACGAGGGTGCGGAGCAGGCCGTCGCCCTGGCCGAGCGCCTGCAGCCGGGTGACGCGCTGCTGGTTGCGTCGGAACGCGTCGCTCGCGGCCTCGGCGGGCGCGTGATCGCGGCGGTCTTCGAAGAGTACGGCCCCGACGGCGCGGCCGATGAACTCTCCGGCCTGGCCGCCGATCTGCCGGATGCCGAGGGCGCCGCCGTGGCGTTGCTGCATCTGCCGGCCGCTGGCGCGGCGCCTGCCGTCGCGCCGGCCGCGGCTGGAGGGGCGGCGGTGCGGCCGGGCTGGCTGGTGCCGCTCGCCGTGATCGGCGCCGTGATCCTGGGGGTGATCGCGGCCGGCGCCATCGCTCTGGCCGTTTCGCGCGGCGGCAGCGGCAACAAGGCGGCCAGGAACCCCGCGGCCAACGCCGCGGCCGTGCGCACGCAGCTTCCCACGCCGCCCTCGACGTCGGCGGCGCCGGCCGCAACCGCGGCGGTCGAGGCGCCCAGCGCAACGCCCGCCGCAACGGAGAGACCCGCCGCCAGCCCGACACCGGGCGCGTCGCCCACGCCTCGGGTTTCCGCCACGCCCTCCAGCCTCACGAATCTGCCGGCCTGCAGCGGCGGCCCTGAAAGCAAGCCGTGCAGCTACACGGCGCAGCCCGGCGATTCGCTGTCGGTGATCGGCGACCGCTTCGATCTCACCCGCGCCTGTTTCGAGTCGGCGAACCTGAATCACGAGCCGGTGCCGCCGCGGGCGCCGGACTACCGTATCGGCGCCGGCGAAACCTACAGCATCCCCGACGACGTGACCTGCGCCGCGCTGCCGCCGGCGCCCGCGCCGCCGCCGGTTGCGGCCACGGCGCCGCCGCGCACGGCAGCTACCGCGCCGCCTGCCGCCGTCACCGCCACGCGCCCCGCGGCCACGCGCACCGCCGCCCCGGCCGCCAGCCCCGCCGCGCTGAGCCCGACGCGCGCCCCGGCGGCGGCGACCGCGCCAACGACGTCCACGGTGGCTGCGGCGCCCGTCACCGGTGCAGCAGCGCCGGCACGGCGCGGCCCGTGCACGCCGGTGCCCGGCGAGCAGTTCCCGCGGCCCACCTGTTAGACGCCGCGCGGCGCTGTCCCGCCGGCGCTCGCGCGACCGGCCGCCGTGCCTTCCAGCCAGGCGATCGGCCTGCCGTGCAGCCGCAACGCGCGATCCCCGTCGCACGCCGTCGCGAGCTTCGCCTGGAGCAGCCCGCCGAGGATCGCCGCGCCCAGCGCCCCGCCGAGGTGCGGCCGTCGCTCGGTCCAGTCGAGGCAGGCGGTGGCGAAGCGGCGGCGGGCGCGAATCGCGGCGGCCACGTCCACGCCGCGGGCCTCCAGCGCCGCGCTTCCTGCCGGCGAGAGGACGAATCCCGGCCGTGCCTCTGCCGGCGTCAGCCAGCCGCGCGCCAGCAATTCGTCCAGCAGGCCGACGCCCGCCACACCGGCCAGGTGATCGTAGCAGCGGCGCGCCTGGCGCATAGGCGCGTCGTTGCGCACCAGCCGTTCGGCCTGGGCGCTGCGCCGCGGCGCTACGTCCGGCATGCCCGCGAGGCGGCCGAGCGCCTCCAGCGCCGGGCGCACGCGGTCGGCGTCTACCCCGCAGGTGCGCTGGCGGCCGGCGGCGATCGTCTGGATAAGCCCGGCCCGGCGCAGCCGCGCCAGGTGTGCACTGACGCGCGGCTGCGGCAGCGCCAGCCGCGCCGCCAGGTCGCTGACCGTGGCTTCGCCCGCCAGCAGGGTCTCAAGGATGCGCAGCCGTGTGGTATCCGCCAGCACGTCCGCCAGCCCGGCCAGGCGCCGCGCCCGATTCTCATGCTCCATCCCGCGCCCCTCCTGTGCGTCCGGCTGCGCCGCCTCTGCCGCGCGATGCCCCGAACACTATACATCTGCTGTTGCGCATCTATGCAATGCACCGCTGGCGGGTGATGTGTGCCGCCGCGGCGAGCGGTCGGCATCCGCGAGCGGGCAGCAGAGACCGTGCAGGGCTATGCGCCGTCTTCAGGCGCGTGCGGCTCGAAGGGAATGAAGAGGCGGAAGCTGGTGCCCGTGCCGGGGCTGCTCTCCACCTCGACGCGGCCGCCGTGGGCGCGGACCGTGTGCTTGACGATCGCCAGGCCGAGGCCCGTGCCGGTCGAAGCCCGCGCCCGATCGACCTTGTAAAACCGCTCGAAGATCCGTTCCTGCTCGGCCGGCGGGATGCCGATGCCCGTGTCGCGCACCGCGATCTCGCCCCACGCGCCCTGCTGCCGCGCTTCCACCGTCACCGCGCCGCCCGCGGGTGTGAACTTGATCGCGTTGTGGACGAGGTTGATCAGCGCCCGCAGCAGCCGCTCGCGATCGGCGTGCAGGGCCGGCATTCCGGCTTCCGCCTGCCAGCGCAGGCTGACGCCTGCCCGTTCCGCCTGCGCCGCGAGGCGCCGCACCGCCTCCGCGCAGAGCGGCGCCGCCTCCACGGCTTCACAGTGCAGCGGCGCCTCGCCGGACTCGATGCGGCTCAGCTCCAGCATCTCTTCCACCAGTTGCGTGAGGCGGTCCACCTCGTGGTCGACGCCGGCCAGCAGCGCTCGCACCTCGTCGTCATCGCCCAAACCGCCGTCGGCGAGCACCTGCACGACGGCCTTGATCGAGGCGAGCGGCGTGCGCAGCTCGTGCGAGAGGTTGCTGACCAGGTCGCGCCGCTGCCCTTCGCCGCGCCGGATCTCGCTGAGGTCATGCAGCAGCCCGAGGTAGCGCCAGTCGCCGGCGCCCTGCAGCGGCAGGAAGATCGCTTCCACGTCGCGGCCCTCGGCGCCCAGCCGCAGCACGCGCGTTACCTGCGCCTGTTCTGCACGGCACTGCTCCAGCAGGTCCGCCAGCTCGTGGTCGCGCACCACGGAGACGAACGATTGGTCGCCCGGCGCCTCCGGCGAGACGCTGGGCGCGACCACGAGCAACCGCCGCGCCGCGGCGTTCAAATAGCGCAGGTGGGCCTCGCCGTCCACGGCGAGCACGCCGTCGGCGCTGCGGCCCAGCACGGCGGCGAGGCGTTGCCGTTCCGCCTCGGTCTGCTGCACGGCCCGGCCGAGGTTCTGCGCAACCGCGTTGAAGGCCGCCGCGAGCGGTCGCAATTCCGGGCTGCGCACGGCGGGCGGCGCGCCGCTGAAGCGCCCCTCGGCCAGCCGGCGCGCGGCGGCTACGAGCTGCTGCAGACCGCGGCGCTGTTCGCGGACCGCGTAGGTCGCCAGCGCCAGCGCCAGGGCAACAGCCACGAGGCCGGCCAGCAGCATGGCGGCGATCAGGCCTACGCGATCAAACGTCGGGCCGCCCAGCAGCGCAACGCCGAGCAATCCGGCCGCGAAGGCCAGCACGGGCAGCAAGGCGGCCGGCCTCAGCACGCGGCACCGGCGCGAGGGAACGTGGGAGGGAATAGGGAACGGGGAATGGGGAATAGAGGGTGCAGGGCGCAGGGCGGAGGGCGTAGGAGCGACTTCAGCCGCCCGGCTGTGCGCCGGGGCGTTTTCACCTCGAACTGAGCGCCCACGGCTGCCAGCCTCCTGCGCCCCACGCCCTGCGCCCTCTGCATCGTACCCGCGTTACGTTAGCCGGCGATCACCGTTGTACCCTGTACAGGCGCGGACGCATACAGGAGAACACAAATGCAGGTGGACACACCGCTCCGCCCGGATGCGGGCGAGCTGGCGCACGAGGCCGCGCTGGTCGCCCGGGCGGTCTCCGACCCCGAGGCCTTCGGCGAGCTGTACGACCGCTACGTGCTGCGCGTCTACCGTTTCGCCTTCCGCCGCCTGGGCGATCACGCCGAGGCGGAAGACGTCACCGCCCAGACCTTTCATCGCGCCTTCGAAGCGCTGGGGCGCTTCGAGTGGCGCGGGGCGCCCTTCGGCGCCTGGCTGTTCCGCATCGCGCGCAACGCGGTGATCGATCGGCGCCGCGCCGGCGCCGCGCCCGTCTCGCTGGACGGCATCGGCGAGGGCGGCTACGAGCCCACCGACGCCGCTGCGACGGCGCCGGAGGACGCGGTGCTGCTCGACGAGGAGTTGGGAGCGGCCTGGGCCGCCGTGGCGCGGTTGCCGGCCCTGCAGCGGCGGGCGGTGACACTGCGCTTTGGGCGCGATCTCTCGCACGCGGAGGTCGGCGCGATCATTGGCCGCAGCGAGGCCGCTACGAAGCAACTGGTCTACCGGGCGATGAAGACGCTGCGCGAGCTGCTGGAGGTGGAGTAATGGCAAGGAACACGCGCTCTTTGAGCGAACGGTTCGCCGCGGCGAGCGATGCGCTGCTGGCCGGCAATGCCGGCGCGGTCACATTCAACGCGGATCTGGAGCCGGAGCTGGCGCTGGCCGTGCGCCTGCGCGACGAGGCGCGGGCCGGCGTGCCCGACCCGGCCTTTCTGCAAGGTCTGCGCCGCGAGAGCGTGGCGCGGGTCGCCGCCGCGGCCGGCCACGCGACGACGCTGCGCTGGGCCACGGTGGAGACGGCGATCGGCACGCTGGCGCTGGCCTACCGCAACGGCCGCGTGGTCTACTGCAACCGCTTCGAGTCCGCCCCGGCGTTCGAGCGCGACCTGGCGCGCGTCTTCGGTGAGCAGGCCGGGCGCGACACGGCCGCGCCGGCGAAGATCGCCCGCGGCGTGCAGGAGCACCTGGCCGGCCGGCGGCGCTTCGCGGCGATCGACCTGAGCTGGCTGCCGCCCTTCCAGCAGCGTGTGCTGGAGAAGACGGCCGAGATTCCGCGCGGCGAAGTGCGGCCGTACGCCTGGGTGGCGCGCGAGATCGGGGCGCCGGGCGCCACGCGGGCCGTGGGCACGGCGCTGGGCCACAACCCGATCCCCTTCATCGTGCCCTGCCATCGCGTGGTGCGCGCGGACGGCACACTGGGCGAGTATTCCGGCGGCGGGCCGGCGCACAAGGAGCGGGTGCTGACGCTGGAAGGCGCGCCGGTGGCGGAGCTGCTGGCCGGCGCCCGCCGCGGCGAACGGCTGCGCGGCAGCCGCACCACGCACATCGTCTGCTATCCCTCCTGCCACGCGGCGCGGCGCATCCGCCCGGAGAACGCCGCGCCCTTCGCCTCGCTCACGCAGGCGCAGTCCGCCGGCTACCGCCCCTGCGCCCTCTGCCGCCCGGCGTAGAAGCCGAAGCCAAAAGAAGCGCCCGCATGGCCTCGCAGCCGCGCGGGCGCTTCGCCGTTTGCTGCTCTGCAACAAACGCGCTTCACACCGGCGCGAGCGGGCGGTGCGGCGCGGGCGGCAGTTCGAGTGCAATCGGGTCCGCGGGGCGCACCTCGCCGCCCGTGAGCACGATGCCCATCACGCCGGCCTTGCGGATGAGCTGGCCCTGCGCGTCGCGATCGAGCACCGCGGCCAGCAGCCCCGGCTGCAGGCCGTCGAGCTGGGCGCAGGGGTTGCGCAGGCCGGTGATCTCGACCTCCGCATCCTCACCAAGCCGCAGCCGCGTGCCCGCGGGCAGCGCCAGCAGGTCGATGCCGCGCGTGGTAATGTTCTCGCCCATGGCGCCGGGCCAGACGTTGAAGCCCTGTCCGCGCAGCCGATCGTGCAACTCGGCGTGGATCAGGTGCACCTGGCGCAGGTTCGGCTGGCTCGGGTCACGGGCCACGCGCGAGCGGTGCTGCACCGTCTCGCCCAGGTGCGCGTCGCCCTCGACGCCCAGCCCCGCGAGCAGGCGGATACTCGGCGCTGCTTGCTTCGGGAGTGCATGCGCACCGCTGCGCTGCACCGCCGTGACGATCCCGTCCATCCCCCACCCCCGCGTGCATGATACGCCGTGCGGCCGTCTCCATGCCGGTGGGCCAGCGGTTCACGGCTCGGGAATGCCATTATGCGGAGTACGCGGTTGCTCGGCTCTCGCGCGGTGTTGGCAGAACAGTTGCGGTAACGGTATTGTAACGACTGGTGCAGGCGTGTACAGCTGCCGGCCGGTTGGCCCGCGGCGCACACGGCACCGGAGAGCGTTGGGCGGAGACGCGCTTCGCGCACGCAAGGCTGCCGATCAGGCAGAAGCCGCAGCCGGCCCCGCGGCGGGGTCGGCCATCAGGCATGTGCTCGAAAGCCTGGGCGAGGCCCGCCTGGCCGTGGATGCCGGCGGCCGCATCACCTCCGTCAACCGGCTGGCCTCGCGGATCCTCGGCGGCGCGCCGGGCGCGCTGCTCGGCCGTGTGCTCTGGCACGAGCTGCCGGCCGCCGCCGCCGAGCAGATCCGCGGCCACGCGCGAGCGGCGGCTGACAGCGGCAGCAGCGTCGAGTGCGAGGCCGTGCTGTGCGGCGCTGCGCCGTGGCGCGTGCGCATCCACCCTGCAGGCGACGGCTTCTTCATCTACCTCAGCTATCTCAGCGCCCCTGCGCCTGTCTCCGCCGACCCCGACGTCCCGATCACACGTACTGCAGCCGGCGCCATGCTGCTGGATCTGCCCGTCGGCGATGCGCCGCTGCGGGCGCTGGGCGATGCCCTGCCGTACATCGTTTGGCTTGCCGATACTCATGGTAGGCTGGACTATCTGAACGTCCACTGGTTTGCCTACACCGGTCTGCGCGAGGATGAAGCGTACGACCCCACAACCTGGCTGCGGGCCGTGCATCCGGAGGATCGCTCTGCGTTCGAGGCACGCTGGCGGGCGGCGCGGCAGAAGGGCGAGGCCGGTGAGTTCGCCTTCCGCCTGCGCCGCGGCGCCGACGGGAGCTATCGCTGGCACCTGGGCCGCGCCGTGCCGGTGCGTGACCGCGAAGGCCGCATCGTGAAGTGGTTTGGCACCAGCACCGACATCGATGACCAGCAGCGCGCCGAGGAAGGGCTGCGCTTCCTGGCGCGCGCCAGCGAGGCGCTCACCGTCTCCCTCGACTACGAGGCGACGCTCACCAGCATCGCCCGGCTGGCGGTGCCGGTGCTGGCCGACTGGTGCATCGTGGACGAGCTGGAGGAGGACGGCGCCTTTCGCCGCATGGCGATCGTGCACGCCGATCCGGCCAAGGCCGAGCTGGCCTGGGAGATGGAGCGTCGCTTCCCCACCGATCCCGGCGGGAGAATCGGTCCAGCGGCGGTGCTGCGCAGCGGCCGGCCGGAGCTGTACCCCGTGGTTTCGCACGATCTGCTCGTCGAGCTGACGGAGAGCGGCGAGCACCTGGCGCTGTTGCGGCGCCTGGGCTTTCACTCCTATGTCTGCGTGCCGCTGATCGCCCGCGGCCGCACGATCGGCGCCCTGACCTTCATTTCGGGCGATGCCGGCGAGGCGCCCCGTCGCTATGGCCCGCAGGACCTTGCCCTGCTCGAAGACCTGGCCCACCGCGCCGCCCTGGCGGTGGACAATGCCCGACTGTACGAGGCGGAGCAGCAGGCGCGCCGCGCCGCCGAGCGCTCGGCCGGGCGCACCGCCCGCCTGCAGGCCGTCACCGCCGCCCTCTCGGAAGCGTTGACTCCGGCGCAGGTCGCTCACGTGATCGTGGCGCAGACGATGGCCGCGCTGCGCGCCGACGCCGCGTTCGTCGCTCTGCTCGGCGAGGACGGCGCGGTGACGGTGGTCGAAGTCGCCGGCACGCCGATCGACCTGGAGCCCGAGCGCCGCACGCTCACCCTGGACGCCGCGCTGCCATTGAGCGACGCGATGCGGGCGCGCGAGCCGCTCTGGCTGGACTCGGCGGAGATGCTGACGCGGCGCTACCCGGTGATCTCGGACCTGCGCGTGCGCACGGGCCGTGCGGCGCTCGCCTGCATCCCGCTGCTGGTCGAAGGGCGGGTGGTCGGCGGCCTCAGCATGAGCTTTCCCGAAGCGCGCACCTTCACCGAGGAGGATCGGGCGCTGGCGCTAGCGCTGGCGCGGCAGTGCGCCCAGGCGCTGGAACGTTCGCGTCTCTACGACGCCGAACGCGCCGCCCGCGCCGCCGCCGAGGCCGCCGCCACGGAGGTGAAGCGCACGCAGGAACGCGTGATCGAGAGTGAGCGGCTGCGGGCGCTGGGCGAACTGGCCAGCGGCATCGCCCACGACTTCAACAACATTCTCGCTGTGATTCTCGGACGCTGCGAGGTGTTGCTGGCCGGCGACACCGCGTCGGTGTCGCCCGGGGAAGTGGCGCGGCATTTCGAGGTCGTGCGGCAGGCCGCGCGCGACGGCGAGGCGACGGTCAAGCGCCTACAGGCCTTCTCCGGCATCAACCGCGCCCCTTCGACGGGCGCGATGGATGTGCCGGCGATCGTGCGCGACGTGGTGGAGTACACGCGCCCGCGCTGGAAGGACGAGGCGCAGCAGCGCGGCGTCACCGTGCAGATGCAGATCGAGGCGCCGACGCTGCCGCCGATCGTCGGCGACCCGTCCGAGCTGCGCGAAGTGCTCGTCAACATGCTCTTCAATGCGCTGGACGCCATGCCCCACGGCGGCACGATTCAGCTCAGCGTCCGGCGCAACGACGGTGAGGTCATTGTCCGCATCGCCGATACGGGGCTCGGTATGACCGAGGCCGTGCGCAAGCGCATCTTCGAGCCGTTCTACACGACCAAGGGGCAGCGCGGCGCCGGGCTTGGCCTGAGCATGTCCTACGGCATCGTCACGCGCATGGGTGGGCACATCGACGTGCACAGCACCCCCGGCGAGGGGACGGCCTTCACGATCACGCTGCCCTTCCGCGAGGCGCCGCCCGAGGAGCAAGACGGTAGGATCGAGTTTGTGGGTCCGCTCTCGATCCTGCTGGTGGACGATGAGGCGCTGATCCTCGAGACGACGCAGCTCATGCTCGAGCTGGACGGCCACCAGGTCACCACGGCCGACAGCGGCGCCGAGGCGCTGGCGCTGCTGCGCGAGAGCGCCGAGCCGGGCGAGGCGGGCATCTACGACGCGGTGCTCACGGACCTGGGCATGCCGGGCATGAACGGCCTGCAACTGCTGGCCGCGATCCGTGCCGCGGGCTACACCCTGCCTTGCCTGTTGGTGACGGGCTGGGGCGCCGAGCTGGCCGGCACCGACGTGGAGGCCGCGGGCGCCCAGGCCGTGCTGCCGAAGCCGTTCTCGATCCAGCAACTGCGCCAGGCGCTCGGCGCCGTCATGCCCGTGCAACAGGCGGTCTAGCGGCGGCGCGGCCGGCCCTCTCGCCCATTCACAAAGGTTGGGAGGTCCGCGGCCGTCGGCATACCCGCCGACCGGCAGCGGCTGACCCGACGCGCCTCCGGACGTATCTCCTCAAGATCGCCCCGCTCCTGCTCCTGCTACGCGGAGCAGACCAGAGGGACCGGGAGCATGAGGGCATGAGAGGGCATGAGATGGGAGAGAAAGTGAGGCCCGCCGCACTCGCTTGACCTCGCCCGCCGCAGTCTCGGAAAATCGGGAAAACCGAGAATTGAAGACGGCGATGAAGAAGCGCGAGCTGGCTCCCACGGCGACCGAGGCCCGCGCGGTGCTGCTGCTGCGTGTCCTCGCCAACCCCGCCCGTTTTCGCATCGTCGAGTTGCTGGCCGAGCGCAAGGACTGCACCTCGGCCCAGTTGGCCGACGTACTGCCGCTGGCGCAGTCGAGCCTCTTCGACCACCTGACCGCGCTGCGCGAGGCCGGCATTGTGCAGGCCAGCGGCGAGGGGCCGAACCGCTACTACTGCCTCGATCCGGGCGTGCTCGACTTCCTCGCCGGCTACCTCAGCGGGCTGGGGCAGCGCACGCGCTCCTGGCTGGGTCTGGTCGAGAACGCGCGCAGGGAGGGGAACATGGAGATCCGCGACGCCACGCTGGAGGACGCGGCGCCCATCGCCCGCATCTACAACCAGGGGATCGAGGACCGCGTGGCCACGCTGGAGACGCAGTTGCGCAGCGCCGACGAGCGCGCCGAGTGGATCGCGGCGCGCGGCCCGCGCCATCCGGTGATCGTCGCCGTGGACGGCGCGGGCGGCGTGATCGGCTGGGCCTCGCTCAACCCCTTCAATCCGCGCCCGGCCTACGATCACGTCGTGGATTTCTCCATCTACATCGCCCGTGAACAGCGCGGCCGCGGCGTCGGCGATGCGCTGCTCAGCGTGCTCGAAGGGCGCGCCCGCATGCTCGGTTACCACAAGCTGGTGCTGGCCGCCTTTCCCAGCAACGCGCCGGGCATGCGCCTCTACGAGCGCCACGGCTTCGCCAGCGTCGGTGTCTACCACGAGCAGGGCATGCTCGACGGGCACTGGGTCGACGTAATCGTGATGGAGAAGCTGCTGAGCTGACGGCGTAGTCCACGGCCCGCACGCGGCCGGCGCACGGCCGCTTCCGGCATGATCTTGCGCCGCTGTGGGGTGCTGCCGGACAGAAGCGCGGCCGCGGCCGGCATATGCTCATGTCGTGCTGCGTCACATCCCAGCGCAAGGGCGCCGTGCCGCACGTGACGGCGACGCGCCGGTGGAGGCCGGACGATGGCGGCCAGGCAGGAGATTCGCATCAAGCGCGTGTACGAGCCGCCCGCACCGGAGGACGGCCGCCGTGTCCTCGTCGACCGGCTGTGGCCGCGCGGCCTCTCGAAGGAACGCGCCCGGCTCGATGCCTGGCTGCGCGAGCTGGCGCCGTCCGATGAGCTGCGGCGCTGGTTCGGCCACGACCCCGGCCGCTGGCAGGAGTTCTCGCGGCGCTACCGGCGGGAGCTGGCCGACCCGGTGCGGCAGGCGGCGTTGAAGGAGCTGGCCGCCGGCGATCTGCCGTTGACACTGCTGTACGCGGCGCGCGACACCGAGCACAACGAGGCGCAGATCCTGAAGCAGGTGCTCGACGAGCGGCGGCGCAATCCCGCCCGCTGACCGCTTCCCGGCGAACCGGCGCTCTGGCCGTGCGCTCTGGCCGCCGAAGCGCTGCTCAACGCCGCGGCACTGGCGGACCTGGCGAGGCGGACGGCGGCGCTGGGGGCAGCCTGGCAGGGCGAGGCGCGGCAGCGCGGCGTATCGCACGCTGCCGGCTGGCGCCGCCGCGTATACTGGCGGCGATCCGCGTGTCCGGCGCGGCGGGAGGCAGGCGATGGCCGAGAACGAGACGAGGCGCCGCGGTTACGAAATGCGGCGCCGGTTGATGGGCGCGGCGTTCGTGGACCGCTACGATGGGACGGTCTACAACGATCCGCTGATGGAGCGGTTCCGCGACCTGACGTCCGAGACGATCTTCGGCTCGCTCTGGACGCGGCCGGGGCTGGACCTGAAGACCCGTGCGCTGATCTGCGTGATCTCCGACACGGCCACGGGGCGTACCCCGGAACTGGCCATCCACCTGCGCATGGCGCGCGGGCAAGGCTGGAGTGAAGACGAGCTCGCCGAGGCGTTGCTGCACCTCGCTGGCTACGTGGGCGCGCCGCTGGTGCGCGAGGCGATGCTCACCGCCAAAGCGGTCTTCGCCGATCTCCGCAGCGAGGCCGCCGCGGACTGATCGCGGCGCCTCGTCGTCGCGCCGCGGGCAGATCGGCGACGCCCGCCGGTGCTATGCTGCCGGTGCAGCGAACGCCTCCGACGGCGCGCTGCCGGGAGCCGACGCCGATGACCACCGCCGCTGAGAGCGCGGCCGCAGCCTACGCCGGCCGCATCGACGCCATCGAGCAGCAACGCCGCCGGCTGAGCGGCGACCCGCCGCCCGCAGACCGCTGGAGCGGGGCGATGGCCCGGCTCTTCCGCGCCGATCCGCGCCGCGAGCTCGACGCGGCCACGGCCGTGATCGCGGCCGATGTGCGGCCGAACGACGTGCTGATCGACGTGGGCGGCGGCGCCGGCCGCCTCGGCCTGCCGCTGGCGCTGCGTTGCCGCGAAGTGATCAACGTCGAGCCGTCGCCGGGCATGGGCGAGGAGTTCGAGGCGCTGGCCAAGGAGTCGGGCATCAGCAACGTGCGCCTGATTCGCAAGGACTGGCTCGAAGCGGATGGCGTGCGGGGCGATGTGGCGCTCGCGGCGCACGTGACCTACTTCGTGCGCGACATCGCCGGCTTCATCCGGCGCATGCAGGCCGCGGCGGCACGGCGGGCCGTGCTCTTCATCGCCAGCCCGCCGCCGCCCGCGCGCAGCCGCCGGCTCTACCAGCACGTCTTCGGCGAGGACCAGGTGCTCGTCCCCGGCCAGGCCGAGCTGCTGCCCGTGCTCTGGGAGCTCGGCATTCTGCCCGATGTGCACATGCTGCCCGGCATCATGCCGTTGCCCGGTGCTCTGCCGGCCACGCGCGAGGAGGCGGTGCAGACGGCGTTGCGCACGCTCGGCCTCGGCACGGACAGCGCGCGGCGGGCGGAGGCGCAGGCGCGCATCGAGCGGGACTTTGCCGCGCTGTTTGCCGAGACCGCCCAGGGCTTCCAGCCGCTCTACACGGACGAGACCCGCGGCATCATCATCAGCTGGGAGACGAACCCGGCCGCCGCCTGATCGCCTATGCCGGCTGCTGGTCGCGCCGCTCGTCCGGCTCGGGGCGCGGGCGTACCGGCGGCTCGGCGATCTCGTCGGTCGGGCCGTAGAGGCGCACGCAGTTGGCGCCGGCGTTCTTGGCACGGTAGACGGCCACATCGGCCCGGTGCAAGGTCGCCAGCGGTTCCTCGCCCGGCTGCATCGCCGCCCCGCCCGCGCTGATCGTGCAGGCCACCGGCGCACCGTCGACCAGCAGCCGCAGCTCCTCGACCGCCGTCCGCAGGCGTTCCAGGGCGATGCTGGCGCCGTCCAGGTCGGTGTACAGCAGGACCAGGAACTCATCCCCAGCCCAGCGCGCTGCCCAGTCGCCGCCGCGCATCGCCGACTGCAGCCGGGTGCTGATCGCCGCCAGCAACCGGTCGCCCGCGGCGTGGCCGTGGCGCTCGTTCACCAGGCTGAGCCGGTCCACGTCAAGCATGGCGAGCGCGATCGCCCGCCCTTCGCGTGAGGCGAGGCTGAACGCCTGGCGCAGCCGGTCGAGCGCGGCCGGGCGGTTGAGCAGTCCGGTGAGCGCGTCGAAGGCGGGGCGTTCCTCATGCCGGTTGCCGTGCGCCTGCCAGCGGCCGATGGCGTAGGCGACATCGCGCATCAGGAGGCCGGCATCGTCGCTGAAGCCGGTGGGCAAAGGGCGCAGCTCGCCGTCTTCCAGGTAAGCGCCGAGCGCCCGCCGTGCCAGCAGCACCGGTTCGAGCATGGCGCGGATGGCCCACGCCGCCGCCGCCATGCCGGCCAGCACCGCCAGCAGCGCCACCAGCAGCTCCCAGCGGTGCAGGCGCGAGCCTTCCGGCTGCAGCGCCAGCACGGCGATCACCGCCAGCAGCGGCGTCTGTATGAGCACGGCGATCAGCAAGACGCGTGCCGGGTAGCTGCGTGGCCAGGCGAGCCGCGCCATCTGGCGATACAGCCGCAGCGCCTGGGCCACGTGTGTGCGCTCGGTTCGTGCGCTCACGGCAGCGCCACCGTCATCTCCGTCGCCGCGGACGGCATCACGCGCCTCCGCGGCGCACCGATCCGAGCGAGGGCATTATACGCAATATCGAGGCAAAACCCTCCTGCTGCAGGGCTGACAGCGAGGGTTGCCCGACGCTCGCAAAGGCGGCATCCCCGGCCGCGGCGACGTTGAACGGACGCTGCCCCGTGCGCCCGCCTTCCCTGAAGCGAGCCGGGCGCACGGGGTCGTTGGCCGTCAGCCGCCGTGTGGGCGCCGGGCTAGAAGACGAGCGCGTCGCACTGCTCGCCCCAAACGCCGCGCAGCACGTCGCAGATCTCGCCGATCGTGGTGTAGGCCTCGACCGCCTCAACGAAGAGCGGCATCGTGTTCTGCGTGCCGTGCGCCGCCTGCTCGATCTTCCTGAGGACCGCGTCGACCTTCGCCTGGTCGCGCTGCTTGCGGATCTGCGCGATCTTCGCCGTCTGCCGTTCGCCCACGCGCGGATCGACGCGCAGCAGCCCCTCGATCGGCGGCTCCTCCGTCTGGAAGCGGTTGACGCCGACGATCGTGCGCTCCTTCTTCTCGATCTCGACCTGGAAGCGATACGACGCGTCCTGGATCTCGCGCTGCTGGAAGCCCTGCTCGATCGCGTTCACCGCGCCGCCGAGCGCATCGATGCGCGCGATCAGCTTCGCCGCGTCGGCCTCCAGCGTGTCGGTCAGGCTCTCGACGAAGTACGAGCCGCCGAGCGGATCGACCGTGTCGCCCACGCCGTTCTCGTAGGCGAGGATCTGCTGCGTGCGCAGCGCAATCTGCACGGCGTGCTCGCTGGGCAGGGCCAGCGCCTCGTCCTTGGAGTTAGTGTGCAGCGACTGCGTACCGCCCAGCACCGCGGCCAGCGCCTGCACCGTGGTGCGTACGATGTTGTTGTCGGGCTGCTGCGCGGTGAGCGTGGCGCCGCCGGTCTGCGTGTGGAAGCGCAGCATCTGCGAGCGCGGATCCGTGGCGCCGAAGCGGTCGCGGGCGATCTTGGCCCACAGCCGCCGCGCGGCGCGGAACTTGGCGACCTCTTCGAGGAAGTTGTTGTGGCAGGCGAAGAAGAACGACAGGCGCGGGCCGAACGCGTCGATCTTGAGCCCGGCGGAGAGCGCCGCCTCGATGTAGGCGATCGCGTCGGCCAGGGTGAAGGCGATCTCCTGTGCGGCGGTGCTGCCGGCCTCGCGCATGTGGTAGCCGGAGATCGAGATCGTGTTCCAGCTTGGCAGTTCGTCCTTGCACCAGGCGAAGACGTCGGTGATCAGCCGCATGGAGGGCTTGGGCGGGAAAATGTAGGTGCCGCGGGCGATGTACTCCTTGAGGATGTCGTTCTGGATCGTGCCGCCGATCTTGCGCAGGTCGCCGCCCTGCTTCTTCGCCACGGCGACATAAAGCGCGAGCAGGATCGGCGCCGTGGCGTTGATCGTCATCGAGGTGGTGACCTGCTCGAGCGGGATCTGGTTGAAGAGGATCTCCATGTCGAGCAGCGAATCGATGGCGACGCCGACCTTGCCGACCTCGCCCTGGGCCATCTCGTCGTCGGAGTCGTAGCCGATCTGCGTGGGCAGGTCGAAGGCGACGGAGAGGCCGGTCTGGCCCTGCTCCAGCAGGTAGCGGTAGCGGCGGTTGGACTCCTCGGCGTCGGCGAAGCCGGCGTACTGGCGCATGGTCCAGAAGCGGCCGCGGTACATCGTCGGCTGCACGCCGCGCGTGTACGGAAACTCGCCGGGGTAGCCGAGCTGCTGGTCGTAGTCGAAGCCCCCATTTTGACTGAGGGATTCCGGCGTGTAGAGCGGCTGGATCTCCGTGGCGCCGGTGGTTTCGAAGGCCGGCTGGCGCTCGGGGGCACGTTTGAGGGCCCTGGCGTAGGCGCCCTCGCGCCACTCGGAGAGGGAACGCTGCACGGTCGTCATAGCGAGCCACCCTTTGCTTGTGAAGAAGAATGCGGCGGGCGGGTTCGCCGCGGAAGGGCGCTCGCCTGCCCGGGGCCGGCTGTTATGCACGCGGGGTGCGGGTGGGCGCTAGAGGACTCGAACCTCTGACCCTCTCGGTGTAAGCGAGATGCTCTGGCCGGCTGAGCTAAGCGCCCCCGTGCCGCCATTATGGCGGGCCGGAAAGGAGGGGGTCAAACATGGCGCCGCTTAACGTGCCAGGCAAGCACTGCGCCAATAGCAGGTGCGATGAGGCATTCCAATGGGCGGACTTTATGAACCCAGGAGACACAAGATGTATACTGGCCTGTGCCGGTAGATGCCTTTCTTCGGGATTCGGAGCGCTCGAATGCCCACCTCCACCTCAGCTGTCATTCAGCGTACTGAGTTTGCAAACCGACACCGTTATTCAGCCGCACTCTTCGCGTTCAAGGCATACGAATTGGAACCAAATCTCAAGAAGTATGCCGCGGCTCAGTACCAATCTGGTGAGCCACAGCAGACAGCTGATTGGTCTGCGGCACAGCTACAAGCCGACATTGAGGATTATTCTGCCTATTCAACAGGATCTGTCATATCGAGTGTTTGATTCATTGAAGCGACAGTCAACGAAATTATCGATAGCCTTGTCACTGGCGGTTTCAAAATTCCGTTGATTCATCAGCAAGTTCTAGATCTACTGAACGAGATGTACAGTGAAGGATCATACCCCTCACTTCGCGGCGTTCCTACCCTTGAAAAATATCAACTTGTGCTCAAACTGGCAAAGTTACCTATCTATTCAACAAAGAGTCTTATCTATAGCGATGTCGATCTCGCGATCATCTTGAGAAACACTATAGTGCACTCCAAACCCGAGCAGGTTGTCCTATTCTCGAACGATCCGAACATCAAGAAAACAGTACAAAAAATCGAATCACGGATGAAGTCAAGACACATATCCGTCAATCCGTACTATGCACCAACTGGTAACGCATTCTTTCCAGACAAACTGATAGGCTATGGAGTCGCTAAATTTGTGTGTGAGGCCGTAAATGACTTCGCGGCAGATTTCAGGGCTAAGATCGGTGCGCGCGCCTTAGAGCCGACTCGCAAGCTCCCGTAGTGGTAAGGTATGACGTTCAAATCTTCACGAAGCCTCACATGTGCCCGCCACTTGCCAAGCTCCATAGAATTCGCCGATTCTCGCTATCACCCGCTGCCAGTCAGCGCGCTCGGGCCGGACGCCGAGCTCGGCGATCAGGAAGCGGAGCAGGTCCGGTACGGCGATCGGGCCGGTGGGGACGTGGCGCCCCGCCAGTGCCTGCTCGCTCAGGATGCGCGAGCCGGGATGCACGTGCGGCATCGCGATCTGCTCTTCGCCCGGATGCCAGTGGAACGCAAAGAGCTCGCGCTTCGTCTCCTGCTCAGAGAGCGTGTAGCGATACGCGGCGATCTCGACGCGCCAGCGTTCACGGGCACTGGCGGCAGGATCTTCCGCGAAGGTATAGCGCTGCTCCAGGTGGAGGGTTGTCCGCAGCAGGCCACCGCGCAGGTTCACGGCTGCCCCACGATTGAGCAGCAAATCCCAGGGAAGCGGAGAAGGTCGGTGGCCGGTGGCCGAGACCATAGCCTGTGTGATGCAGGAGACCGCCCGCTGCAGCGGCTCGATGTAGGCGTTGAGCGCGGCTGCAGGGCTACTCCCGCTCAAGGCCCATCGGCATCAGTATCCAGAGTTGGCAGACGGCTTCGCTGTAGTCCGGGTCGAAGTTGTAGTCACCGCGGTTCCAGGCCGCGATGAATTCGTCGCCGCTCATGCCCAATTCACGGCGCGCGATCTCGTCATAGAGCGCCCGCGCCTCTTCGAGGCTGAGGAACTCGACCTTCGGCAGCCGCGGCTCGCGGCGGCGCTTCGTCTTGGGCTGCGTGGCGCGGACCATTGGCCTCACCGTGTGCGAGCCAAACCTGCTCGCCTGATTCCAGTGTACTGTACCCGAGATCGGGCCGGCGATGAGGTCATGTACCGGCCAGCGCCGCGTGCGCCTTAGCCAGTACGCGCTGCCAGTCCGCCCGCTCGGGCTGGACGCCAAGTTCGGCAATCGCGAACGTGAGCACATCCGCGAGGGTGATGTGGCCGGTCGGGATGTGACGCCCGGCCAGCTCCAGCCTGCTCAAGATGGCGGAACCGGGGTGCAGGTGCGGGTGGTCGGCGCCTTCGCGTCGCGGATGCCAATGGAAGGCGAGCCACTCACGCTCCCTGCTTGGCTCGATGAGGACGTAGCGGTAGGCCAGCAACGTAACGCGCCATCGCTCACGGGGAGATGCCGCCGCATCCTCCTTCAACGCGATCTGGAGATCCATGCGGAAGGCCGTTGGCAGTACGCCGCCTGTTAGCGCTACCGGATAGCCACGATTGATCGCGATATCCAGCGAATGCCGCGAGGCACGTTCGCCACTGGCGATCACTGTGGCACGCGTGACACAGGAAACGGCGCGCTGAAGCGTCCGTACGTACGCATTGACCGCCGTGGCGGGCGTCCTACTCGGCAAGGCCGAACGGCATCATGAACCAGAGGTGGTTCACTGCCTCGCTGTAATCGGGGTCGAAGTTGTAGTCGCCGCGCTCCCAGGCAGCGATGAACTCCGGACCGCTCATGTTCAGATAGCGGCGGGCGTGTTCGTCGAACAGCGCCCGCGCCTCCTCGGGGCTCAGAACCCGCCAGCCGCGTTCCTCATCGGTCTTGCGGCGGCGCCTGGCTTTGGGCTGCGTTGCTTTGACCATCTGCTTCACCACGGGCGCGGGAATCGTGCGCGGCTGCTTTCAGTATACCGGGCTGCCCGGCCGCGGGCCTCGATCGCCGGCCGCGCCGCGGCGGTTACGTTTGGATTGCCTGCGTTTGGCGCAGCCGCGGCGTGTGATACTGTGTGCGAACCACTTGTGCGACGATTGGCCCGGAGCCTGCGATGTCCGACCTGCTCAACGTGCGCGACCTGACGACCAAGTTCTTCACCCGCGCGGGCGTCGTCAGCGCGGTCGACGGCGTCTCCTTCGACGTGCGCGTGGGCGAGACGCTGGGCATCGTCGGCGAAAGCGGCTGCGGCAAGTCCGTCACCGCGCTCTCGCTGATGCGGCTGGTGCCCAATCCGCCGGGCAGGATCACCGGTGGCAGCATCGGCCTGCACGCGGGCGAGGGCGCGCCGCTGGACCTGGTCAAGATCGACGAGTCGGAGATGCGCGAGATCCGCGGCAATGCGATCTCGATGATCTTCCAGGACCCGATGACCTCGCTGAACCCCGTGCTCACGGTCGGCTTCCAGCTGATCGAGCCGCAGAAGCTGCATCTCAAGATCTCGGAGTCCGAGGCGCAGCGCCGCTCCGTCGCCCTGCTCGAGGCCGTCGGCATTCCCGCCGCGGCCGAGCGGCTGAAGGATTACCCGCACCAGTTCTCCGGCGGCATGCGCCAGCGGGTGATGGTCGCCATGGCCCTGGCCTGCAACCCGCGCCTGCTGATCGCCGACGAGCCGACCACGGCGCTCGACGTGACGATCCAGGCGCAGCTGCTCGACCTGATCGCCAGCCTCACGCGCGACATGGGCACGGCGGTGATCCTGATCACGCATGACCTCGGCGTCGTGGCGCAGGTCTGCGAGCGCGTGATCGTGATGTACGCCGGCCGCATCGTCGAAGAGGCGACGGCCGACCAACTCTTCGAGACGCCGCGCCACCCCTACACCGTCGGGCTGATGCACTCGATGCCGCGGCTCGGCCCGGCGGTGCGCGACCGGCTCACGCCGATCGTCGGCGCCCCGCCGGATCTCGTCTCGCCGCCGAAGGGCTGCCGCTTCGCGCCGCGCTGCCCGCTGCGCATCGAGCAGTGCGAGGAGCAGCCGCCGCGGGTCGAGATCGAGCCGGGGCACCGCGTCGCCTGCTGGCGCAGCGACGAGGTCGCCTGATAGCTGCCACGCCGGGTTCAGGACGGGAGAACGCCACCATGCAGCAAACGGCCCCGCGAGGCGGCGAAACGGCGCCGCAGGACGGCCCGATCCTCTCCATTCGCAACCTGAAGAAGTACTTCGAGATCGGCGGCGGCTTCCTGCGCAAGGCCGCGATCCTGCGCGCCGTGGACGACGTCTCCTTTGAGGTGCGCGCGGGCGAGACCTTCGGCCTGGTGGGCGAGAGCGGCTGCGGCAAGAGCACGCTGGCGCAGACTGTGGTGCGGCTGCTGGAGCCGACCGCGGGGCAGGTCGTCTTCCAGGGCCAGGACATCTCGAGGATCAAGGGCAACCGTCTGCGCATGGTGCACCGCGACCTGCAGATGGTCTTCCAGGATCCATATACCTCGCTCGACCCACGCATGACCGTGCGCGGCATCATCGAGGAGCCGCTGCGCAACTTCCGCGCCGGCAACCGCCGCGAGCGCGAACGCCGCGTCGAGGAGCTGCTCGAGCGCGTCAACCTGCACGCCTACTTCATGAACCGCTACCCGCACGAGTTCTCCGGCGGCCAGCGGCAGCGCATCGGCATCGCACGGGCGCTGGCGCTGCAGCCGCGCGTCGTCGTCTGCGACGAGCCGGTCTCGGCGTTGGATGTCTCGATCCAGGCGCAGGTGCTGAACCTGCTGCGCGACCTGCAGCGCGACTTCAACCTGACCTATCTGTTCATCGCCCATAACCTGGCCGTGGTGGCGCACATCTCCGACCGCATCGGCGTGATGTACCTGGGCAAGATGGTGGAGATCGCGCCGACCGCGCAGCTGATGTCCGCGCCGCGCCACCCCTACGCCAAGGCGCTGCTCTCCGCCATTCCCGTGCCGGACCGCAAGCTGCGGCGCGAGCGCATTATCCTGCACGGCGAGGTGCCCAGCCCGATCAACCCGCCGTCCGGCTGCCACTTCCGCACGCGCTGCCCGATCGCGCAGGAGATCTGTGCCCGGGAAGAGCCAGAGCTGCGCGAGATCGCGCCCGGCCAGTTTGCCGCCTGCCACTTCGCGGAGTAGCATTGCGTCTCCACCGGCCCGGTAAGCGGCGCTGTGAACCCAGATAAGCGCCCCGCGAGGCCCAGGCTGGGCCGCCGCACCAGCGGATCGCCCCGCTCGCCCATACGCTCTTGAACAGCGGCAGGTCTCCCGCCACTTGTGCATGGGAGCGAGGGGCAGGGGAGTGAGGGCCAGCCGGCCCGGCCGCCGCGCTGGCAGAGGGGACTGTGCGCGGCAACCGGGCCGGCTGGAAGGGATGCGCAGTGCTCGGCGGTGGGACGCTACTCCTCGCCCTCGTCGTCGTCCTCGACCATCTCGATCTTCGGCTTCACGCCGGGGCGGGCGCCGCTGACGCTGGCGCGGATCTCTTCCTCCAGCTCGAGCGCCAGCTCCGGGTTGCCGCGCAGGAACTCCTTCGCGTTCTCGCGGCCCTGGCCCAGGCGCACGTCGCCGTAGCTGAAAAAGGCGCCGGACTTGCGGATCAAGTTGCTCTCGACGCCCAGGTCGATGATGTCGCCCTCGCGGCTGATGCCCACGTTGTCGCCGGTGACCATGATGTCGAACTCGGCCACGTGGAACGGCGGCGCGACCTTGTTCTTGACCACGCGCGCCTTCACGCGGCTGCCGACGACGGTCGTGCCCTGCTTCAGCGTCTCCACGCGGCGCAGCTCGATGCGCACCGAGGCGTAGAACTTCAGCGCCCGCCCGCCCGGCGTGACTTCCGGGTTGCCGAAGACGATGCCGACCTTCTCGCGCAACTGGTTGGTGAAGATCACCGAGGTGTGCGAGCGGGCGATGGCCGAGGTCAGCTTGCGCAGCGCCTGCGACATCAGCCGCGCCTGCAGGCCGACGTGCGCGTCGCCCATGTCGCCCTCGATCTCAGCCCGCGGCACCAGCGCCGCCACGCTATCGACCACGACGATATCGACGGCGTTGCTGCGCACCAGCGCCTCACAGATCTCCAGCGCCTGCTCGCCGCTGTCCGGCTGGGAGATCAGCAACTCTTCGACCTTGATGCCGATCGCCTCGGCGTAGGATGGGTCCATCGCGTGCTCGGTATCGATGTAGGCGGCCATGCCGCCCAGCTTCTGCGCCTGCGCCATCACGCTCAGCGCCACGGTGGACTTGCCGGCAGACTCCTGGCCGTAAATCTCGGTCACGCGGCCGCGGGGGATGCCGCCGATGCCGAGCGCGATGTCCAACGCCAGCGAGCCGGTCGAAATCGCCTCGACGTTGAGCTTGGCCGAAACCTCGCCCAGCCGCATGATCGAGCCGCGGCCGAACTGCTTTTCGATGCCGGCGATCGCCAGTTCCAGGGCTTTGCCACGGTCGTCTGCCACCGTCACACTCTCCATGCACGCTGCGTTCTCAGCCCGCCGTGGCGAGCCATCCTGACCGTTCCGCCCGACTTCCATATCGTATCATCGGCGCTGTCGGGGAACAAGTGTTCTAAGACGGGGTTTTGTCGAGTGCCGGCCGCCCGCCTCGCCGTCCGCCTCACGCCGCGCGCGGCGGCCGATCAGATCGGCGGCTGGAGCGACGGCGAGCTGCGCGTGCGCGTGACGGCGCCGCCGGTGGACGGCCGCGCCAACGCGGCGCTCGTGCGGCTGCTGGCAGAGGCGCTGGGCATCGCGCCGGGGCGGGTGCGCATCGTCGCCGGCGCCACGGCGCGGCGCAAGCTCGTCGAGTTCGAGGGGGTAAGCATTGAGGAGGTGACGGCGCGGCTGGGCGCGATTTAGGCTGCCGAGATCGCCCGCTGGATCACGAGCAAGACGATCATCGCCACCATCGGCGTGATGTCGATCATGCCGAGCTGCGGCACCACGCGGCGCAGGGGCGCCAGGATGGGTTCCGTGATCTCGTTCAGCACGATCACGAACTGGCTGCGCGGGTTAATTGGAAACCACGAGATCACGGCCCGCAGGATGATCGCCACGAGCAGGATCTCGATCAACAACTGGGCAAACGTAAGAACGATGGCTGGAATGGCGTTACCCTCCGAGGGCGCGTGACCGTTCAAATGCGGCGACGACGCCGTCGGCGATGGCGGCGCGCAAACCGGCGCGCTCCATCGCCTGCAGGCCCGCCGCCGTGGTGCCGCCGGCCGAAGTCACGGCGTTGCGCAGCTCGGCCGGGTGCAGGCCCGTCTGGCGCATCCACTCCACCGAGCCGGCGAACGTCTGCAGCGCCATCTCCGTCGCCAGGTCGCGCTTGAAGCCGACCAGCACCGCGGCGTCGATGAACGCCTCGATCAGCAGCATGACAAAGCCGGGGCCGCTGCCCGAGACCGCCGTCGCCATGTCGAGATACTTCTCATCCGGCATCTGCGCCGAGCGGCCGAGGGCGCCGAGGATCGCGGTAACGCGGCTCACTTCGTCGTCCGTCACCGTCGGCGTGGCGACCCAGGCGGTGAAGCCGTGGCCGATGGCGCCGGGCGTGTTGGGCATGGCGCGCACGATGCGCTCGTGCTGCAGCTTCTCGCGCATGCCGCGTACCGGTACGCCGGCCATGATCGAGAGCACGAGCTGGCCGGGGTGCAGCTCGTGCACGAGGCTGTGCGCGAGGGCGTCGAAGTCCTGCGGCTTGACGGCGAGGATGACGGTTTCGGCGCCGCCCAGAGCCTCGCCCAGGGCGCCGGTGGCGTGTACGCCGTGCCGTTCCTTCAGATGAATGCGGCGGTGCTCGGCCAGCTCGCAGACGCGCAGGTCGCCGGCGCGGGCCACGCCGCGGCCCAGCAGCCCCTGCACGATCCCCTCGCCCATGAAGCCGCCGCCGACGAAACCGATGCGGCCGACCGCGACTGCCGGCGCCTCTGCTTCTGGCCGATCGAACGTTGCCGTCACGGGCGCTGCTCCGCTGCGCTGAACTGGTTTGGGCGCACCCACGGGATGCGCCTGCGATTATTGTCTGCCTGTTTGCCGCGCGAGCCTAGTGGCGCGGGCCGAAGATCGCCGTGCCGATGCGCACCAGCGTGGCGCCCTCTGCGATCGCGACTTCGAAGTCGCCGCTCATGCCCATCGACAGCTCCGGCAGCTCGAGCCTGCGAGCCAGCGACGCCAGCTCGCGGAACACGGGCCGCACCGCTTCCGGATCGGACACCGGCGGCGCCACCGTCATCAGCCCCTGTACGCGCAGGTGCGTGAGCGATCGCAGCGCGGCGATCGCGTCCGCCGTCTCCTCCGGCGCGAAGCCGCCCTTGCTCGCCTCACCGCCGGCGTTGACCTCGATCAGCACCGGCACGGGATCGACGCTGCGCCGCTGCAACGCCTCGGCCAGGTGCAGCGAATCGACACTCTGCAGTATATCAAAGAGCTGGAGAGCCGGCCGGACCTTGTTCGTCTGCAGGTGGCCGACGAGGTGCCAGACGGGCCGCGCGCCGCCCGCCGCGACCGCCGGGATCTTCTCCTCCGCCTCCTGCACGCGGTTCTCGCCGAAGTCGCGCTGGCCGGCGTTCCAGGCGGCGAGCACCGCCTCCGGCCCATAGGTCTTGCTGATCGCGACGAGCCGCACCGAGGCCGGATCGCGCCCGGCGCGCGCCGCCGCCCGCGCGATGCGCCCGCGCACGGTCTCGAGGTTGGCTGCGATCACGTCGGTGGCAACCATCCAGCTCGCCCCCTCACTGTCACCTGTCACCTGTAACCTGCGTCAGACGATCGTGACGAGCAGGGCGTTGCGCTCCACGCGGGCGCCGGCGCTCACATGGACTTCGGTCACCGTGCCGTCGCGCGGGGCGCGGATCTCGTTGTTCATCTTCATCGACTCGACCACGACCAGCACCTGGCCCTGCGTCACCGCCTCGCCGGCCGTGACCGGCACGTCCTTGACGATGCCGGTGAGCGGCGTGCGCAGCGGTGTCGGCCCGCCGGCGCCGGCGATCCCCTCGGCGCGGCGCCGGCCGGGCCGCTCGACCTCCACGTCGAAGACCTGGTTGCCGATCAGGATCTCGAAGCCCTCCGGCCGCTCCACGGCCACGACCTCGAACGAACGCCCGTCGAGCAAGAGCGTGAGCACGGGGCCGTCGACGCGGCGCAGGTCGGCGCGGCGCGTCTCGCCGTCGATCGTCAGCGCCACGCCGCCGTCCGCCTCCTGCACCTGCACCTCGTGCGCCTCGCCGGCGACGATCAGCCGGTAATCCGCCGCCATCCCGTTCCTCGCAGCGTGGCCGCGCTCGCGGCGCGGCCGGCCCGCTTCCAGCCCGCGCCGGCCGTCTCCGCGGGCTTCGCGCCGTTCGTCAGTTCAAGCTGGCCGTCAAACGCTTGCGCTGCCAGACCGGCCAATGGATGCCGCCGCTGGTGGCTAAGCAGCGCCGCCACGGCCACGGCGGCGCGGCGCGCCTCGGCCGTGTCGAGCTCGGCCGGCGCGATCTCGGTGTTGAGGAAGCCCGTGTCGAACTCGCCGGCGAGAAAGCGCGTGTCCTCCATCACCGCCATGTGAAACGGCAGGTTGGTGCGCACGCCGACGATCTGGAACTCATGCAGGGCACGGCGCATGCGCCGGATCGCCTCGCGCCGGTCGCGCCCCCAGGCCGTGACCTTCGCCACCAGCGGGTCGTAGAACTCGGAGACGGTGAAGCCGTTGTAGAGGGCGCTCTCCACACGAATGCCCGGCCCGGCCGGCTCGCGCGCAAAGGCGATCGTGCCGACGGAGGGCACGAAGTTGTGCTCCGGGTCTTCGGCGGAGATGCGGCACTCGATCGCCCAGCCGCGGAAGCGCTGCGGCTCTTCGGGGTAGCCGAGCTGGTCGCCCGCCGCCACGCGGATCTGGTCCGCCACGAGGTCGGCGCCGGTCACCAGCTCCGTCACCGGATGCTCGACCTGCAGGCGGGTGTTCATCTCCAAAAAGTAGAAGGTGTGCTCCTTGTCGAGCAGGAACTCGACCGTACCGACATTGACGTACTCGGCGGCTTTCGCCACGGTCACGGCCGCCTCGTTCAGCTTGCGGCGCAGGTCGGCGTGGATCGCGGGCGAGGGGCACTCTTCAATGAGCTTCTGGTGGCGGCGCTGGATCGAGCACTCGCGCTCGGCCAGGGCGATCGTGTTGCCGAAGCGGTCGGCGATGATCTGGACTTCGATGTGCCGCACCGGCGCTAAATATTTCTCGACGTAGACGCCGCCGTCGCCGAAGGCGGCCAGCGCCTCGTTGCCGGCGATCTGCAGCGCGGCCGCCATCTCCGCGCCGCTGTTGACCTGGCGGATGCCGCGCCCGCCGCCGCCCGCCGCCGCCTTGATCAGCACCGGGTAGCCGATCTCGTCGGCAGCCGCGATCGCCTCTTGCGGATCGTGGATCGCCTCCGTGCCGGCGACCACGGGCACGCCCTGCGCCTTCGCGATCAGCCGCGCCTGGATCTTATTGCCCAGCAGGCGGATGGTGCGCGGGCTGGGGCCGACGAAGATGATGCCGGCCTGGGCGCAGGCCTCGGCGAAGTCGGCGTTCTCGGCCAAAAAGCCGTAGCCGGGGTGGATCGCGTCGACGCCGGCCTGCTTCGAGACGGCGATGATGCGCTCGATGTTGAGGTAGGACTGCGTGGCGGGTGAGGGGCCGATGCAGTAGGCCTCGTCGGCGAAGCGCACGTGGCGGGAGTTGCGGTCGGCCTCGGAGAAGACGGCGACGCTGGGAATGTTCAGCTCGCGGCAAGACCGCAGGATGCGGATCGCGATCTCGCCGCGGTTGGCCACCAGCAGTTTTCTAAAGAACTGCGCCACGGCGCCCCTCGCCCTCGCTGCCGCCGTTCGCGCACACGGAGCGGCGCATACACCATAACAGGCCGCTGCGGCCACGTGCACCGTCGCCAGCAGCGGGCTGACCGGCATCTCCGTGCGTTGTGGCGAATTACGGCGCCGTCGGTGGTCGCGCCGGAATCGCCGTCTACCCTCCCTCGCCGCCGTCGCTAGCGAATCGAGCTGTCGAGCGTGGTACCGGGGGCGACCGGGCCGACCAGCCAGCCCGCCTGCCCCGGCGGCAGCACGTCCGTCGCCTGATACCCCCCTGTCGGGTCGTAGACGTACACCACCTGCCCGCCGGTGATTCGGGCGGGCCGGCTCGTCGGATTGCCGAGGATCATCCATTGGCCTGGGTCAAGTCCGCCGATTCCGCCCGCGATCGGTGGCGTGTCTGGAATCTCAATAGTCACATCATGGTCGAAGTACGCCCATACACCAGAAATACCACCGAACGCAGAAGGAGCGCTGGGACCTGGGATGGGCTCATACCGTAACGGTGTGGCTGGGTGAGTATACGGCACGCTGTAGAGGATGCTCGTCACCCCCCTGATCGGCGCGTCACTCGGCAGCGCGATCAGGTGCCAGCCAGCTAGATACTGGATCGTCGTCTTAGCAGCAGGGAGTTGCGCGGCCGGTGCTTCCGCAAAGTTCAGCATGGTGAACTCGCGGTTCACGTCGTGGCACACGGCCACACCGACTTGATGATTGTCCAGCTCGCATCGCCCCCCACCCTGGGGCACGACGACGGCGTATCCCGTAGGCGCTGTGACCGTGAGCTCGTGCAGCGTCTTCACGGCCGTGATTGGCTGCGTGCCGCTGTTATACACGTAGAGGGGTCCACCGCCTAGCGGCGGAAAGGGCGAGGCAAACTCGGCCGTTTGGCCCGGTGGGATGCTGGCCCGGTTCACGGGGGTCGAGCTCGCCATCGGAGGCGCCGGTGAAGTGGTAGCAACCGCCGGCACGGACACGGCGGCCACCGTCGCCGCGGCAGCCGAAGGCGTCGCCCTGTCG
>Ga0209166_10000734_pt1 | contig 32166 bp, 30 predicted proteins | sample Coa_R1_3_FD_187151 | JGI IMG/M metagenome (GOLD analysis project Ga0209166, IMG submission 187151) | Surface soil microbial communities from Centralia Pennsylvania, which are recovering from an underground coalmine fire - Coalmine... | ecosystem: Environmental > Terrestrial > Soil >...
TCCTTGAGATCGAGGATTGCAAGGCGCTCGCCGCTCGCGTTCTCACCGATTTTCAGAAGGTTCTTCCGGAGTTCAACGTCGATCCGGTTGAAGTACGGATTTATCGCCGAGGCCATCCCATGTTCCTAGCCACGCCCGGGCAATACACAAAAAACCGCATTGCGGCCGCCCACCCGATGGACCGCATTTATTTCGGCAATACCGATTCCGGGGGGCCGGAATCGCTCACCAGCGAGGCCGTTCGCCTATCGCAAGTCGGGGTGGAATGGGCAAATCTTGTGTTGGCTGGCAAGCCCGGTGCAAAAGAGCTGGTGGAGAAGGCTCTCGCGGCAGTAGCGGAATAGCGAATTCGCAAGCCTTTCTCTTCCCTCTTTGCGCCTTGTTGGTATATAGGTGGTGCGTGAATCGAAGTGCCTTGAACTTTTTTCGAGGAACATCGATGTTTCGCGTCTGCCGGCTCAAACATGTTCTCTTGTTATCCGCTATCGCCTTCGCCGGTGTTTTGGCCAGCTCGCAGGAAAAATCAGCTTCCACGGTCATCTTTAACGGCCAAGTCGCCGACGGCACCGGTGCACCCTTGCGCAAGGTCAATGTGCGCATCTCCGACGACCGCATCGTCCGTGTCGGCGAATTCCAACCACAAAAAGGCGAAGTGCTCATCGACGCAAAGGGCCTAGTCCTCGCTCCAGGCTTCATCGACATTCACAACCATTCCACCGAGGGCCTCGACAAGGATCCCCTCGCCGAAACGCAAATCGCGCAAGGCATAACCACTGTAATCCTTGGCGCCGACGGTGATTCCCCTTGGCCCATTGCCGCATGGCTTGATGCGCGCCGAAAGAATCCCGCGTCCCTCAATCTTGCGATTCTCGTCGGCCACGCCACCGTTCGTGAACAAATTCTCGGCAAGGATTACCAGCGCGCCGCGACCATGCCTGAAATCGGCAAAATGGCGCTGTTCGTCGATCAAGCTATGCGCGAAGGCGCCATCGGCCTTTCCAGTGGTCTCGAATACGACATGGGAAGCTACAGCACCACCGATGAAGTCGTCGCTCTCGCAACCGCCGCGGCCAAGTTCCGTGGCTTTTACATGACGCACATCCGCGACGAGACCGACCTCTCGTTTAATGCCTTGGACGAGGAGATTGCTATCGGCGAGCGCGCCCACATCCCCGTCGAGCATTCGCACATCAAGCTCGGAACCGTCAGCGTGTGGGGCAAAGCGCCGCAGTACATCCGCGTGATCGAAGCAGCCCGCAGACGCGGCCTTGATTTTCTGGCGGACTGCTATCCCTACGACGCCTGGCATTCCAACATTAAAGTCCTCGTACCCGACAAACAATACGAAGACCCAAGGAGCGTCGCGAAAGCTCTCTCAGATGTCGGTGGACCGTCACACGTCACCATCGTGGAATTCCCGCCGAACACCGCCTACCAAGACCGCACCATCGAGGACCTCGCCACCGAGCGCGGCATATCTCCCGTCGAGATGTATATCCGCATCATTCGCGAAGGCGATGCCGCCAACACCGAAGCCGCGGTCATCGGCCAATCGATGGTCGAGCGCGACATTCGCGCTTTTTACGAACAACCCTGGGTCATGGTCGCCAGCGACGGCGGAATTGGCTCGCACCATCCGAGGGGCGCTGGAACCTTCCCGCGCGTGCTCGGGCTTTATGTCCGCGAGAGAAAATGGCTCACGCTCCCTGAAGCCGTCCGCAAAATGACTTCTCTCCCCGCGCAGCGACTCGGCTGGAAAGATCGCGGCGTGCTTCGCGAAGGAGCATTCGCTGACCTCGTCCTATTCAATCCTGCGACCGTGATGGACCGCTCCACGTTCCAAGATCCGTTCGAACTCCCAACCGGCATCGAAAAAGTCTTTGTGAATGGTTCTCTTGTCTGGGACGCCGGCAAGCCCACTGGCGCGCGTCCCGGCCGCGTCCTGCCGAACTAATCTGATTTAGTTCATAATAGGCGTTCCACTACGGAGGAATCATGGCGGACCGCCTCGAAGATTTTCAAAAGTTTCGCGCCGACGTGAACGAAGAAATTCTCAATTGCGGCCATCTCGGCATCAAGCGCTTTTTCGCACTGGATCATCAAGTGTATGAGCCCGGCGCCCTCGGCACCAAGACGAAAGAACTCTTGGGCCTCGTCGCTTCCGCCGTCCTCCGCTGTGACGACTGCATCACCTATCATCTCGTCCGCTGCGGAGAGGAAGGCTGGAACCGCGAAGAGGTGATTGACGCGCTGAACGTTGCTCTGATCGTCGGCGGCTCCATCACTATTCCTCACGTGCGCCGCGCGTTCGCCCGCATGCGCGAGATCGGTTCGTTGAAACCGTGAAGCGCGCCGCACAGTCTTACTAAGTAACCGAAGGAAAGAGGATGAGCACGGCTCCGACGACTGCTGCATCGCGACACGAAGGAACCGGCTCGCGTCTCCGCCACGTGTTGATCGGCGCATTGTTTGTGCTCGTCCTGCTGATTCCCAAACTCCTCCGCATCCGCAGCAATGCTCAATCCTGGATGGCCTTCCGCATTATTCTGGCCTTCGCAGGCGCGGGACTCGTCATCCTGCCGCTCAGTCTTTGGAACAGCTGGCTTGCCGCTATTGCCGGTCTTGCGATGTTTCTCGCCGCAATCCTTTTGCCTCCTGCCAAACTTAATACGACTCCTGACGACAAAGCGCGCGAACTTGGCTCTCTTGTCATCGTAAATGGCGGACAATATCAACCAGGCAATTCCGCTCCGGCGCCCGTTCAGCTTTACGTTGGTGCGGAACAAATCTGGGTGCTCGATTCGCTCTATCAGCCGCTGCTTGTGATTCCCGCCGCCGAGATCACTTCGGCAAAAGCTTTGCAAGAAAGAGATCGCTGGCTTTTGCAAATTTGCTGGCCAAATAACTTCGCCGAATTCACTTATCAAGGCATCTTTGCTGACCACCTTGCTCGCGTCGCGGAGAGCACCCTCGCCAGCGTCAAGCATTCTCCCCTCACCGTTTTGCCCAAAAGCCGCGCCGCCAGCGCCTAGCAAGTTAGAATATCCAACTCGCTCCCGCGGGGTAGGAGAAGATCTTTTGAGCGCGCCACTAAACTCCCCGACTGAATATACCGCTCTCGTCGGAGCCACAATCTACATCAGCCCGGCGGAAGATCCCATCCGCGACGGCGTCGTCCTCATCCAAGACGAAAAGATCGTGGCCGTGGGAAGCCGGGCACAAATGCAGCTCCCGGAAACCGCGCGCGTCATCGATTATTTCGGCCTCACAGTCGTCGCCGGCCTCTGGAACAGCCACATCCATTTCTTCGAACGCAAGTGGGCTAACGTATCCGACATCCCCGCTCCCGAGCTTGCCCGCCAACTTCAGGACATGCTCACGCGGTTTGGCTTCACCAGCGTGTTCGACATCGGCTCCATGTGGGAAAATACGCGCCGCCTTCGCGACCGCATCGACTCCGGTGAAGTACCCGGCCCACAAATTCGCTCGACAGGCGCGGGCCTCGTTCCTCCTGGCGCTCTTCCATCGGATCAAGTTCTCAGCCTCATGGGCTTTATGAAATTTCCCGCTCCAGAAGTAGCCGACGCGGCGCAAGCTGCTGCCGCGGCCAGGAAGCTCCTCGATGAAGGCGTCGACGGCATAAAGCTTTTCGCCTCTTCCCCCCGCAGCGCCCCGCTTCCGCAAAGCGCTTTTCAAGCCGCCGCGGACGTAGCTCATCGTGCAGGCAAACCCGTCTTCGTTCATCCAAACAGCGCCAGTGACGTTCTCACCGCAATTCGCGGCGGGGTCGATATCATCGCTCACACAACTCCCCATTCCGGCCCCTGGGACGATACCCTCCTCGCCGCGATGAAGGACCGCCGCGTAGCCCTCACGCCCACTCTCACTCTCTGGAAGTACTACATGCGCCACGACCGCTTTTCAGCGCAGGAAGAAATCACTAACACGGAAGTCGGCCAGTTGCGCGTGTGGAATGCTGCGGGTGGCACGGTTCTTTTCGGCACGGATCTCGGCGCCGTCGAATACGATCCCCGCGAGGAATACGCTCTAATGGCCGAGGCGGGAATGACCTTCCGCCAGATTCTTGCTTCGCTAACCACCGCTCCCGCCGAACGGTTCGGCGGCGAAAACAAACTCGGACGCATCGCTGCAGGCTTCCAGGCCGACCTGGTCGTCCTCAATCAAGACCCATCGAAGAACATTCGCGCGCTGACTTCCGTTCAGTACACCCTGCGTGCCGGAAAGCTCATCTACCGCGCAGCGGGATAACGCCGGCTGGCCGCGCCGCGGCAGAATCCATCCTCCAAGTTTCTCTCTCTTAATCGCCGCGACTGCCTCGAAATGTGTCAAACTATTGATATGGCGCGAGGATGGGAAAGCAAAGACGTAGAAGCACAGGTGGAATCCGGTCAGGCACCCAAGGGGCACTACGGCAATAACACCAAGAGCGCGGAACAGATCAGCCGCGAACAGGAACGCAAAGATTTGCAGTTATCGCGCACACGCATCTCGCACGACCTCGAGTCCGCTACGCACCCGAATCATCGCAAGTCTCTCGAAGCCGCTCTCGCTCACCTCGATAGAAAAATTGCCGACCTCGAGTAGAAACTTGCAATAGGGAAGTTGGTCTCGACAGGGCCGTTACTGGATAAAATCGCCCGCCAATCCCCAAAAATCATTCACGTAGTGGTGCGACAGCACGTTCCCGAACAAATAGCAGATTCCTTGGCAAGGCGGAATATCCCCGTACATCTTCTTCCCGCGCGCGAAAATCTTTCTCAACGATCCATCCTTCAACAGGTTCCCCGCGACTTTACGCAATGGCTCGCAAGGATAGAACACGTCTCCATTCGGATACACGCGCGGAAACATCGTCGGATAACACTGAAAATCCCGGAATCGCAGCAGCGTTTCGATCGTCCGCGGTGTCCCGTTGATAGGCTGCGCCCCGTTCCGCCGCCGCTCGATGATCTTATCCACCAGTGCCTGATAGCTCGGATTCTGCAGGAGCTTCAGATTCGGCATCTTCTCCATCTGCGCCGACTGCGCCGCAAACACAAACCCTTCTTGCCCGCACCAGTCCAGTAATTTCTCCACTTCCCCGATGTTCCATTCCTCAATCACGGTGCTGATCGTAATCCGCCGCGGGCTTCCCAGAATTTCTTTCGCCAGCGCCAGATTTTGCATTACTTTCGGCAGCGCCGCCGGCTTTGAAAGTGGGTTGGACCGATCAGCCGCCAGCGCATCCAGGCTAATCACCAGTCCGGTCACGGCGCTCAAAATCGCCGGCTTGCGATCCAGCAAAGTTCCATTGGTAATCAGCAGCACCGATCGGAACTTACAATAATATCTGGCCGCGTCCACCAGCTCCTCAATGTCCGCGCGCAGCGTCGGCTCGCCGCCCGTAATCACGATCGAATCCGTCTCTCTGCGAATCCGCCGCAGCAGCCGATTTGTCTCTCCCGTGTTTAGCTCGTCGCTGAACACGTCCGGTTCCTTCTGCGTGCAATACGAACACGCCAGATTGCATTTGTGCGTCACATAGAACGTCACCGCATAAGGAGCTACAACATTCGTGCCAAGAATGTACCGCCGCCACGCGTTTCGAAAGTACAACCTGAAGTTTTTCGCCACAAAAGGCGCTTGCCGCACCAATCCGCGAATCAACGCGAGCTTCGACCGCCGTCTTTTATCGAGAACACTCGCAGGAACAAAATTGGTTGTTCGCGAACTCGGCGTGGACATGAGGCCAAGATTGTAGCCTACTGTGGTCCCCGCGGCCCGTTTTGAAAAAATGCTCAGGTTTTCTGGAATCTAATCTCGTGGAAGAACAACTTTAGGCTAAATGAAATCTAATCCGTAAAGACCACACCCACCGCGCTGTGCCCCTTCTTATCGCCCTCATCGATCCGCACCACATAGCCCCTCAATCGCATCGACGATTGCGATCCATCCTCGCCCGGCGTCTCCATCGTCACCTGCAATTCCGATTGCAGCCGGGGCATGTTTTGCAGCGAAATCAGCGCGCCTTGCAGCGAAATGTCGCGCACCACCGTCTCTTCCTGAAACTCTTTCCCGCCTTCCGTCACTCCCGTAACTTTCGCGCGAAATTGTGCTTCGCGCCGTAAAGACGTCCGCGTTCCCGGCAAGTGTGCCTGCACGCTGTCTCCCGTCGAGCCCAGCGTGATCACCATGCCCTCGCTCGCCGCAAACACGGAATCAAACTCTTCCCGCGTCTGCCGCAGAATCGAATCCACCATGCGGTCCGTCGAATCCGGATCGTGATGAAAGAGCACCAAAGTTTTCGCGCCAACATCCCGCGCCAGCTTCACCCCTTCCTTCCACGACGAATGTCCCCAGCCCTTCCTCGTCGTCGCTAATTGCTCCGGCGTGAATTGCGCATCATTAATTAAAATGTCTGCCCCTGCCGCGAGTTCCCGCAAACTCTCATCCAGTTTCGGGTCGCCAGGCTCGTTGTCCGTTGCGTAGACCACCGTCCCCGCCGGAGTCTCGATGCGAAACCCGAGGCAGCCCTGCGGATGGTTCAGCCACCGCGCGGTGATTTTGTTATCTCGAATCGTGAACGTGTCTCCGCCTTCCACTTCCTTGAACTTGCGCTTGGCATTCATCGCGGACATGTCCACGGGAAAATACGGCAGCGCCATCTGGGCTTCAAACACTTGCTTCAAGCTGTCGCGCCCCAAAAATTTTGACCGGAAACTGTAGAAATGAAATTCGTTGCTCTCCGCATAGAGCGGTGAAAAAAACGGAATCCCTTGAATATGATCCCAGTGATAGTGCGTCACGAAAATATGCGTTTCCGGATTGCCGCCGCCGTTTGGCGTTCCCCAGCGGCTGCCCAGCATGCGCAGCCCCGTCCCGCAATCCAGGATGAATTGCGTGCCGTCCGGCGCGCACAGTTCGAGGCACGGCGTGTTCCCGCCGTACCTCCACGTGGCAGGATCCACCGTCGGCGTCGACCCTCGAACACCCCAGAAGCTCAATTTTGCAATGGGAACCGTCATGTCCCTCAGCGCACAGTCCTGTCCGTAGGCCATTCCCGTCGCCTTACAGGCGGAAATGGAGGATAGTTCGATGTTGGCAGCCGCCGGGAAATGCGTCAATGAAATCGCACCGGGGACGTGTCAAACTTCCCACTAAGCTCGATGGGGCTGCGCACAGCCCGATGGGTGCGTAAAATGGACCGGATGGACGAGCATTCCCACGATCACGGCCCTGACCAAGACCATGATCCCGAGCATGGTCTTCACGATGGCCACGTGCACCATCGTCACGATCCTCACGGTCACGACCACTCTCCGTTGCGGCCTGCCGTGCTCGGCTGGGCCATGGTCGCCACTCTTGGCTTGGTCGTCGCCGAAATTTTTGGCGGCGTCCTCGGCAGGTCGGTCGCCCTCCTAAATGATGCGGTGCACAATCTCTCCGACGTGCCAGCGCTGGGAATTTCCTGGCTCGCCATGCGCTGGGCTGAACGTCCTGCGGACAGCGAAAAAACCTACGGCTACCACCGCGCAGGGATCCTCGCTGCGTTTACCAACGCTATCTTGCTCGTCCTGCTCTCGCTGTGGTTGGGCTACGAGGCGTTCGAACGCTTCCGCTCTCCCGTCCGCGTCGTCGAGAGCTGGATGATCTGGACATCCCTCGCGGCTCTCGCCGTGAATGGCGGCATAACTTTCGCCCTCGTTCGCGGGCGCGGCGATCTAAACCTGCGCAGCATTTTCATTCACAATTTCGGAGACGCCCTATCGAACATCGCCATCATTGTTGGCGCAATCGCTATTCGAATGACTGGAGCCCTCTGGATCGATCCACTCCTCGGCATCGCCATCGGCCTGCTCGTACTGTGGTCCAGCATCGGCATTCTCAGGGAATCCGCGCACATTCTTCTCGAGGGCCGCCCGCGCGAGATGCGCGTTGAAGAAGTTGCCCGTGCCATCCTTAAGGTTGAGGGCGTGCAGGAGGTGCACGACGTGCACATCTGGTCGCTCGGCGGCGGTCACAACGCTCTGAGCTTGCACGCGCGCATTCCGGATATGCACCTCGATCAATGCGAACGCCTGCTTGCTGCGATTCAGGAGAAAGCCGCGAAGGAATTCAGCATCGATCACACAACCGTTCAACTCGAGAGAGCGGGATTGCCGGCGCACTCGGGCTACGTCATGCCCGAACCGGTGAAGAAATAAACTTTTGCTGGTATTGCGTCTAGAGAAAAATCTTTGCCGCGTTCGAAGTTCGAGCGTCACGCGGCCGGCAGGCGCGCTTCAAAGAATTGCCAGTGTTGGCATACCAACCCGCGTTAGCGCTCGTTGCACGAGTCACCAGTCACGAATCACTAGTCACGGTACTTCAAGCGGGCAGGCGGAAATTCAGACCCCGTTGTTCGTTGAACTGTTGCGTGGCGTCCAGATCGAGTTTGTCCGTGCTGACGGTGCGGCGAATCCCTTCGCCGGTAATGTAGCGCAGCGTGCCGTTTTCCCACGCATAGGCGACCGCAAAAAATAAAGTTCCATCGCGCCGAACAAAAACATACTGATCGGATTCCTGCTCGGGAACAGGCTGCGGCGCTCCCGCGTAGCTCTGCTGCGGTTCCACAACCGGCTCTCTCCCGGGCGCCGGCGCGGCGGGCGCCTCCTCGGTATCTTTCTGTTGCGGCTCGGCGGCCGGGGCTTCCTCTACATCTTCGGGAAACAGCGGCATGTAATATCCGCCGCCTCCAAAGAGCGGAAGGAACGCGCCGGCAAACTGATGATTCCGGTCCTCATCACGACTCCCCTGCGGATGCGTTGCCGCAAAGTGTGGGAAATCGAATCCCAGCCCTGGCACATCTTGAGAAAGGATCGCTCGTCTTGAGCCACTATTCCGCATCCGGCCGTTTACGTGTTGCGCGCGCCGAACGACTACAGCTCCCGAGCGCGTGCGAACGAGACGCGTGCCGGTCACCGTGCGGGTTCCGGCGGTCATGTGAATTCCAACACTAGAAGAGCCCTGCATGGTGGCGTGTGAGCCAGCCACAGCGGGTCGAACCATGCCGGATATCATTCCTTGGCTCATGCCTCGGCTTTGTGCGGAAGCGATCGCGGGAAGAATCGCGAGAGAAGCTGCGAAGATCAGGAAGCGGCGCATGCTCAGTACCTGGGTTCCCGGGCCGCCGGGTCTTTCTTACGTCTACATACATAAGGATGCGCGCCTCGTGGCATAGGTTTCAAGTGGTAGCGCGTGGTTAGGCAACGTAAGCGCAATCGCTGGATGGGACGTGGGTCAGCCACGCGAGCTTGTCGTCCTTTGGATCCGCTTGGGGCAAGCTTATGATCCTTCGCATACGCTCCGAGTAACAAAATTTTGAGGCTCGGGCGCGCACAGCCTGCTCACCTTGACATCCTACTGGAAGCACGATATCGTCACCTAGAATGTCTACTAAAGAACAGCGCGAGCGCATCGAGTTACTGCAAGGCACCCTGGATTTGTTAATCCTCCGCACGCTCTTGCTGGGGCCGCGACACGGCCACGCTATCGCCAAAGCCATCGAATTCAATTCCGAGGATGTGTTGCAAGTCGAGCAAGGCTCGCTTTATCCGGCGCTGCATCGGCTCATCAAGCGCGGATGGATTTCCGTCGAAGAAGGCACTTCGGAGAACAATCGCCGGGCCAAGTTTTACAGACTGACGCCCAAGGGCCGGCGGCAACTGGCACTCGAGACACGCAAGTGGGACAAACTGGCGCGTGCCATCGCGCGGATTCTGCGGCCGGCGTAGCGGGAGGGTGAACCATGAAGCAGCGCAAGCGCATGCTCGAAGAGCTTGACGCGGACATCCGCGAACACATCGAGCGGGAGACGCAAGACAACATCGAGCGCGGCATGTCACCCGAGGAAGCGCGCTACGCCGCGATGCGCAAATTCGGCAACGTAATGCGCGTCAAGGAAGAAACGCGGAGGGTCTGGAGCTTCGTTTGGCTGGAACAGCTGTTCGAGGACATCCGCTTCGGCCTGCGCCTGCTGCGCAAAAATCCTGGTTTCACCGCCGTCGCCATGCTTACTCTGGCTCTCGGCATCGGCGCGAACACGGCTGTCTTCTCCTTGGTCTACGCCGTTCTGTTGCGGCCGTTGCCATTCAAAGACCCCTCGAGTCTAATCGTCCTGAACGAGACCACGCCAAAAGTAGGAACTGTCAGCGTGTCCTATCCAAACTTCCTCGACTGGCGCTCCCAATCTCACGCATTTTCGCAGATGGCCGCCGTTCATTCGGTGGACTTCAATCTCGGTGGCGTGGACCAACCGGAAAATATCAGCGGCGATGCGGTATCTCCGAATTTTCTTTCCATGATGGGCGTTCGCCCAATCCTTGGGCGGGATTTTGGTGCATCGGAAGAGAAGGCCGGCACCGCGCCGGTGGCTCTGCTCAGTTACTCGCTGTGGCAATCCCGTTTCGGTGGCGATTCGAGTGCTCTCGGCAAAATGATTACACTCGATGGCCGCGGGTTCACAATTGTTGGGGTCTTGCCGGCGAATTACCGTGCCCCGGATTGGACGGATGTGCTGTTGCCGATCGGTGTGTGGACGACGAACAACTCCAAACAGGCCATGGAACGTGGCGATCGCGGCGACATGGTTGTGCTCGGGAGGCTTGCGCCAGGCGTCACCTTCGCGCGAGCACGAGCGGAAATGGAAGGCATTGCCGCGCGTCTAGCGAAGAACTATCCATCGAGCAACGATCGATTTGGTGTTGCGCTCCACCCGCTTCGCGATTCCTTCGTTGGCGATATGAAATCTCCCATTTTGGTCCTTTTTGGCGCGGTGCTCTTTGTGCTGCTAATCGCGTGCGCGAATGTGGCGAACCTCTTTCTTGTTCGCGGGGCGGGCCGCACAAAGGAAGTTGCGCTGCGCATGGCCCTGGGTGCCAGCAGCGGCCGTATCATCTGCCAAATGCTGATAGAGAGTTTTGTTCTGTCGCTGCTGGGAGGCGTTCTTGGCGTGGGCCTGGCGATTGCCGGCAATCGAGCGTTGGCGCAACTGATTTCGGCGGACATGCTGTCCGGCGCCACGGTGGAGCTAAACGGCGCGGTGCTTCTGTTTGTGGCAGGCGTGGTGATCCTGGCCGCTTTCATTTTCGGTCTGACCCCTGCCATGCATTCGACCAAGCCCGATGTGCAATCGGAATTGAAGGAGGGCGGGCGAACGGCGAGTGGAGACGCCGCGCAAAATCGGCTGCGGGGCGCTCTTGCGATTGCGGAAATCTCGCTCGCGCTCATTCTGCTGGTGGGCGCGGGGCTGATGATGAAAAGCCTCTCCCGCTTGCTACAAGTCGATCCCGGGTTTCGGCCCGATCGCGTGCTGAAAATGGGAATGGACTTGAGGACCCAGCAGTATTCGAAAGATCCAGCCGTGCTGAATTTTTGGCAGCAGGTGCTTGATCGCGTGCGAGTGCTGCCCGGAGTGGAAACTGCCGCAGTCGGAACGGTTATTCCCCTGGCCGACGATCACAGCCGCTCAGACGTTACAATTGAGGGGATGGCTCTTCCGACCCCGGGGAATTATCCCCATCCCGATGTCCACGTCGTCAGTCCGGAATACCTCACGACGCTTGGAATCCCTCTGTTGCGCGGCCGTAGCTTTACCGAGGAAGACAACGAGAACGCGCTACTCGCGGGGGTGATTAGCGCGATGGTCGCGCGGCGTTTTTTTCCGAATGAGGATCCCATCGGCAAACGCTTCATGTTTGGACATCCCTCGGCCACCAACCCACCCAAGTGGTACACCATTGTCGGTGTTGTCGGCGACACGAAGCTTTATGGTCTGGCTAATCCCGCGCGGCTCGAGGTCTATGTCCCGTATCGGCAGAAACCCACGAAAGCGATGGGTTTGCTTGTGAAATCCGGGGCGGATCCCGCCGCTCTGACTTCCGCAATTCGAGAGGCGGTTCATTCGATTGATAAAGATCAGCCCATCTTCGCCATTGTTACGATGAAAGAATTGGTGAGCGATTCGGTGGCGACGCGCCGCATGACACTCGTGCTGCTCGGTTTGTTTAGCGGGCTGGCGCTGCTTCTCGGGGCCATCGGGATTTACGGCGTGATTTCCTACTCGGTGGCGCAGCGCACTCACGAGATCGGCATTCGCATGGCGCTGGGCGCGCCTCGGGGCGACGTGTTCCGGTTGGTCCTCGGCCAAGGCTTGAAACTAGCGGGCATTGGAATTGCTATCGGCATTGTCGCGGCGTTCGGGCTCGCTCGCCTGATGTCCAGCCTGCTTTATGGAGTTAGCGCGGCCGATTTCGAAACGTTTGCTGGCGTCGCCATTTTACTCGTGCTTGTAGCCCTGCTGGCTTGTTACATCCCCGCCCGGCGCGCGATGCGCGTGGATCCGATCGTGGCGCTAAGATACGAATAGTGCGGCACACGGATTATCGGGCAAGTCCATCCATGGATAAGCTCCATTCGAATTCGCCGTAATCCGTCAAGACCTATCCTATTTTCGAGTGCGGGGACTGAGCCCCAGAATTAGCGCGGCCGGTTTCCATTCATCGGCGCCGATCGACGAGGTAGGCCATCAGCCTCCAAAATGTTTAACTCTTTCCGCCTTTTTTCTTCTTGCTTGCGCGAATGACGAGGTAAGCCAGAAAAACCGCGACAATCAACACAACAACACCCACCAGCACCGGGTGGGTGTGATGCAATAGCATAGGCAGCGTTTTTCGTCCATACCGCCCGGCCAGATACGCCAGAATCAGGTATCTTACAGTCCGTCCCAGAGTTATCGCTGCGAGGAATTTCTTCACGGAATACTGCATGGCCCCCGCTGCCAGCAGAAATGGCACAATCGGCATCGGCGGCGGCAACACCGCGGGAATAGCGATGGCGGCAAATCCCCATCGCTCGAATATCGCGTAAACCCTCTTCAACGTCTTGGCCGAAAATCTGTGCGAAAGCGATTCCTTCCCTCCCTTGCGCGCCAGCCTGTACGTTACGAACCCTCCAATCACCGAACCGATCGTCGCCATGACCGCGTAGTACACCCACAACTCTGGGTGCCGCGTCGCCAGGAAAATCGTCAGCACATCCATGCTCCCCGGTAAGGGGATTACGGAACTGTCGATCAGTCCAAGGGGGATGAATCCCAAGCCGCCAAGATGGTATATCCAGCGGCTCAAGCTACGCGCTACTGTCGGCGCCACGGCAGCGATAAGCAGGCGAGTGGGCATTCTCTTCGAGAGTCAGCGCCCATTCTCGCATGCAGTCAGGGTGGATTTCTAAACTGTTTTCTTTTTTCCAGGAAACCAGAACCGCTCCCAAAACTTGCGAGGGAAGAAATTGTTTGCGGCCATGGGCAACCCGGCGCGGCACTTTCGCCGAATGCTTTTCCGCGTCACTTGGCCGTACTACTTCACCGAATTACTTCACGATGTGATGAGCATCCCCGCCGCTGCCGCTGTCATTACCGCGAACGTAGCCCAACCCAAATACTTCAGCACCGCCGAATTCACGTGCTCCCCCATCACTTTTCGGCTGCTGGTCAATAGGATCACCAGCAAAATGAGCGGCGGTGCCAATAATCCGTTGATCACCGCCGACCAGAACAGCATTTTCACCGCATTTAATCCCAGATAGTTCAGCGCCAAGCCCAGCCCCATCGCCACCGCCATCACGCCATAGAACGCTCGCGCTCTTCTGGGACGGTCCGCCATCGAGCCCCGCCAGTTCGCTCCCTCTGCAACCGCGTACGCCGACGACCCCACCAGCACCGGGACTCCCAGCATTCCCGTGCCGATAAGCCCTAGCGTGAAGAGCAGGTAGGCGCCATTCCCCGCAAGGGGACGCAGCGCCTCCGCTGCCTCCCGCGCGCTCGTAATGTTTGTGTGTCCATGGGCGTGTAAAGTGGCGGCAGTGGTCAAAATAATGAAGTACATGATGAAGTTCGAGAAAAACATTCCGGCGACCGTGTCCGTCCGCGCATCTCTTAATTCCTTTGCGGTCGAGCCCTTGCGTTTCGCAACCGTCGTTCCGCCTTTGGCCCGGTCTTCTTCAACCTCTTCCGCCGCTTGCCAGAAAAAAAGATAAGGAGAAATCGTCGTCCCCAGAATTCCTACCAGCACTGCCAGAAACCCGCGTGACCACTCCAAATGCGGCACCAGCGTCACCACCAGCGCCTGTTTCCAATCCACGTGCGCGAAAAATGCCGTCAGCACATATGCGAAGAGCACCAGCGTCATCCACTTGAAAACGCGCGCAATCAGTTTGTAGGAAGTCCAAATCAGCAACCCAAGGATGAGCAAAGCATAGATGGGAATCCAGAGAAGGGGCCGAATCCCGGTGATCAGCTGCGTCGCTTCTGCCATGCCGCCGAGATCGGCTCCGATGTTGATAACGTTCGCCACGACAAGGATCGAGCATGCTCCCCAAAGCACCCAGCGCGGATAGTTGCTGCGCACCGCGGCGGCCAGTCCCTGCCCAGTAACCATGCCCAGCCGCGCGCACATAAGCTGCACCGCGGCCATGAGTGGAAACGTGAGCAGCGCGATCCACAGCGTGGCATATCCGTAAGCCGCACCAGCCACCGAATACGTCGAAATTCCGGAGGGATCGTCATCGGCCGCCCCCGTGATAATTCCTGGCCCCAAAACCGCAAAGCTCCTGCGCAAAGAGCCCGATCTCTTGCCGCCTCCGGCCCCTCTGTCCCGTGAATCATTCGCTGGTTTTTCCTGCCGGTTTGTTCTCGCCATCCGTTCACCGCAATCCGTACTCTCGAGCAATCCCCTCTTTACAGAATCTCGCCCTGCGCGCCTCTGAAGCAAGTCCGCTGTAGAATGTCCGATAACATTTTGCCTGGCAAGCACCCTGGCTCAGCCTCGAGTGGTCGCTCTCTTCGGCTGCGCTCAGTCCGAAGGGGACAGACAATTCCGGCAACGTGGACTTCTTGGTCCTCGCCGGAATGCAATCAACAGGAATTTTGGGAAACCAGGTAGGTCTGGCTGTCGGCGAAAGGGAGGGAAGCGCGGCGGACTCGTTGTCCGTCACGCTTCTCAGGGGTGAGGAGGAGTGCATCTGATACTGGCGAATCTCCCAGGCGTCAGCTACGAGAGCGCGCCGAGAAGATTCCGGGAGACAAGAAGCACGTTCCTGGACTGGCAGAATTCTGGCACGGAGCTATTGCGCTGCGCAGTTCAATACAGCACAGCAACGCCCAGTCAAAAGTTAAACACAATCGAACGCGGTCTTTCCCTTGCTCGATAATCACAATGTCGTAAACATTCTTGTCGCTCTATTTCCATCGCCCCACCAGGAGAAGAGAATAAAAGTGAACCCAACCTTTCAAAAGGCAACCCGAATGGTGCGCCAATCGAAAGTGGCACCGGGCCCAGTCTTACAAGGCTCAGCGCCGACACGAAAATGAGTGAGCTTCAAACTGATGCTCAGTCAAACACACGGAATCCCTCTGTGCTCTCCTGTCAAGAGACTAGCTTTCTTCTGCCGAAGAGCTCTGAAGCTCTTGACCCGCCGATGTGATTCTGTTCACAACGAAAGCAATCTCACTTTTTCACGCTGCCGCTTCGTCAATGATAGCGATTAGTTCTCGTTCGACGTCCTGCGCCAGGGTGTTCGCATGCCGAAGGCCGGTTGCAGCGAAAAGATCCGTCGGTTTCACCGTGGCAATCGTACTCCCCCCGGAATTGCTGTACACCGCTATCCGGCAGGGCAACACCGTCGCGGTGGCCATGTTCTGGTGCAGGGCCTCGGATGCTGCCAGCGGGTTACAGACATCATAGATTCGGACTTCGTTGTCTAGTTCAATTCCCTTGTCATGTAGAGTGTTCTTAAGATCCAAAACGTGAAGAATGCCGAATTTATGCCGCTGCACGGCTTCGCGGAGACCTTGCTCAACTTCCTGTGGCGAATGCTTCGATGATTTTTGGTAGATCATACCGTCCTTTCTCTTACTTGCCGCCTTTGCTTCTGCAAGCTTGCATCCTACTAAGTCCCGCATATTATTGCGAAGGAGCGATTTGGAGTGCGGCAGCCCTGCTGCCGCTTTTCTCATCGACCCGCACGACATATTTGGCGAGGCTCAATAGCTCACGAAGTCGGTGGGCTACGATGTAGAAGGTGGTAGATCGAATATCCGATCCCCATTCGCAACACAAATGGATCGCTCACGTTGGAGAGTCCAAATGTTGGCTCGATGTGAACGGTCCAGTTTTTCGATAGGGAATAAATGAAAACAGGACCCACATAGTGCTGCTCGCGTTGCCAGTAGAAGCCGAATTGCTCGGTGTTGCCGAGCGCGCCTATCATCTCCAGGCCGTAGCCCAGCCGTCGCGGCGAGAGCATCGGAGGAGCTTTCTTTTTCGGCATGCCCGCCATTCCCGCCATGTCTTTGCCCCTCGTATCCATTGACATATAGGATGCCTGCCGAAACACGCCCCACGTATAGCCGAAGTCGTTGTCGCCGCTTTCCAGACTGGTCTCGTTGACGAAGTTAAAAGTGAGGTTAATCCGTCCCCAATCGTGGTACATAATGGCTCGCTGCTCAAAAGTGCGGACGGCCGTGCGCCGCGCCAGTGCCAGCGGCTCATTCAAATCCTCGCCGCCGAATCCGGCGACCTCCATTTTGTACAAGCCCGCCCCATTCAGGCCTTCGTACTCCCCGTACAGGGTGAAATTTAGCAAATGGTCGTGTGGGAAAACGCGAAAGTAACTACTGATTCGCAGCCCGCCGTAGGTGGTAGGCAAACCGAAGATCTTCTGTCCCTCCGCCATGAAGCCCACCGTCCAGCGGGGAGTGAGGCCGTACTGCACCATGCTCATGCCGGTAAAAAAATCGTTGGTGGATCGCGCGGACTGAAAGTCCGAGAGCGCCATCACCATCATGGTGTCCTGCGGAACGGGATGATTGATGGCCGTGAAGTACGGGTCCATCTGCGCGTCAACAGCCGCAGCGCCACTGAGCAAGCAAAGCAGAATCACAAGAATCGGTTTTGTCATTTTCGCGTTCGCAACTGGACCATGCGCCTTCGGCGCTGAATCAAGCTAAATTACAAAGACGATCGAAGCGACGTGCCGAAGGACGCGGATGAATCCTCCGAGCTTGTTAGATGTCACCATGCCCGGAACCGCAGGACATACAACACGACGGGAATTTTCCAAAAAATCCTCTTTCAAACGTACAAGAAACTCCCATTCACGAGGCTTCAGCGGCACCCGAAGACAATTGCGACGGTCTCCGGGATAACTCATCTTAGCCGGCTCGAAAAACCACGACTGTCCGCTTGAGCACACTCTGAAGAATCAAAGAGAGCCAGTCATATCGTGAAGCTTTAGGTCAGACTGCGGATATCCGAATGCTCCATGCTCCGCGAAATTCGCGGCAGTGGACCAGCCTCCAAGCAGCCGGCCCTGCGCGCGGAGTGCGCAGCGCGCGAACGGCGCTTGCGAGTAAATCTAACTCTTGGATGGAAAACAAATTAGATCTCGCACTTCGTTTAGTAGCGCTCCACCCGCACGGGTGGCCAGACTCCTAGTGTTCTCAAATGGACAGACATTTCCTTCTGAGAGGTGCACGTTAAGTGTGCAATAGGCTGCACCGAATTCACACTTGGGCGCCGCGCACGATTACAGAGACAACTCCGTTTTCCGCGCGGACATAAGGAGATGAAATTATGTTAGGGATCATCGCAGCTATTTTGATCATAGCCTGGCTGCTTGGGCTTTTCGCATTTCACGTATCCACGGGTTTATTCCACATTTTGCTCGTCGTCGGCCTGATTCTTCTCGTCTTGCATTTCGTGTCAGGGAGAAGGGTCTCCGTCTAAAAGGCGGGAACTGCGCTCTCGCTGCGATGTGAGGTGTTCTGCATTCATTGGCGGAGCACCTCCTCGCCGGATATGAGGATTCTCACAATTCCGCGCTGGGTTAAGGGATGTGGCCAAGAAGTGTAATAGGCGATTCATTAGCACACCATGGCGGCGGTCTTTCTTGCCGGTGTGATTCTTGCGGTGTAACAAGGCTGAGCGGACTGCGCGCATTCACTGGCGGCGCGGAGTTCCTACCTGTTTGGGGAACGGCGGCGGTCGGCGAGATAGGCGAGCAGGGCAAAAATCGCAAAGTAGAAGGCGGCGTTGACGCCGATGGCGATGCGGAGAAACCAGCCGAACGTCCAGGCTAGCGATTCGTGCGCGGCGGGCATGACGAGTTCCGCAAGCTTCAGACCGGGCGAAAAAAGGGAGACAAGCGAAACCGGGAGTGTGGACTCACTTGGCACCGCGAAGGCCAGGGCAAGAAATCCCGTCAGTAAGCCGACGATCGCGGGCAAAACCAAGCGGAAGAATGGGCGCTGCGGCATCTGCACTGATTCTATCAAACTGCTTGCTGTGTAGCGCCCACCAGATCCTCCAACGCGCGAACGTGTAAATACCCGAGCGTCCTTCCAAATACTTTGTTAAGCATGGGATACGGCCGGTCTAAGAAGGCTGTCCCTGCACCTTTTCTTGCTGCTCCGCATGAAACAATTCCGCCGCATTGCGCACTACGCAGGTAGTCAGTCCCATCCCAAATCAAATGCCTCCGTTCTAACCAATGGGGGCGCCGTTCGTTCCAGGTGCCGGTCGTGGGGGTAATTGGTCGGGAGATGCGCGGGGGAGCGCTTCAGGGAGAGTTGCGCTCCCCTCGTGTTCTCGAATCGCGCGCAGCGCATGCGTCCTGCCCGTTGCTTTTTGAAAACACACCGCCGGCATTCCGCGCAACTTGCATACAGGCAAACGTAGTTAGACGAGCGCCGTAGTTGAGTCTTGTGGGAAGATAGGCGCGGTCGGTCGGGCGAGGCGGACGATGAATTTCTGGCGGGCGGCTGAATTCCTTCCTTTTTTTTGACAGCGTGTTTCCAGCAGAGAGGAGTAAGACCATGAAGCGGAGTTCTCCGTCTGCGTGGAGCTGCGTGGCTATTCTGGCCGCGACCCAATTTACATTCGCCGGGAATGTTTTCGCGGCCGGCACCCCCCTGGGGGGTTTTTTTGTAAGTGTTCATTCTAAAGGGTTTTAAGTCCTGTGTTTTGGAAGTGCGGATTCTAAAGGGGTTAGAGGCGAGTTTTTCGGAAGTGCGGATTATAAAGGAGATAGTGACTTGTGACTGGTGATTTGTGACTGGTGGAAGAGCAGGAGACGAGTTTGCACAGCGGTTGTCGTGTTGACAGGAAGGTCGGCGGGTCGGAGAAAGACGCGGGTCTGAAGACCCGCCACTACAGAAACTCGAAAAAGAGCTGGAGGCGGAGACGCTGAACCCAACAGAGGGAGAGAAACCGGGTGAAGGGGAGGGCGATTGGCTGGATTGCGACGAGAACATGAGACAGGGTAGCATGGGTTTCGATTACTGTCAAGGACCAGTACTAAGTACGTATCATTCGAATGAGACGGGCGGAAGTGGGGTGGTTGCAAGGAGTTGGCGGGAATTTTGTAGTTTGGTGAGACGATGAGACAACACCTAAGGCAACGGATTGTCGACCGATGCAAAAAGATCAAAACCCGCACCCTGAAAACCGCAGGGTGCGGCACCCCCCAAGCCAAAATCAACAGCCAAGGCTTCGCCACCCGCCTTAGGTAGACGACATGAGTAAACCTTTCATGTCCTGCCGCAGAATGGGCTCGGAAGCGATTACGTCACGGAGTGATCGAAGATCTGGCAAACCCAGGGCGCGACTAACGGCTGCATCAATTCTATCCCGGGCCCCGTCATTTTTCATGTCAGGAAGAAATCCAATCTCGATAGAGGATAGGTCATCATACGTAGAGGCCAGCAGGCGGCGGGCGGTTTGGTTAATCCGCTGCACGTCTAATACGGGCATCTCTTCCCACATCGGTTTCTTGTATTGCACCCAGGCTCCCTCAGTTTCTTCCCGGTATCCCAATAGTAGAAAAAGACCCGCTGTCGAGTTCAGCCATAGCACTAATGCCTTTTCTAGGTTCTCACGATCTTCTAAGTCTTCGTTCAAGTCGATTGGCCACCACACGTCCGAGAGAACCTTTTGCTCCATGCGTACCGCTATCAGTCTCTTTGTGTTTAGTCGTATCCGCTGTACGACCAAGACTCGGCCGGCGCGTGGCCACAGTAATCGATAATTTCGAAGGGGACGACCAGCCAGTGGTTCAGTTCTGGGGCGTAGGTGCGTGTTTGGGGTAGCTTTCAAGAATCGGACTGCGTCTGCATCATGCCCCCACAAAGCTGGGTAATTCGTGCGCTCATCTTCGGCCAATGAGAATCCGTCGCATACATCTCTTGGGTCGGGTCCGACGCTAGCAAAACTTCCGAGGTTGCATAGTACGACCCTGGAATCTATGCCTCGTCCCGGAAGGTGCAAGTGGCCGTCAATCAAACTCATGAAGGCTGCGTTTAGCTCTGCGCGCGCAAAGGCGCAAGGTAGTGCCCACGAGCGGCGTTGAATACTGGACCATTGGACGCCAAACGCTTCGCCGATCTTCCTACTGCCAAGTGTTAGCGATGTTGGTCTGTCCCCTTCTCCTAAGGGTGCGATCTCCGAGGAGGTTAACGTGTGTGCAAGGTTTAGTGATTCTGTTGCGGTGCGGGGTTGCTGCCAAAGATTGATATAAACGACGCTGGATTCGCCCGATTGCCTGGGCGTCTCGAGTTTCCTAGCAATTAGAAGCACTTCCGTGAGGTTTGTGTTTTCAGAGAAATTCCAATGGGAAACTTCGTGGCTCACAACAATGTATTCGAGTACGTAGTTCTCGCCAATGAGTTGTCGGGTTGGTGCCCACGATATGCCGGAAAGAACCGCCTTCTGCAAAACCAACGCCAGACGCCCACCGGCTCTCAGTTGGCGATCGCCTAGTGCGACGAACGGCGCGCCAAGTCCGGCCGTTATGCTTGCCAAGAGGTGCTGCTGGCTAACAAGTCTGCTCAATCTTTTTTGCATCTCTTTTCGTTGCGGTTCGGCAACGCTGCCAAACAGGCGATTTCCTTTTCTGCTGCTCGTGAAGGGTGGATTCATTACACATAGGTCCAGGGTCGGCAAGGGTAGTTCTACAATCCGTTCGATTCCGTGTCCCCCGACCCGCTCCGGCTGGGAGAACAGCGTGCCTCGTGCTCCGTTCGGTTCGATGGCTTCGAGCGTGCCGAGATAGCCGCGATCGCCGCCGTGCAAAACGCGGAAGAGATGCATCGCATCGATAGCGGCCTCGGGAACACGCAGCGCGAGCGTAGAGGCAGTTAAGTGTACGGCTGAGGGTAGTACGTCGTATCCCCAAAGGACATCCTTGGCAAGTAGTTGGTTTACAACGCTGGTCTGTGTGCTGCGCGCCTCTGCCGCGCATAACCTCACGTGGTTGTCGATGACCGAATCAGCCGCCGCCATTAGCAAAGTCCCGGTTCCGCAGGCGAGATCGGCAATTCGCAATTGAGCGATTGAGGCGGGCGATGTCCAATCCAGTTTGTAGCTTTCCGGGCGCAGCGCGAGTTTAAGCAGTAGGGTGGCGGCAGGTATCGACGTGTAATAAGCGCCCAGGTACTTCGCTTCGTCTAGTAAGCGGTGATAAATTCGCCCGGCCAAATCATGGCGAAGTGACGCACGCCAGGTGACGATACTTAGGGCTGTCGTCACTAGCTCGCGAAGAGAGCGATCGACACTTTCATCTGCCGAGAGGCAGCCAAGCAATCGGTCGGCGGTGAAAAAAATAGGATAGTAATTGATATGGTCGAGTATGAACTGCCACTGGCGCCTCATCTCCGCGGTTAACCCGGTCGACATGCGATATGACTGGAGGGAGGTTACACGGGGCTCATTTTGGGACAAAACCTCTTGAAATATGAGTGCGTTGGTGACAATTAGAGCGGCGATTCGGCCGACCGCCACTCGCTGCCGGGGCTTCAGTACCTGTGCGTCCTCGGGCAGGTCCTCGACTCCGAGAACTCTGGCTATTCTGACTGCAGTGGCGGGCTGAATGCGAAGGGCCTCGAGAAACGCATTGATCTTTTCCTCTAGTAACGCAACTGCGCGGTCAAGCGTCTCATCTCGAACTAACTCTTCATAGCATCGGCGAAGAGCATCACCGAGGTCATCGATCGTGCCTCTGGTGAAGATCGGCTCGGGTCGCGGGGTAAATAGTCGGAGTTGGTCACCGGGTGCTATGAGGACGGCTTCAGTGACGACGGAATACTCAAGCGTGGAGGTGCCGAGGTCTCTTTTGGCGCGGTCGAACGAAACGTCTTTTAGGCGAGCCGGATATACTACCGCTACACCGATGTGCGCGGTTGCAGTCTCCACCCGCTCTTTCGCCTTCTCAAATGACTTCTGTCGGGCCTCGGTCGTGTTGCGTCCTGCAAATTCGCATTCAAGCTGTAATCGTAAGCCACGAAAATCAACTATCACATCCGGCATATCACGTTCGCCTGTAGCACTCCGAAGAATTTGCTCCGGGGCTGCTACAAGGCCGCGCTCTTGCAGGAGTTGAGCCAGAATGACGTTGAGAACTTCTTGTCGCTGGGGCATCGGTTGTTTCCGGCGTGGCAAGTTTACCTTAATAAGAGTTTCAGCGAGTCATCCTTCCACGATGTGTAGGTCCGTGCATTAACAGGGGAGAGCATTTTGAGTCCCGATGCGTCCTTTTGAGTCTGTTTAGGCGGAGAGGGCGCCGTGTTGCTTGCGGGAGGGGCGGAGGGTGATTTGGACGTCCTGGCGGAGGGCGGTGAGGAATTGCCTGAGGCGGGGGACGGGAGTTGGCAAACGGTCCCTGAGGGACCAGGACTAGGGCTTCGCCAGCGGGCTTTCGACTGCTTTTTCCATAAGCGCTATGTGCACGCCTCCGATCTCGAGTGTGCCCACGAGATGGAAAGCGTCGCGCTGATCTTTTGCGACGTCTTTCTGAAGGTTTGAAAGCTGCATGGCGGCGTGCAGGCGGTAACTGTAGCGTGCGGACGAGGGCTGAGGTGGTTTCTCGGCGATAGCGACGCCAACCGCGCCAGCCACCTGCGAAAGGGTGCCGGGACAATAGCGGTAACCGTCCAAGGCCGCGTTGTTGAGATCCTTTGCCAGATTCGTGACCAGCCGAACGTGAAAAATACGGTACTGGTAGGCACCCTGGGGCGCGGCTAAGGGCGCCATGCGGACATCAGCCGTCTTCGTTCCGTGCGGCGTGAAGGCGACGACGCGGTATCCCGCAGCTGCTTGCGAATTCAGATCGGCCTGGGCCTGGTCAAGCGTGTCCCCGGAGATGGTCACGGACTTCTGGCCGGGACCAGGCAACGATGGACTCCCGGCTACGGAACCGAGGGAGTCGCCGGGCGGGAGCAGCGGCGTTTCCAGGTACAGTTTGACGGCGGTGTCCAGACGCTTGGCGAGTTCGCGGGCAATGCCTTCGCTGCCGCCGCCAAAGGCGCCGCTGGACAGTGTCGCGCTGACCTGCTCGACGATGCGGGGCTGACCGGTGGCAAGATCGCGAAAGACCACGAGGGCGACGATGTTTCCCGCGCCCATACCAAATCCGACGTAGCGCTTGCCGCGGCTGCCGGGGTCGAAATAGATGATTGTGCCGGTAAGGCGAAGGGCGGAGACGCCGGCGTCAGACGGGTTTTGCCCCGGAAGGAGCACGTGCGTGAACACCCTGGACTTTTCGAATTGCTTGACGATTTCGTCCTGAAGACGCTGGCTATACTCCGCTGGAAAATCTATCCCGTCCTGAACGTCGAACTTTGCGACCTCGACAGCCTGGTAATGGTCTTTCAGCGCTAGCGGGACAGGCGAGTCCTGCTGTTGTTCCGATGAATCAAGGAAAGCAATTGCCGTGGTCATAGCCGGAGAATCGCTCGCGGCGAGCAAACCTACAAGGGTTGCGATTGCGAGGATTGACAGTTTTATTGCATGCATCTGGTTATCCCGCTCCCTGTGTACCCGGAGTGACAAAACGGCGCGGTGACTGAAGTCACGAGCGCGGGTGATTGGGGATACGCAGTGCTGAATACAGAGCAACGCGGGTGGATGGCTTTGGCGGATTCTTGGAGGCCAATTTGGAGGAGCGGTAGGTTTTCGTTGTTTGCGACGTTTCGCGTGGTGGTGAATCCAATGGGCGAGCGTAAGCGGCGGGGGAAGTTCAGAAGCAGATTGAAAGCGGATAGCGGGCACGATGTATCGTGCCCCTACTATGGCAGGCACTAGGGCGGATAGCGGGCACGATGTATCGTGCCCCTACAATGGCGGGGATTAAAGTTATAGAGGGATGGGGGAGAAGGACCATGACGGGGAAAAATCAGGTGCGGGATTCGGTATTGCAGGCGATCGGGAATACGCCCGTTGTGCGGCTGAAGAAGAGGTTGGTGAGGGCGGGGATGGCGGAAGTGCTGGTGAAGCTGGAGTATTACATTCCGACCGGCTCGTACAAAGATCGCATGGCGCTGGCTGGGAGTCCGAGAAGCGGGCCAGATCGGAGAGCGGGCGGCGCCCCTCGAGGCTTCCTTCGCGGCTCCCTTCGCGGCTCCCTTCGTTCCGCGGGGCAGGCAGGGTAAAGAAGCGCCGCCAGGATGGCAGAGGATGGCGTCAGCGTCGCGAAACGGGCAGGACTTTCGCGCGTCAGTATACTTGTAAGGTGTCCAATCCGTTGGCGGGCAGGTGTGCTCGGGAGGCGCCTAGATGGCCGGAACTCTTAGTCAAGACTTGCGCAGCGGCCTGCGCATGTTGAAGAAGAGCCCCGGCTTCAACGTTGTTGCCATTCTGTCGCTGGCGCTGGGCATCGGCACCAACACCGCCATCTTCACCATCATCAACCCCGTTTTTCTGCATCCGCTTCCCGTGCAGGAACCCGCGCGGCTGGTGGAAATGTTCACGCGCGACACCAAAACCGAGGACGCCAACACCGGCTTTCAACTTACGCCCACGTCCCTGCCCAATTATGAAGACTAGCGCGACCAGAACACGGTTTTTTCCGGCCTGGCCGCGGCAACTTTCCCCCTACCCGTCAACTGGGGAGGCCAATCCGAGCCCCAGCAGTTGCAAGTCTCGCTCGTCAGTCCGAACTTTTTCGACGTGCTCGGCGTGAAAGCGTACCGGGGAAGGACGTTTTGCCCCAGCGAAGGCAAGCAAATTGGCGCCGACGCGCTCACGTATATCGTCATTGTGGTTCTTCTGAGGGCCGTCGCCTTCTTGGCGTGCTATGTTCCCGCGCGACGCGCATCGACCCGCTCGTCGCTCTGCGCTTTGAGTAACCACCCTGACTGAAAACGCGAAGCTCCGAGCCCCAAGGGCTCGAGCCTCGTCAATTCAAGCTGCCGCAGGAGCCAGGATCTCCTGTGGGGCCGCAGACGCGCAGACACGCAGCTCTGCCACAACCAAGTCGCGCCGACCCAGCATCGACTCTCTAAGTAGCCTGATTTCAGCGTTTTACGCAGCACCGCGATTTCGCTTTTCCCGGCAGTTGGCATGCACTCCTCTCGTTCGAATATGCACCACCATCGAACGCAACGAGGGCTGCAACCATGTCAGCCAAAAAACTTACTCGCAATTTCCGGCGCATCACGGCAGCGATTCCTTTCTGCGGACGCGGGCTGGCAGCAATTGCATTCTTTGCACTTGCGCTATCTGCTTGGACTGCCTATCGCGTTTGGCCTCGGCACCTGCGCGTCACGGAGCACCATGGCCATCTCCGGCCGAAGGTACGCGGACGAAACATCGTGCTTCCCTTTTCCAAAGAGGTTGCTTGCGCCGAAATTGCTTCGTTCGACGACCAGCTCAAAGCCTTCCTTCGGTACGAATACCTGCGCGGGCGCGATTCCGACGATGCTTCGAACATTTTTCTCACGGCAGACCACCACGGCATACGAACGACCTACAAAATTTTCCTTCTCGTCGAAAACGATCAGCTCACGGCGATCCCCCGTCTAAACCGAATGGAATCGCGCGGGCTCATCACTCATTACGAGCTCGTCGCTTGGACCAGGCAAGATCTCGCTCTTGCGCAGCAACAAAGCCGCATGTTCGAGAATGCCTACAACGTTCCCACCGAGCAAAAGCTGGAAACGCTTCCTTCGTTTCAGCTGCTTCCCGCTCTCGCGGATTTTCTCGTCTTCAAATCGCAAACTGACTGGCGCGTCGTCGGCCAAGGCACCCGCGCGCCTCAGCCGCTCACTCATCATCAAGCACTTCGCCTCGCTTCCGACATTCTCGACGTCGCACATTTTTACGATCTCCCGCTCGACTACTTTCTGGGCGTGGGAGCCATGGAAAACAATTACATGAACGTCGACGGGGATCTCACGCACGCGGTTTGGAAAAACCGCGCGGAACGCGGCGACATTATCCTCAAGCGCCGAAGCAAACGCGTCCTCGTGAGCGACTACTCGATCGGCACCTGGCAAGTTTCCCGTGAAACTCTTCGCGCCGCCCATCAGCTCTACTTGAAAGACAAGCGCCATTACGATCAGCTTCCGCCGCGCCTCCGTCCACCCCGCGAGCTCGACGTAAATTCCGTCAACACGGAGGTCCTTACTACGTATGCGGGGCTGGTCCTGCGAAATTTACTGGACCGCTTCGGCGGCGACGTCGATCAAGCCATCGGCGCATACAACGGCGGCGTCCGGAACCCCAACCCGGCATATGCCGCCGGCGTAAGGAATGTCGCTCTTTATGCTCGCAAGGTGCTCGAACACACTCCGCTTCCCGCAGCAAAATATCCGGCGGCCAGTCTGCCAAATGGCACCGTGCTCTAGTGACGCTCTCTAGCGCGACGGCTTGCTCAGAGGATTCCGACGACTTTGCGGAGATCTTCGGCGTTCCTGCCCGAAGGGTCAGGTTCTTGAATCGTGCGAGCCTGTACGTTTTCGTTGTTGCCTAGATTCCACGCGCACGCCTAAAGTACTTGCTGCAGGGTTCTGCAGTACGCGACATGAAATCAATCTTGGGCGTCTCTACAAGTAAGCCAAAACCCTCGCCTCTCGAGGGCTCCGGCAATTTCCGCGTGCAGCCAGAAGGCGCCAGCCCGCAGCAGATTTCGCGGCGGGAGTGGTGGCTCTGGTTCTCCGCTCTTCTCGTCACCACACTTTCGGCCATTGCGTTTCTACTCTCCTCGATTCGCACTTTCTTTCGCCATGCGGATCATTTTTACGAGATCCGCCCAGAGCAAGCGCGCTGGGCCACGCTCTGTTTGCTGCTTGTTTTCAATGTTTGGGTGGTTTACCGCCAGTGGTCCTTTCGCCGTCTTAGGAAACAATTCCCCGGGCAGTCTCCCGACGCTCAAGTCCTCCCGCAACAGTTTATGGAGACGTCTGGCGTTGATCCGGTCACGGGCTTATACACGAGATTGGGACTCGAGCAACACCTTGGAAAAGAGGTCGCTCGCGCGCGTCGCCAAAACACGGCGCTGAGCCTCGCCACCGTTCATGTGGACGAGTTTTCGCAACTCGCCGCGCGCTGTGGCAAGAGCGCGGTGGACAACGCGCTGAAGGAACTTGCCCGCCGCCTCAAGAAGGCCAGCCGGGGCTCGGACATTGCCGCGCGCCTGAGCGACGACGACTTTCTTCTACTGCTCCCGGAATGTGGCGTGAATGAGGTCAAACAAGTTTTGAATCGTCTCGGTCCCATCGAACTAAGCGTCTCGGGCGAAAAGATTTCTCTCGAATATACGACCGGTTGGGTTGATTACCAGCCGGGCGAACTCCCCGCCAATTTGCTAAAGCGCGCCACGGACCTTCTTCATCTTTACGACACGGCCGCCCACGACAGTTTCTCCCCATCGTTTGCGTCGCACTAGCCGGCAGACCGTTCCGAACAACGGTCACGCGAAACCTCTCAATTTAGTGCGACTCAGGTCTTCGTAGAGGCACTCCTGTGTTGTATGCTAACGGCACTTTCTTGATGTCCTGAGGTTCACACCATGCCGTGGATCACGAGATGTTCTGTGGGGTTCGCCGCGGGCGTCCTCGCTTGGTCGTTGACGACGACTTCGCTGTCTGCCCAGTCAACTACGCAATCGCTTTCGTTCGGAGTGTGTAAGCCGGTCAGCGAGAGGACGACTGAGGTGGGATGCTGGATCCTGGTCGATCAGCCCGTGGGGCGAATAGAGGAAACGCAAGTGTTCTGGCATTTGGACGTCTATCCGACGCGTCCGGAAGCGGAGAAAGCCAAAGGACCGAGAGGGACGGTCGTCGAGTCGCTAGGGAAGTTGTGGCTGCTAACAATAGAAAAAGCGGGATGGCGACCAGCACTCGAGGGAAAGCGTGTCGCGGAAATTGGTCCACTCCCGGTGACCGCCGGCGAACAATATTCTGCGCTGTTTATGGAAGCGATCACGAATCCTGGGATGACCTCCGCCATACATAATCATTCGGGGCCCGAGGCCTGGTACACGGTGAGAGGAGAGACTTGCCTGGAAACTCCGAGCGGCAAACTGGTTGGAAGGGCCGGCGGATCGCCGGTGATTGTGCCAGGCGGCCCGCCCATGCTGCTTACAACCACAGGGTCCGAACAGCGGCGCGCGCTGACGCTCATCCTGCACGAATCGTCGAAGCCTCCAACTACCGTGATACACGAGTGGACGCCGAAAGGACTGTGTTCTGTGTCGCCGTCATAGAATAACCTGGCGTCCAAATGAACAAGTAAAGGAGCGTGGACATGGCCGCCGGAACCATCGCTAATCTCGGCGCCGCCGGTCAGGCTTATGTGGCGGAGGTCGCGCAATTCTAGTTTCACCGCAACCGCAGCGCATGCGAATTTCCTTCGCTGGATACACCGTTCCCTCTAGAATTCCATGGGAGTTGAAAGAAACTGCCCAGCCGAGTCATCCCATTGAGGAGTGGCTATGAAACCGGAGCAAGCTGCAAAATCTCCGAAAGTTCTTGTGATCGACGTCGGCGGCACAAACGTGAAGCTGCTGGCGACGGGGCAAAAAGAGCCGCGGAAATATCCGTCCGGGCCAACAATGACGCCTCGGAAGATGGTGAGCGTAGTCAAGAAGGCCGTCGCGGATTGGAAGTATGACTGCATTTCGCTGGGCTATCCGGGGCCGATCATCAACGGGCATCCGCTTCGCGAGCCGCACAATCTGGGCAGCGGATGGGTGGGATTCAACTTTCAGAGAGCGTTCGGTTGCCCGGTGAAAGTGCTCAACGACGCCGCGATGCAAGCGGTTGGGAGCTACAGAGGCGGGCGGATGCTGTTTCTTGGACTGGGGACGGGGCTGGGATCGGCGATGATCGTCGATGGAATCCTGCAGCCCATGGAACTGGCGCACCTCGGCTATAAAAATGGGAAATCCTATGAGGACTATCTTGGATTGCGTGGGCTCGAACGAATGGGTAAGAAAAAATGGCGGCACTGCGTGGCCAAAGTCACCAAACAACTGAAGTCCGCGTTGGAAGCGGATTACGTGGTGCTCGGCGGGGGAAACAGCAAGAAGCTGAAGAAACTGCCGACGGGGGCTCGGCTTGGCAGCAATGAAAACGCCTTTCTTGGCGGGTTTCGCATGTGGCAGAAGAATCAGGTGGCCAACCCTTTTTGAATTGGCCTGGTATGCAGGTCATCGGTTAAAGCGGTCCGCCTCGGAAGGCGGACCCTACAACTTCCAATCTTTTGCTTCCGCTTGTATATTTCCTCCGCACGTCGAGGAGGAACTCTCATGGAACTATGGTCACGCCGCAAGTTTTTTCTGACATCTCTTGCCAGCAGTTTTGCCGCAGGCACCGGTAAACTTTTTGCACGTTCGCTGCCTGGGGATGCGGCTGGTTTGCCATCCGGGGCTGAGCTAGCGTCGGCGCCGGGGAAGCGCCCGATCATCATCTCTAGCGCCAACGGACTGCACGCACTGGATAAGGGCATGGACATTCTGAAAAAAGGCGGCGATACGCTGGACGCCGTGGTGGCGACGGTGAGCGTAGTGGAGGACGATCCCAACGACGATTCCGTGGGCTACGGCGGATTGCCCAACGAAGAAGGAGAAGTGGAGCTGGACGCGTGCGTGATGCACGGGCCGACGCACCGCGCGGGATCGGTCGCGGCGCTGCGCCGGATTAAAAACGCGGCGCGGCTGGCGCAAACGGTGATGGAGAAGACGAATCACGTGATGATCGTGGGCGAAGGCGCGCACCGGTTCGCGGTGGACGAAGGTTTTGAGGACGTGAACATGCTTACCGAGCATTCGCGCAAAATCTGGCTGGCGTGGAAGGCGTCGTCCTCAGTGAACTGGCGCCCCGGGATCGACAGCCCGGAATGGAAGGAACAAGTTGCCGCGATCTTCGACGGCGACAAAGAGCAAATCGCGTACGCCGAGCGCGTCATCGCGCATCCCCCCACGGGTACGATTCCCTGCATGGCCGTGAACGAAAAGGGAGACATCTCCGCGACGACCACCACGGCAGGATTGGCGTGGAAAATTCCCGGTCGAGTGGGCGATTCGCCGATCATCGGCGCGGGATGTTTCGTCGATAATGAGGTGGGCGCGGCAGGATCAACGGGCAAGGGCGAGGAGAACATCAAGATCGCGGGCGGGCACACCATCGTTGAGATGATGCGGCGCGGGAAATCACCCGAAGAGGCTTGTCTCGAGGCGCTGGCGCGCGTGGCTCACAATTACAACAACGACAAGAAGAAACTCTCGACGTTTCACATTTTCTTTTACGCGCTGAATAAGGATGGCGTGCACGGCGCGGCTTCACTTTGGCGGAATCACTACGAAGAACCGAAACATGCCGTTTACGCGGTGCATGAGGGGACGCAAGCGCGGCTAGCCGAATGCAAACCGTACTTTGACGAAGTCAATGTGCATGGGTGAGGTTCGCGGATAAAATCCATATATGGATCAAGCGAATATTCTGATTATCGGCGGGGGCGTCGTGGGGTGCGCGATTGCGCGGGCGGTTTCCACGCGCTGGCAAGACGTTTTCCTTGTGGAGCAAAATCCGAAGCTGGGAATGGCAACAAGCTCGCGAAACAGCGGCGTGATCCATTCCGGAATTTATTATCCGAAGAATTCGTTGAAGGCGCGGCACTGCATCGAAGGCAACCGGCTGACGTACGAATTCTGCAAGAAACACAATGTTCCGTTCCGGCATACGGGAAAGATTGTGGTTGCGGCAAATACGCACGAAGAAACAGACCTCGCGGCGCTAAAGAAAAAAGGCGAAGACAATGGCGTGGAAGGCTTGCGCTTGATCGGTCCGGCGGAGATCCGCAAGCGCGAGCCGCATATTGCTGGGGCTGCTGCGATTGAGGTTCCTTCCACGGGCATCGTTTCCGCGGAGGAACTGGTGCACGCGTACGCGCGCGTGGCGACAGGACAAGGGGCGAATTTCGTTACGCGAGCGCGGGTGGTCTCACTCGAACCGGTAGGGGGCGCAATCCGGGTGGGATTGCACATCGGCGACGAAGAAGATGCGCAGGAGGAAACAATTGAAGCGCGTTGCGTGATCAATGCGGCTGGGCTTTACTCGGATGAAATCGCGGCTTTGCTGGGAAATAAATCATGGAAGATTTATCCGGTGCGCGGAGAGTATTGCGAAATTCGCGGGCCGCGGGCTTCGCTGATTAACGACCTCGTTTATCCATTGCCGCATGCGCACGGGCTTAGTCTTGGCTTGCATTTTACGAAAACGCTTTGGGGAACGGTCCTGGTGGGACCGACGGCGACGTACGTCGATGGAAAGGACAATTACGAGCGCGGCCGCCTGCCCATTGCGGATTTTGCGCACAGCGCAAAAACATTGTTGCCGGAAGTCGAAGAGAAGGATTTGCAGTTGGGATATTCCGGATTGCGGCCGAAACTGGTGCCGCCGACCGGGGAAGGCATCGCGGATTTTGTGATTACGCGCGATCCGGGAGTGCCGCAAGCGATTCAGTTGGTGGGGATTGAGTCGCCGGGATTGACGGCGGCGCCTGCGATTGCGGAGCACGTGGCGGAATTAGCGGCCGAAGTCCTCGCTTAGGTCGCCGCTTCTTTTGCAACCGTAGGGGCACGATATATCGTGCCCCTACATTCTCTTCATTCGATGATGATGCGCAGGAATTTTTTCTTGCCTGCGCGCAACAAAAACTCGGCGGGCTTGCTCAGATCAATGTCTTTGCGAGGATCGTCCACACGGACGCCATCGATTTCCACGCCGCCTTGTTCAATTAGCCTTCCCGCCTCAGTTTTGGAGGACGCGAGCTTCAGCTCTGCGAGCAGCGATGCAAG
>Ga0209166_10000735_pt1 | contig 32074 bp, 30 predicted proteins | sample Coa_R1_3_FD_187151 | JGI IMG/M metagenome (GOLD analysis project Ga0209166, IMG submission 187151) | Surface soil microbial communities from Centralia Pennsylvania, which are recovering from an underground coalmine fire - Coalmine... | ecosystem: Environmental > Terrestrial > Soil >...
CCCGGCCTGCGTGATCGGCCCGCTCAGCTACCACAAGAACCCGGTGCTGTCGGTGCTCACCGCGATGTTCGTGCACGCGGGCTGGCTGCACCTGCTCGGCAACATGCTGTTCCTGCTGATCTTCGGGAACAACGTGGAGGACAGGTTCCGCAAACTGCCGTACCTGATCTTCTATGTGGCCTGCGGGTTCATCGCAGCGTACGGGTTCGCGTTCGTGCATCCCTCCTCCACGGCGCCGCTGGTGGGCGCGTCCGGGGCCATCGCCGGGGTGCTGGGCGCCTACCTGGCGCTGTACCCGCGGGCCCGGGTGTGGAGCCTGGTGCCGTTCCTGTTCTTCATCCCGCTGCGCATCCCCGCCTGGCTGGTGCTCGGGCTGTGGTTCGTGCTCCAGTGGGCGTACTCGGTCGGCGGGATCGGCGGTGGCGGCGCCGTGGCCTACGTGGCGCACGTGTTCGGCTTCCTCGCCGGGCTGCTGGTCGGCCTCATGGTCCGGGCGTTCGGTTCCGGGCAGGAGCCGGTGCCCGCGCGCTAGTGTTCCCCCGTGACTGGGGTCTTCGACGGGGTCTTCGGCCGGGGCGCCGCCGCGACGGACGGCCACGCGTGGCTGCGGGCCATGCTGGACACAGAGGCGGCGCTGGCCCGGGCGCTGGAACGGGCCGGGCTGGCGCCGGCCGGTGCGGGCGCCGCGGTGACGGCTGCGGCGGTTTCCGCAGAGGCTTCGGCGGGCGGCCGGTTCGGCCTTGCGGCCCTCGGCAGGCAGGCGGCGCTGTCCGGGAACCCGGTCCCGGGGCTGGTCGCCGCGCTGCGCAAGGCCGTCCCGCCCGATGCGGCCGACACCGTGCACCGCGGCGCGACCAGCCAGGACATCATCGACACCGCCGCCATGCTGCTGGCCAGGGATGCCCTGGCGGCGGCGGCCGCGGACCTGGCCAGCGCCGCCGGCGGCTGCGCGAGGCTGGCCGAGGCCTACCGCGGCACCCTGATGATCGGCCGCACGCTGCTCCAGCAGGCTGTCCCTGTCACCTTCGGCCTGGTCGCGGCTGGCTGGCTGACCGGCCTGGACGAAGCCGGCGAAGCCGTCGCCGGGGTGCGCGAGCGGCGCCTGGCCGTGCAGTTCGGCGGCGCGGCCGGGACGCTGGCATCACTGGGCGCCGACGGGCCCGCCGTGGCCCGGTTGCTCGCCGAGGAACTGGGGCTGGCCCTGCCGGTGCTGCCCTGGCACACCGACCGGACCCGCATCGTCGAGGTGGCCGCCGCCTGCGCCGTGGCGGCCGCGGCCCTGGCGAAGATCGCCCGGGATGTGACCCTGTTGGCCCAGTCCGAGGTCGGCGAGGTGCGCGAAGGCGGCGGCTCCGGCGGGGAGCGCCGCGGCGGCTCGTCGGCGATGCCGCACAAGCAGAACCCGGTGGCCGCGGTCGCCATCCTCGGCTGCACCCGCAGGGTGCCGGGCCTGGTGGCCACCCTGGCCGCCGCGGCCGAGCACGAGTACCAGCGGGCCGCCGGGGCCTGGCACGCCGAGTGGGAACCGTTCGCTGACCTGCTCCGGGTGACCGGGTCGGCGGCGTCGTGGGCGGTGGACCTCACCGGCGGCCTGGTGGTGGACCCGGCCCGGATGCGGGCCAACCTCGATGCCGCCCGCGGGCTGCCGCTCGCCGAGCGGGTGTCCGAACTGCTGACCCCCGCGCTGGGCCGGGCGGCGGCCCACGACCTGGTCGCCCGGGCCAGCTCGCACGCCGTGGCCGTCGGCGGCACGCTGCGCGACACCCTGCTCGGCGTGCCGGATTTGGCCGGATGGATCGACGGCGCGGGCATCACCAGCGCCCAGATCGACGCGGCCCTGGACCCGGCGGGCTACCTCGGCTCGGCCGGTGCCTTCACCGACGCGGCGCTGGCCGCGCACGCGCGGCGGTCCTTGCCGGCCGGGTGATGGACGTTTAAGGTCATCGTGAATGGCTACGCATAGTAGTGTTCGTGAACGGTGAGTAATGAGCGGGGAGTCATCACATGACAAGTCGCAAATAAGGCGGCAATGTGCCCCGCGAAATGGAACCGCAAGGCAGCGCCCTGCCTGCCGGTGAGTCGCGGAATGCGACGCTGACGCCCTGACCCCGCGTCACATCCGCAGGCCCATGCCCGCAGCCGCCTTTTCCGGTGATGGGCATGCGTCGTGGGCGGAAGCGAGCGCGCTGCGGCGCGCCCGACCAAAGGTGCCAGTTGTCCCGCAAGCGGACAGATAAGCGCATTCCTCTCGTTCTCGCACTCGCCGGGGTGGTGATGGCCCTGGCCAGCACCACCACCGGCACCGCCACCCGGGTCACCGGCGGCGCCAGCCGCCCGGATCCCGCGGCCGTCACCCTGGCGGCCGTCGCGGCGCCCCAGGCGGCCGCCGCGCGGCCCGCGCGCCAGGACCGGCCACCGCGCACCCCCCGGCACATCGCCCGGGTGATGCTCATCCACCGGTTCGGCTGGAGAGCCTGGCAATTCAAGTACCTGAACCGGCTATGGGCCACCGAAAGCGGGTGGAACCGTTATGCGTCCAACCCGTTCTCGGGCGCCTACGGCATCCCGCAGGCGGTCCCCGGCAGCAAGATGTCCAGTGCCGGGCCGGGCTGGAAATGGAACGCACGCACCCAGATCCGCTGGGGAATGCGGTACATCCAGGACCGTTACCGGACGCCGTACCGGGCCTGGCGGCACCAGCACGACTACGGCTGGTATTAGCAACGAGCAGGCGTCCCCGGCGCAGCCCGCGGCGGGGACGCCTGCCCGGCCCTGGCCGGCACGCCTCCCACTGCGCCGGCAGGCGTGCCTCCGGCACGACGTCCCGCCCATCAGGGAGGCAAACCGCAGAGCAAAGTAGGTCTGGGCCTACCACGGACTCGGTGCCGCCCCATGGCATAACGGGCCGGGCCGGGGCCACGATGGCAGTATGCGGATGCTCATCACATTGCTGTGGCGGATCATGGCCAGGCTGTTGCGCCGGGTGGGCTGGGGTGGCCTGCTAGTGCCGGTGGCCGCGATGGGGATGGCCCTGGCCGGCGTGCACCTGTGGACCGTGGCGCTGGTGCTGATCGCGCTGGCCCTGGCGTTCCGCAAGCCACTGCTTGCCGCGGCCCTGCTGCCGCTCAGCATGGTGACCGCGGGCCTCGCCGGGCTGGTGGTGGCCGCGATGACCCCCGGCGGCCCGGTCACCTGGATGGTCCAGGCGTTCGCCAAGCCGGGCTGGCTGTCGCTTCACCAGGTGGCACCCAAGAAGTGGCCGGGCCGCACGGTCCAGCTGTACGGCCCGAAGGTGCCTGGCCGCTGGTCGATCACGTCCCTGGCTGGCTCGCCACCGGGAGCTATGCCGGAGGCGCCAAAGTTCATCCCGGCCCAGACATTTGCCTCAGCACAGGCAGGAGTGAAGGCCGCGGCGAAGGCCGGCTTCGTGAAGTGGCGGATGGCTCATCTGCACCCGCTGCAGCCGCCCAAGGTGGCGGTGAGGATTCTGGTTGGCTCCGTCAGCCATGGGCCCGGCTGGTGGCAGGGCCGCCTGCTGGTACCGGTGGCGCTGCTGCTGGTCACCGCCGGCCTGCTGCTCGCCCCGCGGATGCTGCGCGGCCTGCGCCCGCTGCCCGCCGCGTGGCGGCCGGAGTTGCGCCGCTGGGTGGCCCGGAACCGCTGGGCGCTGCTGCTGGTCCCGGTGGTGTCGATCGGCATGGCCGCCTTCGGCCGGCACCCGTGGCCGATCGCCGTGGACATCGCCGCGCTGATCGTCGTGATCATGTGGCCGGTGATCGCCGCCGACCTGGTGCCGGTGGCGCTGGCCGTGCTGGCCGGCTACGGGTACCTGATCGCGGCGAACTGGCAGTCGGCGCCGGGGCTCTACCAGCACGCGATGTTCTACGGCGCGGTCTGGGTCGACGGGCCGAGGTCCGCCCTCGCCGCCGGGGCGGAGGCGAGCGCGTTCCTGGCCTTCGCTGTCTGGCTGGTGCCCCGGACCATCGGCGCGCACCTGCGCACGGTGTTCACCCACGTTCCCGATGCAGACCTGGCGGGCCGGGTGCAGCGGCTCACCGAGAGCCGCGGCCACGCCGTGGACGCCGCCGCCGCGGAATTGCGCCGGATCGAGCGGGACCTGCACGACGGGGCGCAGGCCCGGCTGGTCGCCCTCGGCATGAACCTGCGCGCGGTGGAACGGGTGCTCCCGGCCAGCCCGCAGGCCGCGCTGGCGCTGGTGGCCGAGGCGCGGGAGACCTCGGTCCGGGCCCTGAACGAGCTGCGCGACCTGATCCGCGGCATCTGCCCGCCGGTGCTGGCCGACCGCGGCCTCGGCCACGCGGTCCAGGCCCTGGTGCTGGACACGCCGCTGCCGGCCACCCTCGAGGTCGACCTGCCCGGCCGGCTGAGTGCGCCGGTCGAGTCGGCCTGCTATTTCGCGATCGCCGAGGCCCTGGCCAACGCGGTGAAGCACGCCGGCGCGCGCAGCGCCCAGATCCGCATCCACTACTCCGGCGGCGTGCTGCGGATGCAGGTGGCTGACGACGGGGCCGGCGGCGCGGACCCGGCGCAGGGCACCGGGCTGCAGGGCGTGGAGCGGCGGCTCGGCACGTTTGATGGCATCCTGGCTGTGAGCAGCCCGCCGGGAGGTCCCACCATGATCGCCATGGAGGTGCCGTGCGCGTTGTTGTCGCCGAAGACCTGTTCCTCCTGAGGGACGGGCTGACCAGGCTGCTCTCCGCGCACGAGTTCGAGATCGCCGCAGCGGTGGATTCCGCGCCGGGCCTGCTGTGCGCCCTGCTCGAACACCGGCCGGACATCGCCGTGGTGGACGTGCGGCTGCCGCCGGCGTTCGCCGATGACGGGCTCCAGGCCGCGCTCGCCGCCCGGCGCGAGGTCCCGGGCCTGCCGGTGCTGCTGCTGTCCCAGTACGTCGAGCAGCTTTACGCGCGTGAACTGCTCGCCGACCAGGCCGGCGCGGTCGGCTACCTGCTCAAGGACCGGGTGTTCAGCGACGACCAGTTCGTGGACGCGATCCGTACGGTGGCCGGGGGCGGCACGGTCATGGATCCCGAGGTGGTCATCAAGCTGCTCGGCCGCCGCTCCCGCGACGAGCCGATCAGCCGGCTCTCCGGGCGGGAGCACGAGGTGCTGGAACTGATGGCCGAGGGACGCTCGAACACGGCGATCGCGCAGCGGCTGTTCATCACGGAGAAGGCGGTCAGCAAGCACACCACCAGCATCTTCACCAAGCTCGGACTCGCAGCCGACCAGGACGACAACCGGCGCGTGCTGGCTGTTCTGGCTTACCTCAACTCCTGATTGGCTGGGTGAGCGGAGCGGTTGGCCCGGGTAGTGTTCGTGCGCGAACCGGCCGGCCGAACCGTGGAGGCGGGATGGACGACACTGCACGCGCTGACCAGGGGACGACCGTCCGGCGCGAGGTGCTGGGCGATGCCCACGTGGACCGGGCGGTGGCCGGAGCCACCCCGTTCACCGCGGACTTCCAGAGCTTCATCACCCGCTACGCCTGGGGGGAGATCTGGTCGCGGCCCGGCCTGTCCCGGGCGGAGCGCAGCATGATCACGCTCACCGCGCTCGTGGTGCTGCGCCAGGACGAGGAACTCGCGATCCACCTGCGGGCCGCGCTGCGCAACGGGCTCACCCCGGAGCAGATCGCCGAGGTGCTGCTGCACACCGCTGTCTACGCCGGCGTGCCCGCGGCCAATCGCGCGTTCGCCGTGGCCAAGCGGGTCCTCGCCGAGGCTGGCCAGGCGGGCTGAGCGTGCGCCCCCACTACCGGACGGCCGGCGCCGGAGGCTAGAGTGTCCGTATCTCGCACGCTTGTACAGATTGCGGCCAAAGACGATGAGGATAGTTACCGCTGGCCTTCATCGGATCAGGAGACACTAAGGGCATGGCGCGGATCGTGTCACTCGCCGAGGCAATCGCCGCGACCATCCACGACGGTGACTCCGTGGCCATGGAGGGCTTCACCCACCTCATCCCGTTCGCGGCGGGGCACGAGCTGATCCGCCAGCAGCGCCGCGGCCTCACGCTGATCCGGATGACCCCGGACGTGATCTACGACCAGCTCATCGGGGCCGGCTGCGCGAGCAGGCTGATCTTCTCCTGGGGCGGCAACCCTGGCGTGGGCTCGCTGCACCGGTTCCGTGACGCGGTCGAGAACGCCTGGCCCGGCCCGCTGCAACTGGAGGAGCACAGCCACGCCGGCATGGCGAACCGGTACGCGGCCGGCGCCGCGGGGCTGCCGTTCGCGGTGCTGCGCGGCTACGGCGGCACCGGCCTGGAGGGTCTGCCCGGCCTGGAAGGCCGGCCCGCGGTCCGCCCGATCACCTGCCCGTTCACCGGCGAGCGGCTGACCGCGGTGGCGGCGCTCACCCCCGACGTGGCGGTCATCCACGCGCAGCGGGCCGACCGGGCGGGCAACGTCCAGCTCTGGGGGATCACCGGGGTGCAGAAGGAGGCCGTGCTCGGCGCGCGGCGCTCGGTCGTCACGGTCGAGGAGATCGTCGACACGCTGGCGCCGCGAGCGCAGGCGATCGTGCTGCCGTCCTGGACGGTCGACTACGTCGCCCACGTCCCCGGTGGGGCGCACCCGTCCTACGCACTCGGCTACTCGCAGCGGGACAACGACTACTACGTGGCCTGGGACGCGATCAGCCGGGACCGGGAGCGGTTCCTGAGCTGGCTGCAGACCGACGTGCTCCCCGCCCGGGCCGGGCTGGCCGGCGCCAGCGCGGCCGGCGAGGAAGGATAGGGCGATGAGCCGCGCGCCCGCGAGGGAGGCAAGCGATGCGACCTCCGACGAGATGATGACCGTGTGCGCCGCCCGCGCCCTGCGGGACGGCATGACCTGCTTCGTCGGCATCGGGCTGCCGAGCGCGGCGGCCAACCTGGCCCGGGCCACGCACGCTCCGGACCTGGTGCTGATCTACGAGTCCGGCACGATCGGCGCCAAGCCCGGCTGGCTGCCGCTGTCGATCGGCGACGGGGTGCTCGCCGAGACCGCGGACGCGGTGGTCAGCGTGCCGGAGATCTTCAACTACTGGCTGCAGCCGGGCCGGATCGACGTAGGCTTCCTCGGCGCGGCCCAGCTGGACAGGTTCGGCAACATCAACACCACGGTCATCGGCAGCACCTACGCGAACCCGAAGGTCCGGCTGCCGGGCGCAGGCGGGGCCCCGGAGATCGCGGCGTTCTGCCGGGAGGTCATCATCATCGTGCGGCAGAGCCGCCGGTCCTTCGTGGAGCGGGTGGACTTCGTGACTTCGGTCGGGTACGGCACCGGCCGGGGGGACCGGGAGCGGCTGGGCCTGACCGGCGCCGGCCCCCGCAAGGTCATCACCGACCTCGGCGTGCTGGAGCCCGATCCGGCGACCGGTGAGCTGACCCTCACCGGGGTGTACCCCGGGGTCACGGCGGAACAGGCCAAGGGCGGCACGGGCTGGGACCTCGCGGTCTCCGGCGGCCTTGCGGTACTCCCGCCCCCCTCGGCCGCGGAGTTGTCCGCCCTGCGGGCGCTCCAGGCCATGACCCCCGGTTCCGAAGGATCAGGATGATGACAGTTCACCCCCTCCCCGGGCTGGCCGTGGCCCCCTATGAGCGGCCATCCGGCGTCCACCCGCCGCTGCACTTCGCCGAGTACCGGTCGACGGCACTGCGCGCACCGCGCCGGCCGCTGGTGCTGCTGCCGCACCGGCTGACCGAGGTCACCGGGCCGCTGCTCGGCGCGGAACGGGTCACCCCGGCCGAGGCCGACCTGACCGCCCAGCACGACGGCGAGCCGCAGGGCCAGCGGATCATCGTGGCCGGCCGGGTGCTGGACTCGGGCGGCCGGCCGGTGCCCGAGACGCTGGTCGAGATCTGGCAGCCCAACGCGGCCGGCCGGTACCGGCACTCGGTGGACGACCACCCCGCGCCGCTCGACCCGAACTTCACCGGGGTGGGCCGGTGCCTGACCGACTCCGAAGGCCGGTACCGGTTCATCACCATCAAGCCGGGCTCCTATCCGTGGCGGAACCACCCGAACGCGTGGCGGCCCGCGCACATCCACTTCTCGCTGCTCGGCCGCGCGTTCACCCAGCGCCTGGTGACCCAGATGTACTTCCCCGGCGATCCGCTGTTCTTCCAGGATCCGATCTTCAACTCGGTGCCGGAGGCGGCCCGGGACCGGATGATCTCCCGGTTCGACCTCGGCCTGACCGTGCCGGAATGGGCGCTCGGCTACACCTGGGACATCGTGCTGCGCGGCCGCGGCGCCACCGCCTTCGAGCAGCCGGACGGCCACCGGTGACCGGCCTCACCCCGTCACAGACGGTGGGGCCGTTCCTGGCGATCGGGCTGCCCTGGCCGGACGGCCCGTTCGTGGTGCCCGAGGGCACCCCGGGCGCGGTCGAGATCACCGGCCGGGTCTTCGACGGCGCCGGGGACCCGGTCCCGGACGCGCTGGTAGAGACCTGGCAGGCCGATCCGGACGGCCGGTTCGCCCACCCCGACGACCCCAGGGGCGCTGTTAGCCCCGGGTTCCGGGGTTTCGGGCGGTGCCCGACCGGCCCCGACGGGTCGTATCGCATCCTGACGGTCAAACCCGGGGCGCTGCCCTGCCCCGACGGGGGGACAGAGGCGCCGCATCTGGACGTATCGGTGTTCGCCCGCGGGCTGCTGGACCGGGTGGTGACGCGGGCCTACTTCCCCGACGAGGCGCGCGCCAACGCGGCCGACCCGGTGCTGGCGTCGATCGGCGACCCGGCCAGGGTGGCGACCCTGGTCGCCGAGCCGGCCGCCGCGGGGCGGCTGCGCTTCGACATCCACCTCCAGGGCGATCGGGAGACGGTCTTCTTCGATGTCTGAGCCGCGCCGGCCGGTGGAGCTGGCCGCCAGCATGGCCGGGCCGCCCGGCGCGCCGGTCCTGGTGCTGGGCAACTCGCTCGGCACCACCCGGGAGATGTGGGAGCCGCAGACCGGCGCGCTTGCGCGGCACTTCCGCCTGCTGCGCTACGAGCACCGCGGCCACGGCGGCTCGCCCTCGCCGCCCGGGCCTTATTCGATCGCCGATCTCGGCGCCGACGTGCTGGCGCTGCTGGACTTCTACGAGGTCGAGACCGCGCACTACTGCGGCCTGTCGCTCGGCGGCATGGTGGGCATGTGGCTGGCGGCCAGCGCGCCCGGCCGGATCGGGGCGCTGGTGGTGTGCTGCACCTCGCCGTACCTCGAGCCGCTGCGGCTGTGGCGGGACCGGGCCGCGGCGGTGCGGTCCGGCGGGATGGCGCCGATCTCCCGGCAGATCGTCGCGCGCTGGTTCACCCCCGGCTACCAGGCGGCCCACCCGGCCACCGTGGCGCGCTTCGTGACCACGCTGGAACACGACGTCGCGCCGGAGGGGTACGCGGGCTGTTGCGACGCGATCGCGGCCATGGACCTGCGGCCGCTGCTCGGCTCGGTCACGGCGCGGACGCTGGTCATCGCCGGTTCCGAGGACCTGGCGACCCCGCCGTGGCACGGCGCTGCGATCGCCACCGCGATCCCCGGCGCGCGGCTGCGGGTGATCCGTGGCGCCGCGCACCTGGCCAACGTCTCCGCGGCGGCCGAGGTCACCGCCACCCTGCTCGGCCACCTGGCCGGGTGACCCTATCGGAGGAGGGAGCGGGCGGCGGCCTCGATCGCCTGCTGGGACAGCAGCACGGCCGCGGCTGCGTCGCCGAGCGGGACGAAGCTGTCCTCGCTGGTCACCCTCGCGGCCTGGCCGCGGAACCCGCCGTCGGCCAGCTCCGCGAGCACCGCCTCGGACACGCCGCCGCTGCGCCGGGTCTCGTCGGCGATCAGCACGCGGCCGGTGGCGTTCGCCTCCCGCAGGATGTCCTCGGCCGGCAGCGGTGCGAGCCAGCGCAGGTCGAGCACCCTGGTTCCGATTCCGGCCGCGGCCAGCCGGTCCGCCGCGCGCAGGCTCAGCCACAGCCCGTTGCCGAACGTCACGATGGTCAGGTCGGTGCCCTCGCCATGGGTGCGGCCCCGGCCGACCGGCACGTGCCCGGCAGCCCACCGCTCCGGGGGCAGGTAGCGGGCCTTCCAGGCGTTGTCGCCGGCGGCCAGCAGGTCGCGGGTGTGGTAGAGCGCGATCGGCTCGAGGAAGGCGCACACGCTGCCGTCCGCGGCCGCGGCGGCCAGGCAGGTCCGCAGCATCGCGGCGGCGTCGCCGGGCGCCGCGGGCGAGGCGACGATCAGCCCGGGGATGTCGCGCAGCGCCGCCACGCTGTTGTCGTTATGGAAGTGCCCGCCGAACCCCTGGTAGGCGTACCCGGCGATGCGCACCACCATCGGGTTCCGGTAGCTGCCCTGGGAGAAGAACGACAGCGTGGCGGCCTCGCCCCGGATCTGGCCGGCGGCGTTGTGCAGGTAGGCGAGGTACTGGATCTCCGGGACCGGCAGCAGCCCGGCAAGCCCGGCGCCCAGGGCGAGCCCCAGGATGGCCTGCTCGTCCAGCATTGTGTCGAACACCCGGCCCGCGCCGAACCTGGCCAGCAGCCCCCTGGTTACCCCGTACACGCCGCCCTTGCGGGCGACGTCCTCACCGAACACCAGCATCCTGGGCCGCGCCGCCAGGGCATCGGTGAGCGTGGCGTTGATCGCCTGGGCCAGGGTCATCGGACCGGCCTCCTCGGGCAGCCGGCCGCCGAACGCGCGGCGCCGCGCCGCCGCGCCCGCCGGGGCGGCGGCGCTTGCCGCGACCTCGTCCGGCCGGCGGGGCGCCAGCGGTGCCATCACCTGGGCCGCGCTGGCCAGCCGGGGCGCGCCGGCCAGTTCCGCCGCGCGGCCGAGCACCCGGGCCCGGGACGCCTCGTAGCGGTCGAGCACGTCGCCGGGGGACAGCAGGCCCGCGCCGATGAGCAACCGGGCGGTGCCGATCAGCGGGTCGGCGTCCAGGTCCGCGGCGATTTCGGCGGGCCCCCGGTAGGCGGTCTCCGGGTCGGCGCCGGCGTGGCCGCCCAGCCGCACCATCGACAGGTGCAGGAACGCGGGGGAGCGGTGCCGCCGGACCCACGCCGCCGCCTCCCGGGCGGTGTCGAAGACGTCGGCCAGGTCGGAGCCGCCGGCCCGGAAATAGCGCAGCCCCGGCCGGCCCGAGGCGGCCGCGGCCACCCAGCCGGGCGGGGTGCGCACGCTGATGCCGAGCCCGTTGTCCTCGCACACCGCCAGCAGCGGCAGCGGCAGGTGCTGGTAGGCGCAGTAGGCGGCGGTGTTCAGCGCACCCACCGCGGTGGAGTGGTTGACCGAGGCGTCGCCGATGCTCGCCAGCACGACCGCGTCGGCGGGCCAGCGTGCCGCGGTGCCGAGCCGCGCGGCCCGGCCGAGGCTGAAGGCCAGGCCTACCGCCCGGGGCAGATGTGAGGCGATCGTCGAGGTCTGCGGGATCACGTTCAGGTCAGCGTGGCCGAGCACCTTGTGCCGGCCGCCGGCGATCGGCTCAGCCGCTGCCGCGGCGAGCCCGAGCAGGACGTCGGTCACGCCGTCCCGCGGCGGCGTCGCCTGGGCCGCGCGGGCCAGGTAGAAGGCGCACGACCGGGGGTGCAGCAGCGCCGGGTCGCTGGGCCGCAGCGCGGCGGCCAGCGCGGCGTTCCCCTCATGGCCCGAGGATCCGATCGTGTAGAAGCCGGCGTTCTGGGCCCGCAGCCAGCGGGCCGCCACGTCCAGGTGCCGGCTGGCCAGTTGCGCGTCGAACAGCTCCACGCAGCGCTGGCCGGTGAGCGCCGAGCCCGGCCGGACCGGGGCCGCGGGATCGGCCGGCGGCTCCGCCGGCCGCGCCGGGACGCCGTTGCCGGGCGAAGGCCCCAGGGGGAGCGTGAGCATCGCCAGGATAGATGTGGTGAAGTGCCGCTCCACCGCGTCGCGTTCCTCGGCAGCCTGGATCAGGCGTTCGCGTCCGCCTTGGCTCATGCGTCTACGGTAGGCGGTAGGCCGGGCTCGGCCGCCCGCCAGCCACGAAGGAGGCGTCATGCTGCCCTGGTCCGCCGAACTGAGCGGCCGCATCGATGAGCAGACGATCAGCAGCGAGCTGCTGAAGGACAACCCGCTGGGGGACCCCTACGAGCGGCCACTGTGGGTATACCTGCCGCCGGGATACGACGCAGAGCCGGACCGCCGCTATCCCTCGGTGTACGTGATCCAGGGTTACACCAGCCACCTGCAGATGTGGGCCAACCGCGCGCCGTACCGGCAGCCGTTTCCGGAGACCGCCGACGCGGTGTTCGCGTCGGGTGAGGCGCCGCCGGCCATCGTCGTGTACGTCGACGCGTGGACCGGCTACGGCGGCAGCCAGTTCGTCGACTCACCCGGCACCGGCCGCTACCACTCCTACCTGTGCAACGAGGTGGTGCCCTGGGTGGACGCCCGGTACCGGACGCTGGACGGCCCCGGCCACCGGGCCATCATGGGCAAGTCGAGCGGCGGTTTCGGCGCGATGATCACCCCGATGCTGCGGCCCGACCTGTTCGGCGCGCTCGCCACCCACGCCGGGGACTCGCTGTATGAGCTGTGCTACATTCCAGGGTTCGGCAAGGCGGTGCGCTACCTGCGCGAGTACGACGGCGACATCTGGCGCTGGTGGGCCGACTTCGGCTCCCGGACCTCCTGGACCAGGGAGGCCGACCACGACCTGCTCGCGCTGCTCGGCGTGTCCGCGTGCTTCTCGGCCGACCCGGACGGCACCGTGCAGCTGCCGTTCGACCCGCGGACCGGGATGATCCGGCCGCAGATCTGGCAGCGCTGGCTGGACTGGGACCCGGTCCGGATGATCCCGAAGCACGCCGGCGCGCTGCGGTCGCTGCGGGCCGTATGGATCGACGCGGGCGTCCGGGACGAGTGGTTCCTCGACATCGGCGCGGAGGCGGTGCGTGCCGCGCTGCTGGAGGCGGGTGTGCCCGCCGAGACGATCAGGTTCGAGCTGTTCGACGCCGGCCACATGGCCATCGACTACCGGTACCCGATGTCGCTGGCCTGGCTCTGCCAGCGCGTGTCGCCCTGATGCCTCAGCTCGTCTCGTCGAACAGGTGGCCGGCCACCCGGGCCAGGTGTGCGCGCATCGCCTCGATCGCGCGGTCGGCGTCCCTGGCCCGCAGCGCGGCCACCAGTTCGGCGTGATCGGCCTGGTAGCTGAGCTGCCGTTCGCGTGACGCGCTGCGGCGCTTCAGTTCGCCCCAGAAGCGGCTGTGCCGTGCCTCCTCCAGCACCGCGTACAGCCTGGTCAGCAGCGGGCTGTGGCTGGCCGCCATGATGCTGCGGTGCAGCGCCAGGTCCCAGGACTCGAACTCGTCGTAGTTGGCCGCGTGCTCGCCCCCGGCCAGGCACCGGCTCATCTCGTCGAAGTCGGCGGCCGTGGCCCAGGCCACGACCAGCCTCATCGCCGGGGGCTCCAGCAGCCGCCGGATCGTCATGACGTCCGCCGGTGCGAAGCCACCCTGCCCGGCCCGGGCCGGCCCGCCGTCATGGCCCGGCAGAAGGCCGGCCCGCACCTCGGTGCCGTCGGCGGCCCCGCGGGCCGGGCCGGGGGCACTCCTGTCGCCGGTGCGCCCGGCTTGCGGCCGGGGCTCCTCGCGCAGGAAGGTGCCCCGGCCGACCTCGCGGGAGATGCAGCCCTCGGCCTCCAGGACCGTGAGGGCCCGCCGCACGGAGGTCCGGGTCACCCCGAGGGTCACCGCGAGCTCCCGTTCGGTGGGCAGCCGGGAACCCTGGCGCAGGCCAGCCCGCCGCGACTCGGCGAGGATGATCTCGGCGAGCCGGTGCCGGTCAGCAGCCGGTTCCGCAGGGATCGCCCCAGGCGCTGTCGCCATCCCCGTCCGCTCCTTCGCTTGCCCCGGAACCAAGTCAACCAATAGTACCAATCGTAACCAGAATGTGACACGGGTCCGCGATCTTAACGTCCTGGTAACTCTTGACCCGGTATACAAGGCCGACCTATTCTCAACCAATCCGCATCTGAGAACCAATCGCGGCCGGTCCCCAGCCTCGTTCCTTCGGCGCGACAGCGGGACCGCAAACGATTGGGGCGCCTAGGCAAAGGAGATCCCACCGTTGAGACTGGCCACGATTGCCACGGACCGGGGGCCGCGCCTGCAGGTCAAAGCACGCTCCGGCTACGTCGATGTCGGTGAGGCCACGGGTGACGAGCGCATGTCCTCCCTCCGGTACGTACTGGAGGAGGGGGAGCGGGCGATGGACGCGATCCGGCCGCTGGCCGACCGGGACGGCCGCGAAGCCGGGGACGCCGACTTCGCCGCGGCGGTGCCAGCCCCGCCGCGCATCCTGTGCCTCGGCCTGAATTACAGCGAGCACGCACTGGAGGGCGGGCGTGCCGTGCCGACCTGGCCGGACGCCTTCGTACGGGGCGCCGACAGCGTCCTCGCGCCCTACGCCGACCTGGTCAAGCCGGCGCTCACCAGCAAGTTCGACTACGAGGCCGAACTCGGCATCGTGATCGGCGCGGGCGGCCGGTACATCCGCGCCGAGAAGGCGCTGGACGCGATCGCGGGCTTCGTGGTCCTCAACGACGCATCCTGCCGCGACTGGCAGCGGGCCGCCAGCCAGTGGACCGCCGGGAAGAACTTCGCCGGCAGCATGCCAATCGGCCCCGAGGTCGTCACCACCGACGAGGTGGATGTCAGCGACCTGGCCATCAGCTCGACGCTCAACGGCACCGTGATGCAGTCCGCGCGTACCTCGCAGATGCTGGTCAGCGTGCCCGCGGCGATCGAGTTCTTCTCCTCCTTCACCTACCTGGCACCCGGCGACGTGATCGCCACCGGGACGCCGGGCGGCGTCGGTTTCGCCCGCACCCCACCCGTCTGGATGGAGCCTGGCGACGTCATCGAGATAACCGTCGAGAACGTCGGCACCATCCGCAACCGCGTCGTCGCCGAGGAGGGTGCCCCGTCCGGCTGGCGCTGGCAGCCCAACGAATCCCCGGCCCGGCAGGGGCTGTGACCCGCCTGGCCGGGCCGCCGCCCCACATTCCCACCAGTCACTCCATCTCACGGAGAGTCCATGAAGTCGACGACACCGGTCACCGTGCCCCGGGCTGCGGGTGACCATAGAAACACTCCGCCCGCTACTCAGCGAATCCTGCCCTTCGGGGCGGTGGCCGCCGCCGCCGCTCTCGCCCTCACGGTCGCCGCCTGTGGCAGCAGCAGTTCCAGCACCTCCAGCGGGGCAAGCTCGGGACCGGCCTCCGGCTCCACGCTGACCATCGCCGACGTGGCGCCGTTCAGCGGTGTGGACGCCGCGCTCGGCCCGACATACCTTGCGACCTGCTACGGCGCCACCAGCGTCATCAACGCCCACGGCGGCGTCCTCGGGCACAAGCTGTCCTGCAAGAGCGTGGACACCCGCGGCGAGCCCGCCGACGCGGTGCCCGCGGTCAACCAGCTGTTCGCCAGCACGCCGAACCTGGCGCTGGTCATCGGCTGCACCTCGGACGAGGCGGCCTCGGTCGTCCCGATCATCAACGGCCGGAAGATGGCCATGTTCTGCATGACCGGGCAGTCCGAGTTCGACCACGTGCACTTCCCGTACTTCTACCGCCTCGTGCCGCCCGACCTCGAAGAGTCGTACGCGATGGTGGTCATCGCCCAGCAGCTGCACTACCACCGGATCGCCCTGGCGTTCGGCAACGACATCGGGTCGCAGACCTTCGTCCCGGCCGCCATCGCCTCGCTCAAGAAGGCGGGGATGATCCTCACGACCAACCAGACGCTGGACCTCAAGGCCACCACGTTCCGCACCGAGGCCGCCGCGATCATCCAGTCCCACCCGCAGGCCATCATGACCGAGGCGCTCGGCACCGCGGACCCCACCCTGTTCGCCGAGATCAAGCAGCTCAACCACGGGAAGATGATCCCGATCATCGGCACCTCCGCGGCGATCTCGCCGCCGTTCTTCGCGGCCGCGGCCAAGGCGGTGGGGGCGAGCACATTCACCTCCAACTTCCACGCCGACAACCTGGTGACCGAGACGAGCGGGCCCGCCTACGGGCCGTTCAAGGCCGCGCTGCTCTCCCAGCAGGGCCACGTGCCCGGCACCTCGGGCAACTTCACCACCTACCTGAGCGCGCCCGGCGGCGTGCACCTCTACGACGGGATCAACCTCGCCGCGCTGGCGATGATCATGTCGAAGAGCACCAGCCCGAGCGTGTACGGGCCGGACATCATCAAGATCGGGAACGGTGTCCCCGGCGCCACCGTCTGCTACTCGTTCGTGCAGTGCGCCTCGGCGCTCAAGTCCGGCAAGTCGATCAGGTACGAGGGCCCCGGTGGCCCGACCGCCTTCGACAGCTACCACGACTCGACCGGGATCTTCCAGATCGACACCTACAGCCCATCCGGCGCGGTGAACGTCGTCGGCAACATCACGGCAGCCCAGTTGCGGGCCGTGCAGCCTTGATCCGCAACACCACCCCGCGGCCCGCACGGGCACTGGCGCCCCGGCCAGTGCCCGCGCGGGCACCACACCGGCCCCGGGTGGCGCCCCGATGACCGTGTTCATCGCCTCCATCGGCTTCGGGCTGGTCACCGCGGCCGTGCTCGCGATCGCCTCGGTCGGGTTCACCCTCCAATTCGGCGTCACCGACGTGCTCAACCTGGCCTACAGCGCGGTCATGATCCTGGGTGCGTTCCTGGCCTACCTGCTGAACAGCCACGGCGTCTCGGTGTGGCTCGGCCTGCTGGCCGCGATGGCCGCCTGCTCGGTGGTGTCGGTGCTGCTCAACGGCGTCGTCTACACGCCGTTCCAGCGGCGCGGGGCCTCCCCGATCACCATGGTGATCGTCTCGCTCGGCATGACCCTGATCATCGAGTTCGGCATCGAGGCGGTGGCCGGCGGCGTACCTGTCTCCTACACCATGGGCAACGGCCCGACGTTCTCGGCCGGCGCGTTCAGCCTGACGGGAGTCCAGCTCGCCGTCATAGCCATCGCCGTGATCGTGATGCTCGGCGTGCACGCGCTGCTGCGCTACACCAAGCTCGGCAAGGCAATGCGGGCCACCGCCGCCAACCGCACACTCGCCCGCAACTGCGGCATCCGCACCGGCCGCGTCATCACCACGACCTGGGCGCTGACCGGCGCGCTGTGCGGGCTGGCCGGCACCATCTTCGCCATCGACGCGGGCAGCTTCGACGCGACCTCGACGGACGTGTTCCTGGTCCTCATCCTGGCCGCGGTGTTCCTCGGCGGTCCCGGCCAGCCCTACGGCGCCATGCTCGGCGCGCTGGTGATCGGCGTGGCCACGGAGGTCAGCGCCGCCTTCATCCCGGCCGACTACAAGTACGTCATCGCGTTCGCCGCGCTGCTGATCATGCTCGGCGTGCGCCCGACGGGCCTGCTCGGAGAGCGAACATGACCGGGGAGCGGGGCCAGCCGTGAACGCCTTCTACGTGATCAACATCCTGATCTACGCCACCGTGGACGCCATGGCCTGCCTGGGGCTGAACCAGCAGTTCGGGGTGTCCGGGGTCACCAACTTCGGCTTCATCATCTTCCAGGCGGCCGGTGGGTACGCGGCCGCGATCCTGGCGCTGCCCCCCGACACCGCTAACGGCGGGTTCCAGTCCTACATCGGCGGCTGGAACCTGCCTTTTCCGCTGCCCTGGATCGGCGCCGCAGTGGCCGGCGGCCTGATCGCGCTGCCGTTCGCGTTCCTGTTCGGGCGGCGGCTGCGCGGCGACTTCGCCGCCGTCGGCCTGCTGGTCACCGCCGTGCTGCTGAACCTGCTGGTGACGAACTACCGGCCGTTCCTGAACGGGGACGCGGGCCTGTCGCTGATCCCGACGCCGCTGCGCGCGCAGAACATGTTCAGCTCACAATCGGTCGGCTACGAGTGGGGCTTCACCATCGGGGCCATCGTGCTGCTGGTGGGTGTGTTCTTCTTCGTCCGCCGGCTCACCGAGTCCCCGTACGGCCGGTCGCTGCGGGCGATGCGGGACAACGACGTGGTGGCCGATTCGCTCGGCAAGAACCTGCTGTCGATGCGGACCGCGATGCTGGTCACCGGCGGCGCCATCGCCGGGCTGTCCGGCGGCATCCTGGTCACCTACATCACCACCTGGTCCCCGGCCGCCTGGGGATACGCGGAGACGGTGGTGCTGTTCGCGGCGGTCATCATCGGCGGGGCGGGGAACCGGCTCGGGGCGGTCCTGGGAGCCGTCCTGGTGCCGGTCGGTTTCGAGGAAGTGACCAGGTACATCCCGACGTCCAATACCCTGCCGCCGAACCTGATCCCGTCGCTGGAGTGGGTGGCCATCGGGATGCTGATCATCGTCTTTTTGTGGTTCAGGCCGCAGGGAGTGCTGCCGGAGCGGAAAAGGGTGATCGGTTTCGCCGGAGGTCAGCCGGATGCCGGGGGAGAGGAGGACGCGAGAGGGGATGCCGCGATCGCTGGGCCCGCGAAGCGGGTGGGGGACGCGGGTAGTGGTTCCCCGGTAACTGGTGCCTCGGAGGCTGGGCTGGTTGTGCTGGAGGCCGTCGGCGTCAGCCGGGAGTTCGGCGGGATGCGGGCGGTCAATGCGGTGTCGTTCGGGGTGCGGAAGGGGACCCTGACCGGGCTGATCGGGCCCAACGGTGCCGGGAAGTCGACGCTGCTGGCGATGCTGGCGGGGACGCTGCCGGTGTCGTCGGGGAAGATCTTGTACCAGGGCGATGACGTGACGTCCTTGCCGGCGTTCCGCAGGGCGCGGCTTGGGCTGGTCCGGACATTCCAGCTGGCCAGCGAGTTCAAGCGGCTGACCGTGATGGAGAACCTGATGTCCTCGGTGCAGGGAAACCGGGGCGACTCGTTCCTCGGGGCCATGGCCGGGCGGCGGTACTGGGGCGCGGACGAGCGGGCCGCGGTGGAACGTGCCTTGGCCCTGCTGGAGCGGTTCGGGCTGGGCAAGTACGCCAACAGCTACGCCGGGGACCTGAGCGGCGGGCAGCGGCGCCTGGTGGAGATCATGCGCGCGCTGATGGCCGGCCCCAAGATGCTGCTGCTCGATGAGCCCATGGCCGGGGTACACCCGCACCTGGCGCAGCGGATCGGCAACGAGCTTGTCGCGCTGTGCGCCGAAGGGATGACCATCCTCATGGTCGAGCACGAACTGGCCATCATGGACGAGTTCTGCGACCCGGTGGTGGTGATGGCCGAAGGCGCGGTGCTCGCGGAGGGCACGATGGAACAGCTTCGCGGGCGCCAGGAGGTCGTGGAGGCCTACCTTGTCGGCTGACGTCACACTGCACGGTCTGCCGCTGCGGGCCGAAGGCATCACGGCCGGCTATGGCGGCGACCCGGTGATCCGCGGCATCACCGTCAGCGCCAATCCCGGCGAGGTGGTCTCGCTGGTCGGGCCGAACGGCTCAGGCAAGAGCACGCTGCTCAAGAGCCTGGTCGGCATCGTCCGGATCTCCTCGGGCACGGTGAGCGTCGGCGGCAAGCAGGTCACCAACATGGCGCCGGAGGAGATCGCCCGGTCCTCGGTAGGCTACGTGCCACAGGTTGACGACGTGTTCGCACCGCTCACCGTGCGGGAGAACCTGGAGATGGGCGGGTACCTGCTGCCGCGCGGCGAGGTGGCCGGCCGGATCGACAAGGTGCTCACGGTCTTCCCCAGGCTTGCCGGGATGATCGGCCGCGGCGCCGGGAAACTGAGCGGCGGCGAGCGGAAGATGCTCGCCATGGGCCGCGTGCTGATGCTCGACCCGGGCCTGTTCCTGCTCGACGAGCCGACCGCCAACCTCGCCCCGGCCATCGCCATCTCCCTGCTGGAAGAGCACGTCCGCGGCCTGGCCGCCAGCGGCGCGTCCGTGCTCATCGTGGAGCAGCGGGCCAAGGCCGTGCTGGCCATCTCCGACCGCACCTACGTGCTCGGCGGCGGCGAGGTGCGGATGGAAGGCACCCCCGCCGAGCTGTCGGCCAGCCCCGAGTTCGTCGAGTCGTTTCTGGGCGGTCGCGGCCGGCCGGCCGGATCGGAAGCCTAGCCCCCAGGCGCCGGGCCGGGCGGCCGCCCAGCGACCGGCCCGGCCACTCGCAGCGCGCCGGGAAGCGCCCTGATCCGCAGCGGGATGCCCGTGGCGAGCGGGCACGCGTCCGGCAGCGGTTCCCCGTCCGCACCCGCGAGCATGGCGCGGTCCGCGCGCACGGTCACGCTGGCCGCCCGCGCCACGCCGACCTGGGCCAGCCGGGTGTGTTTCCCCCGCCCCGCCAGCAGCATCACCCGGACGAACGAAAGCTTCCGGCCGTCGCTCACCGTGACCACGTCCAGCAGGCCGTCGGTCACGTCCGCGTCCGGTGCGGCCGGCGTGCCGCCCGCGAAATAGGCCGAGTTGGCCACCACCACGCAGAACCCGCCGAAGCTGTCCCCGGGCCCGGGGGGCGTGCCGGTGTCCACCGTGAAGCTGGCCGGCTGCCAGGCCGCCAGCGCGCGCAGCCCGGCAACCTGGTAGGCAAGGGCGCCCGGCGGCAGGCGGCTGGCCGCGGCGATCCGTGCGCCTTCGGACGGGATGCCCAGGTAGACGCTGCCCGCGACGACATGCTCCGGGCCATCACCGGCGCGCACACCGATCAGGTCCACCAGCCGGTGGCCGCCGCGGAGCAGCACCGCCGCCGCGCGGGCCGGGTCGGCGGGGATGCCGAGCATCCGGGCGAAGTCGTTGCCCCGGCCCGCCGGGATGATGCCGAGCACCCCGCCCGCGGCCGCCACCGCGGCGGCCATCCGGCCGACCGTGCCGTCCCCGCCCACCGCCACGACGATCTCGCCCCGGTCCGCGGCCTCGGCGGCCACCGTGGCGGCGTGGGCGAGGCTGGAGCTTTCCTCGACCCGGACGGTGGCGCCGGCCGCCGACAGCGGGCCGAGCACCGCGGGCATGCGGCGCATTCCCCGGCCGCGGCGGGCGGCCGGGTTGACCACAAAGCAATACGCATCGCCGGTCATCGCGCCGCCTCCCTCGTCCGCACCGCGATCATCCCGCGCCCCGGGGCGGTGCGCCAGAAGGCGCCATCTCCGGGGTGCCCAGAACGCCGCCGCCGTGGGCGTACGATCGGATGCCATGTCGGGTGACGAGGTGCTGGCCGAGACCGGGCCGTCCGAGGTGAGCGCCGCTTTTCTGATGGTGCAGACCACCACGGACTCGCGTGCCGAGGCGGTGGAACTCGCCCGCGCAGCGGTGGAGGCCCGGCTGGCGGCGTGCGCCCAAGTCAGCGGACCGGTGGCCAGCACCTTCTGGTGGGAGGGCGTGGTAGAGCGCGCCGAGGAATGGCTGCTGGCGTTCAAGCTGCCCGCCGCGGGCTACCAGCCGCTCGCCGACTTCCTCACCGACCGGCACAGTTATGACGAGCCGGAGATCGTCGCGACGCCCATCGTCGCGGGCTCCGAGAGCTTCCTCAGCTGGATCGCGGAGGAAACCCGCACGCCGTGACCGGGCCCGCGCCGCGGGCTGTCCGCCCGGCATGGTTGCGGGCGGCCGGCCCGGTGCCCGGCGGCGCGCCGGTTGCCTATGGGCGCGGGCCCCGAGGGTTTCTAAGCTGGTAAGAGGAGGAAACCCAGGGGCCTGCGGAGGGAGTGAGCCTGTGATGCCGGACCTCACCGCCGACCACGGGCTGTTCGGCCCGGCGTCGGTCACCTGGCGGCTGGGGGAGCCGGTCATGTGGGTGGCCGGCGTCCGTGCCCTGTACCTCCAGGCGCTGCACCCAAGGGTGATGCGGGGCACCTGGCAGAACACGGCGCTCGCGGACCCCAAGCAGGCCTGGGGCAGGTTCGTCCGGACCACCGAGTTCGTGCACGTGCGCACCTACGGCAGTCTGGCCGAGGTGGAGCGCGCCGGGCGGCGGGTCCGCAAGATCCACGCCTCGCTGCGCGGTACCGACGAGGACGGCACGCAGTTCCGGCTGGACGAGCCCGAATTGCTGATGTGGGTGCACTGCACGGAGATTGGCTCCTACGCCGACATCGCCCGCAGGTCGGGCCTGCCGCTGACGCACGGCGAGCTCGACACCTTCGTCGGCGAGCAGTGCCGCGCCGCGGCGGTGGTCGGCCTCGACCCGGCCACGGTGCCCGCCTCCATAGCCGAACTGGACCGGTACTTCGCGCAGATGCGCCCGCGGCTGCGGGTCACGCCGGAGGCGCGCAAGGCGCTGCTGCGCTCGTTCGTCCCGCCGATCCCCGCCCCGTATACCCCGCTCAAGCTGGCCGTCCCGGCCGTGACCAGCCTGGCCTTCGCGACCTTGCCGCGGTGGGCCAGGCGGCTGTACGGCCTCCCGGCCACCCCGGTCGCGGATGTGGTGGCCACGGCCGCGCTGCGGGCCCTGCGGCAGGGCACCAGTGGCGCGCCCGGGCGGGTGCTGATGCTGCCGGCCGCCAAGGCCGCGCGTGCCGCGCGCCCGGCCGGCCAGCCTGGTTAGCTGGCCGCCTGCGGCGGCACGTTCCAGGAGGTGATCACCGGCTCGCCGTGCTCGGTGCCCAGCGTGCTCAGCAACGCGGTGCCGAGCCGGAAGAGCCGCCCCGCCGCGGGCTCCAGCCCCAGCCAGCGGGCGGTCAGCACGCGCAGCAGGTGGCCGTGGGCGACCAGTGCGACGTCGCCGTCGGCCAGCAGCGGCCGGACGCGTGCCAGCACCGCGTCGGCCCGCGCGCCGACCTCGGCGAGGGTCTCGCCCGGATGGGCGGCGTCGCCCGGGATGACCCCGTCCCGCCATAGGTACCAGCCCGGCCGCTCGGCCCTGATCTCCGCGGTGGTCCGGCCCTCGTAGCCGCCGTAGTCCCACTCCTGCAGGTCCGGGTCCTCCTTGGCGCCGTTCAGCCCGGCCAGGGCCGCGGTCAGTACGGCGCGCCGGGCCGGGCTGGTGAACGCGGCCCGCACCGGCCGGGCCGCGAGGGCAGGTGCCAGGGCGGCGGCGGCCGCTTCACCGGCCGGGGTCAGCGGCACGTCGGTGCGGCCGGTGTGCCGCAGGTCGCGGCTCCACTCCGTCTCGCTGTGCCGCAGCACAATCAGCTCGCCCATGGGTGCGCCCACCGTTACGGCAGCGTGAGGATCTCGTGGCCGTCGCTGGTCACCAGCACCGTGTGCTCGAACTGGGCGGTGCGCTTGCGATCTTTGGTGACCACCGTCCAGCCGTCCGGCCAGATGTCATAGTCGATGGTGCCGAGGGTGAGCATGGGCTCGATGGTGAACGTCATCCCCGGTTCCATGATCAGGCTGACCCCGGGGTCGTCGAAGTGCGGCACGATCAGGCCGGAGTGGAAGGTGGTGCCGATGCCGTGCCCGGTGAAGTCGCGGACCACCCCGTAGCGGAACCGGCGGGCGTAGGACTCGATCACCCGGCCGATCGCGTTAAGCGGCCTGCCCGGGGCCACCGCCCGGATGCCCCGCATCATCGCCTTGTGGGTGCGCTCCACCAGCAGCCGGGACTCCTCGTCCACGTCCCCGGCTAGGAACGTGGCGTTGGTGTCCCCGTGCACGCCGTTCAGGAAGGCGGTGATGTCCACGTTGACGATGTCGCCCTCGCTGATCACGGTGTCGTCCGGGATGCCGTGGCAGATCACCTCGTTCAGCGAGGTGCACAGCGACTTCGGAAAGCCGCGGTAGCCCAGCGTGCTCGGGTACGCGCCGTGGCCGCAGAGAAACTCGTGCCCGATCTGGTCGAGTTCGTCGGTGGTCACCCCGGGCTGGACGTGCCGTCCTACCTCGGCCAGCGCCTGGGCCGCGAGCCTGCCCGCCGCCCGCATCCGCTCGATGGTCCCGGCGTCTTTGATGTCCGGCTCCCCGGTCTTCGGCCGGCTCCGGCCCACGTACTCCGGCCGGGGGATGTTCGCCGGTACCTGCCGCAGCGGAGAAATCCGGCCGGGCTGGAGCAACGTCGCCATGGTCTGCGAGTCTAATCGGCATGGACATGCAGCAGCACTGGTGGTACTGCCTCCGGCACCACACTGTTGAACCCGACGAGGGCTGCCCGGCCAAGGACCGGCTCGGGCCCTATCCGACGGCGGAGGAGGCGGCCCGGGCGCTGGAGAAGGTGCGCGAGCGCAACAAGGAGTGGGACGCGCAGAACGGCGACTGAGCCCGGCCCGGTCAGGCCCGGTATCGTGAGAACGGCGCCAGACCTGACCGAAGGGAGCGCACGTGGCCGATGGCGGCAGCGGCAGCGGCCTTCCTGAGGTGGCACGGGCGCGGATGGCCGAGATCCGCGGCAGCGGGACGTGGGGCTCGTCGCTGTCCACAGATGAGTTCGCGGCGATCCGCAGCACCGGTTTCGAGCCGGTCGGCCAGGTGCTCGGCGCGGCCGTCTATAACGTGGGTTACACCGGCGGGTTCGCCTGCCCGGGGGCGTGGTCCGGGATGGGCCGCTTCGGTGTGCCCGCGGTGGGTGTCACCACGGTGTCCGGCGACGGCGGCAGCTACGCATCGTTCTCGCCCCTGGTGGCGACGCTTTACGAGGCGCGGCGCAAGGCTATCGCCCGGATGACGGCTGAGTGCGCGGAACTCGGCGGCCACGGCGTGGTGGGCGTGTCGCTGAGCATCGGCGGGTTCCAGGCCGGCGGCCTGGAGTTCAAGGCGCTCGGCACCGCGGTGCGCGCTCCCGGCCTGGCCCTGGCCCGGCCGTTCACCTCCGACCTGTCCGGCCAGGACTTCGCCAAGCTGTTTCTGGACGGCTGGATACCCGTGGGCCTGGTGCTGGGTATCTCCGTCGGGGCCCGGCACGACGACTGGCTCACCGTCACCCAGACCCGCTGGGGCGCGGGGAACAGCGAGGTGGTCGGCTATACCGAGGTGGTCGCCCACACCCGGCACGATGCGCGCGAGCAACTGGAACGCGACGTAGCCCGGCTGGGCGCCGACGGGGTGGTCGTCACCACCGTCAGCACCCAGGTGCGGGAACGCCACTGCCCGGCCGTCGAAGGCCGCCGGGACCACATCGTCGAGGTCACCCTCGTCGGTACCGCCATCGCCCGGTTCCGGGCCGCGGCCCGGGCCGCGGAACGGTCCAGCCTGGCGATCCTGTCCCTCGACCCGCAGCGCCGTCAGGCGGCCCGGGTCCGGCTGGGCCGCTGAGCGCGGGCCCGGCCCGCATCACAACGATTCGAGGGAGCGCGATGACCGACCCGACCTCCGCCGAGTTGAGCGCCGCCGGTGTGCCGCAGGACGCGCTGGCCCGGCTGGCCGAGCTCAAGCCGGGCGCGCCCGGCGGCATCTTCACCTCCGACCTGTCCGTCAACGAGTTCCTGCTGGTCCGCGAGGCCGGCTTCCGCCCGCTCGGGCTGGTGCTCGGCAGCTCGATCTACCACGTGGGTCTGCAGTTCGGCCGGTGGAGCAAGAACCAGGAACTGGACGTGCTGTCGCAGGCCATGTACCACGCCAGGGAACTGGCCATGGGCCGGATGGAGGCCGAGGCGGACGCGCTGGGCGCGGATGGCATCGTGGGGGTCCGGCTCGACGTGGAACTGAAGGAGTTCGGTGCCGACATCGCGGAGTTCATCGCCATCGGCACGGCGGTGAAGGCCGAGGAGGGCGCGGGCGGCGGCGGGGTAAGCAACTGGCGCAACAACAAGAACCAGCCATTCACCTCCGACCTGTCCGGCCAGGACTTCTGGACCCTGATCCGGGCCGGGTACGCCCCGCTGGGCATGGTGATGGGCACCTGCGTGTACCACATCGCGCACCAGCGCCTCGGCGGCGTGCTCGGCAACATCGGCAAGAACGTGGAGATCGAGCAGTTCACCCAGGCGCTGTACGACGCGCGGGAACTGGCGATGAGCCGGATGCAGGCGGAGGCCGAGGCCTACCACGCGGAGGGTATCGTCGGGGTCCAGCTCCGGCAGCACAGCCACACCTGGGGCTCGCACACGACCGAGTTCTTCGCCATCGGCACCGCGGTGCGGCCGCTGCGCGAGGATCACGTCATCGAGCGGCCCACCATGGTGCTCTCGCTCGACGGCTGACCCGGGTCAGCCTGGTTCCCGATCAGTTGAGGTGAGTTCCTTCTTACTGGGTGTGCGCCGACCTTACTGGGTGTGCGCCGACACCTCAGGGGGAAACCGGGCCGCTCACCGTGTCGAGCAGCCGGGCGAGCCGTGCCCGCAGCCCGCGGCGCGCCTGGGCGCGGTCCCCGGCGGCCGCGCTGACCAGGTGCTGGGCGGCGTCGAAGGTCAGCGGCGCGGACGGCGCCACGGTCAGTTCCTCGTGCGCCATGTCCGCCAGCGGGCCGTCGCCCCGATTCAGGGCCAGTATCGTGGCGCCGCACCTGCGCGCGTCGCTGACCCGTTCCAGCAGCCGGTCCGGTGCCGCCTGCGGGCTCACCACCACCAGTGAATCCCCGCGCCCGGCGTCGCCCAGCCGGGCCAGGCTCACGCTCAGGTGCGCCGGCGCCCCGGTCGGCGGGTCCCAGCGGACCAGCGTGGGCGCCAGCTCGGGAAGGCCGGCAAACCGGCTTTCGTCGTCCAGGTGCGCCGCGAAGTGCCACGGCTCGTGGTCCGGGGTGCCGACCACCAGCAGCCCGCCCGGCGTGCGCACCGATCCGCGCAGCGCACGGGCGAAGTCCGCGGCCCGGTCCAGCCAGCCGGTGGGGGCGAGCAGTACCCGCAGCGCGGCGACCTGCTCGGCGTTCACGCCCCCCATGGTGCCACGGCCGCGCGCCGCTCTGGCAGGATCGGGGCCATGCCCGAGCAGCAGGCCTCACCCGGTCCCGACATCGCGGCTCTGGCGATCGGCATCCTGGGCGGCACCGGTGACCAGGGGCGTGGCCTGGCCCGCAGGTTCGCGCTGGCCGGGAACCCGGTCATCATCGGCTCCCGCAGCGTGGAGCGCGCCGTGACGGCGGCCGAGGACCTCGGCGCGGACCTGGGCATCCGCGGCATGGCGAACGCCGGCGCTGCCGCCGCCGCCGATGTGGTGATCGTGGCGGTGCCCTGGGACGGCCACGGCGACCTGCTCAAGTCGCTGGCGGGACCGCTGGCCGGGAAGATCGTCATCGACTGCGTGAACCCGATGGGGTTCGACCAGCGCGGTGCCTACCCGCTTCCGGTGGCCGAGGGGAGCGCCGCGCAGCAGGCGGCGGCGATGCTGCCCGATTCGGTGGTGGTCGGCGCATTCCATCACGTCTCCTCGGTGCTGCTGCTCGACCCGGAGGTGCCCAGCGTGGACCTCGATGTGCTGGTGCTCGGCGACGACAGGCAGGCCACCGACCTGGTCCAGGCACTGGCCGCCAGGATCCCCGGCGCCCGGGGCGTGTACGCGGGGCGGCTGCGCAACTGCGGGCAGGTCGAGGCGCTCACCGCGAACCTGGTCTCGATCAACCGGCGCTACAAGGCCCACGCCGGCCTGCGCGTCACCGACGTCTGACCAGGCCCGCGCCAGCCTTGAGAAACCGCGCCCGCGGGACGGCTCCCGGCTATTATGTTTTAGCGTTCAACAAACTGAAACGAGGAAGGACCTGCCCGTGAATCTCCGCCTCAAGGCACGTGACCTCCCCGGCCGTATCGCGACGGGCGCGTACATCCTCCACGCCGGGCTGGAGAAATGGCATGCCGACCAGGCCCGTGCCAAGGGCCTGCACAAGGCGGCCACCGGCGCCTTCCCGTTCCTGGAGCGGATTCCGCCGGAGCGGTTCGTCCGGCTGCTCGCCGCGAGCGAGATCGCGGTCGGCACCGCCCTGCTCGCCCCCGTCGTGCCCAGCGCCCTGGCCGGGGCCGCGCTCACCGGGTTCTCCGGCAGCCTGGTCACCATGTACCTGCGCACCCCGGCGCTGCACAAGCCGGGCAGCGTCTGGCCGACCCAGGCCGGCACCGGGGTCAGCAAAGACGTCTGGATGCTCGGCATCGGCCTGGGCCTGATGCTCGGTTCGGTGGGCGGCGGCAAGGACTGAGCCGCCCGCGTTCGTGGTTGCTGGCGCATCACCGGCAAAAGAGTGTGTTCCGAAGAATGGGACAACCCGGCCGCCTCTGACCAGGGCCGACGCTTGGTCATCGAATGGACCGCAAACCTGTGACAAGCCCATAGGCTCACCGGCCCTGGCAAGACTAGCGACAAGGAGAGCACCAGGAACGGCGTCGCCTGGGCGTGCGGGGATGCTCACCAAAGCACGCCCGCACAGCCCACGGCAGGTGGAACGGCGTCGGCAGCGACAGTGGCCCACCCACCCCCCCAGGCCCACGCCGCCACCCGTCACCGCCAAGCAGACGCATCACGCCGCCAGCCACCGCCGATACGGTGTGTCCTGCGAGCCCGCGGCCGTGCCTGTCGCGCCACCGCAGCGAGGACGCGCACATCTCAGGGCGGCCTGCCCTCCTGCCGAGTCCAGGCAGAGTGGCCGCTGCCATGTGGCCCCAGCCCAGCCGTCCGGGGCGGTCCACCTATCCCGTCCGCGCCGCGCTCACGCCACCGGACAGGTACACCCATGCGGCACATCGCTTGTAGGGCCGCGACTCTGGGCAAGCGCCCGGTACCATACGTAGCCCCTGCGATCCCCATGATGCACAGGGATCCCCGATGAACGAGACAACCCGCGCGTCGATCAGTGCGCCTGCCGCCTACTACTCGTCTACAACCAATAGAATCAGGGCATCCAATGAGGAGGGCCACCGTGGAGCCGATCGACGTTGCCCACGCGGCGTTCAAGACGCTCATGGACGAGTCCGGAGCATATCTGAACTCGATAGAAATGGAGGCTGATACCCGGCTGAAAATAATCGACCGCATCCTAGTTCAGGTACTCCTATGGCCATATGCCGAACTAGGCACCGAGCAACCTTCGGAAAAGGGTTTTGCTGATTACGTATGCCGTGTCCAGGACCGTTCCAGGTTGATCGTCGAGGCCAAGCGAGATGGAAGGTCTCTAGGCTGCGAAGGGCGCCCACCAGGCGCGGCTTTCAAGTTGTCTGGAGGAGTATTCAAGGCTGATGCCGCTAAAGAAGGAATCGCCCAGGCAATTAGGTATTGCGGAGCTAAGAACGCCGAGCTTGCGTGCGTGACTAATGGTCGGGAGTGGATAATCTTCAGAGGTACGAGGCTCGGTGACGGCCTCGACACGAGAGATGGACAAGCCTTCGTATTCCCCAATCTAGTAGCCATTGAACAGAAGTTCAATCTGTTTTATAATCTCTTGTCTCACGAGGCTGCTACATGCTTTAGCTACCGACCCTACTTTCAGGAAGCAGAAGGCCAGCCAATCCGGACATCTGTGTTCCATAGGTCACTTCGTCCTGCTGGAAGTGCCCACTTCCTTCCTAGCGGTGAACTAGCAAGCGATATCGACAAAATGATGTCGTCGTTCTTTCAACGATTGACCGGCGATGAAGATCCAGAGATGATAGGTCTCTGTTTCGTTGAGACACCAGAGAGTGCGCACGCAGATGACCGGCTCGCCAAAATTGCCGAAGACATCATCGCGCGCATTTCATCTCTCGACACTGGCCGAGGGACAGCGCTTACGAGCCTGATTCAACGAGTACAGGAGTCGAAGAGACATGAGTTTGTTCTTATAGTTGGGACAAAGGGTTCAGGTAAGAGTACTTTTATTTCGCGCTTCTTTGATACCGTATTGCCGCGTCGAATTGCTAAGCAATGTACCGTTGTAAGGATTGACCTAAAGGACAGTGCGGGAGATATCACCTCCGTCGTCTCATGGCTCGATGCAATGCTACTTCGTGAGGCGGAGAAGACGCTTTTCCCCGAAGGCCCTTCTTTTGCTGAGATAGAAGGCATGTTCTTCGATGAATACACTCGGCTTCGCAAGGGGAACTGGGCTGCTCTATATGAGAGCAATAAGGTCGAGTTCCAGGCTCGTTTTGGCGATCTGATCGAAAACCTCCGCACCAACCGGCCCAATGAGTACATCCAAGGCCTGATGCGCCATGTAGTCAATAGCCGCCTCGCGTTGCCTGTAATTGTATTTGATAATGCAGATCACTTTGATATCGAATATCAGCAGCGAGTGTATCAATACGCGCGCGCTATCTATGAGCGCTCTCTCTGTCTAGTAATACTACCAATCACAGATCGCACAAGTTGGCAGTTGTCCAAGCACGGCGCCCTACAGTCGTTCGACCACGAAGCATTGTTCTTGCCTACGCCACCAACAGGTGAAATTATCAGCAAGCGTGTGGCTTTCATTGAAAGACGAGTAGAGACGGAACGTCAGCGACCCGATGACCGCTACTTCGTAGAGCGAGGCATCTCCCTTCGCCTTGACGACATCGCCTCCTTCGCTAGGAGCCTCCAGAGAGTCTTTCTCGAAACTCCTGAGATCGCACGGATAGTGGGTGATCTTGCGAATCACGACGTCCGACGGACACTGAACCTAGTTCGGAGCTTCGTCGGATCCCCACACCTGAGAGTTTCCGACCTAATAACGGCCCGGGTTGCGGGTTCGGCTATTGAAATGCCGCGTTGGCGGATAGAGAAAGCCATGATCAGGCTTCACTATGATATCTACCCGGTCGGGCAGCACGACTTTGTGCAAAACATCTTTGCGCTGAACGAAGACCTGCCAACCACACCGTTGCTTGGGATTCGCCTCTTGCAACTGCTCAATGATGTGCCGGTTCGTGAACATGAAGGCGCCGTAATAGAGATCAGCGAGATCCTTGCATACTTTAACGGCATGAACATAGAGGATAGGGCTGTCCTGCTGTGGCTCGATGCCCTACTTAAGACCGGCCTTATGCTGAATTATGACCCAACAGTACTTGAGATTGCGGGCGCCACAAGTCTTGAGATTTCCCCAGCTGGCCGGCAACATTTGTTCTGGGCCACTCGGAGCTATGAATATCTATCGGCCATGGCTGAGGTGACTCCTCTGCTCTCTGAGGAAAGTTTCGTTGCGCTAAAGGATCATGCGCGCCGCGACAAGTGGCGCGAACGTACAGCAATATTCCTCGACTACTTGCTACATGAAGATGAGATGTACTGCGGGATTCCTGACCATGAGGCATACCAGAGTCAGGGACGAATACGGCTCACCTTGGAGAGCATCGCTGATCGTCTCCGGCAATCTTCAGTACGGTTACACCGAGACGTACTCCGTTTCAGGTGACTTGGCCCTTAACTCCGCCCGCACAGCGTCCGCTCATTGGTCACACAACGCTCGCGCTTGGTGTGCGGCCAGTTGTCCCGCCTGTCTGCGGAGACCCTTGCGGGGGTCTGCCTCGCCGTTCCCGACCACTGTCCCACCCCAAGGGGGACCCCGAGACAGTGGTCGGGAACCGCCCCCGCAAAAGCATGTGGCGCAGGCAGGCGGGGCAACGCGGACGGGCACTACGTGCCCGTAGCGGGACACCCGAGGGGAACCCCGCCCCAAGGCCCAGGGTTTCCCCCGTGCCCCCTTCCTGGCACCCCTCCTGGCCCGCCAAGGGGCCCCGTTGCGCGGGGCAGAACACCCGGTGGCGCGGGCGGGACGACTAGCCCGTGAGGAACGGGCACCGGTTGCAGGCCGCCACTATGGCGCTGCTGTGTGGCCGGGCACGGGGGAAACGCCTTGGGCAAGCCGGTAACGCTTGACCGCCTCGGTAGCGCCGGCGGCTTATGCCGGGTCGTTATGGCCGCCGGCGGGAACGGCCTGAGTGATCAGTGGCCCTGCCGTAAGCATCGCCGCGCCCGATGGCCTGGACCGTCATGGTCCAGGGGAACAGGTGCAGGTGTCGGCTTCCGGTTCCCGGCTCGTGCAGGGGGTAGACGTCCGGGCCGAACAGCACGGTTACGCCCCAGGACCGCAGTTTGGTGATGTTGTCGGTGAAAGCGGGGTGCGCGGCGTGGGCGCGGTTGGTGAACGGTAGCGCCACGGTAGGCAGGCGTTTGCCGATGGCTTCCACCAAGATGCCCAGGGCCAGGGTGTCGCAAATGCCGGCCGCCCACTTGTTGATCGTGTTCACCGTCGCAGGGGCGACGATGATCGCATCCGGGGCGGGCAGCACGTCCGGTTCCCCAGGGTCTTTGTAGTCGCTGCGGACCGGGTGCCCGGTCGCCTGCTCCAGGGCCGCCACGTCGGCGAACCGCCTGCCCGAAGGGGTGGTCAGCACGCACACATCCCAGCCGTCCTCTTGCGCCAGGGCGACGAGTTTCCCCACGTCGCGGG
>Ga0209166_10000736_pt1 | contig 32011 bp, 23 predicted proteins | sample Coa_R1_3_FD_187151 | JGI IMG/M metagenome (GOLD analysis project Ga0209166, IMG submission 187151) | Surface soil microbial communities from Centralia Pennsylvania, which are recovering from an underground coalmine fire - Coalmine... | ecosystem: Environmental > Terrestrial > Soil >...
CCCCCAAGCGCCAAAATCCAGATCGAAACCTGGGAGACAAATAACCACATAATTTTCGCTGAGTCCTCGGAGCCGGCGCTCTTGGCTCTGCGCCTGCTCAACTATCCCGCCTGGCAAGTAACCGTAAACGGCAAGACGGTCACGCCGGAGAAGCCGGAAGACCTGGACCAAATGCTTGTTCCGATTGAAGCGGGCAAATCTGAAATTCAGGTCCGCTTTATGCGCACCAGCGATCAAACAGCAGGAATTGCACTCTCGATTTTCAGTCTGCTGTTGGCTGCCGGCTTGCTCGCGCCTCGGAAATCGCGGAAAGCCTAGCGCCGGTCCACCGATGGGTGGCGGATGTCCTGCCCCTGCACAATGTAGATCACGTCTTCGGCGATGTTGGTGGCGTGGTCGCCAATGCGCTCCAGATTCTTGGCCACCAGGATCAGCTCGAACGCTGGAAAGACCACACTTGAATCGCCCATCATGTAGGTCAGGAGTTCCCGGAAAATCTGATCCCGGTAGTGATCCACCTGGTCGTCGTTGGCCATCACTTTTTGCGCCAGCTCCACGTCGCGGCGCACCACGGCGTTCAGCGAATTGCGCACCTGCTCTTCCACCAGTTCGGACATGCGCGGCAAATCCACATACGGCTTCACCCGGGGATGCCGAAGGATGCGCAGCGCGCCCTGCGCGATGTTCACCGCCTGGTCGCCGATTCGCTCCAGGTCATTATTGATGCGCGAAACCGCCAGCACCAGCCGCAGGTCCGCGGCCATCAGCTGGTGCAGCGCCAGCAGTTGCACGACGCGGTCGTCCACCTCAAGTTGCAGCTCGTTGATCGCGTCCTCTTCGTCCAGAACCCGCTTCGCCAGTTGTTCGTCCGATTCCAGCACGGCGTGCACCGATTGGTGCACGGAGCGCTCCGCGAGGCTGCCCATCCAGAGCAGCCTCTCTTTCAGTTCGTTCAAATCTTTTTCGAAGTGGCGTTCCATGAAACCCTTCCCGTATCCAGTCTACTCATTGCCGCGCGCCGGCGAAGCGCAAAAAACTTCCGGAACTCATCCGAACCGCCCCGTGATATACGCTTCCGTCCGCGGATCGGTGGGCGTGGTGAACAGATGCGGCGTCGGACTGAATTCGATGATCTCCCCGGTCAGCAGGAATGCCGTGAAATCGCTGACGCGCGCCGCTTGTTGCATGTTGTGCGTCACAATCACGATCGTGGTCAGATTTTTCAATTCCACCATCAGCTCTTCGATTTTGGCCGTGCTGATCGGATCTAGCGCAGAGCACGGCTCGTCCATCAGCAGCACTTCCGGCTCAACCGCCAGGGCCCGCGCGATGCATAGCCGCTGCTGTTGCCCGCCGGAAAGCTCATATGCCGATTTGTGAAGGTAATCCTTCACTTCTTCCCAAAGTGCCGCATGCCGCAAGCTCTTTTCCACGGTATCGGCCAAGGAACCCTTGTATCCGTTGATCCGCGGGCCGTAGGCCACGTTGTCAAAAATTGATTTCGGAAAAGGGTTCGGCCGCTGAAACACCATGCCGATCCGCCGGCGCAGCGCGGTCACGTCCTGCGCAAGGATATTCTGGCCGTCCAGGAGGATTTCGCCCTCCAATCGCGACGTGGAAACGGTTTCGTACATGCGATTCAAAGTTCGCAGCAGAGTCGACTTTCCGCAGCCCGAAGGCCCAATCAACGCGGTCACCTTTTTGTCGGCAATCCCCATATTGATGTCGAACAAGATCTGCTTCGGGCCGTAGAAGAAATTCAACTTCGCAATGGTCATCCGCATGGGCAGCGCCGCGGCCGTTTCGCGGCTCGCAGGTGTGGTCAGGTTGGTGACGATATTCACGGAAAACTCCGGCTTAGCGGACGCTTGCATTTAAGACCTCGGTACCGCGATGCCGCGGGACAGTATCGTGCGCGCCAGAATGTTGATGATTAACACCAGCCCCAGCAGCACCAACCCCGCCGCCCATGCCTGCCGGTGCCAGTCATCGTAGGGCGAAACCGCGTAGGTGTAAATCATCACCGGTAGCGTGGCTGTCGGCTGCGACCATCCGTGGCTCTCGAAGCGGTTCCCAAAGGCGGTGAACAGCAGCGGTGCGGTTTCTCCCGCCACGCGCGCAAGCGCCAGCAGAATCGCGGTCATGATGCCGCGGTAGGCGGCAGGCACGATCACCGTCGCAATCGTCTTCCATTTGCTCGCGCCCAGCGCCATCGCTCCTTCACGCAGCACCCGGGGGACGCTCTTTAGAAACTCCTCGGTGCTCCGCAGTGTAATCGGAATCATCATGATACCCAGCGCGAACGCTCCGGCGAGCGCCGAGAAATGTTTGAACGGCAGCACCACAAGGCTGTATGCAAAAATGCCGATAACGATGGAGGGTACGCCGTTCAGCAGGTCGGCAGCATAGCGTACGACCCATGCTGCTTTTTTGCCGCTAAATTCCGCAAGATACATCCCGCCCAGGAACCCGATGGGTACGCCAAGGAGCGAGGCCAGCAGCAGAATCTTCCCGCTACCCACAATTGCGTTGGCCATGCCTCCGCCGGTTTCCCCAACGGGCTTCGGAAGTTTTGTGAAGAAATCCCAATTAATCGAAGTGCCGCCATTAAATAGCAGATATCCGAGGATGAAAAAAAGGGCACTCACGGAAAACAGCGCGCATACGCCAGTCAACCCCAGCATGAGATTGCTGACAAATTTGCGCCAAAGGAGTCTTCGATTCACTAGGCAGCCACCCCGCTTCCTTTCTGAGTGGTCACCACAATTAATAACCGCGCGAGCCCATTGAGGATGAACGTCAACAGGAACAAAACCAAACCCAACTCGATGAGAGCCTGCAAGTAGAGGTCACCCGTAGCCTCGGTAAACTCGTTCGCAATCACGGCCGCGATCGAATACCCCGGTGCAAAGAGCGAAGCAGCAATCTTGGGTGTATTGCCAATGACCATGGTCACCGCCATGGTTTCGCCCAGCGCACGGGCTAGCGCCAGGAAGATCGAACCCATGATGCCGGTCTTCGCGAAGGGGACCACCACTTTCCAGGTCGATTCCCAACGCGTCGACCCCAACGCCAGGGCCGCTTCCCGCTGATCTCGCGGCACGGAGAGCAGCACTTCTCGCGAAACGGAGATGATATAGGGAATAACCATTATGGCCATCACAATTCCAGCGGTAATAAAACCTACGCCGTAGGACGGACCCCTGAAAATCGGCAAAAAACCAAACGGTTTGTTCAGGGCCGGAAAAATCACTGTCCTGACAAGCGGCACGACGATGAATACGCCAAGCAATCCGTAAATGACGCTGGGAACCGCCGCGAGAAGGTCAATAAAGAACTGCAGCGTGTCGGAAACGGGCGCAGGCGCCAACTCAGCCAGAAAAATCGCCGCTCCGATCCCCAATGGGATGGCTATTAAAAGCGACAGAGCAGAAGTGACAACGGTTCCATAAATGAAGGGTAAAGCACCGAACTCGTCGACTATCGGGTCCCACGTCTGGGTTACAAAAAAGTGCAAGCCGAATTTGTGGCGCGGCAAAACCGAATTTACCCACAACTCCCACACCAACAGGATCGTAATCAGGACAACCGTCGCGGCAAAAAGAAAAGTCACCAGCCGCGCGATTTCATCCCCATCGCGCAGCTTCACAAAAAAGGAACGCGAGCCCGTTACCGGGCCCGCGCCTTTCAAGGCTGTAGTGGTTGTTGCCACGTCGCTCCGGCAGCTTTACTGAATGTTGTTGATGGCCTTCTTCTCTTTTTCGACCACTTCCTTCGGCAGTTTCGCGTACGAAAGCGCTTCCACGGAATCCTGGCCCTCGTTGAGCATCCACTTCAGGAAGCCCTTGATGGCATCGCGCTTGGCTCCATCCTGGAACTTTTGAGGAATCAGCAACCAGGTGAAGCTCGAAATCGGATATGCCGTCTTGCCTGGGGCGTCGGTGATGCTCACGCGAAAATCATCCGGCATAGCCTTGGCCGCGCCTGCAGCAGCTGCAGTAACGCCCGCAAGGTCCGCTTTCACAAACGCGCCCGATGAATTCTTCACGGTTCCGTACGGAATGTTGTTCTGCACGGCATAGATCAACTCAACATACCCAATGGAATTCGGCGTTTGCTTGACCAATCCGGTAACTCCTTCATTACCTTTGCCGCCAAGCCCCACCGGCCAATTCACAGAGGTGCCCTTGCCAACTTTAGTCTTCCATTCGTCGCTGACCTTGGACAGGTAGTCCGTCCAGATGTAGGTTGTGCCGCTGCCATCCGACCGGTGCACTACAACGATATCCGCCGCTGGCAGGTTTACGCCTTTGTTCGCACTTGCAATCGCCGGGTCGTTCCACTTGGTGACCTTCCCGAGAAAAATTCCCGCCAAGGCGTCCGGTGTAAAATTCAACGCTGCGTTCACTCCTGAAAGATTATAGGTCGGTACGTCGGCTCCGAGAACTGCTGGGAAATGCAGGATGGCCGTCCCTCGTTTATCTTGAAATGCCTTAAGTTGCTCATCGTTCATAGGGCCGTCCGAGGCCCCGAAATCCACCGTTCCCTCTGTTATTTGTTTAATACCTCCGCCGGAACCGATGGATTGATAGTTGAATTGAATATTGGGATTCTTCGTGTGGTAGACGTCAAACCATTTCGAATAGATGGGATACGGAAATGTTGCACCCGCTCCGTTGATGAGCAATGCGTTGTCCGCCAGCACGATCGCGCACAACGCAAGCACACCTATTGCAAGTCCGGCAATTCGCTTCATGAGATTGCTCTCCTGCTGGTCCGAGATTAGGCCGCTAACAATGAAGTCTGACCGGCCGTCATTACAGGATTGTTACAATCCCGGTAGAGTCTGTTAAATATCCGAAACATTGCCTGTAACGGCTCGCAACGCCTTTGGACACTATGACTTACCTTACCTCCCAGAATAAGGTCGACCTAAAATGAAGGAGGGGCCACCCCTCGGGCCGCCCCTCCTTGTCTGACTCGAACCTGTTATTCGGCCCAAGACTAAGGCAAATAATAACGGAACGACGTGAACACCATATTGTCCACGGCCTTTGGTGCCACGGTTGTCGCGCTGCCGTTGTTGCTGCCAGACCAGCCAATCTTGTACAGGTAGGAATATTGAATGCCCCACTGCACGCGGCCCTTTTCGCCTTGATAGATCCGGTGCCAGAAGCCTAGGGTGCCTTCGGCGATGTACCGGATGTCGCCAGCGCAAGTGCCGCCGCCGCTCGGGAAGCCCGAACCAGACGGGCCCGTGTTCCCCGGCGCGGTCTCGGTCGAACAGCCGCTGTTATTGGCAAGAGCATTCCCATAGCCGCCAAAGCTGGTCGTCGGGGCGCCAACAGTCGTTTGTGAAGGCACTCCGTACTGGATCGTTCCTGGAGGTGCGCCAACGCAGGCCGGCTGGCCGGTTCCGCCGCAGCCCGGAATCGCGGGAGAAACGGTTGTCTTGATTGTCGTATAGCCAGTGTATCCCGCCCGAGCCGCATACTCGCCGCCGTAGTACGCGTAGAGATCCAGTTTTGGCGATGGGTGCCATTCCAACCTGCCTAGGAAGTTTGCTGCGTGGATCGGGGCTAGAACGCCATCCGGACGTGCGGTCACATCGGGCAGTTGCGCGGAGGCATAACGCCCAGTTCCGGTCCCATAACCGCCCTTCAAGCTCGCGTCTAGCTTCTTGGCAAACAGGGGCAGCCTAGCGCTCGCTTCAAAACCTCCGCCGGTTCGCGAGTCGTTGAACGCCCCAGCCGCGCTGGAAGAGGTCGTGCCGTTGACAGAGCACGGCAGTGCGACGGAAGCAACCGCGCAAGGATAGACTCGGCTGCGGAATTCGCTGAGAATGCCGACGACCTCGTAGTGCCCAAAGCCCGGATCCCAAGCGGCCTTGATGAGGACATCGGGTATCCTGTTGAGGGTGTAACCGGACGTATCACTGAAGTTGAACAACCCCCCGCCTGCGCCGGGCGTATTGAAGAAGAAGTTCGTCACACTCGAGGCCCCGGCCGTTGACTCATTCGTTGTCGTCAGTGTGGTGAATCCGCGCCCGCCGATCGTCGCTTGTGAATCTTCGAGTGCACCCGCGATGGCGAATTTGTCGTTGAATGTCTTCGTTACGCGTAACCCATATTGACGCGCCCAGTTGAACCCGACCTGGTACTGCGCGTCGATGGTCAGCGGAATCCACTCGCCGCGGTTCACGATGCCCTTCTGGTTTTCCGCTGCAAGGCTCCACATCTGTCCCCCCCCGAACGCCCAACCGTTGTCCAGGTCGATGCGTCCCCAGAACTGCCGCTGGCGCAATACATACGAGTTGCTCTGGCGGTTGTTGGAAGTCACGCCCGCGCCGAGGAAGTCCGCCTCCACATAGCCCGTTAGTTTCGCACTGGAGATTTTTCCCTCCGCCAGCATGCTGACGCGCGACTGGCGTCCGGTGAAGTTGTTTTCACTCGCCTTGCTCAACGCGTTTCCCGGATACGGAATACCCGTGAAAGGGGTATTCACGTCCGCGCCTGTCGCCCGCTGCCGGCTGGATGATTCTGCCGCGACGAATCCGCCGGGGGTAAGAGTGATCCCCTTATAGCGAATCGTCGTCGGCCCTTTTTCTTCCTGTTGCCCGCTGGTCGCCAGCGCGGTGGAGTTCACAACGGCCGCATTACTCGCAGCCATGTTGGCCACGGTCGAATTAAGCGCCGTCGCTGTGGACTTCACTTCGGCGGAAGTAGTCACCGCCTCCACGGCCTTGGTGTTCGCTTCCGCCGCGCGGGCGTTGGCAGACGCTGCCGTTTCGCGTGCTTCTTCGATCTGGCGGTCGCGCTTGGCAAGCTCTTCTTTCAGCATCTGAAGTTGCTCCTGCTGTGCCTGCAGCGCCTGGCGCAACTCTTCCATTTGCGCCGCGAGTTCCGCGTTGGTCTTGGTTGCAGCATTTGCTGCCGCCGGTTTCGCGGGCGTTGCCGCCGCTCCTTTCGGTGCATCCTTCGGCGAATTTTTCGGTGAGTCTTTCGGTGAATCAGCGAAGGCTGCTCCGGACAGCAGGAACAGCGATAGTGCGAGTGATGCGATTTTTCTCATTGCCTCTCTCTTTTTTTGCAGCAGATTTCGAACACGATACCGGGAAATGCATACCACCCCGTTTGGGAAGTTATGTGTGCTCTCTTACGGCTATATCAATCCAATATAAATAGTCTGTAACAATCGCTTTGGGTAGCTACCTATCCCATTTAATTACAGCATCTTACGATTTGTTACAGCCTATCCATCTGGGTCCAAGAGGCACTCAACTTCGGGGATTGGATGGACCAGAGAGATAATCGGGCATGCAAAAAAATACTCCGAGGGCAAGCTTTGTTGGCAGCGATCAGGGAGAGGGTCGCGAATTCTGCTTTGTAAAATTTACGGCGACGACCTGCCTTGCTCAGCGTCTTTCGCCCATCTGGTACGCCAGCATGATCTGCGTCAGACGGTATTGGTATTTCGCGTCGGTATCCTGCAGGTCGGCGTCGGTCTTCTGGAGTTCCGCCTGGCTGAATTCCACAATGGAGCTGAGTCCCAATTTGTAGCGGGCCTGCGCCAACTCCAGCGCGAGGTTTGCCTGCTCAAGAAGTTGCTGTGTCACGGTCAGGCGCGCGTACGCCTTTTGCGTGTCTAGCCAGGTGTTGCGCACATCCCGCGCAAGGTTGTCCTCCATATCCTGCAACTTCTTGCGCTTCACTTCGGTTTCGAGGTCGGCGCTCTTGGCACGCGCGTTGAATAGGAAGCCGTTAAAAACGGGAATGTTGATATTCACGCCCACCCCGCCATACCAGCTTGGAATGTGGTCGTCGCGCACCGGGACCTGCCCCACCACTCCTGTGGCGTTTACGGTGGGCCACCAGAGATCGTGTTCCGAGCGGCCGAATTTTTCCGCGGCGGTCACTTCATTTTGCATGGCCTGTATTTCCGGCCTCAATTGCATGGCTTTCTGAATCAGTTGGGTGGCATCCAGCAGAGGCGGCGCCGATGCCTGCTGATCCGGCTCGACCGCTCTAAAATTCTGGCGGTCGGGGTATCCCAGGATCGCGGAGAGAGTCGAAAGCGAAGCTTCATAATTATTATTTGATTCAAGCAGCAGCAACTTCGCGCGCGCCAGGTCCACTTTGCTGAAACTTAAATCCAGATCGGAGCGAAGTTTTGCGTCTGTCAACGCCTGCACCTGATCCACCAGCGTCTGCCGCGTCTTTACCGTGTCCTCCGCCACTTGCAGCAGTGCGTGCGTCTCCAGCGTGTTGTAGAACGCTTCATCCACAGCAAGAATAATGTCCTGCTGCGTCGCGAGAGCATTCTGGTCTTCCGCTTTGGCGTGGAACTGTGTGCTGGACACGAGGTTCGTGGTCCGGCCAAAGTCGGTGATCAATTGGTTGACCGTCGCACCTGCCGCGGCTCTCGGAAAAAGAGTCGGATTCGTCAGGAATCCAGCCGCGATTCTGGAACCCGGATTGGAATCCACTCCGGTCACGCTCAAATTCACCTCTGGCATCAGTGCGGACCGCGCTTCGCGCACAAATTCCCGCGCCTGCAACGCACGTAATTTCCCCACGGTAATCTGCGGGTTGTTTCGCACGCCGATGGCTTCGGCTTCCTGAATTGTGAGCAACTTTTCATCGGCGCTCGTGGCAGCCGCAGTCCCCGTCGCACCGCGGTGTTGTTCCTGCGCCGCACCGCACGCGCCCAGCAAAGTGAAGATCAGCGCCAACCGCATTGCCAACGTCACGACGCCACCTCCGCCGTCCCCACGCGTTTTCTTCCGTGGATCGCCAGATATACGGCCGGCACTAGAAAGACCGTCACGACCACGGAGACTCCCAAGCCCCCAATGACCGCACGGGCCAGCGGTGCGTACTGCTCGCTTCCCGCTTCCACGCCGAGCGCCATCGGGATCAGCCCCAGCAACGTCGCCAGCGAAGTCATCAGAATCGGCCGCAACCTCACTTTGCAGGCCTCCACCACCGCCTGTTGCAGGCCCATTCCGCGTTCATGCAAAATGCCGGAAAACTCCACGATCAGAATGCTGTTGGACACGACGATCCCCGTCATCATGATCACGCCCATCAGCGACATGATGTTCAACGTTGTGTGCGTGAGGAACAGGAACACCACCACTCCCGCAAGCCCCGGCGGTATCGCGGTCAGAATAATGAAGGGATCGATGAACGACCGGAATTGCGCCATCAGGATCAGGTACACCAGAATCACCGACAGCATCAGCCCCACCCCAAACCGGAAAAACGATTCATTCATTCCCACCACCGCCCCCTGCACCCGCACCAGCGCGTTCTTCGGCAGCTTCAGCCCCTTCACGAGCCGATTTACTTCCGCACTCACGCCGCTTAAATCCTCGCTTTTCGGCATCACATAGACGTCCATAACGCGCCGGATCATGTAATGGTCAACCTCGGTCGGCGTGTTGATCGGCACAATCTTCGCCACCGATTGCAGCGGCGTGTATTTCGCCGACGTCGCCGCCCTCAACGGAATATTGCGGAAATCGGACATGGTCATCGAACCTACTTTGTTGTTGGAATACTGAACCGTGAGCATATAGTTGTTCCCGGTCTTCGGATCGATCCAGTAGCTCGGCGCGATCATTCCATTCGAGGTCAACGCGGTGATGACGTTATCCACCACGTCTCGGGGTGTCAGCCCAAGCAGGCTGGCCTGTTTGCGGTCAATATTCAGTTCCAGTCCCGGATAGTCGATGTCCTGTGGGATCAGCACGTCGCTAACGAGCTTTGAGCCCTTGAGTTGCAACGCCAGTTGCCGCGCGATGCCATTTCCTTCATCTAGGTTGTTGTCGCTCACCTGAATATCCAGCGGCGCCGGCAGGCCCTGGTTCACCACCGAATCCACCAGTCCTCCCGCTTGGAAGTACGCGCTCACCTCCGGCAGGTCATCGGCAAGCTTCCGCCGCACTCGCTCCATATATTCGTAACTCCCCACTTCGTGTTCTTCTTTCAGGCTGACTTGCACGAAGGCCGTATGCATCGCGGAATTACTCGTATAGATCGCCGACAAGTCCGGTGTGATGCCAATGTTGGACACAATCATGTCCAAGTCGCTTTTGGGGATGACCGAGCGGATTTCCTGCTCCACATCCGCCACGTACTTGTCGGAAATTTCGAGCCTTGTGCCGGTTGGCATTTTCAGGTTGATCACAAATTGCCCGGGATCCGTGCGCGGAAAGTAGGCTCTGCCCACGAACGGGAAAACGCCTGCCACCAGCAGCACAATTCCTCCCAAAATGAACAGCGCCGTCCGACCAGGCGTCACCAAGGCTCGCGTCACCCACGTTTCGTAAAAGCTGAGAAGTTGGTGAAACTTCTCATTAAATGCGTGCACAAGTTTCGCCAGCAACCCTTGTGGTTTTTCGTGCGCGCCTTCTTCTCCATGAGCTCCATGCGAATCCAAACGAATGAAGTACGCGCAATAGAGCGGCACCACTGTCATCGCGAAGATGTATGACGCAAAAATCGACAGCACGACTCCAAGCGCCAGGTCCGTGAAGAGATACTTGCTTACGCCAAAGAAGAAAGTGACTGGGAAAAACACAATCGAAGTGGTCGAGGTTGCCGCCAGCACCGCCAGCGCCACTTCCATGCCTCCCTTTTCCGCTGCTTCATGCGGAGGCGCTCCGTTTTCCATGAACCGGAAAATGTTTTCGAGCACCACCACCGAATCGTCAATCAATCGCGAAAACGCCAGAGCCAATCCGCCCAGCAGCATGGTGTTGATGGACCCGCCCATCCCATTCATCACCAGAAAGCACGTCAGCGCGGAAAGCGGGATCGAGAGCAGCACCGCAAACGTCGCTCGCGGGCTCCCCAGGAACAGCAGAATCATCAGCCCTGTCAGGACCAACCCGATGCCACCTTCTTTCAATAAATTTTTGACTGCGGTTTTCACAAAGACGGACTGGTCGAACACCACGGCGGTCTTCAAGGTCACGGGTATATCCACCAAATCCTTGATCGCCTCTTTCACGCCGCTGACGATGGCAATCGTGTTGCTGTCCCCGCCTTGCTTCAGAATGGGAATGTAGACGGATTTCTGTCCATCAATTCTTACGATGTTGGTCTGAATTGCCCCCGCGTCCTCGGCCCTTCCCACGTCGGCAACCAATACCGAGCCCAGGCCCACGCTCTTCAACGGAACCTGATTAATCTCCTCCGCACGGGGCACCTGGCTGTTGGCATAAATGTTGTAATCGCGGTTGCCGATGCGCACGTCGCCGGCGGGCAAAATCAGGTTGGAGCTGTTGACCGCGGTCACCACGTCCATCAAGCTCAGTTGATGTGCTTCAAGTTTGACGGGATCCACGAAAACCTGAATCTGCCGGTAGGTTCCTCCGAACGGCTGAGGCACGGACGCACCCGGCACATTGGCCACCTGGTTTCTGACCTGGAATTGCGCCAGATCTTTCAACTGCGTTTCGTTCAGGCCTTGGCCTTTCAGCGTCAGCAGGCAAACAGGCAAGCTTGAGGCATCGAACTTCAACACCACCGGCGGCAGCGTCCCCGGCGGGAGCCGCCGCAAGTCTGCCATGGCGAGATTCGCGATGTTGCTCAACGCTGCGTTGGGATCCGTTCCGGGTTGGAAATAAATTTTGATCAGGCTTACGCCCGTCAATGACCGCGATTCGATGTGATCGAAATTGCTCGCCAATGTAAAAAAACGTTCGAAGGTGTTGGTGATATCCGCTTCGATCTGCTGCGGCGGCATACCCGAATAAAACGTCGCAACCACAACCACGGGAATGTTGATCTGTGGGAATAAATCCACCGGCATGCGGACCACGGTGGTCACACCCACCACCGCGACTACCAGGCAAACCATGATGATGAAGTACGGATACGCCAGCGCGAACTTCGGCATTACGCTTCTCCCACGGCGCTGCAGCCGCCGTCAGCAAATTGTTTCGCTCTCGTTTTCATAGCCATCCAAATTTCGCGCTTCCCGCGAACGCAATGCAGCCTCAGAACGCCTCCTGCGCCGCATGCTTTTTCCCGTGAATCACCAGATACACAGCCGGCACCAGGAAGACGGTCAGAACGAGCGATGCACCCAGGCCGCCGATCATGGCGCGGGCCAGCGGCGCGTACTGTTCGCTCCCCGCTTCCAACCCCAGCGCCATCGGTAGCAATGCCAGCAGCGTTGCCAGCGAGGTCATTAGAATCGGCCGCAGCCGCACTTTGCACGCCTCCACCACTGCCGCCTTAACGCCCATTCCGCGCTCCTGCAGGATTCCCGAAAACTCCACAATCAGAATGCTGTTGGACACCACGATCCCGGTCATCATGATCACCCCCATCAGCGACATGATGTTCAGCGTGGTATGCGTCATCCACAAAAACACCAGCGCGCCCGCAAGACCCGGAGGAATCGCCGTGAGGATGATGAAGGGCTCAACGAATGAGCGGAATTGCGCCATCAAAATCAGGTAGACGAGAATGACGGAGAGCAAGAGTCCCACGCCAAAGCGGGTGAACGACTGGTTCATCCCCACAACCGCGCCCTGCACCCGCACGCGCGCGTTTCGCGGCAGCGAAAGTCCCTTCAGCATTTGCGTCACTTCGCCGTTCACGCCGCTCAGGTCTTCGCTTTTCGGCATCACGTAAACGTCAATCACCCGGCGGATTTGGTAGTGATCCACTTCGGTCGGCGTGTTGATGGGCTCGATTCTGGCCACCGATTGCAGCGGGGTATATTTCGCGGAAGCGTTCGCCCGCAGGGGAATATTTCGGAAATCAGACATGGTCATCGAGGCGATCTTTTCGTTCGAGTATTGCACCGTGAGCATGTAATTGTTTCCGTTCTTCGGATCGATCCAGTAACTCGGCGCGATCATGCCGTCGGAGGTCAGGGCGGTGATCACGTTGTCCACTACGTCCTTCGGGCTCAATCCCAGCAAACTGGCCTGCTCGCGATCAATGTTCAGTTCCAGTCCGGGATAATCGATGTCCTGTGGGATCAGCACATCGCTAACCCGCTTCGAGCCTTTCAGTTGCAGTGCGATGTTACGGGCAATGCCGTAACCTTCGGCCATATCGTTATCGCTGACTTGAATGTCCAGGGGAGCGGGCAACCCCTGATTCACCACCGAGTCCACGAGTCCGCCGGTCTGGAAATAGAGGCTTAATTCGGGGAGGTCCTCGGCCAGTTTTCGCCTCAGACGCTCCATGTATTCGTAACTCCCGATAGCATGTCCCTCTTTCAAATTAATCTGCACAAACGCGGTGTGCATTGCGGAGTTGCTGGTGTAAATCGCGGAGATATCCGGCGTAATCCCGATGTTGGATACGATCATTTCCAGGTCGCTGCGCGGAATCACCGCGCGCACGTCCGCTTCCACCCGCGCAATGTATTTGTCGGTGACTTCCAGCCGTGTGCCGGTCGGCGCTTTCAGGTTGATCACAAATTGCCCCGGGTCGGTGCGCGGGAAATAGGCGCGTCCCACGAAGGGAAATACAATCGCCGTAGCCAAAGCGATTCCGCCGAGGATGTACACCACGGTCCGTCCCGGTTTATCGAGGACGCGGGTCACAGTCTTCTCGTAACGCTCCAGCATTCTTTGGAAGGACGCGTTGAAGCGATGCACCGCGTGCGAGAGCATGCCACGCGGATTTTCGTGGACCTCTTCCCCGTGTGCGCCCTTCCGTACGAATTGCGCGCAGTACAACGGCACCACCGTCAGCGCGAACACGTAGGAAGCAAAGATGGATAGCACCACGCCAAGCGCCAGGTCGGTGAATAGATAGCGGCTCACACCGTAAAAAAGCGTCACTGGAAAAAACACGATCGAAGTCGTGCAGGTCGCCGCGAGGACCGCCAGCGAGATCTCCATCCCGCCTTTTTCCGCGGCTTCCCGAGGTGACGCTCCCTGTTCCATAAACCGGAAAATGTTTTCGAGCACCACAACGGAGTTATCAATCAAGCGCGAGAGCGCCAGCGCCAGGCCGCCCAGAAGCATGGTGTTGATCGAACCGCCCATACCGTTGACCACGAGTAAACACGCCAGCGCGGAAAGAGGGATGGAGAGCAGCACGGCAAACGTGGCGCGCGGGCTTCCCAGAAACAGCAGAATCATCAATCCGGTCAGGATCAGGCCGATGCCGCCTTCTTTCACCAGATTCCTCAGCGCGGTTTTCACGAAAATCGACTGATCGAATACCACGGCGGTTTTCAAAACGTCTGGAATATCCACCAGATGTTTCGTGGCTTCTTTCACGCCGTTCACAATCGCGATGGTGTTGCTGCCACCGCCTTGCTTCAGAATGGGGATGTAAACGGATCTCTGGCCATCAATACGCACAATGTTGGTCTGGATCGCGCCGGAATCTTCGGCTTTGCCGACGTCGGCGACCAGGACCGATCCAAGGCCCACGGATTTCAGGGGAATCTGATTGGCGTCGTTTGGTGTCGGCACCTGGCTGTTGGCGTAAATGTTGTAGTCGCGATTGCCAATGCGCACGTCGCCCGCGGGAAGAATCAAGTTTGAATTGTTAACAGCGACGACCACGTCCATCAAGCTGAGCTGGTACGCCTCGAGCTTTGTGGGATCCACATACACCTGAATTTGGCGATAGGTTCCCCCAAACGGCTGCGGCACCGAAGCGCCCTTCACATTGGCCACTTGGTTGCGCACCTGGAACTGCGCCAGATCCTTCAGTTCCGTTTCGTCCAGACCTTCGCCTTTTAACGTGATCAGGCAAACGGGCAGGCTCGAAGCGTCAAATTTCAGAACCACCGGCGGCAGGGTTCCTGGCGGCAATCGCCGGAGGTCCGCCATCGCCAGATTAGCGACGTTGCTCAGTGCTGCGTTCGCATTTGTTCCCGGCTTGAAATAGATCTTGATCAGGCTGACGCCGGTTAAGGACCGTGATTCGATGTGATCGAAGTTGCTCGCCAGCGTAAAAAATCGCTCGAAGGTGTTGGTAATGTCCGCCTCAATCTGCTGCGGCGGCATGCCCGAATAAAACGTCGCTACCACGACGACGGGAATCTTGATCTGCGGAAACAAGTCCACGGGCATGCGCGCGACCGTGGTTACGCCGACCACCGCCACCACCAGGCATATCATGATGATGAAATACGGATACGCCAGGGCGAACCTCGGCATTACTTCGCCTCCGCCTCGCCCGGCCGGCTAGGATCGATTTCTTTCGGGGCTACCTTCATGCCTGACCGGAACTCATTCCGGCTTCCGACTACCACTCGCTCCCCTTCCGTCAATCCGCCGCGCACCTCAACCTTCATGCTTCCTTGCAAACCCAACTGCACTTTTCGTTCTTCCAGAATGTTCTTTGCGTTCACCACCAGAACGCTTCCTTCGCTGGCGTCCCCGCCCAACTCCACCGCTTCCAGCGGCACGGTCAGAATGTCCCGATTGTCGGGCGGTGCAACAACCGCCTGCACGTACATTCCGGGAAGAAGCCTGCCATCCGCGTTTTGAAAGTCGATTTCGGTTTCCATCGTTCGGGTCTGCGGATCGAGCGATTCCGCAAAGCGCGATACCTTCCCCACGTAATCGGAGTTCAGCGCCTGCACGTGTACTTTTACCGCATCGTTCAGTCGAATTTCTCCCGCAATCGATTCCGGGATCGGCAGGACCAATCGCAGAATCGAAATTTGTGCGATGCGCACCACTGGCGTGGATTGCGTGCTGGAAGCCGTGCCCGCGGCGATTAATGAACCCGTGTCGGCGTAGCGCACCGTCACCACGCCCGTGAACGGCGCCACAATCCGTGTGTATTGGGAAAGCGCCGCATACTGCTTGGCGTTTGCTTCGGCCACTTCCAGCGCCTGCTGCGCGGCATTCAACGCTGCTTCCGCGCTCGATACTTGCGCCTCTCCTTCGAGATCCTTTGCCTGGGCGTCGTCCACTTCCTGTTGGGCTACCAATCCCGCTTTCTGCTGTGCTGCTTGATTCAGCCGCTCGTACATGGCGTGAGTGGCGACGTGAGCGGACTTGGCTCGCTCCACATCTCCCTGCGCGCGGCTGATTTCCTGCCGCGACCGCCGCACAGCGGCATCGGCGCCCGCGAGCTGCGCCGCCAGTTCAGGCACTTCCAGAATCGCCAGGGTCTGGCCTGCGCTGACCCGGGAACCCACGTCCACGGATATCGTTTTGATGTATCCCGCAATCTTGGCGTGGACGTCCACGTCCTGGAATGGCTTGAACGCGCCGGCCAGTGTCAGGGGCGCTCCCAATTTGCCGCGTGACACCTTGACCACCGCGGCCACGGTTTCTCCATGGGTTTTTCCCGCGGGATCCGCGCCGTCGGCTTCCGTCTTCCCGTGGCGCCATCCGGCCCACAACGCGACCAGCCCCAGGAAACCGAGGCCCGCGATTACCAGCTTGCTCTTTTTTGACATTGCTTGTCCTTGTCAGCGATTCTCGATCACGCTCAATGAGGAAATATCAGCCTCGCGCATGTTCAACACGCGGAACCTGAAAACCGTGAAATTAGGAAATACCGCGATCCGCCGACCCCTTTCTATCAGAGTCGGAGGTTTATTTGTGGCTTACAGAGAAGGTGGGGGGCGCGACCAGACTGTCAATGCAAAGCCGGGTTGCGGTATCACTGCTTCTCGCTCGAACCCTCGGGCCACGTAATTTTCTGCAGGCACCGCGACTTCTTCGCGATTCTCTTCAATGTTTATGTCTGCTTGCTGAATCTCTTCCTGGACCGGGCCGAAATGCAGTAATTCCGATGCTCCCACAGTCGCGCGATTTCGCTGCGGTGTATGAACAGAAAAAGCGCCATGCGAACAGCAAATGGCCATGAACGGATTGTAGAGGATCAAAAACGCAAGGAACACACAAAACCCAATGTGCCAGGGGTGCGCTTGTCTCCTGTCCTTCAGTTGCGGTTTTCCTTCCATAGCTTATCCAATAACAGTAATTGGAGTCTTCCTTGGGGTCAAGGGGATGTCTGCGGGGATGTGCTTTCTGTCTTCTGGTGGAGGAGAAGGGGACCGGTGCCAGGGGTGCGCCGGTCCCCGAGGTAGGACATTGAGTGAAGTTCAAACGCGCTGAGTTTCGCAGGTCGGGGTCACTTCCGAATGAAGGCCGTGTGAATTCTCCGTGACGTCGGAACTCAGGCCCATGGTGGTCATTTCCGATTCCGGGCGCACGGTTAGTCCGCGGCCGTGGCGAACGTCAAGCCCGCGCACCCAGAAAATGATGTCTTCTGCGATATTCGTGGCGTGATCCGCGATACGCTCCAGATGACGCGTGGCCAGCACGAATTGCATTCCGGGAGTGACCAGCGCGACATTTTGGGTCATGTGCAGCAGCAGGTTCTCGAAGATGCGGTCGCGGTATTGGTCCACAACGTCGTCGCTTTCCAGAACCTGCGCGGCCATTTCCGCGTTGCGGAAGATGAGCGCGCCCAGACTTCGGCTGACCATCGCCCGCACCGCTTCGGCCATCGGCGCCAACTCTTCCGGCTGCTTCGCGTCCTGCATGTCGCGAAGGGAGATGACGCGCTCCGCGAGATTCACGGCGATGTCGCCGATGCGTTCCAGATCGTTGGTGATCTTCAGCGCCGCGACGACGAGGCGCATTTCGTCGTCGGTGAACGAACCGCGGCGCAGCAAGCGGATCGCGTGCTCGTCAATCATGCTTTCCATCTCGTTGATGCGCGGCTCGAGCAGGAAGACTTCGCCGGGAAGAGCGGAGGTGCGCGGGTTATCGAAGGCGAGGATGGCGTCGAGCGCGCGATTCATGGCGCTTTCGACGACGCGAGCCATCGAAATCAGGTAGTTAACGAGGGTGTCGTAGAGAACCGCTTCGGTTAAACCGGCTGCTGGGGTCATTCGGAACCTCCGCGGAAAAATTTGGGCGGCACACTTTTGCACGCTGTAAGAAGCTTGCATTGAAAACATTACGGCGATGTGACGGCGGAATGAATAAGGAGAGAAGAGGGGCGTCAGGAGCTGGTGGGGGGATTCGGGCGGCTTGTACGACCGGCGGCCGCGGAGGAAGTCGAGCGGGCTGTTGCGCGCTCGGGATCAAACAGCGGAATGGAAAAATGAAAGCAGGAACCGACGCCGACCTCGCTTTCGACCCACACGCGACCGCCATGTACTTCGACGAGGTGCTTGGCTATCGCCAAGCCGAGGCCGGTGCCGCCAGCTTCGCGGGAGCGGGCCGCATCCACGCGGTAAAAGCGCTCAAAGATACGCGGCTGGTCGGCGGTGGGAATGCCGATGCCGGTGTCGGCCACGGTGAAAACCACGCCGTCGTTTTTCAGTTCGGCGCTGAGGACGATCTTGCCGCCGGGCAGCGTGTACTGGATGGCGTTGTCGAGCAGGTTCTGCAGAACTTCCTGTAGCCTTCGGGCGTCACCGGCAACATCCGGCAGATTCTGGGAGAGGCCGGGAGCGAGGGTGAGAGAGAGTTCTTTTTCGGTGGCACGATGCCGCGCGGTTTCGTAGCACGATTCGACGAGCTGCGAAACCTTGACGGGATGAACTTCCAGTTCCAGGCGGTCCGCATCCATCTGCGAAAGCTTCAGCAAATCTTCGGTGAGGCGGGCCAGGCGCCGCGCGTGCTCGAGAATGATGTTGAGGAAGCGGCTGCGGTTTTGCGGGTCATCGAGCGCCCCGGCGATCAGGGTTTCGGCAAATCCCTGAATCGCGGTGAGCGGAGTGCGGAATTCGTGGGAAACATTGGCGACGAAATCCCGCCGGATGCGTTCGAGCTTGCGGAGTTCGGTGATGTCGTGGAGCACAATGACGGCGCCGGAAGTGTCCCCGGCGCGAACGGAAGCAACCGTGGCGGCGAAGAAATGCTGTCGCAATGTTCCGGTGGAGATTTCCGCCTCCACGCGAGGCTCGCCCTCGAGGACGCGGCGCACGGCCCCGATGAGCTCGGTCTGGCGGACAACTTCGAGCAAAGAGCTACCGGCGACGGGAGGGACATCGAGGCCAAGAATGGAAGCGAAACCGGGGTTCGTAAACACCAGGTGCTCAGCGGCGTTGACGACGGCTACGCCCTCGACCATCGAGCCAAGAATGGCGGAAGAAAGGTTGCGCTCTTCGGTGAGCGTGCGAATCGTGCGATCGAGGCGCGCCGCGGTCTGATTCAACGAAGCCCCCAGGGCTTCCAAAGTGTCTCCGGTGCCGTCAGCGGGAAGCGGGCGGAAATCGCCTTCCGCGACGCGGAGCGAGAATTCACGCAAGCGCTCCACGCGATCGGTGTACAAGCGCGACATTAAAAGCGCGACACCGCCCGCGATCAGGAAGATCAGCAGCGACCAGAGCAACAAGCTGGCGCGGAATTGAGCGAGCGATTCGTCGATCCCCTCCACGGGCAGCGCCAAGCGGAGGACGATCGGCGTGCCGTCCGGGAGGGATTCGCGGACGGCGTAATAGATGAGCGGGCGCTTCACCGAGACGCTTTCGCGGATGGAGCGGCCTTCGCCCGTCTGGAAAGCGTCGCGGACTTCTTCGCGGCCGGCGTGATTTTCCATAGTGCCGGTTTCAGATTCGGAGTCGGCGAGGACGCGGCCGTCGGACGCGATGATGGTGACGCGGGCGCCGCTCTTGGCCGCATTGGAAACCCAGCCGTGGAGAACAGAAATCTCGTCGGGGGTTTGCGGAGGGAAGGAATTTACGGGAAGCGGGTGAACGCGAATGAGGCGAACGAGGGACTGGAGTTCGCGGTAGGCGTTACTTTCATAGCTGGCGCGGAGGGCGCGTTCGGCGAGAAAATCCACGGCCAGCAGGGCGCCGGATAAGAGCGCCAGGAAGGGGAGCGCGAGTTTCCAAAAAAATTTACGCCGCACGTGTCTCGAACAGATAGCCTGCGCCGCGAACCGTTTTCAGGTGCAGGGGATTTTCCGGGTCAGATTCAATTTTTTCGCGCAGGCGGCGGACGTAGACGTCCACGCTGCGGGGCGTAACGAAGCGGTCGGTGCCCCAAACGGCGTCGAGGAGCTGGTCGCGTGTGAAGACGCGATTGGGACGCGAAGCCAGATAGTAGAGCAGGCGAAATTCGAGAGTGCTGAGCGCGACGGGCTTGCCAGAATGGCTGACGCGATAGGAAGCGGGGTCGATCGCGAGGCGCCCGATTTCGATGACGCGCGGCGAGTCAACGGGCGGCTCGGCGCGGCGGAGCAGGGCTTTGACGCGGGCGATGAGCTCGCGGGGGCTGAAGGGCTTGGTGACGTAATCGTCGGCGCCCATTTCCAGGCCGACGACGCGGTCGGCTTCGTCGCCGCGCGCGGTGAGCATCAGGACGGGAAGGCGGTTAAGGGATTCGTCCTTGCGAATTTCGCGGCAAATGTCCAGGCCGGACATTTTCGGGAGCATGAGATCGAGGAGAAGGAGATCGGGCGGCGTTTTTTTCAGAGTGGAGAGGCCGGTGGCCCCATCGGAGGCGGAGGTGACCTGAAAACCTTCGTTGGCGAGGTTGTAGCGGACGAGTTCGACGATGTCGCGATCGTCTTCAATAATCAGTACGCGTTTCATGAGCGGATCTCGCGGAGCGGATCGCATCGGTAGAAGTGTACCGTAGGCACTCGGATAGCGATAGGCATGGTGTAAGAGTTGGTCCCCTGACTGGGGTTGATTGTGACAAGAGAGGGAGAACGATGGGTAAAGGCCCGGTAACAGGATTGTGAATGGGAGGTGAATGAAAAAGGCAGCCGGGGGCCAATGCCCAGCGACCTGAAGGGGGAGAAGCGTGACTCGCGCCACCCGCCGAGCTCTTTATATATAAGGACTTACGATGCCGATGCTGTAGGTTTGGCCGCTTTCTACACTTGCAGTGAATTGCAGAAGTGGTATCCTCTCCTCCTCGTGCTCAGCGCCAAGAGGAAAATACTGGTTTGTCGGTCCTCGGGCTATCTGCCCATCCCGCCATTGCCGTATCAGCCCTCATGAGATTGCTACTTCCCGATCCTGCTCAGGAGGGACAAAGTGTCGAATCTCTTTTCTAACGTTGCTCAACAGCTTGACAAGACACCACTCCCCGACGATTTGCAAAGTGCCGGGGCTGAACTTGCATCGCTCGTCGAAGGTGATGCCTACGTGGGCGAAATCTACTCCATCGGCTATGAGGAAGCGCTCGTACAGATTCACGATTACAATCGACAGCAAGTCGGGGGAATTCCTGCACTTTCATTCCTGATTGCAACGCGTGTAATTTCCGGTGCAACCCCGGACGTAAGAAAGGAGGACTCCTCCATAGTATTGTTGCGTGTCCTCGATCACGCGGACCTCCCAAATTCACAGGAAGCGCTACGGGTGCGCGTTGAAAATGCGCAGCGAGTAAGCGGCGACTTGAATAAGACCTTCGACCACCGAGACGTGATGGACCCCACAACCAACAATCTGCTCGGATACGCAGGAGTGAGGTGTCGAGTTATAGGGACTTTTTACATGGACAAGCTGGCGGAAGGAAGGGATTCGGAGTTCGAACTCATATTTGGATCTGACCTCAGCAACTACTACCCAAACCGGGGGCTGAAGGTATTCAAGGCCCGCGGCGATGTCCTTCGTCGAGTCATCAATTACCGAGACCCGAGGCTAAGTAAGCCCGAGGACAAGGATCGGTTTGTAAGGGTCGGAGAGGTACGCTACGCATCGACCAACAGGCCTTTTCAGCAAATTTCTAGCGTTCCGGTTAGCCTAACCCCGACCGATTTGTTGGGGCAGAAGACAGCGCTGTTCGGCATGACGCGTACGGGCAAATCCAACAGTACCAAGATCATCTTGAAATCGGTGTTCGCCCTGCGGTGGAACTCTGCGCCCCTTCGGGTCGGCCAAATCGTGTTTGATCCAAATGGCGAATATGCGAACGAGAACACTCAAGATAAGGACAACGCTCAGAACCCAAACGCGATCAAGAACGTCTGGGCATGCGGACCCAATGATCAACACGAAAATCTGAAAAAAGACGTCGTCACGTATGGCCTCATACGGCATCCTCTTGATCCTGGGCGCAAGTTGATGCTGCTGAATTTCCACCAAGAAGCGAACCTTCAGATTGGTAAAGAGATCATCGACGCGGCTTTGGAGGGAGATAGCACAAAATATATTTCAAACTTTCGCGACGTTGTCTTCGAAAAACCAGATGAGAATGACTGGTCGGCAAAAACTCGTTACCGTCGACGGGTACTGTGCTATCGTGCCCTCTTGTTCAAGGCAGGCTTAAAACCCCCCGCCAACATTAAGCCAAAGACCGAATCCCTTTTTAACTCAGATCTACTTACGGCCATGCAGAATAGCCCGAGCAGTAATGCAACCGCATACGCTACGTGTGCGACTCTGCTGCAGAAGCCGAGCATCAGTTGGGGCGAATTGGCACAAGCACTCGAAGGATTGCGCAACTTCATGGTCGAGAAGGACTCAGGTTATGGTGCGTTCGAGCAGAACTATGTTCAATCGCATGATGGTACGTGGGCAGATGACGATCTGAAGAAAATACTAGAGATGTTTGGCTATCCGAACGGTTCAAGAATGATCGGTCGTATCGCCGAGCAACACACACCAGATGTTGGCAGCGACTACGCTGAGGACATCTACGAGGACTTGGCGGAAGGCAGGCTAGTCATTGTCGACCAATCAAGTGGGAACCCCGACCTAAACAAGGCCTCCGCTAAACGCATCATGTGGCGCATCTTCGAACGAAGTCGAGCAGATTTCCGAGAGGCAAAAACGCCCCCCGAAATTTTGGTCTACGTCGAGGAAGCACATAACCTCTTGCCCGCGTCGAGTGAAGCGGACCTAGAGGACGTTTGGGTTCGGACAGCCAAGGAAGGTGCTAAGTACCACATAGGTATGGTTTACGCCACACAGGAAGTCAGTTCAATACAGAGGAATATCCTTCGGAACACCGCGAACTGGTTCATCGGCCATTTGAACAACACCGATGAGACAAAGGAACTACGCAAGTTCTACGATTTTGCGGATTTTGAAAGCAGCATACTCAAAGCTCAAGACAAGGGTTTCATACGCGTCAAGACACTCTCAAACCCATACGTTGTGCCCGTGCAAATTGACAAGTTTTCCATCGCTTCCAAGGAAATCTAATGCCTTACGAGGGTGAATTCGCGGGATACAGGCCATTACAGCGTATTGCCGAGACAGAACGAGTAAAGAGCCTGCTCAAAAAGTCGAGGCCGTTCGTTCCAGACTTGGCGGGCGCTCCGGCCCTCGTTCCGAAAACTCCACCTAGCAATTCAACACCACTGCCGATCTTTGCTGCCGCAATCGACGGGAGTTGGGCCGAAGTTGACGTTCGAAACGGATACCCGGGGGCCAAGGTCGGCTACTGTACGGTCGCAAGCGTTCTTCTCGATCTGCTCAAAATAGATCAGCTTGATGCCGCACGTCCCGTCGATCCTGTGGAATTCCGGAAAACAGAGGAAGCCTCGACTCTGGATGCAGCTATGCCGGGCTGCAACGTAGTTACGCGCACGCACACTTCAGCCCTCGATTCCTTTAAAGAAGCACTGTTTGAGAATTTTCATGACGTGATAGTCGACTCTGAAGATGGAAAATCTTTGCTAGACACATACGAAGCAATCCTGAAGATGCGGCCTTCTGCCAAAATCTCCTGTCCTTATTCGGAACGCTCGGGGTGCGAAAAACATATTTCAGTTCTCACTGGGATTGGATTCTGCGAATGCGAACGTCGATATCCGATCTATTCAACTGACGCCCTTCGCATTCACGAACGATTCCACGACCATTCGACTAACGGGGAGGCGTTCGGGGAGGTGGTGCAAGTTTGGGAACGAGTACTGCTGCTGCACCTGCTCCGTTGGTTCGAGCGGCGCAACCTCCTCGATCGAGTCCCAAAGATTGCGTTCATGGTTGATGGGCCCCTCGCGATGTTCGGCCATCCAGCCTGGTTGAGTCCTCTAATCAAGACGGAACTGAAGAGGTTGAACAAGATTGTGCGGGAACACACTGGGGATGATCTATTGATTATTGGAGTTGAAAAGTCTGGAGCTTTCGTGACCCATTTCGAAGAAGTCGACAAGACTTCGTCGGGAGAGCCCTACTTCCCAAATCGCTCCTACGCACTTCTAACGGACGAATACATCAAGAAGAGAGTTATATTCTCCCAGAGTGATAAACCGTACGGCCAGGATACATATTTTGGTCGCAAATTCTTTTATAAAGCGAAGTCCGGCGCGCGAATTGTGGCAACGCTCCCAATTCTAGATGACGCCCAAGACGATATCTCCAAAGATGACATTTCGCTTTATCCGAACTTTGGGCGAATATGCAGTCTTCTCGATAAGCTAGTCTCATCAAAATTTCCAAACGCAGTCGGGCCCATCATATCGGCACACGCCAATGCCGCAATTCCATTGACCCTGGGAACAAAAGTCCTCGAACAATTGGCTAGAGCTTTGATGAAGAGCGGCTAGGCGATGAACAATACAAAGAGCAGATTCAGCACCGCGGAGAACCGTTGGGCAGGTATTGGTCCCTACTATGCGATGTTCCCGTCGGCATTCTGCGATGCCGTTGTAGAGAAGTTCTGCGAGAAAGGGGGAACAGTCTTAGATCCTTTTGCCGGACGAGGAACCGCCTTGTATAGCGCCGCGACAGCCGGCAGGCATGCGCTGGGGATCGAGCTGAACCCAGTCGGCTGGATTTACGGTCGAACGAAACTTTCCCCTGCCGATAAAGATGAAGTCGACAGACGGATGGTACAACTTCAAGTCCTCGCGCATAGGTACTCAAGAGCAGCACGAGAAATGCCACTCTTTTTCCACCATTGCTTCACAATGGAAGTGCGTCAATTTCTGCTCTGCGCAAGAGATCTTCTTAACTGGCGTCGAAATTCAATAGACCGAACGCTTATCGCTTTCATGCTAGTGCATTTACATGGCAAGGTGACTGACTCATTTTCAAACCAGATGCGACAGACCAAAGCGATGGCGCCGAGGTACGCAGTGGAATGGTGGCGAAAAAGAGGGCTGAACCCTCCGAAAATTGATCCAGTTGAGTTCTTACGGAAAAAGTTGAACTGGAGATACGCCAAAGGGATACCAAGAACGACAAAGAGTAGGATCTACCTAGGCGACAGTACGGGCGTCTTACGGGACCTAAAAGGTGACCTAGGTAGGCGTGGGATACAACGCCCTTCCCTACTTTTGACGTCCCCGCCCTACTTTGGGATCACGAATTATCACTACGATCAGTGGCTCCGCCTCTGGCTACTCGGGGGCCCGCCGGATGATCACCGCACCCAAAACCCTTACAATGGCAAGCACCGAGGCAAATTTGCGAACCGAGAGATTTACCGTCAGCTCTTGGGCACAGTATTCGAGAGGGCCTCGCGGTTGATCAAGCCGAATGGTATCGTTTATGTCAGAACTGACCGACGAGAACCAACACTGACCCTTACCAAGCAGGCATTACGGTCGGCGTTTCCCAAACACAACCTCCATAGGATAAACCAGCCGATTCAAGGAAAAACACAAACAAGACTGTTCGGCAATGGCGATCCACGCCTCGGCGAGGTTGATCTAGTGCTTGTCCCGTGATCCGAAACTTGCCGGGTGCCCCGGGTCGGTTTTGGAAGCTGGGTCTTGGATTTCTCTTGCGCACTTTTCTTCCCATTTAACTTTTAACTTTTAACCGACGTACTTTCCCGTTACCTTTTCGGCGCAAAATCGTTCCAGTACTACAAAATACTGTTGATGAATTAGCTATAACATGAGAAAATTCCCCATGTTCGCGCGGGGAGTTCTCTCTTTTTGCCTTGCGCCGCTCCCTGCTTCCCGCCAAAATTCTCCTAAGTCCAACGATTCCCCTCGATACGCGACACTTTGCCGTAAGTCTAATGTTTCCCCTACATACGCAAAAACAGGGGGGTATACCCCTCGAAAAATGTCGGCGCGCCGACATTTTCTCTATCCTTCCTCAAGGCTTTCGGCTAATGACTTACGGCTGCTTCAAAGTTTCGCTCAAAGACGATGGTGGGTTCGCCGCGGTAGGTGGCGCGCTGCCATTCGCGGAAGCCGCATTTTTGGGCTACGCGGATGGAGGCGGCGTTATCGGGATGAATCAGGCAGATGGTGCGGGGATCGGAGAAGTGGGCGTCGCCCCAGGCGAGGACGGCGGCGACGGCTTCGGTGGCGTAGCCTTTGCCGTGCATGGCGGGAGCGAGAATCCAGCCGGCTTCGCGAAGATTTTTGACGGGCGGGATAAGTTCACGATGGAAATAGGCGAGGCCGATTTCACCGGCGAAGGCGGCGGTGGATTTTTCCTCGAGGATCCAGAAGCCGAAACCGAGGAGCGGCCAGTGTCCAGCGTTGCGGAGAAATTTGACCCAGGCTTCTTCTTCGGTGAGCGGGCGGCCGCCGACAAATTGCGTAACAGCGGGGTCGGCCCACATGGCGCGGCAAGCGGGGAAATCCTCGAGGCGATGGTGGCGGAGACGAAGTCGCGGAGTTTCGATGACGGGAAATTCCGGAGCGAGAGGCAGCGATTGGACCATGACGAGATTTTAACGCAGGCGCGAAGGAATTTTGGAATGGAGCGGGAGAAAGAAGGGTGGAGGGTGGGGTAGTGAAGAGGTAGAATGAGCGCGAATCCGCCACTTAGCGATTTGACGGGGCCGGGTGCCGGGCACAGGGCGCCTGTAAATGGAAAAATTCAGAGAAGAGGTGCGCGATGGCGACATCGAACGCGACGCAGGGATTGGGTGGGCGGGGAACGCTGGTGAAGAAGGCGACGAACTGGTTTATCGCCATCGCGGTGCTGTTTATTTTGCTGGGGCTTTTTGCGATTGCGGAGCCGTGGACGGCGGGGCTGGGCGTGACGCTGCTGGTGGGCTGGCTGCTGGTGATTGGAGCGGTGGCGCACTTTTTTGCGGCGTTCAAAGGGCACGGGGCGAAGCACGTAATTTTGCAGGTAGTAGTGGGGATTGTGTATCTGATCGGAGGATTGTACTTCCTGACGCATACGATCATGGGAGTGAGCACGCTGACGTTGCTGCTTTCGGGAGTGATTCTGGCGGAAGGTGTGCTGGAGCTGGTGGCGTACTTCCGGCTAAAGAGCGCGCATGGGGCTTCGTGGTTGTTGATTAACGGGGTGGTGACGCTGCTGCTGGGCGGGTTGATCTGGTTTCACTGGCCATCGAGCGCAGTGTGGGCGATCGGGACGCTGGTGGGAGTGAATTTGCTGATGACGGGGATATCGAGATTGATGCTGGGGCTGGCGGCGCGGAAGATGGTGAATAGTAATCGGTAATAAGTAAGAACAAAATTTTGCGGCGTTGGATCGTTGACAGAAAAAGATAACGCAGCGGGGCAGAGGACGCGGAGGTTCGCTAAGGAAGAGGAGCCGGGCAAGCCCGGCCGCTACAATTGCTTGGAATCTGATGTCACTTGGGGGCGAGGTCGCGGAAGGCGAAGTGGGTGGTAAGGCCCTTGACGGGTTGGCCGTCGGATTCAGCGTAGGGGTAGATGAAATAGTTGAGCGCGGGGCCTTTTTGTTCGGGAGAGAGAACGAGGTCGCGGCCATAGGTGAAGAAGACGCGATTGTCGTCGTGGGCGCCGAAGAAGTAGTCGCGCTTGGCGGGATTTTTCCAGGCTTCGCTGGCGTCGACGGGAATCCAGCCGATGCCGTTCAGATAAAATTCGGCCCAACAGTGGTAGCCGGGAATGTCGCCTTCGGATCTTCCTTCGGGGAGCGGGAAGCCGATTTCAAAGCGCGCGGGAATTCCTGCCGAGCGCATCATGCCGATAAATAGCGAGTGGAAGTCGGTGCAGTTGCCGTGCTTGGAGGTGCAGGCCCAGACGGCGTCGCCGCGGCCCCAGCCTTCGCCGGTCTTGTCATAGCGCATGGTGGCGATGACGTAATCATAAATGTGGCGCGCTTTCTGAAGAGGGGAGGTGTCGCCTGCGGTTTGCTGGCGAGAGAGTTCGGCGATGGCGCCGCTGAGGGGAACGAGTTTGTCGGGCTCGAGATAGCGCTTCATAAGGGGATCATTGGAGGACGTCACGGCGGAAGCGTTTTGCAGCGCGGGGGAATGGACGTTGACGGAGTGTTCGCGGCGGGTGGCGTTGAACAGGAGCGTGACATCGTAGCCGGCAGCGGACTGGGCGGCAGTGGGAGTGAAGACGGCGAAGGGATTCTGGTATTCGGGATCGCGGCCTTCGGAGTGAGGAACGGAGCTTTCGATTTTCAGGTTGGAGACGGATTGGAAAGCGTCGTTTTGGGGGAGGGGGATCCAGAGATGGTTTGATTTTGCGTCGGCATTGGCGGGAACGTGGACCTGATAGGTGAAGGAAAAGCTGCGATGGGATTCGGAGGCCTCCACGGCGCGAGCGGCGGACGATTTGGAGTGCAGAAGGAGGACCGCGGATGAGCTGAGAAACAGCACGGCAGCGAGAGTGAGAAGGGAGCGGGATTTAGGCACTGGCGTAGTCTCCTTGCAAGTTCGATTGGGTGAGAGGCGGAACCGTTACAAGTAAATTTTGAATGCGGACGCCATTTTGGATGCAGTGGCGGCCGCGCGGTGATCAGGATTTACGGGTGAAGGCGAGATTTTCGGTCATGGTCTTGCCGTGATCGTCGAAGGTCCAAACCTGGTTGAGGTGGTTCTTGTCGGGGATGGTGACGGTGAGCGAGACCATGCGGCCTTCGTCGGGGGATTTGGCGCCCGCGAGGCGGAGGAAGGTGAAGTCGAGTTTCCCGTTGGCGGCGGGGGAGGGCGCGGTCTGCATGGTGGGCTGATTGCCGGCGGAGCAGTAGTGGGTGACAAGGATGCGGTCGCCCTCGAGCGAGTACATGGTGATCATGTCGGGTTCGTTGCCGGGGCTGAGGCGTTCCATGACCACGCTGCCGTTGGAGATGAGTTCGTAGGAGACTTGGCCTTTCTTGCCGTCCTGGGTGGTGCCTTCCCAGCGGCCGGCAAGGGATTTGAGCTGGTCGAACGCGGGGGTGGTGCGCGCAGCCGGGTGCATTTCCTGGGGAACGGCGAATGGGGCGGCGAAAGCGCAGGCGACGAGAAGAGAAAGAATGCGGGGACGAAACATGGAGGCCTCCTCTAAATTGAGCGCCAGACCAAGGGGGCGGAGCGGCCCGGCGGGTGAGCGAATTGGGCAGGTGAAAGTCTGCCGCAGGAGGGCGCGGAAGTCCAGAGGATAGAAATAATGAAAAAGCTGGCTTCCGGGAAGCCAGCTAATGCCCCAAGCGGGAGGGTGGAAGAGATCGCCGATCGTTAAGCCGGAACTCCCTCCACAATCGAATCGGAGGCCGCGGTGGAGATGATGCGGTTTAACCGCCAGCCGGAGGCCGCGAACAAGTCGCGAAATTGTGTTTCGGTGCGCTCGCAGCCGCTGGGGAAAATGAGCATTTGCAGATCGAGGAACTTGCCGGGGGAGAAGTCGTTGCGCGGCAGAATGACGCTGTCCGCCACAAGAAGTTTTCCGCCGGGATTTACGCCATTACGGCAGGCTCTGAGCACCTGGACGAAGCTGGAGCGGAGGGCGGGAGCAGGGACGAATGCGATGCGCAAATTTCGGGCGCCAAGATCCCTCGGGAATCATTCAACCCACTGACAGGACTAGCAGAAGGCCACTTATTATTTCTTAGCCGGAGGTGCTTTTCGCCGCGTTCCAGGTGCGCCGGCGGCCGATGGCGCAGAGTCCGACTCTTGGGCAATCTGCGCGCGTGTCTCCTTGGCTACGGGGCTATCGGGTCCAAACGCATGCTCCTGAATGACCAGGGCCTTCTGGTCCATCGCTTGGGCATTTTTCTGGAGCCCGTTGGCCCGGTACTGATCGGCCAGATCAAGATAGGCCTGTGCCAGATTCAGATCAATGGGAGGGAGATTCCTTTCGAATATCTGAACGGCCTGTTCGAGGAGCGATTGGGCTTCGGCGTTTCGTTTCTGCGTTCTGCGCACCAGGCCCAGATTCTGCAGTACGCTGCCGAGGTCGGCACCGGCAGCCGCCGGATCCTGCTGGAAAATAGGTAGAGCCTGCTGAAATCTTTGTTCGGCTTCCGGCATGCGGTTCTCTTCCAGATAGTTTCTGCCTTCGTTGTTGCAGGCTTTGGCGAGGTCCAAGCGCGACGCGGGGCCTTCTTTTTCGAAGATATGAATCGCCTTTTCAAAAAGAGGCTCGGCTTCCTTCCGGCGGCCCTCGGCATGATAGACCAGGGCCAGCAGATTCATCGTCAACGCGGAATGGTGATTCGCTGACTTGTTGGCCGCCGGCAGCAGCATGTGAAGTTGCGCTTCGGCGTCCGCGTAATGCATCCGCTCGTAGGAGTCACTGGCCTCCCGATACTGGGTTACCCAGCGGGCCTGCTCATGCTGGCGGGCCACTGCCCAATAGGCGATTGCCGCGACGATGGCGAGAAGTGCAGCTAGTATCCCCAGGCGCATGCGGTGTCTCCATTCAGCGAACTTGGATTCTTACCTACACTCTGCCAGTCCGAATCCGTTTTCAACGTGAAAAGTGAAGGACGGATTTCGGTTTATCCAAGTTGTTACTGTTTGGCGGCACAGCCCGGGATCGTTTCAGTCAAACAGGGAACAAAATGCATAAAATTCAGTGAACTTCTGCGACGCGAAACTTTGGGAGTGGGGATGGCATGGCGAGCCAAATTCATGACGCATTGCCGGACGTGAGAGTCCCCGGAGACCGCGTTGTAATCCCGGCCGCGGATCAAAAATCCGCCGCCTTTTCTTACACGAACCGAATCAGTGCAACCGTGTTCATCGGCGCTTTCCTTCTGTTTCAAGTCCAGTTGCTGATTGGAAAATACCTTCTGCCCTGGTTCGGAGGCACGCCTTCGGTCTGGACGGCGTGTCTTTTGTTTTTCCAGGTACTTCTTCTCGGCGGCTATTCCTATTCCCATTTCGTCGCCATGCGGCTGGGCTTAAAAAAACAAAGGAACCTGCATACGGGAATGCTAGTGTTTTCGATTCTCGTCCTTTTTTCCCTGTCATTTGTGTGGCCTTCTCCCATAACACCCGGTGCTTCCTGGAAGCCGCAACCGGATGGAAATCCCACCGTTTTGATTCTGCGGTTTCTTCTTGCCAGCGTCGGGCTGCCATTCTTCCTGCTCTCCTCGACCGGCCCACTACTCCAGCACTGGTTTGCGCAAAGAAATCCGGGCGTTTCGCCGTACCGGCTCTACTCGCTTTCGAACCTGGGGTCGTTGCTGGGTTTGCTCTGCTACCCGTTCCTGGTGGAACCAAACCTGCACCTCCGAACCCAAGCCTGGGTCTGGTCATTCAGCTATCTTATTTTCGTTGCCGTTTGCGTGTCGGTGGCTCCGTGGAGCCCCGCGGTCAGCTCCTCGGCGGCGAGCCCGTCGGAGCAACCGGCGGAGGAAGCCACACTGCCGCCCAGCCGTTCCCGACAAATATTCTGGGTGAGTCTGGCGGCTTGTGGCTCCGCGATCCTTCTTGCGGTAACGAATGTAGTCTCCCAAGAGGTGGCGGTATCCCCGTTCCTGTGGGTATTCCCGCTTTGTCTCTACCTGATCACGTTCATACTTTGCTTTGAATACCCCGGTTTATACCGGCGCGGCCCATTTCAGTTTTTTTTCTTCTTAACTGCGGCAGGTACCTGCGCTTTGCGCCTGAGGTCGCCCGTCGCTCCCTTAATTCCCGAACTGTTGCTGTTTTTCTCCGTAATGTTTGCGTGTTGCATGGTGGTTCACGGGGAAATCACCTGCACGAAACCTCACCCGCGTTACCTGACGCGGTTTTATCTCTGCATATCGTTAGGTGGCGCAATCGGCGGAATCTTTGTCAGCATCATTGCTCCGCTGATTTTTCCAAGTCTCTGGGAGTTTCCGATCACGCTGCTGGTCACGGGCGGACTGATGCTGCTTGGAGTTCGGTGGGATTCCCAATCCTGGTGGTTCCGTTCGCTTCCCTGGATGCCGCTGGCGCTCAGCGCGGTGGTGCTGTGCCTGATTCCGCTGGCGGGGCCGGCGATTGGGTGGGAGAGCATGCTTTCAACGCCGCTCTGGTACT
>Ga0209166_10000737_pt1 | contig 31942 bp, 21 predicted proteins | sample Coa_R1_3_FD_187151 | JGI IMG/M metagenome (GOLD analysis project Ga0209166, IMG submission 187151) | Surface soil microbial communities from Centralia Pennsylvania, which are recovering from an underground coalmine fire - Coalmine... | ecosystem: Environmental > Terrestrial > Soil >...
TGGTCGGCGATGAAGAGGTCGCCCGACGTATCTACGAAAATACCACTCGGGCCTGATAGCTCGGCGCTGGTCGGAGAGCCGTTGTCGCCGCAAGGAACAGTGCTGCAAGTGCTGCTGTAGGTTCCCGCCGCCAGATGGATCGTCGCTGTTGGGTCCACCCAGCGGACAACCTCATCACCGGTATCGACGATCCACAGATTTCCGGAGCCATCGAGAGACACGGCGCTCGGACTGTTAAGACCAGCGAGAGTGGCGCCGCCGGAAACTCCGTCGCCGCAGGTGGGTGGAGCAGAGCAAGCTGTCGGGGGGGTGCCTGCAACGGTAGCGATGTTGCCGTTGAGAACGTTGGATGCCCCGAAGAAGGACTTGGTCGATCCAGATCGGTTAACCACGCGGATCGCTGCGTTATTCGTGTCTGCGATATAGATGTCGCCTGAAGAGTCGAGAAATATGCCTGCGGGAAAATTGAGTTGCGCGCTGGTGGCAGGCGCCCCGTCGCCCGAAAAACCGTGAGTGAAGTTTCCCGCAACTGTGGAAACAAGTCCCGTGGACTGGGTCAGTTCCCTTACAACGGATTCCCCAAGGCCATTCTTGGAACTGCCTGCATCAGCGATCAGTACGTTTCCAGTCGAATCTACGGATACCGCGCTTGGCGTCATTTGCGCATTCTTTGGCACCCCACCATCGCCACAGGGGGCAGTTGTGCAGAACGCGCCGTCGCCTGCCACCGTGTCAATACTTCCGGCTGCAATCGTGATCGTCGCGCCCGTATGCGCAAAAAGAGTTAGCGAGCCAGTTGTGTTGGTATTGACGACCCGCACGACGTTATTTCCAGTATCGGCGATGTAGAGTGCACCGACATTGGTTGTACCGTCGAAAGCGATGCCTTCGGGGGCGCTCAATGTTGCGGCAGTCGCCGCTCCGCCATCGCCCGTGTAATTATTCAAACCGTTTCCGGCGACGACGCTCAGATTTCCGCTGGTATCGACCTTGAATATCCGGTTCGAGAAGTTGTCGGAAATGTAGGTATTGCCACTCGAATCCTGGACCACGCCCCAAGGCAAGCCGATTGGCGCAGTGGTGGCCTTCACTCCATTGGGTGGTCCTCCGCCCGCGATGGTTGTGATGTTCTGGCCCCATAGCACGAACTGCATGACAACCATCAGCACGAGCAGCTTCAAGAGAGTGGAGATCCCGCCGACTCGCGCTGTTTGCGCAGTTTGGAGAGATTGCGAAAATTTCAAGTCAAGACCGGCACACACACGAAAGCAGTAATCCACTGCGAGATCCTCCTGTTGACATCTCAAATTGCATTTTCAGAATGCTGGGGGAGTGCGGCGGCTAGGTCCAGGAACGAAACCTGGCTTGCTGGTTTTACAACGGAGTAGCGCAAATGTCAAAGGGGATTATCGAGTCGAGTCCCGAAATCTGTCGGTAACTCCTAGGACACAGCCTGGTCCGCATGCGGGGGTAGGTTTTTGAAGGAGCATACACTGTGCGCGATCCGGCAGTTTGGAGTCATCGGGTTGCAAGATTCTGCATCTTGACGTCTGAAACGAGGCGTGAGAAGGTTTGGTTTAGCGTCGACCCTCGGACCGTTCCTTTCCCCCAAGAGCAACATAATGCACAATTGTGCACCCTGAGTTCAGTTGCAGAAATGGTAAGTTACTGAATAAAAGGACAATAAATGACTCGCTTCCAGCTTGGAGTGGTGATGCGCGTGCTCGTTCGTAGGAAGTCGTTCCAGGGGAAAGCTAAAGGGGAAAAGCTAGAGATGCGAATCCGAAATTCTATCGCAACGGTACTGTTCGGGGTGTTAGCCGCTTCGGTCTCTTGGGGGCAGAATAATTGCGGTGGCAGCCCCGCGTACGGGACGTGCGCAGCTCCGGCACCGCCGCTGCAGATCTGGTGTGCGGGAAATAATGCGGGCAGCACCTGTCCCGGAGGTACGTCATGGGTAGGTTTCGACACCACGGCTCCGGGGGCAGGCTCCTGGTCAGGGCAATTTGAGGGAATAGACGCCGCCGCTATTATAGCGAGCGGAAGGACTCCAGGAGCGCAAGCTGATCCAAACGGTGGAGTGGGCCCGACGAACTCCAGTGGCGTAGGTCAATACTTGGAATTTGCGGATGATTTTGTGCAGGCCTTCGACAAAAAGACAGGCAATGGCATCTTTTCCAATCAGTCCAATGGCGTTGCCAGTCCTCAGCCCATCAATTCATTATTCGCCCCGGGGGCATCGAAATACTGTATCAATCCGTCCCTGGACGGAATCGCCAGATACGATCGCCTTGACGGAGTATTTTTCCTTGGCAATATTTTCCAGTCTAGTGGCACCTACTACTTCTGCACCGGCGTGAGCGCGCCCGATAGCGGCGTCCCTGCCAGCAATCTGCAGGGAAGTGGGGGCAGGAACCTGTGGAATGTTTACGTTTACTCTTTGAATCCGGCCATCCCAAAGAATGCAAACGGAGTCGCATACTTTCCGGATTACGTGAGATTCGGAGCTTGGTCCGACGGGTTCTATATCGCCTTTGATCTTGAGGACATTTCCAAGTCATACGACATCGTGGGTTTCGAAGTATGCCAACTCGACAAGGTCAGCATGATTGCGGGGCTTTCATCAAAGCCACCGCAATGCTATACGTATATTCCCAACTATGTAGTCGGTACCACCGGAACCGCCAAGAGCTTGATTCACACTGTTTTGCCGGCTGATTTCGAAGGCGCAAATCCGATTCCCGCGACGACGGCAGGCGAATACTTCCTCGCCCTGGTTAACCCAAGCAATTTCGGAACGAACAATCAGTGCACGATTTCGCCTTGCACCTCAAACCAATTAGCATTTTGGACTTGGTCGGGGCTCGTCAGTGGTGCCGGGCCAACGTACCTGGTCACGAAGTATCACCCCTTTACGCCTGGTTGTTACAACACCAAGGCTCCTTACAACACTTATTGCGTTCCGGAACCCTACGGTGGCGTGATTGACGGCCTTGGAGACCGCTTGGCTTATCGTTTGGCATATCAATCCACGGGAACTGGCGAGGTCTTGGCGGTTGCTCATACGGTTCAGGAACAGAGCACCACCAAGCGGACCGGGATACGACTCTACAAGATCAAAGCGGGAACCAGTCCCAGCTTCGCTTTCATTATTGATATTCAAGACACGACAAACGATTACTTCCTGTCGATGCCCAGCGTCGCGATGGATGCTTTCGGTGACGTAGGGGTTACCTACACGGTGACGGGAAACTCCTCCCATGGCAGCGTCAGCAACTATGACCCTTCGCCCTACTTCGTAACCGTAAACAGCAATGGTGTGGTGAATACGCCCGTTCCCATCCTGAGCAATAGCGGGATTACTGGAGAGGATGAAACCGACGAGTTCTGGGGCGAATACGTGAGTGTATCCGCCGACCCGGACGATAACCTAACCTTCTGGGCAGCGAATCAATACATGAACGGCGACCAGACCAGCAATTGCTCGTACAAACTTCATCTCGGGACTGGTTGCACGTGGGCCTCTCGAATCTTTACCTGCCAAAAAGGGCTGGGGTGCTGATGTGTGTGTTGTGATCCTGGATAGTGCCTCGTGATTGTCCGCGGCGTATTGTAAGAATCATTGCCAATTAGTTTCCCCCTGCAAAACCAACGATCCTACAGACCGCAAGCATTTGCGGCGCTCGTCTGAAGTTGAGATGTCTTGCTGCGAGAGGTGCTGAAATTGTTGACGCAAGCCACCGATGGGTTTCGCGATTGCGCTTCGTTTGTCTCTGGAATTGCAGCCTGGGAAGCTTCGTGGCTAGGCACACCGAGACTTTGCAGGAAAATTGAGAAATCTATGAAGAGACTTTCTTTCTGTTTACTTCTTTTTTTTGGTTGCGTGCACCTGGCAACTGGCCAAACCAATGTCCTGACCTGGCACAATGACAATTGGCGCGAGGGCTTGAACTCCAATGAGACGGTGTTGAATCAAGCGAACGTCAATTCTGCCCAGTTCGGAAAGCTATGCTCGGCCGTTTTCGATGGACAGGTTTATGCTCAGCCTCTGGTGGTGTCCACCGCGGGCAAGAACATCGTGTATGTGGTTACGATGAACGACAGCATCTACGAAGTGGATGGCACCAACTGCAACCAAATCAATCAGGCGTCATTACTACCAGCGGGAGAGACGGCTGTGCCGTGCACCGCCGCTGGAGGGCCAAACTGTTATACAGCCAAGCCTATCGTGGGGATCCTCGGGACTCCGGTGATCGACCTCACCAGCAACACGATCTACCTTGTAACCAAATCAGTGTCAAATACAGGCTCGTGCTCTGGTAGCACGAAGGCAGGTTCGTGTTTCATGCACCGATTGCATGCGCTGGATCTTACAACCCTAGCGGAGAAATTTAACGGCCCAGTCAACATATCAGGAATCTACAAAGGAGTTGCGTTCACACCCAAGAATCACATTCAACGACCGGGCCTGCTTCTGTTGCCAAATACGAGATCAAACGGTAACAGCACTGTATATGTGGCGTTCTCGGAGATGGACGGAACGGGAACCCCCGGGGTGAGCATCCCGCATGGATTTATATTCGGTTTCGACGCTGCCAATCTTACTAGCACGCCATACGTGTGGATCAGCACGCCTTCCGGTGAGGGAGGTGGAGTATGGATGTCGGGAGCGGGCTTGGCAGCCGGCTTTGATAGTCCTGGGGGCCAACAATATCTGTATGTGGTGACAGGAGACGGCGACTTTAATGCGAATACAGGAGGCGCGGATTACGGGGACAGCTTTGTCAAACTGACAACCAGCCTCGACAGTGTGACAAACGGGTATTTCACCCCTTATGGCCAGGCTTGCATGAATCCGAACGACCTGGATTTCGGTTCTGGTGGGGTCATGCTGATACCCGATAGTGGCTCAACCTTCTGGGCTATCACTGCCGGGAAGGATGCGAATATCTATGTTATGAATCGTGCCAATCCTGGGGGCTACACTCCTCCGACAAATTCTACGTGCCCGGCGACCGGCACAAATGCTAATCAGGAGTACTTTGTGACTTCTGGGCACCAGTTTTACACGACCGGAGTGTATTGGAATGCGAATCTGTTTTATGCGCCGATGTTCGGCTCTCTCATTAAATATCCTGTAAGCCTTACCACTCCACCCTCTTGCACTCCAGGCCCGGTCTGTCGAAACAATACGTCGAAAACATCAGTGACGTTTCAGTATGGAACTGGGTTCTCGATTTCCTCTTCTAACACAACGACAGGCTCCGCCATTATCTGGGGCGTGCTTGGGAATGGATGGCCAAGGAGGGGAACAGCCAGCCCAACTCCCGCAGTGCTCTATGCCTACGATGCCGAACACGTCGTTTCCCCGCACACGATTCCTGAGCTGTGGGACAGCACGATGTGCCCGACCCGGGATACACCCGGTAACGCCATCAAGTTTGCAGTGCCCACAATCGCGAATGGGATGGTATACGTGGGCTCTATGGATCCCACGGATTCGACGAGTACCCGTGGGGAGCTTGACGTATTTGGTCTTACGACCGCCCCATGCCAGTGAAGTCGAGCCTCATCTTGTTAGAGAACTTGGTCCCTAGGGCGTTAGGCCACTTGCAGGATTTTGCAAGGTTTCGTAGTCTTAGGACAATTCAGTTGTAGCGCTAGTTGTAATGCTCCTCCCCACTTGAGATTGAAACGCTTCCCCCCTGCTGCCGCCGATAGCGGTGTCAGCCGACCCTGTAATGGCCGCACGGCAGGCTAACCACTTTCGCAGGTGGCAATGGCCACAAACGAAAGCACTTACGGGGAAGTCAGGTCCAAAACCGGGTTCTGGTTTGTGAGGTGCCATGTGACTGACGAGGCGGAGCTACGAATCGCCTCTGATACCCACCTTGCAAAGCTGAGTTCGAATTAGAGCAGCCGAATCATCTCTGGTTTAAGGCTGAGAGAAATCAAATGAGCAATATCGGTACTAACAGCGAATCGAGAGAAACGGTCAGTCAGGAACTCGACCGACGACCCACTTTGCGGACGCTTCGTGCAACGGCCGAGGCCGAAGCAATAACCCGAGCTTTAAACGAGACCGCTTGGAACCGCAAGCGGGCCGCGCAAATCTTGAGCATCAGCTATCGTGGCTTGCTGTACAAAATTCAACAATACAATATCACCCCGAGCTTGGCGGACGGTTGGCGGTACTTACCAGAAAGCAAAGTGAAACCTGCTGCAAAGTGCCGAAAATAGATCCAGAAACAGATGTCGCACGCCCAATTTGGGGAAGGGAACGAAAGAGATGAGTCGCAACTTTGAACTGTTGCAAAATCTGGGCAAAGAACAGTTGGTGGTCGATGATCTGGCGCCGGTCGAAAGCACGCCCGAGCGGGAGATCAGCGAACCGTTTAACTTGACTGAGCCGCAACTGAAGCTGGACCCGTCGGAGCACGAGCAACTTACAAAGCTGGTGCAGCGAGTTTTCTTGGTCCCGGCGGAAGAATCTCCTCGAATCGTGGTATTTACAGCCAGCGAATCGGGAAATGGCTGCAGCTGGATCTGCGCTCGCGCTGCAGAGGCCTTGGCTGCCCAGGTTGCGGGCAACGTCTGCCTGGTGGACGCTAATTTTAGAAAGCCGGAATTACATTCGCAGTTTGGCCTGGACAATCAAGAAGGGCTTGCTGACGCTTTGTGTCGGCAGGAGCCCGTTCGTAACTTTATCCGTCAACTCTCTCGCCCGAACCTTTGGTTGTTGAGTAGCGGTAGTTCTCCCGAACGTTGCGTGTCGTCGTTAGGTTCTGAACATCTCCGGCGGAAACTTGCCGAGCTGCGTTCTCCGAACAACTATGTGCTGATTGACGCACCTGCGATGAATGTATCCAGCGATGGGGCCGCCCTCGGTGCAGGAGCCGATGGGGTTGTCATTGTTTTCAGGGCCAACACATCTCGCCGGGAACCGGCGCGAAAGGTGATACAGGATCTGCGCGTTGCGAGAGTGCGAGTTCTGGGAGCTGTGCTCAACCAAAGGACCTTTCCTATTCCCGAGTCGATTTACAAGCGTATTTGATAGGCATTTACGATTGCATACAAAGGGACATGAATAATGTTTGAAAATCTCAGGGCTGATCTCAAAGCTGCTGCTGGTCACCGCGCTCTAGAGTCGGGCTGGCGGGTGGCCATCCGGCGAGAAACGAAGGCGATCTTACAATATCGATTTTCACACTGGGTGCATACTTTACGCATTCCTGTGATTCGTCAGGTCTTGATGATAATGGCTTTGGTCTGGCAAAGGTGGAATCAGATCATGCTGTCGGGTGTTTTGATTGCTCCTGATGCGGAGATCGGCCCGGGCATGGTCCTGCATAGCGCTTACGGGCTGAACATTGCGCCGACCAGGATCGGTTCTGGATGCACATTCAATTCCAATGTGCTGATCGGTACGGCGGTTAAGAGCGTGGGGAACAACTGTTATTTCGGACCGGGCTGCAAGATCATCGGTGAGTGTACGATCGGAAACAACGTGTTGGTTGTTGCAAACAGCGTGGTCCTCACCGATGTCCCCGACAACACGACCGTCATGGGCATACCAGCCCGCATCAAGTTGCCTGGGGGGCGTCTCAGGAAAATGCCGTGGAAGTCGCTCGATGGCGTGAAGAACGGAAACGGCAAGTCGCAATCACAATCGCGGCAGCAGAAAGTTAGCGTCTAGATTTCGATCGAGGGACATACATCTTGGACTTTGCCTGGACAGAAGAACAAGCAGCCTTCCGGAAAGAAGTGATTCGTTTCGCCCAGAAGGAACTGAACGACGACCTCATCCGGCGCGACAAGGAGGAAGAGTTCTCCTGGGACTATTGGAAGAAATGCGCCGATTTCGGTATTCAAGGACTCCCAGTTCCGCCGGAATATGGTGGCGGCGGCGCGGACACGCTGACGACGGTCTGTGCCCTTGAGGCATTAGGCTACGGCTGCCGCGACAATGGTTTCCTGTTTTCGCTAAACGCGCACATGTGGACGACTGAAATTCCACTGATGACGTTTGGCACCGAAGAGCAGAAACGTCGCTACCTGCCTAAGCTGATCAGCGGCGAATGGATCGGTCTTCATGCCATGACCGAACCCATGTCAGGATCGGACGCCTACAGCTTGCGCACTCGCGCTGAACGCAATGGGAACGGCTACGTCTTAAATGGAACCAAGACGTTTACGACCAATGCCCAGCAGGCGAAGCTCTTCATCGTTTTTGCCAACGTCGATCCTGCAAAGGGCCCCAATGGAGTCAGCGCGTTTCTTGTGGAAAGGGATACGCCGGGTCTTGTAATTGGCACGAAACTTCACAAAATGGGTCTTCGCACTTCGCCGATGGGTGAAGTAGCACTGGTGGATTGCAAGATCCCCAAAGAAAATTTACTGGATAAGGAAGGTAGTGGGCAGGCGATCTTTACCACTTCAATGGAATGGGAGCGCACTTGTATTCTGGCCAGCCACCTGGGCATGATGCAGCGGCTTCTTGAGACTTCGGTAAAATACGCGCGCGAGCGGAATCAGTTTGGACAACCTATTGGCAAATTCTCTGCTATTGCGAACAAGATCGCCGATATGGAAGTCCGGCTTGAGACCAGCCGCCTGCTGCTTTACAAGGCAGCCTGGTTGAAAAGTCAAGGCCGGCATCCCTTGCGCGAATGCTCAATTGCTAAGCTGTACATCAGTGAAGCGTGTATCCAAAGCTGTCTCGACGCCATTCAGATTCACGGCGGCTACGGTTATATGACGGAATACCAGATCGAGCGGGAATTGCGTGACGCCGTGGCCAGCAAGATTTACTCGGGCACTTCCGAGATTCAGAAAGTCATTATCTCGGGGCTGCACGGCTTTTGAGTTCTTCCTCCTTTGCACTCTATTCGGGGAGCCTATGGCTTACATTCTGCAACAACTGTTAACCAAGAGCGCAGCGCGATATCCTGAGAAACCCGCCGTCTGGGCCCGCGGCAGAAGTATCTCCTACCGAGAACTGGACGAGAAGTCCAATCAGCTTGCACATGTGCTTAGGGAGCGTGGAATCAAAAAAGGGGATCGCGTTGGTCTGTTTTTTCCCAAATGCGTGGAGTCGGTAATAAGCATGTTCGGCATCCTCAAAGCGGGAGGCGTATACGTGCCTCTCGATCCGCAAGCTCCAGTGGAACGCATTGCGTACATTATTCGCAACTGCGGGATCAAAGCGTTGGTCACAAAGGAGGACAAGCGCCGGGCGCTGGACTCCTCCGCGCTTCAATGTCTGGAGTTCTGCGTGATCGTCGACGAGGTAAGGGAATCCGGGAACGGCTACGGTCTGGTCCCGTGGACAATGCTGTCGGACTACCCAGGTTCACATGCTCCGCAAGTCACGCTGACCGAGACCGACCTGGCTTACATCCTCTATACCTCGGGCTCGACGGGGCGGCCGAAGGGCGTGATGTTATCGCACCAAAATGCCCTGACATTCGTCGAATGGTGCGCGGACGAATTCCACGTCACCTCCGAAGATCGCCTCTCCAATCACGCCCCGCTGCACTTCGATCTTTCGGTCTTTGACATCTACAACGCCATCGAGGCGGGTGCGACCGTGTATCTGATCACCGAAGACCTGGCTCTGTTTCCGACTACACTGGCGAGCTTTATCGAAGCGCAACGCATTTCCATTTGGTATTCGGTACCCTCAGCCCTGGTTCTGCTGCTGCTTCACGCGGAGCTAAAACCGGAGAAGTTGAATCATCTTCGGACAATCCTCTTTGCCGGGGAAGTGTTCCCCATGAAGTATCTCAAGCAGTTAGCGGAGCTGCTTCCGAAGGCGGATTTGTACAATCTTTATGGTCCAACAGAAACGAATGTGTGCACCTACTACAAAGTCGATCATGACCGGCTGGGCAGTATGGACAAACTTCCGATTGGGATCGCGTGCGCAAATACCGAGGTGTTCGCTGTCAATGATCAAGACCAGATTGTTATGAAAGAAGGAGAAAGCGGCGAACTCTATGTGCGAGGCCCTGGGGTGACCTATGGTTATTGGGGTGACCCGGACAAGACAAGGAAAATGGTGGTGCACAACCGGTTTCAGCATGATTTTGAGGAGAACATGTATCGCACGGGCGATCTGGTAACGCTCGCTGAAGATGGCAATTATTATTTTGTCGGGCGACGCGACAGCATGATCAAGAGCCGCGGTTACCGGATTGAACTTGGGGAGATCGAAAGCGCGCTGCTCAGCCATCCGGCAGTTCGAGAGGCCGCAGCAGTGGCTGTTCCCGATGACTTGATTGGGAATCGTATACGGGCGATCGTGGCCGCCGATGAGGCACAGGTGATTAAAGCCGCAGACCTGCAACAACACTGTGCCCAGAGCATCCCGAAATACATGATTCCCGAAGTCATCGAGTTCCGAACGAGTTTGCCGAAGACCTCCACGGGGAAGGTGGATCGTGTTCGGCTATCTCAGGAGAACCAGCCTTTACCGGTGTCCTGATATCGCATGTGCAGTAATGGCGACAGAATTTCTGAATAATCTCAAATCTTGGAGGACCAGCAGCAGATGAGCACCGCAGGAGAAGCTACTATCAAAGATCAAGTGCGCGAGTTTATCCGTGAGGAACTGGCGACCGCGAAAGGAATCACTTCTTTTGGAGATGACGAGTCTCTGATGGAAAACGGAGTGATCGACTCTCTCGGTATTTTTCGTTTGGTGACCTTTCTGGAAGAGAACTTCGGCGTGAAGGTTGGCGATGAAGAGATTAATGCTGAGAATCTCCAAAGCGTCAGCATGATTGAGCAACTAGTCATTCGCAAGGGCAAGAAATAGACGCGTGCATCGCGAGGACTTCTGCTTGCAGCAAAATGGGTTGCCATTGTCCAGTCAGTCCCAAGGACGGCAATTAGGTGCCACCCCAAGAGTCGCCATCGCAGGCGAGTGGGTTGGGACTTCTTTGCACCCGACGGACCAGAAGAACCTGACATCGGACTTCGTGCCACAGTTGGTTGCGGCCCAGGCGTCCTTGCGACCATCTGGCATGGCCATAGTGGCTGGAAATGAAGGAATCACCTATGCCGAACTGGAAGCGCGCTCAAGCCAATTAGCACGCCATTTGCAATCCCTTGGTGTAGGGCCCGACAAGTTAGTGGGGCTCTATTTGGAGCGAGCACCGTCCACGATTGTGGCTGCCCTTGCCACGTTCAAATCCGGCGGTGCTTATGTCCCCCTGGATCCATCCCTGCCAGCGGAGCGTCTGAATTTCATGCTGCGGGACTCTGGCATCGAAGTTTTGATTACGTGTGACCAGAAGACGGAATTGCCCGAGGGCCCGTGGCGGATTGTTGATTGGGCCAGGCATCAGAAGGAAATTGCGGCTCATTCGTCCGCAACTTTCCAGCATCCAATTACGAACGGGAACCTAAGCTACGTAATCTATACCTCGGGGTCAACCGGCCAACCCAAAGGTGTTGAAGTCATGCACCAAGGATTGGCGAATCTGGTAGCGTGGCATCGCCGAACCTTTCAGGTGACGGAGGCCGACCGGGCATCCCATCAAGCAGCGCTTGGATTTGACGCTGCGGTTTGGGAGATTTGGCCATACTTGGCCGCGGGGGCGAGCGTTCACATTCCTCCGGAAAGCCTGCGGACTGATCCCAAAGCCTTGCGTGATTGGCTGACGGAACAGAGGATTTCGATTACATTCCTTTCCACGGCGATGGCGGAGCGAATGCTGAGGCTGGAATGGCCGGAGCGCACCGCCCTGCGCATTTTGCTAACAGGCGCGGACACCCTGCACCAGCGGCCGTCCTCGAGACTGCCTTTCTGCCTGATCAACAATTATGGCCCAACCGAATACACGGTAGTGGCGACCTCGGGAACCGTTTCGCCCCACGGAGCAGGGAAGGAACTGCCATCCATTGGGCGGCCCATCGATAATACCCGGGTGTATATTCTCGACGATGACATGCATCCTGTCCCTCAGGGTGGTCAGGGAGAGATATACGTCGCCGGGGCCGGAGTCGCCCGTGGCTACCGCAATCTCCCCGAGTTGACGCGGGAAAGGTTTCTGCCTGATCCGTGGGTAAGAGGCGATCGAATGTATCGCACTGGAGATCGTGGACGGTTTCTGGAAAATGACGAGATTGAGTTTCTGGGACGTTCGGACGAACAGATCAAGATCCGAGGCTTCCGCGTCGAGCCACGCGAGATTGTCCGAGTTTTGGATGAGCATCCGCAGGTGGAAGCCAGTGCCGTGGTCGTCAGGAGCACTTCTGGTGATGAACAGAGGCTGATCGCTTACGTTGTAAGCTCGGCACAACCGGCCCTCAGTGCAAACGACTTACGCCAGCACTTGAGTAAACACCTACCCGATTACATGATTCCGTCAGTCTTCGTGCGAGTGGAAAGCTTGCCTCTGACAGTCAATGGCAAAGTCGATTATGCAGCGCTGCCATGGCCTGGTAGCGATAACATCCTATCTGAAAATGATTTCGTGATGCCGCAGAGCCTGGTGGAGCAGCGGCTGGCTCCAATCATTACCTCGCTTCTCCACATTGAGAGGGTCGGGGCAAACGATAATTTCTTTTTTCTCGGCGGGCACTCGCTGCTGGGCACGCAGCTCCTCACTCGAATCAGTGAAAGTTTTGGCGTGGAGCTCACGCTGCTGCAGCTCTTTGATCATCCAACTCTAGCGGAAATGTCTCGTGAAATCGAGAAGCTGATTCTCGCGAGGCTTCAGACGGTAGACGGCGAGATGCTTTCCGGTGCACAGGTTGGCCAAAAACCGGCTTAGGGTTTTGCTTATGTCTCTGCGCTCCTTGCCGGTTCGCGTCACTTGCCCTCAACATATCATCACTCTCCGGCGTTCCCACCCTAGGTTTACCTCTTAAGCTAAAACTAACCAATGCAGATGGATAAAACTCCATCCCGACTGGAAGACCCGAACTCCGCGCTCAGCCTCTACCACCTGCTGGATCCTGAGGTCCTGGCTGATCCCTATCCGCTGTTCCAGCGCCTTCGCCGTGAGGATCCGGTGCACTGGGATCCGTTTCTTCATGCGTGGGTGGTGACCCGGTACGCGGACGTTCTGGAAGTGCTGTGTCACTTTTCAGCAGACAGGACGCCTACTCCAGAACAGTTGTGCGAGATGGGCCTGTCACAACTCGGGCCCGTGGCGCAGGTGATGGTCAAGCAGATGTTGTTCATGGATGCTCCGTCGCACACGCGGCTCCGGAGCCTGGCCTCTAGAGCATTCACGCCGACGCGCGTCGAGAGCCTCAAAACGCATATCCGCGAGATTGTGAATAAGCTGCTCGATGCGGTAGAGCTAAGGGGCAGCATGGACGTAATTACGGAATTGGCCGAACCGCTGCCGGCAATTGTCACTGCGGAAATGCTGGGGGTTCCTATCGACGACCACCCTAAACTAAAAGGGTGGTCAGCAAATTTTGCCGAAATGCTGGGAAATTTTCAGCACAATCCCGATCATGCGCCCACGATGGTCCGAACCGTGGAATCGATGACCGCATACTTTCGAGAAGCAATTCACGACTTGAAGCGGCATCCGCGTGAAGGTCTGATCAACTCTTTGATTACCGCGGAGATCGATGGAGATCGCCTGAGCGAAGAGGAAGTGATCGCCAATATCATCGTTACGATGGTGGGCGGGCAGGAAACCACTACCAATCTAATCGGCAATGGTTTGTTGACTCTGCTTCGACATCCGGATCAGATGGCAAAACTGCGAGGCGACTTATCCTTGATTCCTTCCGCCGTCGAAGAAATGCTGCGTTTCGAAAGCCCCAGCCAGCACACTGCCCGGCTCACACCTGCGGACCGCCAGTTGGGCGGAAAGCCTATCCGTCAGCGGCAAGCCGTAATCGCGGTGATGGCGGCAGCCAATCGCGATCCCGAGCGCTTTCCGGATCCCGACCGCTTTGACATTACACGTCCGGATAACCGGCACTTAGCGTTCGGCTACGCAGCCCACTTCTGCTTTGGCGCTCCTTTGGCTCGCGTCGAGGGACAAATTGCATTCGAAGCTCTCTTGAGGCGCTTCTCAGACATCCAGCTCGAGCCCCAGAAGTTGGTATGGCGAACCAATCTCGGCCTGCGAGGCCTCACATCATTGCGTGTCCGATTTGGGGGGGCCGGCGCGGCACTAAGCGAGCCTGGACAACAACACACGCAGAAATGTCCCACCGAGAATTTGAGTGAGAGCGGTTTTTCCTCTGCCGACAGAACTGACCTTCAGCAAATTCCGGCAGGGTTGAATAACACCACCGTCGAAAATCCAAGTAAATGTGTTCATGAACTGGTTGCGGAACAGGCCGACCGGACGCCGAACGCAGTAGCTGTTGTCCAAGGCGATCAGCAACTCACCTTCAGGCAGTTGAATGATCTGTCGAATCAATTGGCGGATTTTCTCCGTAAGAAGGCTGTCGGAATAGATGTGCCGGTGGGAGTTTGTCTTCCACGGTCGCTGGAGTTAACCGTAGCTCTGCTCGGAGTGATGAAAGCCGGGGCTGCCTGTATGCCGCTTGATCCGGAATATCCAGCCGAGCGGCTCGCTTATATGCTGGAAGATTCTGAGGCTCCGGTACTGCTCACGCAATCAGGGTTACTCACTCAATTTGGCCACGCAAAGCCAGACGTGTTCACGTTCAAGTCCGATTGGAAAATACTCGAAGGGTACAGTAAGGAGAACCCTCCTGCGGCCAATCCTGACAGCCTGGCATACATAATCTACACTTCGGGATCGACGGGAAAGCCGCGTGGAGTGCTGCTGAGTCATCGCGGATTGGTGAATCATCATTGCGCTGCCATCCCGCTATACGATTTGCGATACACGGATCGAACGCTGCAATTCTCGTCGATCAGCTTCGACATTGCGGTCGAAGAGATCTTTCCTACCTGGATTGCTGGCGGCACCGTCGTTCTGAGAACGCCGGAGATGCCGCTCGCGCCGGGCGACTTCCTGCGCTGGGCAGAACAGCAAAAAGTCACCGTTTTGGATTTACCCACGGCCTATTGGCACGAGCTTGCCCGTGAGCTGGCGGAGTCCGGAGCAGTTCTGCCTAAGACCCTACGCTTGGTGATTGTGGGCGGTGAAAAAGCCTCCACCTCTGCCTACGCATCGTGGCTTAAGTGTGGTGGAGGGCGAGTGCGTTGGATCAATACTTATGGTCCCACCGAGACCAGCATTATTGTGAGCTCATATGAACCCAGAATGTCGGAACCAATTCCTGACAATCTGCCAATTGGGCAGCCGATAGCAAACACCCGGCTCTACATTTTGGACGAGAAGCTGAAGCCTGTACCCGTGGGCACGCCTGGGCAGTTGCACGTCGGAGGCCCCGGAGTTGCGCGTGGATATCTTCGTCGTCCCGAATTGACAGCAGAGAAGTTCATATCGGATCCATTCAGCAACAACCCACAGGATCGGCTGTACAAGACGGGAGACATGGTTCGTCGCCTGCCGGACGGTAACCTTGAGTTTTTAGGTCGAACTGATTTTCAGGTCAAAATTCGTGGGTTCCGCATCGAACCGGGAGAAATCGAGGCCGTGCTGGAGCGGCACGCGGGAGTAGCAGGAGCTGTAGTAGTTGCGCGGGACGTCGATGGAGAAAAGCGGTTGGCGGCCTACATTGTGCGGTCCCAGGAAAAGTCGAGCGAAGCCGACCTTCGTACTTTTCTGAAGAGGCACTTACCCGAATACATGGTGCCAGCAGATTTCGTGTTTCCGGAATCTTTCCCTCTCACACCCAACGGAAAAGTTGACCGACGCGCTTTGCCGGTGCCAGAAATGCGAGCGGCCGAAGACAACGAAAACTTCATGTCGGCGCGAGACCCGATCCAAAAGCGCATGGTGTCGCTGTGGGAGCGGGTTTTGCGAAAGCGGCCTATCGGGATACGAGATAATTTCTTCGACCTCGGCGGCCACTCGCTTCTGGCTGTGCGATTGACGCAGGCAGTGGAAAAAGAATTTGGCACGAAGTTGCTGCTGACCGTTTTGTTGGAAGCCCCAACCGTCGAACAACTCGCTGCCTTAGTGCAGGGATCGACCTCGGGAAAACGATCATCGATAATCCCATTGCAGCCGAATGGCACCAAGCCCGCTTTCTATTTTGTCCACGGCATGGGAGGCAGCGTGCTTCGTTTCCGCGATCTTGCGCGCAACATCCCTCCCGACCAGCCGTTCTACGGGATTCAGGCTCGCGGTCTGGATGGTGCGGAACCGATTCTGGACCGAGTCGAGGCAATGGTGCAGGTTTATCTCCGAGATCTGCGTGCGTTCCAGCCCGAAGGGCCCTATCTGCTCGGTGGCTATTCGTTCGGCGGCTATGTCGCATTGGAGATGGCTAGGCAACTCCTTGCGGAAGGACAAGAAGTCGGCGCACTCATCCTGGTTGATACGTATGTTCATGGTCAACGATCCTTGTGGCAGCGATTCTCCTCGCTGCCCTTGAGCCGAAAAGTGGGATATGTCAGTAACAAGCTGAGGCGCTACAAGAAGGGAATCAAGAGAAGAGTTGATTTTCTTTTCTTGCCACCCTCAGTGAAGGAGGTGCGAAGATCGTGCGCTGCCGCGGAGGAAAGTTATCAACCTCAGCCTTATGGAGGACGGATAACATTGTTCCGGGCGAACGAAAGAGGCTTGCGCGGCCTGGAAGACTCTGGTGGTGGCTGGGAACAATATGCCGGAGGTGGTCTTGAGGTCCATGAATTCAATGGCGATCACGGCAACATCCTGAACGAGCCGGCCGTAAAAATCCTTGCTGACAAGCTTTGCGCCTGTTTGGACACGGCAAATCCGCAGCGGGTCGGAGAGCAGCAGGCTTTGTTGGCTGCAGCAGTTCCGAATGACTCCAATTAATTTGTCCCTCATCATATGGGAATAGAAGAACTACAAAAGGAAACGCCGCCCCGGCCAATCGGACATTCAGATAGACCGACGATGCCACATCGAAACCATGGTACCGAGGAGCAGGGAGGCGAACCCAGGTCAGATAGGAAGGTTCTCTTCAAACGCTTCTTGTCCTGGGTAACGAAGGGTGGCCTGGCGGTAGTTGATTACGGACTGATTTCCGGGTCAAATTTTGTCCTGGGAGTTTTGCTGGCCCGCTGGTTGTCACAACGCGAATACGGCGCTTATGCGTTGGTCTTCAGCTTCTTCATCCTGGTTGGGTTTCTATATCAGTGTCTTCTCCTGGAGCCCTTGTCGGTCTTTTCCGGCACTCTCTTTCACGACAATCTAAGAGGCTACCTCAAAACCAGCTTGTCGATTCACTGGGCCCTGAGTCTGGTGATGTGCTTGCTGCTAGGGGTGGCGTCCGCCGTGACTCTTGTGATCGGCCATTCGCCTCTGCTGGCGATATCTCTCGCTGGCATGACCATTGCCACGCCGTTCATACTTGCTCATGGCCTGGCTCGCCGTGCATTTTATTTGAAGTTGTCGCCCGGCCCCTCAGCGTTTGGATCGGTTTTCTACTGCGCCATGGTAGTCGGCGGAGTGTTCCTGTTCTTCCGCCTGGGCTGGCTGACGTCATTCTCTGCGTTTCTTGTGATGGGAATGGCCGCTTGCGTTAGCGGGATCGTCATGGTGTTTCAACTCAATGCTCTGTTGGCGCCCGCGACCGGCCATCCACTGCTGCGCACGACCTGGGGAAAACATTGGGAATATGGCCGCTGGGCTTTGGGGACCTGTGTTGTCGGTTGGATTCCGAACTACATTTATATTCCGCTCGTCAGCAGTTTCCGCGGAATGGCCGCGGCCGGTGAATTGCGCGCGTTGATGAATCTCGCAGCTCCGGTGCTGCAAACCTATGCAGCGCTCTCTATGCTCTTTTTGCCATATGCGGCGCGTGCGCAGAGCGAAAAGGGGGCAGCCAATGCCTCGAGTCTCAACCGGCGCTTGGCCGCACTGTTCGTGGCTGGTTCGCTGGCGTATTGGGCGGTTCTGATCCCTCTGAAAGCTCCATTGTTCCGCTTTCTGTATGCGGGTAAATACATGGATTCTGCTTACCTGATTCCACTGTTCGCACTGGAGACCACGATTTGGAGCGCCAGCCTGGGCCCGGCCATTCTGTTGCGTGCGATGGAATCCCCACGATCCCTGTTTATCGCCAACGGCGCGGCCAGTGTGATCGCGGTGCTTTTTGGCATTCCCGCGACGCGGTACTTCGGGTTGCCGGGAGTGATTTGGAGCATGATTTGCGCGAACCTGTTGTATGTCGTCGTGGCTTTCGTGCTTTTCGGCCGCAAGCTTTCCGATCTGAGAGTGGAGACTGCGAACGTCCCACAGCCGGTTGCTGTCGAGCAATAGCAATTCCGGCGGATCGATACTACGAGATCTTAAGGTTAACAATGCCAAAGGTATTCGTTACCACAAGCTGGGACGACGATGATCGCAGCGATCTGAAACTCGCAGAACTGCTGAGCACTTATCGGATAACCGGCACTTTTTATGTTTCCACCGGAAAACTTGGAACTGGTTCGTGTCTCAGCGCGGCCGATATTCGCAGTCTCGCGGCGGCCGACTTCGAAATCGGATCTCACACGGTTTCGCACCCTATTCTTCCGAGTCTCTCCGGTCAGGTACTGGTAAACGAGGTCAGCGATTGCAAAAAAGTGCTGCAACAGATTCTGTCTTCAGAAGTGAGCATGTTTTGTTACCCGAAAGGGCGCTTTAATTCTGAAGTGGTCGATGCGGTTCGGAATGTCGGATATCGCGGTGCGCGAGGGGCGCAGATGCTCAGCCTAGGGACGAAGATCGACCCCTTCGCAATCCCAGTGACGATACAAGCGTATCCTCACGGCAGAAGCAGCTACGTTCGCAACTTGCTGCGAAGAGGAGCCGTTGGCGCCCTGCTGAAATCAACCCCAGATCTGCTCCGTTGTCGCGACTGGATCGATCTCGGTAAGACTACCTTCGATCGTGCGCTGCGCCACGGTGGCATCTGGCATTTGTATGGACATGCATGGGAAATCGAGAGACTGAATTTGTGGCCTCAACTTAGAGAGATGCTCGAGTACGTCAGCCGGCGACCTGAAGTCGCGTACATCACAAACAGCCAGATCCTGGATACGCCGGCGCAACTCGCTTCGGACACGACGTTGGCAACTTTGGGCGGTGCAGGGAAATTGAGTTGATGGTGAACACTCTGGACATTTCGCCGCTCAGTCGCCAACGGCTGGAGGATTTTCTTCGCGAGCGTTCAGCATCGATGGATACGCCGACTATCGGCCATCGTACGGCGGACGCGACTGTGCCGCTTACTTTCGCCCAACAGCAGGTGTGGCTGCATGCGCAATTGGCGCCGGATACTTCGGCTTACAACGAACCGTTCACAGTTTATCGCCATGGCGACCTGGATGTCGGTGCTTTGGAGCGCAGCCTCACAGAAATCATCCGCCGGCACGAAGCTTGGCGTACCAGTTTTCCAACTGTGAATGGTCAGCCGGTTCAGCAGGTTCATGCGCCATTCGAAATCAAGCTACCCGTGATCGATCTGCGAAGCCTTCCGGAATCGGAACGCGTGCCAGAGGCTTTGCGCCTGGCAACGGAAGATGCCCGCCGACCATTCGATTTGACGAAGGTTCCACCCATTCGCGTTCAACTGGTTCGGTTGGCCGACCAGGAATACCGGCTTTTCATTAATTGTCATCATCTGATTTTCGACGGCGTAACCGCCTACCATGTGTTTCTGCCTGAACTGATTGCACTTTACACGGCATTCTGCAACTCAGAACCTTCGCCTCTGCCAGAGCTTCCTTTTCAATATGGTGATTATGCGATCTGGCAGAGACAGCGAGTGACCGGGGACGCTTATCAACGCAATTTGGCGTATTGGAAGGAGCAACTGGCGGGACCTTTGCCCCTGCTTCGGCTTCCAGCCGATCGGGCACGTGCCTCGGTCGAGAGTTTTGGCGGGGCCATGCAGGCGTTTTCGCTGTCTTCCGAACTCAGCGATCAGCTTCGTTCATTGAGTGTTCAGCACGGCGTGACGTTGTTCATGACACTCCTCGCTTCGTGGACGGCTTTGCTTTGCCGCTGTTCAGGGCAAGAAGACATTCTGGTCGGAAGTGTCACGGCGGGGCGCAAAACTGTAGGAAGCGAGAAACTGCTTGGTTTCTTTCTGAACACGATCGCTCTCAGAGTAAACCTTGGCGGTGATCCCACATTCCAAGAGTTGCTGCGCCGGGTTCGGATCACGACGATCGATGCACTCACGCATGAGGACGTGCCGCTGGACCAGATCGTTAGGGAACTGCACCCGGACCGCGAAGGTGTTCGCCATCCATTGTTCCGCGTTCTGTTGTCTCTGGAGCCTTCCTTGCCCCAGATCGATTCAAGCTGGGACCTTACGCCTATCGATGTGGAGACGGGCGGTTCCAAGTTCGATCTTTGCCTGGTGATCGATGATCGCCCTGAGGGTTTGTCCGCGCGCATGATCTATAGCACGGACCTTTTCGAGGCTTCGACTATCTCTCGCATGCTGGAATGCTGGCAGACTCTTCTGGCGTCGGTGGTAGCTAATCCGGAACAGCAATTGAGTCAGATTTCGATAGTTCCAGAGACACAACGTCAACGTCTTCTCCAAGAGTGGAACGCCGCCGGAAACTCTTTTCCCTTTGTCCCCGTACACAAACGTTTCGAGTCAGTTGCTGCGCGATGCGGCAATGCGATCGCGGTTAAATGCGGAACCGCTACGCTCAGCTACGCGGAACTGGATCAGCGCGCCAATCAATTGGCGTGTTATCTGCGCACTCTGGGTGTAAGGCCAGAAGTGCCGGTGGCTCTTTGTGTGGAGCGTTCCCTGGAGATGGCCGTCGGAATTCTGGGAATTTTGAAGGCCGGTGGCGCGTACGTACCCTTAGACCCCGCCTACCCCACGGAACGATTATCCTTTATGCTCGCCGATTGCCACGCGCCAGTGCTCTTAACTCAGGAGTACCTGCCAAGTATCGCCGCAGAACCGACAGTTCGAACGGTTCGCATAGATTCGGATTGGAGAACGATTGCTGCATCGTCGGAAGCGCCGACGAGTACAGTGACTCGTGAGAATCTCGCGTACGTCATTTACACTTCGGGCTCGACAGGCGAGCCCAAGGGCGTGGAAGTCACTCATCTCAACCTGTCCTATTCGACTAGCGCACGACTCGATTACTACCAGGAGACCGGCAAAGTGTTTCTCCTGCTTTCCTCGGTCGCCTTCGATAGCTCCGTGGCTACGATCTTTCATGCACTCTGTTCCGGCGGAGTTCTGGTGCTCCCACCGGCCGAGTTCGACTGGCAAGCTCGTCGCATTTCTGACTTGATTCAGCGGCATGAGGTAGAAAACATCCTGTGCGTCCCGTCGGTCTATAGCCATCTGCTCGAGGCAACACCTCCGGCCGCGCTCAAGTCGCTGCGGCGAGTGATCTTGGCAGGAGAGGCATGCCCACGGCAGTTGGTAACTCTCCATGCTCAGTTTTTGGCGCAGACCAGGTTGTTCAATGAATATGGTCCCACGGAGGCGACGGTTTGGAGCACGGTTCATGTTTGCGAAAGTCAGATTCAAGAAGGTCCCGTCCCGATCGGCCGACCCATTTCCGATACTCGGGTTTATGTGCTCGACCGCAATCTCCAGCTTCTTCCGATTGGAGTTTCCGGTGAACTGTATATTTCAGGGCCAGGTGTGGCGCGAGGTTACCGCAACCAACCTGAGCTGACTCGTGACAAGTTTCTACCCGATCCTTACGGCAGGAACTCCGATGCGAGGATGTATAGAACCGGAGACATAGCTTGCTATCTGCCGGATGGGAGCTTGCAATTTCTGGGGCGGCTCGATGAACAAGTTAAATTCCGCGGGCTGCGGGTCGAGTTGGGAGAAATCGAAAGCGTTTTATCCGAACATCCCGACGTTCAAGAGGCTGTGGTTACGTTACAGGGAGATTCGCGTAAGCCACGCCTGGTCGCATATCTGATCGTTCGTGAGCAATATGCGACCTCTGCCGCAGAACTTCGCGGATTCTTGAAGTCGCGATTGCCGCAGTTTATGGTTCCTTCGGCATTTGTTTTTTCCCGAACCCTTCCACGAACGCCAAACGGAAAAGTCGATCGCTCGTCTCTTTTGTCCGAGCCGAAGATCGCCGCCGGGCTGGTTCCGAGCCAAACTGTTCAGCGGGATACAATGGAAGCCCGGCTTTTGGTGATTTGGAAGGAAATTCTTGAAACCGACAGCATCGATATAAGTAAGGATTTTTTTGAGTTGGGCGGACATTCCCTTCTTGCTGCCAAGCTGTTGTACCGGATCGAGCAGGAATTCAAGCAATCGCTGTCGCTGGCTTTTATTTTCCAGGCGCCTACGATCGAGATGATGGCGGACTGGTTGCGGACTCCCGACCACAGCCTTCGCGCGCGAGCCGTCATTGAGATCCAACCGCTTGGTTCACGCCCGCCTTTGTTTTGTGTCCGGGCGGGCCCGCGTTTCCGGCTTCTCGCTGAAAAACTTGGCCCCGATCAGCCCTTGCTTGGCCTGGATATTCCCTATTCGGATGCGATAAAACTACCTGCTCCTTACCGGATCGAGGATATCGCCTCATTTCTGATCAAAGCTATGCGCGAGGTGCAGCCTCAAGGTCCTTACTATCTTGCAGGACTGTGCGTAAACGCGGTCATCGCGTACGAAGTTGCGCGACAGCTTTCGCTAGAGGGCGAACAGATCGGTCTACTCGCGATGTTCGACGGCCACAACGGGGCGTACTACAAGAACCCACTTCGAGACGGGCGATACACGGGAAGGATCAAGTATCATCTAGCGAATCTTCTGCAACTGGATTTACGAAAGGGCTCCACTTACATCTTTGCGCGGTTCGAGGAGGCACGCCGCAAATTGGAGCGCACGATGTGGCGGCTTTCGTCCGATCAAGGAAACGGGCGTGGGGGCAAGTTGCACAACACCGATTCCGTGGTTCACCCGGCTTTTTATCGCTACGAGCCCGCCTCATATCCGGGAAACGTGCTTTTATTCCAGTCCAGCGACTGGCCGAATGGGGACTACTTCAATTTCGAGCTCGGATGGAGGCATTTGGTACAGGGGGGCATCGTGGTTCACCGCATCCCGGGAGACCATCCTTCCATGTTTAAAGAACCGAACGTAAACGTGCTGGCGGCGAAAATATCAGATCACCTTGGCGAACTCATCAAAAAAAGGGTCTGACACCGAGAAACGGGTGAAATCTCTCAATTGCTCCGCCGATTAGTAAATGTATCGGGGGGGGAGCCTTTCTTCTCTACCAGGAGTGCACGCAGAGACTTTAGTCACTAGGGCGTTTGACCTCTTGCGCCGATTTTCCCTGCCACTTACTCTGTGATCAACGATATCCGGGCACTCCTCGCAACCATGGGGTGATGCCATGGCTCTCCCCTTAGGTATTTAATAAATCAACTGACACAGACCTAAAGCTACGACTCATAGGGTCGAGACGAGGTTCGTTTCGTGTCCCGCCAATTGGGCGGTGTAAGAGATGTGACTCAGAGGGCGAAGCTGTACTTAAGGCTTGCATTGCGGCATTCCCTGTAATAAAACTCGAACACTTGGTAAAGGAAACGTGATGAAACCGGTGCTACGATCGATCGTGATTCTATGGCTCGCAGGCGCAGTGCTCAGTCTGGCGCAGGAAGTATCGAAACCGTTGACGGTCAGTTCAGAGACTTCTGCGTCCAACAAGAACGAGGTTCAATTTCAGACGCGGAACACGCGGTATGCCATACGTGATGGAGACGTTTTCGATGTCAATTTTGAGCTGAGCCCTGAGTTCAACCAATCTGTCACGGTTCAGCCGGATGGCTACATAACGCTGAAAGGCGTAGGCGACGTTCATGTTGCCGGCGAAACGATACCGGAACTCACGAAAACTCTGCATGACGCTTATGACAAGATTCTGAACGACCCATTGATTGTGGTAGTTCTGAAGGATTTCGCGAAGCCCTACTTCACCGCCAGCGGACAGCTGAACCATCCCGGGAAGTATGAAATTCACGGCGATGTCACGCTTACAGAGGCGATTGCTATTGCGGGCGGTTTCAACGACGCGGCCAAGCACTCGCAAGTGCTGCTGTTTCGACGCGTAAATGATGACTGGCTTCAGGCAAAGATCTTTGACGTAAAGCAGATGTTGAAGTCGGGCAACCTCCACGAGGATCCACGCTTGCGCGCAGGCGACATGGTATTCGTCCCCAAGAACGCGTTGTCCAAGATCAAGCCGTTTATTCCTAATGCCGGCGTGGGAGCGTTTACCAACGTTGCCCCGTAGGCTAGTCTTTCGATCATTTTCGGCGAGGAGAGCACTGTGACAAATTTAGATTTCAGTTCGACCAACATGACCGGACCATTGCCCTTCACACTCCGGGATATCCTGGCCGTGGGCTTCCGGCACAAACGCATTCTGACTTTGTGCTTTGGTGGAATGCTGTTGGGAACCATCCTTACCGTCCTGTTCATGCCGGTTGACTATAAGGCCGAAACCAAGATTTTGGTGAAGCGCGAGCGCCTGGATCCGGTCGTATCTTCCCAGGTCACGCCGCAAGTGGAGGTTCGCGACGAAATTAGTGAAGAGCAGCTCAACTCCGAGATTGCTCTCCTGGAAAGCCAGGATGTGTTGCGCCAAACCGTCGTTGCCTGTGGTCTACAGCACCGGAAGAGTTTTTCGGCGTGGCTATTGCGACTGAACGAAAATGGCAGGATTGAAAAAGCAACGATTCGCTTGAAGTCCGCCCTCAAGATTGAGCCGATACGTAAGAGCGATCTGATTAGTGTTAGTTATTCTTCGTCGGATCCCAAGCTGGCGGCCGCCGTCCTGTCCACACTGGCGAACGCATACATCCAAAAGCATCTTGAGGTCCAACGTCCAGCAGGACAACTGAAGTTTTTTGAGCAAGAGACTGAGCGTCACCACCAGGATTTGACCAACGCGGAAAATCGGCTGCGCCAGTTCGCGCAAGAGCAAGGTGGAGTTGCCCCCAAACTTTCCCGGGACATCACTCTGCAAAAGCTGAATGACTTTAATGCCAGCTTGCAGCAGACCCGCGCAGACTTGGCCGCCACCGAACAGAAGATCGCTGATCTTGAGAATCAGGCCGCTTCCATGCCCAATCGACTGACCACTCAGGTGAGAGAGTCCGATGATGCTACGGTGCTCCAGCAATTAAAGGCGACGTTGTTGAACCTGGAACTCAAGCGAACGGAATTGTTGACGAAGTACCAGCCTTCTTATCGGTTGGTCCAGGAAGTTGACAAAGAGATTGCGGATACCCGCGCTTCGATTGCTTCCGAAGAAAGCAAGCCTCTGCGGGAAGAAACGACCGACCAAAATCCAACTTACGCGTGGATCGCAACCGAACTTGCTCGTGCCAAGGCCGATTACAGCTCGCTTAAGGCTCGGGAGGCATCCCTGCAAGTGATCGTCGGTATGTACAGGAAGGACGCTGTTCAACTCGATCAGAAGGATCTGCTGCAACAGGATCTGGTGCGCACGGCTAAAGCGGATGAAGACAACTATTTGCTGTACCTGCGAAAGCAGGAAGAGGCCCGGATGGCGGATGCGCTGGACGTGCAACGTATCCTCAACGTAGCTATTGCCGAGTCGCCCATGGTCCCGTCGTTGCCGACTGACAATCGTTGGTTGTACGGATTGGTGGGAACTCTGCTGGCCGCCACCGTGAGCCTTGGGCTGGTGTTCACGGTAGAGTACTTGGATTCTTCTTTGCGCACGCCTGCGGACGTAATAGGAGAGTTGAACATCCCGGTGCTTGCCGCAGTTCCCCAGAGAAACAGCCACTATAGTTTCGGTAGCAACGGTCATAACGGAAATGGCCGGAATGGTAATGGGCATCATCCCTACGACTCCAAAGTCGGCGGCAATGGTACTGACAAAGGGATGGGCGCAGACGAAGTCGAGGTTTTGAAAACCTTCCCCAATGTTTGAAGTCTGTTTTCTACTGTAAGGACACTTGTCAACGGCGAACGGTCGATATGCCCGCCGGATTGTGCTGTCTCTACTCCAACGCTTGACCAGATGAATGGGGCATCGTCTACGTGGGACAAAATCATAGAAAAATTCTCCGGTACCTTGTCAATGTTTGCGACATCGTTGTGATGTTGCTGTGTTTTGGATTGGCGACCGTCACGGTGTCACAGATATTCAGCAAGTTGTCTTTGGCCGAATTCCTGGCGATGCGGATTAAGATTCAGAGTTTTCTGCTTTTCGCCGGATTTGTTTTTATATGGAATCAAGTTCTCTCGTCGTTCGGGATGTACGAATCGAGACGACTGTCGCGGTTCCGGGACGAAGCTCAGGATCTCGTCAAGGCCACGTTGGTTGCATCTGTCTTGATATACGTCGCGGCCATCGTATTCCATGTCGTGATGGTCAACTACGTGTTTGTTGCCGTGTTCTGGACCTCGACAAGCCTTACCATTCTGGTCGGACGGTTTGCGGTGCGCAAAATACTTCGGCAAGCTCGGATGCATGGAAAGAATCTGCGCTACATGCTGATTGCGGGCACGAATGGCGAAGCTGTGCAATTCGCGCAGCGGATCGAGCAAAGCCCATGGCTGGGGTATCGCATTGCCGGTTTTGTTGATGAAGAGTGGCCGGGCTTGGAGCACATTCGGGAATGTGGATACCCACTGGTCTGCAATTTTGAAGGCTTACGGAAGTTTCTGCGCTCCAATGTGATTGACGAAATCGTGGTAACGCTACCCATGCGTTCCAAGTACAGCCACGCTTCAGAAGTGGCGCAGCTTTGCGAGGAGCAAGGCATCGCTTTGCGTTTCATCTCGAGTATCTTCCCTTTGAAGCATGCGCGCTCCCGTATGGAAGATTTCGAAGGGGATGCACACATAACCCACAATCGTGGAACGATCCTCGATGGATGGCCGGCAGTAATCAAGCGCGCGACCGATATCGCCGCTTCCTTGATCCTCATTGTGTTCTTGTCGCCTCTTCTTTTGACGGTAGCCGCATTGATCAAGCTCTTTTCGCCCGGCCCAGTGCTTTTCTTGCAACAGAGAATGGGGCTGAACAAGCGCCGATTCCACATCTATAAATTCCGCACAATGGTGGTTGATGCCGAAAGCAGAATGAAGGAAATTGAGCATCTGAACGAGCTCAAGGGGCCGGTCTTCAAAATCAAGAACGATCCGCGACTTACCCCCCTAGGTAAGTTCCTCCGCAAAACCAGCATTGATGAGCTTCCTCAGCTCTTCAACGTTTTGAAGGGGGATATGAGTCTCGTCGGTCCTCGCCCCATGGCGGTGCGCGATTATGAAGGGTTCAGCCAGGATTGGCACCGTCGCCGGTTCAGTGTCCGCCCGGGCATCACATGCCTGTGGCAGGTTCTTGGCCGGAATTCCATCCCTTTCGAGCAGTGGATGGAGCTGGACTTGCAATACATTGACCAGTGGTCGTTATGGCTGGACTTCGAAATTCTGGTCAGGACGATTCCTGCAGTGCTGAAAGGTTCGGGTGCAGCCTGAGACCGAGTTCCCATGCCTGATACAGAGATAAGCTCAAAGACGCTAGTGCTGCCGAGATGGCGTATTGGCGCAATGGCTGCGCTTGGGGTCGGCGGTCTTGTGATCGGCACCATGGCATTGCTCAATTGGGCCGGAGGCTTTCTGATCGACGCGGATGCGATCATGATCCTCGTGGCCTCGCTCGGGTTTTTTGGGATGCTGGCACTGGCTACCAGTTACAGTAGAGAGCGGGGACGCCAAACCCAATGGCCGGTTTTTCTCATCTGGTGGGGGCTGCTGGTTTCTGAAGAGGTATTCTCCTACCGAAGTAACCTGACCAGCGTCTCCGGAGCGGAATTTGCTTCCCAGGCCTATGCGCAGGGTATCCTCTGGTTGGTAGCACTGGCGGGCCTTCTCATCACCCTGTTGAAATTTCCACAGCCTCTGCGGGGCTTGTTCCAGGGGGATTACAAGTGGATGGCATGGCTTACCGTGGTCAGCATCTTGTCATCGCTTTATGCACCCAATCCGGCATTCTCGCTGGCTTGGGGGTTCAAGCTCGGGCTGGTTGTGTTGGTTCTGCATTTATGTTCCCGGCAAATGTCTGAACCCGAAGACATCTGCAAGTTTCTCAACACCACAGTTCTTGCTTTTGTGTTCCTGACCGTGCTGCCCACGTTCCGCTCACTTTTTGAGTCTGATCCACTAGGAGAATATGGGACACACGAATTAGAGCAACGGTTTAGGGAAGCGCCAACCGGAATTTCTAGCTTGGCGGGACTTTTGCTGATTTTGTGCCTGACCATTTATTCGCCGCGAAAGCGGAAGTGGCCGCTGGCAATAGCGGCATTGGCGTTCATCATCATGCTTACGGCGGGGGGCAAAACCGGAATCGTTGCGGGTTTTCTTTGCGGCATTTTGTTTTACGCGCTGCAAAAACGCTTCAAGGCAATTTTGGGCTTTGGGGCTATCGCCATACTCGGGTTCGTGCTTGCCGTCCGGTTTACTCCCCTCGGTCAATATTTCGATAACTATCTACGTTTGGAACAGTTCTCCAGCTTTAGTGGTAGAACGGGTCTATGGACTTTTGTAATGCCCCTTGTTCTGGAGAAGCCTATTCTGGGCCATGGATTCAATGCTTCCCGTTTCGTTGCGGTTTTGTATCCGAATACTCCTTTTTCCAGCACTCACATGCACAACAGTTTGCTGGAAGCGGTGTACAACAACGGGTTGGTGGGTCTCGTCCTCCTTCTGATGGTGCTGGTTGTAATTGCGCGCAACCTTTGGCGGACCGTTCATTCAGCGCAGAATGAAGTTCGCTATTTGGCGATTGGTTGCTCGGCAGCCTTCGCGAATCTTTTCGTCAACGGAATGTTCAACGCGAGTTTCGGCGGCCGACCAGATGCTTCTTACATGATGTTGATCGCGCTGCTGGTTATCAGCAGTCAGCTGTGGCGATTGGCCAAGGAATCTCTGCAGCAGAATCTACCTTCCCCCATGCAGTGGAGTCCCTCCCTGGAATTGCGAACCCCTTCTGTAAGTTGAGTGCCAAAGGAGCTCAGGCGGAAATGTCCACAATGCGTTTGGTGCGCCATAAGATTGCCAAGAGCCAACTACATCGGGTTCTTGCTTGGAAGCGTCATCGAGGGATCAGGCCAGAAGACGTGTTTGTCGCTTCTTATCCGAGATCCGGCAACACGTGGTTGAGATTCATGCTCTACGAACTCCTGGCCGGGCAATCGTCTTCATTCAGAAACGTTGATCAACTCCTTCCCGATGTTGGCAAACAGGGTCAAGCCTCGCCGGTATTCCCACAGGGTGGAAGATTGATTAAGACGCACGAGCCTTATCGCGCCGAGTATAAGAAGGCGATCTATTTGGTCCGTGATGCTCGGGATGTTGCCCTCTCCGAGTTTGCCTATCAGAAAGCCCTTGGCTTCATCCCTGATGATTTCGAACGACACGTAAAGAGATTTCTGGGGGGAAAGGTCAATCCATTTGGCTCCTGGGTAGCACACGTTGAGTCATGGATGAGAGCCAAAGAGGAGAAGCGCGCGAACATCCTCTTGCTACGCTACGACGAAATGCGCCGCGCCCCCGAGGATTCTTTGGCTGGAGTAATGGAATTCCTGGGCTTGCCGGTTCAGCGGGAATTGATCCAGCGAGTTGTCGCGAACAACTCCGTCGAGAAAATGCGCGCCAAAGAGAAAATTACCCCCGTAAAGGCTTCCGTTAGAGGTCGCTTCGTGGGAGATGGGGCAGTCGGCGGTTGGAACCAGCGATTCACTCCGGCCCAGGTTCAATTATTCCAGCGATACGCCGGTGCGATTTTGGATCAACTCGGGTATTCGGTAGTAACCCAGTAGCACGGCGGATGAGTAAGAAAGTTTGCCGCTAGTCATTCCCCCTAAACCACGTCTAGCCGGGATTCAGAGCCATTGGAGGTAGGTAGTGTTCACTTTCGTAGGGCGCGTAGAAAGCTGTGGCAATAGGGACGAAATCTCAACAGGCTGTGCCCCCAAAATGCGGGGAACAACAGTTGTTCGCCTTGCAGTGTTGGCTGCATGCATGCTCAGTTTTCTGATTGCTCTCGATGTGCGAGCGCAGAACGTCATCAGCGAGTACGCCGGAGGCGGTGCAGCGGGCGGAACAGCACTGAATACAGATATTCCGGGTCCCACGTCGGCGATTCGCGATGCCTCAGGGAACACTTACATCGCGGCTCCTTACTCAAACTACATTTTCAAGCTAAGCGGCGGCACAATCAGCGCCTTTGCTGGAATCGGAATCGAAGGCTATAGCGGGGATGGGGGTTCGGCGTCTGCCGCTCAGTTGGCGCTGCCCAATGGGCTTACGATCGACGGTAGCGGAAACATCTACATCGCCGATCCAGGTACGTCGCGCATCCGCATGGTTAGTCCTGCGGGCACGATTACCACCGTCGCTGGCAATGGGGTCAAATGTGAGCCTTCCACTGCGACCTGCGGTGATGGGGGACCAGCGCTGCAGGCCAACTTTAACTTTCCTATGGATGTGGCCGTCGATACGGCAGGCAATCTCTTCATTGCCGATGCCTTCGACAATCGGATTCGTCGCGTGGACGCGACAACGAAAATAATCACCACGTATGCAGGCAACGGAACTCCATGTTCTAGCTCTACCAGCAATTGTGGCGATGGTGGTTCACCGCTAGGTCCGACTCTCAACTACCCCCAGAGTGTTGCTTTTGACAGTGCCGGCAACCTGTATATCGCCGATAGTCAGGACAACAAGATCCGCATGATTCCTGTGGGGGGCTCGACCATCACCACTGTTGCCGGAACCGGGGCGGTTTGCACGTCAACCGCGGCTTGTGGCGACGGCGGCCCAGCCAAGAGTGCCAACCTGCACATGCCGATGTGGTTGTTTCTTGATCCTTCGAACAATATCTACATCGCCGACACCTGGAACAATAAGGTTCGGTTAGTGAACGCGCAAACTGGCGTAATCAGTACGGTAGCCGGTAATGGGGTGCAAGGCCTTGCGGGTGACGGCGGCTTAGCCACTAGCGCTCAGCTGAATTCTCCGGCCAGCGTCTTCCTGGATGGTAGTGGGAATCTGGTTATTGCCGATAGCGGCAATCAACGTGTGCGCCAGGTCAGTAGCGGAAATATTTCAACCATCGCGGGTGGGGGACTGGGCGGTGATGGAGCGGCAGCAACCAGCGCCATTTTGGCGAATCCGTTTAACGTTGCGGAGGACTCCGCAGGCAACGTGTACATCGCCGATACCGCAAACAACCGAATCCGGATGGTCAATAAAAGTACTGGAATGATTTCAACCGTCGCAGGAAGCGGGATCGCAGGCTACACCGGCGACGGTGGTCTGGCGACGAGTGCTGCCCTTACCGGGCCGACTGGCGTCGTTGTGGACTCAAACCTCAACCTTTGGATTGCTGACGCAGGGAATCTGGTGATTCGAAGGGTAGACGGCACAACCCACATCATTACCACGTATGCGGGGACCGGCCGCTCGTGTGTGAGCACAAATCCTTGTGGGGACGGTGGTCCGGCCACTGGGGCTACGTTCTCCACCCCTCTATCCGTGGCCTTGGATAACGCTGGCAACTTGTACATCGCCGACTACACCGCCCACCGCGTACGCGAGGTAAATGCTCAAACCCAGGTCATTACCACCATTGCGGGTACTGGGACTACCGGGACAACTTGCAAAAGTGGCCTGGCCACCCTGGCAAAGCTGAACCATCCCTCCGGTGTCGCCGTAGATAGTTCCGGCAATGTGTACATCGACAACTCTTACAACAACGTGATCTGTCGGGTAAGCGGGGGCAACATCAGCCCCTGGGCTCTGAACGGGGCGTATAAATTTGCTGGAGACGGTGGTCCCGCGCTTAACGCCAGTCAGTGGAACCCGATGGAGATCGCGCTCGATCCTGCTGGGAACTTATTCA
>Ga0209166_10000738_pt1 | contig 31917 bp, 51 predicted proteins | sample Coa_R1_3_FD_187151 | JGI IMG/M metagenome (GOLD analysis project Ga0209166, IMG submission 187151) | Surface soil microbial communities from Centralia Pennsylvania, which are recovering from an underground coalmine fire - Coalmine... | ecosystem: Environmental > Terrestrial > Soil >...
CGTCTTGGCTAGTCTGATTCCGATTCTATTCGAGAGTGGCATCGGGTCCGACGTAATGAAACCCATCGCGGCACCGATTGTCGGAGGAATGATTACGTCGACGATTCACGTATTGATCCTTGTGCCCGTGTTCTTTGTTCTGATGAAGGAGGCAGCTTTGAGACGAGGTACGCTGCACAGATCTAAGACCTAGAGGCGGCCGCTGATTTCATAGAGTACATCTACATGGGAATCCTCAGCATTTGTAAAGAAGTCCATGGATGGCATTATCGATCCTGTATAGATTATGTCTAACTCCAAATTTCGATGGTCGCGATAAACGATTTCCGTCGTTTTCAACTGGTGTTGCGACGCACATGTCCCGCAGGCAGTGGGCGATGATTTGCGCCATACCGAACAGGCATGTACGTGGACGAACAGGAACTTGGGCGATGATTGAAGAGCTCAGTGAGACCATCGAGGGTTTAGCAAGCGTTGAGCAAGTCTGCCAGGAAGTGCGCCTCTAATTGCGCGGGCTGAAGTGCGAAAGTACGCTCATAAGCCGCTTGGGCGCGACGGTACTATTCATGCCCGCCAAGCTCGAAAGCGGCGTCCGAATTATACGATGCCCCCAGATACGCCGAAGCCGGGGGCGTAGCCGGGATCGATCTCGGTAAATTTCTCCAGCATCTTGATCGCCATGTGAAATTGTGCTGTCCGAGCAGGTCCACACCCCGCAGGTAGTAATCATAGGCGAGCGGATTGACCGGAGCGTCGGGCTTGATCCTCGCTGCCTCGGACTGCGACAGGTTTAGTTCGAGGTCTTTAGTTGATCCTCTGCGCCACATTATACTGGACCGTCAGTAAGTCGCCGTATTTCACGTCAATCGTGCCTCTTGCAAGGAGTTTGTCGCTCTTGAATCGATCAGCCGATAAAGTGATTCGCAGTTTGTCGCGATCGTGGATGAATCGCCCAGCGACTGGTTTCTTAAAACATTCAGGGGATCTTGCGTCTTTCAGTTCGAAAGTCAGGGCGGCCACTCATCACCGCTACTGTTCTTAGCCTGAGCCGCTGTATGGCCTGATGAATGGCGGATTGTAGTTCGGGAAGAATCAGATTCACTTCCTCAGCGTCTTTCGAGGAGGCGACCCTTGCGCACAGCTCCCGGATGCGGTCATCGAGACGACGCGAGCGCACGGACATGAAAAAACCTCTATCGTTCACGATGGTGGCCTGATTCTTCTATCACTGTTTTCCGGACTGTGCGATACCCTACATACTGTAGAAACCGGCCTGCTGAATTTGCTGTATTCCTGCGCCCAGGGATGGGTTGTTATGCGCTCCAGCACCGCCCCGAGCGAGCGCTTCGGTCGCTGCCAACCACCCGTCACCCGTTCGGCATCTCAAGCCAGCATCTGGCCGCCAAAGCACTTTCAGGAGGGGATGTGCCCGCGCGGTCGGTGCTGATAGTGGATGACAGCCCTGCCTTTCGCAAGGCCCTTTGTGAATTCTTCACGCTCCAGGGAGGCTTTGAAATCTGCGGCGAGGCCGAGAACGGCAGCGAGGCCATTGAAAAGGCGCTGCTGCTTCAACCCGCACTGATTGTGACCGACCTTTCGATGCCGCTTATGAATGGCCTGGAGGAAACGCGGATTCTGAAGAAACTCATGCCCGCCGTGCCGATCATCATCTACACCGCTCACGGCGGCCGGATTGTTGAGCAGGATGGGTTGGCGGCGGGGGCATCCGCCGTCATTTCCAAATCGGATGACCTGGCGGTGCTCATCGGCAAAGCACGCGAACTGGTTGACAGAATCGCCGCGTGACTACTTCGCTTCCTCAAAGTAGAGAACAAAGCCGCCGTCACTGTCCGGGCGAGGCCCCTGTTTGCCTTACGGTGACGAACACATTCAAGACGTTCTCGTTGAGGAAGGCCACAGCCTTCTTACGCCTGCTCCTGAGTTGTCCCGCCAAGCAGGTCGAACCTCAGCGCCGTGTTGTTCAGCACGGCGTGTCTGAAGGTACGCTCGACAATGATTTGCGGCTTACCATCGGGGTTTGATTGATTACAAAACGGCAGTTGGCCCGCTCGGTCTTTTCCTGCGTCATACGAGGCAGTATAAACTGTCGCTCGCGTCAGGCTCTATTCAGAGACAAATCAAACCGCCGTGTGGCGAGGTCGCTGCGAGCGGCGGCGGAGCAACTTGACGGAGTCACCTAATTTCCTGATGGAATGGAGCTTGCCTGTCGGCCTCAGCCGTTCAGTTGATCCTTTCATCCAAAGAATACTGCACCTGTACCACGCCGTGACTTTGAAAAACCTAATATGCTGAGTAATAGACCATCGCGCCGGTCAACTAATTTGATGCCTTCTCCTTCGAAATCGCCTCGCAAAGAACCGGGGAGCATGACGGGCAATACATTGCCTCTTTCATCGATTCGCAGACTCATCCTATGCGAGCAGCGATCACAAAGCCAGTAGTACTCCAGTCTATTGGGCTTGCGGGTGCGCACTTTCGGGTCAGTTTCAAGCCGAAAGAGTTTTCCGTCGCGGAGATAGCGAAACGGAGCGGAGCACGAAGGATTGCTACACTTCCCAACCATTACCCCCATCCTCAAACATTTTGCTTGTCGGGAGACGACGGGTCAACCTTGTCGGGCGACCGATTCAGAAAGTCGGATCTGTCTGAATCCTTTGCGCTAGCGCTGCTCTTGGCACAGTCCTAAAAGCAATTATTCCAGTTACGCCAAGACGCTACTGCAGGTCTCAATTTTGGGGTTGCACTAAGGTATGGGCATAGCTATCTCTTGGGAGGCTATCCTACGTGCGTATTGCTCGGAAATGGCTAAAGGAATTCGATGTGGAACTGTAGTTCGATCGTGCGCGAGAGATTTTTCATCAGTTCGTCAAAATCGGTAGACACAAAAGCCATCGAATGAACCGGTGACCTCGCCGGATCGAAGAGCGGTTCCGGTACAACCCTTTGTGAGGGAGCGGGTTCGCCGAGATCGATATCGTGTTGTCGTCGGCGTGCAGGGTCACTCAAAGTTTGATAGGCCTCAAGTGCGTCCCTGAACTTGGTCGTGCACGAATCCCTCCCGGCGTCCGGATGATATTGCCGAGCGAGCGCACGAAAAGCGCTGTGGATGGTCGACGAATCAGCAGCACGGGACACGCCCAGAATTGCATAGTAGTCCTTTGCCATTCAGTCACCCCGCGAGATTGGACAGCGTACGTGCCTACAACTACACCTCCAGCAGCGGACTCGCAGTAATTACGATCATCCTTAATGGAACGCGCGCATTCTCGGCGGGTTTCTCAACCGCCGGGTTTCCGACCAAGGCCGCGGCTGCTCGCAAGCGAAAGTCCGGATCCATCAACAATCCGCTATCGCGATGCCGACCACTGCCAACGATGGATTCGATCACGGTCTGATTTGGAAGAACCGCGGTCAAGGCCTGGCTGTGCCCAGCGATCCGACTCTGCTGCGAGACGGCAATATCGTTCGCGTAGAGACTGCTGGGAAAGGCCAAAATCAAGAGCAACACCGTGCCCATAACGAGCGGGATGCTCACCCTGGGTGGTATGGTCCTCATATCCGTATCTCCTTTCGAAAACACTGCACCGAGGGTACGCGTCAATCGCAGCCACGCGTGCCGGATCGCCGCTCCCTCCTTTGCGCCTTGAAAGCGCAGTTGCCAGATAAAATTCAGCAGGAATAACAAGGTCAACATAGATCCTGTGAGAGTCAAAAACAGACCATCGATAGTGTGGTCGTGGATGACGGCGTATGGCCAAAATGCAAGAGCAATAGCCGCGATCAGGAGAACAAGCGATAGCAGAATTTCAACCATGGCTAACACCTTCGCCGATTGGCTGATCTGCCACGAAATACTCGTGGACCTTTTCTTTTTGGGGTCGCGGGAGCGGGAAGCGGGGCCGCTCACCGCAACCCGAATTCGGGAGTAGCCCGGATAACGCTACTCCCGGACGGGAAACTCATTGGACCATCTGGACTAGGCTGAAGCCGAAGTCGTCAATTCCTTCTGTGCAAACCTCACCGGAATCTGTTTCGGTTTCGCCGCCTCGTTCTTCGCGATCACGACTTGCAGAACACCATTCGTATAGGTGGCGTTGATCGTGTTCATATCCAGCGTGCTAGGCAGGTTGAACGAGCGCGTGAACGTCCCGTATGGACGCTCTGTCCAGGCCAGATCCTCCTGTTTGAAGCCATTTTCAAGCTCGCGTTCCCCGCGAACTGTCAGGGTGTGGTTGTTGTGGGTGATTTCGAAGTCCTTTTCCGACAGACCGGGAACTTCGAGCTTGATGGCTATCTTATCGTCAGTCTCAAAGACTTCGGCTTGGGGCACAAAGCCTGAGACGACTTGAGGAGTCTGGGCGAATGAGTTTAGCGTCTGCTGAAGAGTCTGATCCATCCACTGTTGAAGGGAAGTGAGTTCCCGGAACGGATCGACCGAGTCATACCAGTAGGTCCGAAGCATTTTTCTCACCTCAGTTCAAGAGTTAGAAGCCTAGGTTTGGTGAATTGCGACCTCACCCGCTTCCTTACCGAGATTTCGAAGATAATATGAGTCAACTCCCACAAGATGTCAAGTTGCGGACGAATTGCGGTGCTTGTAAGTTTTTGACATACCATAACTTACGTAGGGTGCAAGCTTCGTATAAAAATGCTCTTGACAGGCCAAAAATTTGTGCTATCTAGTGGTCAAAAGTACCTTAGCGGTGCTCATCATGGGAGGACGGCGATCATGAAAGTAAAGATCTGCCCCGACTGCGGTGAGCGGTGGTGGTGCGTAAAGTGTGGTTATTGCCACTGGTGCCATCCCGATTTCGAACCGCCAGCGGGTGTTGCCGTAAAGCCGCGGGGAGGCAGTCCTACACTGCCTCCCTTGGCGGTGACCCTCCTGTACCATCGATCACAAAATGATCGTTTTACTCGCTTTGGAGGTAGAGGTATGAAGGCCCTCAAGTGCGGAGACAAGGTTCCAGTGTCCGGGGTTTATCGGGTTTCACACTTGCTGCCCCACGCGCCTGAGCAGCGGGAGATGTACTTCGAAGGGAGTTGCTTTCCTGCCTGCAAGGTTTGCGCCGCGGGAGTGGACTATTGGCTCGAATCGCCATGCGTGCCGATGACGATGGTGCCGAGAATTGACCTTGCACGTGCGGTCTGCTGAGATCCTGAATTCGCGCCGATGCGGTAGTTAAGCCGGTCTACATCTATTGGCCCCAGGTGCGCTCGAACTACGTGCGTACATTTGAAGCCGATTTCGGAAATGCGCTATGATTCTGCAATCAGAGTATCCGGAGAATTACCAGAGTGGCGTCATCCTCGAGATCACAATCTCCGCGAAATTCCCGAACGGCTGCATATATCCTTTCAGCTATTTCGGCTGCGGCCTCATGGGCGTGCGCGCTCGCAATCTCCACGAGGCGCTGAACTGAATAAAACTCACCTTCGCGGTTCTCCGCCTCAACCAACCCATCGGTGTAGAGCACTAGGACATCCCCTGTCTCAAGCCGGACGACATCGGTTTCGTAACGAGCGTCAGCCAAGACGCCTAGCACCGGCCCTCCGCAAGTTAATTCTCTGACCGAACTATTTCGTATCAGAAGCGGTGGATTGTGGCCGGCATTCGTGTATTCCACGGTGCGCGAAGCAGGGTGCAATTTGCCGTAAAACAATGAAATGAAGCGAGAACCCGCCGTGAGCTGGCAGACCACCCGATTGAACTCTTCAATGACTTCATCGGATTTTGCGTACCGAGGTGAATCCAGCCGAAGTGCGATCTCGATGGAAGGCATCAGCAGACCGGCCGCAACCCCTTTTCCCGATACGTCGGCGATCACGAAGCCAAGGGCTCCATCAGGTTGCTCGATGAATCCGTAATAGTCGCCCGCGACTGTCTTCGCCGGAAGCATCTTGGCGGCGAGATCAAAACCGGCAAGCGTAGGAACGGCCCGGGGCAGAATGTTTTGCTGAACCTCCGCGGCAAGTCGAATTTCCGCTGCCAGTTCGTCTCTTTGCTGCTGCGCGACGCGTGCCAGACGCCTTCGTTGTTCGCCGAGTCGGTTCACGATCAACACAACAAACAGGTAGCCGGTGAACGTTGCGGCATCATGTCTTAGATGGCTTAGGTCGACCTTCGCCGTGGCACCGACGAGATGATGCATCGCGAGGCAAAGCATCGAAAGGGCGATGCCGACTCGTAATGGGTACAACAGCGCGGCGAGCGCCAGAGGAAGGACGTAGAGCGAAGCGATCGAGATTTCGGGTTCCACAGCTTTGTCCGTGGCGGCAACCGAGATGATCCCCCCGGCCACAACAACCGAGAGCACGACTATGCTGAACCATTCGTCGGGGTATGGTCCGGCAGTTGTGATTCTACCGACTACGCCGTGCCAGCTGTGCTTTGCCGCATTACCACTCCGCTCCAGAGGAACGTCGGCCTTCGTTCTCATCGTCTTCTCAATTCATGCCGTTCTACCCGCAGTCCCGAACGCACCCACGGATGAGCGAAAGGATGAACGTAATAGGCACGATTGACCCAGGTTCGCGACCAGGGCCACGTAATCAAAGAAGATCGCGTGGGTCCTCCACTCAAAGTAGGGATGCATCCACCCCCAAGACACAAAGAATGGAGCCACTACCACTGCCGGTCCGAAGTGAATCGCTCCGGCAATGACGAAACCTGGACGTGGCGGAAATAAAACAATCGCCGGATCATAAGCCGGCACGTAGACCCTTGCCCTCTCAGAATCACGTCGTGCCGAAAACCGTACAATAAGGTAGCATCAACAGCTCGTGGCGAACTTGGCGCTGAATTCTTTCTACCGCTTTAGGGGACGCATCGTCCGCCAAACCGAGAGTTGCAACAAGCGTTGCAGTACCGCAAGCAAAGATCGTATTTTCATAGAAGCCTCTTTCCACCAAGAAATCAGACGTTTACCACCGAACACCGAATGTCACTGGCACGTAGGTCACATCCTTGCCGGGGGATGAAAACATCCGCTGATAGCGCGCCTCGGCGAATAGGAGAGCGCGCGTGTCGTGGATCCGGTATTCCAAACCCGCTCCGGCGTTGAATCCAGCCTTCACCGTGCTGAACGAGGCGACAATCTGGTTCGCTCCGTAGGCCACTGGATAACACCCGAAGAACGGGTTGCAGATGATCGTGGTCAGCACCGTTGGGCTGGTCAGAGTCAAATTGCGATCATAGAGGCCAAAGCCCGAGGTCGCGTAAATGTTCGCTACGCTGCGCCGCGGAAGTATGTGATATTGAGGCTGAAAGGTCAGCGACCAGACCGAGACGCTGCCCCCCGGTTCACCGAACTGGGCCAGTGCTGCTGAATTCAAGCCGAAATGGTTGTAGTTGAAATCCAGGTCGGCATCGAGCCTCGAAGTAGCGTTGTAGCCGCCTCGGAAGTCGAGATTCCAACCCGTATTTAGGCTTTGGCCAGCTGACTGCACAGGTTGGGCAAAGCCCGCACCTGCGCTGACGTTGATTTTGTCCAATGCCTGGCCAAACGCAACTTTGCCGCTCACAGCCAGAAGGAAAAGCAGAAGTGCGTACAGGCAAAAGTCACGGATTCTCCGCCGATAGTTCCATCCAAGACTAGGGCCAGTCTTCGATTGCCAAGAATATGAAGTCGAGAACATAGTCGTGTCACCTCAACATTTGAGCTCAAAAGAAATCTCCTTTTGCTCTTACCGACACCCCGAGCTATCGCATTGAAGCAATGCGACAGATCGTCCACTGCGATAGCTCGGTTGTCTGTTGTTGTGCGTTCGCTGCCCGGTTACTGCGAAGCTGTTTCGGTCTTCTCCGGGAACTTGAGTGTTACCTTCGATAGATCGATTTCACTGATAGTGTTCCATCCATCCCCGGTGGAACGCAGCGTTACAGCCGGACTCTGCTGGTTCTTCTGGCTGATCACCTTTGCCGGAACTGAAACAAGTTCCCTTTTACCTTGCAGAAATTGAACCTGGACCTCGGAACCTGTGCCGTTCCAGTGAACCATGTAATGGCCCGGTTGGAGATGAGTGCCGGAGATGACAACCGGCTCAGACAAATCGATTGGTGCTGACTCCTTGGTGCCTGCTACGGCGCTCAGGGGAAGGACACAGAGCAGGAACCCAAGAGCGAATACTAAGCTTTTCATATGTTCTCCTCCTTTGCGAGAATTTGACGATGACTGCCGGAACCTGGCCAATGCATCGTTCTTTTTCACATCATAGAAACCCAACATCGCTTGCGAAAGTTGCTCAAGTCTGAAGCGTTACTTGGTTGGAGCACTCCCGCTGCTATTGTTATCTGTACTGTTGTCGGCTACGCTCTGCTCCCGCGAATGTGCCACAACCAAATCATCTTCGACCGAGAAGACTCCGGACACTTCATGGGCGCGCAACTCGGCAATGTGTTTGTCCATGTCGCTGTCCACCACTCCGTACAACTTCACGTGCCCATCCTCGACGATGATGCGAATCGGTGCCTGGGGATCTTGCGCGTACTTACGCAACGCGCTATCGCCATAGATCGCTTTGGCGGTCTGAATTCGCAGCTCGTCATCGAAGGAAGACAAGGGCAACACCTTGATTTCATCTCTCACGTCACGTACGCCCGCCGTGTCTTCCACAATCGCCAGCGCCGAAGCTTTATCGGGGTAGGTCCGAACTTCGCCGCTCACGGTTACTACGCCGTCCTTCACAGCGAGCTGCAGGTTATTGAACTGGATTCCGTAGCCGATGCGATCGTAGCGGAGTCGATCGGCCAATTTCGTCTGCAGTTCGGTATCACTTATGTCAACGGTTGGAACCACGGTGATGAAGTCGCGAATGCCTTCGATTTTGCGGTTCTTCCGCGCCAGCTTTTCCGCATCGAGTTTGTCGCGATAATCTTCGACGGAACCCTCGAGAGTAGCGATGCGATCATCCACGGTTGCTGTGACGTTGTGAAACTTCAGGTCGTGTGAATAATCACTCTGGAGTTCTTGCGCCAAAACCGCATCTGTACTCGGCTGAGTCGATTGGGGTGTATTTGCCGCCGCGCACTTGGCCAAGGCAACCATTAGCGCGAATACAAAGAAGAAGTCCTGCAGCCGAGACAGCTCGCCCAGGACGTGAGAGCGGATTCGTACTCTCATATCACTCACCTCCGTATGCAACTGTCGTTTTCAGTCGAATAGACGTACTTGTATTTTCATAGGTTGCATAAAGGTGAGTGAAATATTGTCAAGTTGTTTCAACTAACCGAAGGTATTGAAAAATCCGGGGAAGCTGGATTCGGGGCGGGCTTGAAACCTTTCTAACTCTGCGTCATCAGTAATGAGCGGAGCGAATCTGGGATTCATCTGAGGAGCAAGAATCATGCATGAGAACGGTTCTGCCGCTGATAGCTGCGATCATTCTGCTGATTTGGGGCCTGACGCTGGTTTTGTTTCTATATTTTGATCGCTGGCACGATTAGGTTCGTTTCGTTTTACGCAGCCAGAACTGGACTCGCAGCCGGTTCAACCGGAATTCGCTTGTGCCGCGAGCTCTTCTTGTGCACCTCGATCCGCAGGACTCCATTGTCATATTCGACTTGCGTGCTATCGGCATCTGCATCTTCTGGCAGATGGAATGATGTGACGAAAGATCCTTTGACGCACTCGCTCCATCGCAGATCCGCTTTCTGCTGCTCCGTGCTCAGCTTTCGTTCACCGCGAACTGTGAGCAGATCTCCGTACAAAGAAACGTCTATATCCTTTCTGTCGACTCCGGGTAGTTCGAGTGTGAACACAATTCTGTCTTCATCCTCATAGACATTTGTCTTCGGCTTGATTCCGGATGGCCAGCTCGAGGCGTCCCGCCTGTGCGTTATGGCCCGAAGCAGTAAATCTCGCAGGCGCTCCTGAATCGATGCCAGTTCCCCAAGAATTCGTTTTTGCGAATGCTTTCGCACGGCTCTCCCCATCACTCGCCAACCAGTTCGAACTCACTTTCTATCCGCTCCAGTACGGAGCGCCCGTTATGACCATGGACCTTGAGCAGATCAGAAACCGACATGAAGACTTCCGTACTCGCTACACCGGATGTGTTCGCGCCGCGGTTCCAATGGAGAACGGCAGTCCCATCGTCAAATTCAGCCACTTGGGCCACACGGCCACAACCGCTATTGCCGGACACATCTTCATGCCGACGCAAGTAGTAGGTCTTCATGGATCAAGCTCCTGAACGAAACTTGCGATGTCGTGCTTTCTTTTTCATTTCTTCTTTTTTCGGCGGTCGCCGAAAGCTTCGGTCCTCGACGATACCGGCCAGACGGTCCTTAGATTTTTTCCCGCTGTGCATTCTTTTGAGCTCACGGACAAGGGCGAGACGCTTGTACGGATCGCGCTCCAGCGTTGCGTCCACGTATAACTGCAACCAGCTTTTATTCTAGTTCTTCATGACTACCAAGAACTCAGCGGCGGATAGCAGGCATGACCGGGTCCACGAATAAGCATCTGCCAATGAGGTAGAAGTTGCCTCCTAAGCTGAGTAGGCCGGTTCATGGGCGATCCACCATTGACTGTTTTCGATTTAAACGATGCATTTTTGTGGGAAAAGTTGCAGACGGGAAACCTCCGGCCATCAATGACTTACTGCTACCGTTCTTCCGGCACTAAAACCGCCATGTTGCTGACTTGATCGGTGCGAATCGGCCCTGGGAGGTAGCTGGTGTAGCGGCCCAGCAGCCAAAGCTCGGGAAGGACTTCGGCCACGATCTTTCCGCTCTTGAATACACGCACTGTCGCGGTCTGCGAGACCACGATGCCAACCGCAGAAGTGGCCTGCGAAATTGCTGCGGCCGCCATGTGTCTGGCTCCTAGGCCCTGCGGCAATCTCAAACCCGAGGCTCGGGCATCGAGGTAGCGGCACGCGGCCACGAAGACGCCATCACCATTGATGACGAACGCTCCATCGAGTTGAGCCAATTCCTTCACGGTCCCGCGGAAGTTCGGGTCAGAGACATGGCGGATCGATTCGGGATGACCCGCCAGAGGATCGAGTATAAGCGGCTGGGAACGCGCCATCACGTCATCGGCCGAACCCAACGTGAAAAGGGTTCCGATGCGCCTGCCTTCCCGCCCTTCACGAGCAATTTCAACGGCGAGCTCCAAGGTTGGCTCGGCGATATCGGATCTCAGTGGCCTCAGAAGGCTTGTAACCTGTTCCAGCATCTCTCAAAATCGGTGTCGAGTCTTTTAATCTCCAATATTACCTTGGGAAAACCTGACCAGTCACGCAGCTTCCAAGGAGGCCCTTCTAGCTTGTGTTGGACAAAGGCTTCTATTTAAAAGGATCCAGGGCTATGCAGTTGTGCTCTTTGACGTGCTGGCGCAGAGCAGCGATGGATCCCTCTTTCTCTCCCACCGTGTTCCAATTCTCTGTCCAGACGCCTCCAGTCCTGCATATTGCCTGCGCGGAATAACTCGAGTTGCAGCGTAGTCATTTGCGCGAGGTTCGCAAGCACATTCTCAACCTCCGATTGCAAACGAGCAAGTTCTGGATACTTCGGGGCCATCTACCTGAGTTGCCCATTGGGGGCCACAGGATGCTCACAATATGACCCGTCAAAACGCGCCAGAAGCCTAGTACAACCTGCTGCCCCTGCTTAAACATACTCCTGTCTGTTGATAGCATCGTGCTCAAGTTGTGCAACCATGGCAACGGGTGTCCGCATCCTTCCTAATAGAAAGGCAAAATCCAACAACACTAACGGTTCAGGAGGTACTGCATATGACCCTGCTCAATCGTTGGGAACGTTGGGATCCGTTTGCTGAACTGAATACTCTGCAGCGGCAAATGGACCGTCTGTTCCGAGACACGTTCAACTTTAACGACACATTCCAGTTTGGCGCCTCCAGTACGAATGGAGGGACGTTCGTTCCATCGGCTGACGTTTACGAGACTCCGGACACCATCCAGCTCCGGCTGGAGATCCCAGGTGTGGAAGAAAAAGACCTAAATATCACGATGGAGAACGGCGTCCTGACGGTTCGCGGCGAGCGCAAGCTGGAAGATGGCGAGAAGGAAGAAAACTTCCTCCGCATGGAGCGACCTTACGGGGCAGTCTCTCGCTCGTTCACGCTGCCTCAGACCGTCGACGCCGATCACATCAATGCGAACTACGTGAACGGTGTGCTCTTGATCGAATTGACAAAACGCGCTGAGGCAAAGCCGAAGCAGATCCCCATCTCAGTGGGTCAGAAGGCGCTTGGAGCGGGAGTGAAAGCCGCCGCTTAAGCTGGTCGTTCCAAACTGCAAAACCGAGCGGGTCATCTTCCCGGCTTGCTTTCGGCTGAGGGGAGTTGCCCGCTCGAATTCCGGGGTTCCGGCATCGCGACGTTCGGATCGCCGGATCCCCTGAAAGGAGTTTTCGACTTCTGAAGTTGTAACAAACGACCTCCAGTCAGGATCGTTGCTGGTGAGTTTGAAGGCTGAGCTGAAAGATTCGGTGTAGTCGGGCAGGCGCTTTGAGGTGGGATGGAAGGCTCCTTCACCATTTGCGCTCTGAAGATCGCGTGTGTGCTTGCCGGAACACGCTGGCACCTGTTTTACGTAGTCGATCCGTCGCCGAAAAAGAATGGGTTTGCGTTTGATTGCGACACGGCGATTAGCCGGGCCATTGCGCGGGCTGATCCACCGGACGATTTGGGAGACATTCGGAGACGGTCTGCGCTGCATGAGGCTGAGTTGCTGCACGGGAATACACCCGACGGATGGACCAGAACGGAGTCGAAACTTGCGGCCTGACTGAGATCGCATTCGGGGGTGCCGTATGGTCCTAAATGGCAGGAAACGAATCTTGGTGCTTCACCATGATCGGCCGCTGCTTCGGACCTATGCCATGCTGCTCGAACGCTACGGCTATGAAGTGGCGACCGTTGATTCGGTCATGCAAATGATTCTCAAGCTCGAGGCGCCGGAAGGTTGCTTCGATCTGCTGTTCGTGGAGTGCTCGCCGGAGTTGAGGCAAAACTCGGCGAATTTTGTGCGATTTGTTCAAGAAACGCAGGCACACTCTCATCCCGCTTTGATATTGAATGGCGTCGGCGCGTATGACGTTTTACAAGCAGCAAAACAAGAGGGAGTAGCAGCGGCATGCAAGCCACAGGATGTTGACGAATTCATGTCCTTGCTAGCAGCCATGCTGAATGGTCAACGACGACGATTTGCGCAGGGTAAGAGTGCTTAAAGGCGCTTAAAGGAAGGATTGCCGGCAAATTCCGTCATGGGCGATATGAAGCTGATTTGCGAGGGTTGTGGAGGAGAAATCATTCTCGAGGATTCCCCTGCACCCTTTGAATTCGAGCCTGTGGACACGGTGCCAGTTTGTGACCGCTGCCGCCAAACAGATGCGTCGCAGCACGCCTCAAGCCCAAACGGAAACCTTGCGGCCTGATGCCAGAGGTCGATGAATATTACGTCCTCGCGGAGCCTGGAACTTCTACAACGGGACTCCTGACATCGGGGACAGGAGGAATGACCATGATTGCAGGAGTGTTCGAAATTCGCCGCTCCGTTGCAGTCGCCGTAGTTGTCAGTGTATTGATCGTTGGCGGAGTAGCTGGCGGGGCCTTGTCATTGTGGGCGAAGCATGACTCGGCAGGATTGACTCCCCCCGCCGTGGTTGCCGCTCGAGGGACGAATGTAGAGCCTGGAGCCCCCACAGCCATGGGTTTTGCTCCTGTGCTCAAACCGGCCCTGGCCGCCGTGGTAAACATCTCATCTTCGCGGATCGTGAAAACTCCGCAGGTCCCGTTCGAGCCTTTCTTCAATGATCCGTTCTTCCGCCAGTTTTTCGGCGATCAGTTTCCTCGCCGGCTGCCACGCGAGCAGCGAGAACATAGTCTCGGGTCGGGCGTCATCGTCACTGCTGACGGTTACATCCTCACCAACAATCATGTGATCGACAAGGCGACTGACATCAAGGTAGCGCTTCCCGACAAGAGTGAGTTCAAAGGCAAAGTTGTGGGCAGCGATCCAAAAACAGATGTCGCGGTAGTGAAAATCTCGGCGACCGGACTGCCCACTCTTTCGTTCGGCGATTCCGACAAGCTTCAGGTGGGCGACTACGTATTTGCAATCGGCGACCCGTTTGGTATCGGGGAGACCGCGACCATGGGGATCGTGAGTGCCAAGGGACGTGGGAACCTGGACATCGAAGATTATGAAGACTTCATTCAAACCGACGCCGCGATCAACCCTGGCAACTCCGGTGGCGCGCTGGTCAATGCGCGAGGTGAGCTGATCGGAATCAACACCGCGATTTTGGCTGGGGGTGGTGGGGGCAATCAGGGCATCGGATTCGCCATTCCCATCGACATGGCTCGCCGGGTGATGGACCAGATTCTCAAGCACGGAAAAGTGACGCGCGGATATCTCGGTGTCGTCATCCAGGAGGTCTCGCCCAACTTGGCCAAGGCTTTCAAAGCCCCGGAAGGAAAAGGAGCCTTGGTCGGCGACGTAAGCGCGGATGGTCCGGGCGCCAAGGCGGGTTTGCAGAAAGGAGATGTCATCGAAGAAATCGGCGGGCAGACAGTGACCGGCGTAAACGATCTGCGACTGCGCATTGCATCCACCGCTCCAGGTACAACGGTGCATTTGAAAGTATTACGCAGCGGTCAGTCCCGCGACGTCGCGGTCACGCTCGGCGAGTTGCCGGAGAAGGCGGTCGCCGGCCCAGTGGGCACTGAGATCGAAGACACTCCGATGAAAGGGGTTCAAGTAGACGATCTCACGCCTCAACTGCGGCGCGAATTGGACCTGCAACCTGGTATCAAAGGCGTGGTCGTTACCGATGTCTCGCCCGACTCCCCCGCTGCCGACTCCGGCTTGCGTCGCGGCGATGTGATCGAGGAGGTCAATCGGGAACCCGTCGAGTCTGTCACCGAGTATCGCAGGGCAATTCGCAGAGCTGGCAACCAGAGCATCGTTTTACTGGTAAACCGCAACCAAAACACTACATTCTTGGTCATCGAGCCAGAATGAAAAATGAAACCGAAGCGAATCAGGCAATTTGTTTGTACCGGATTCACCCTGAGCAACAGTCGTTACCTGTGGGCCGGAAGTTTGGACCGCGATTTATGTCGAATGGAGGAGTTGAGATATGCGAAGGTCAGGAATTGCACGTGCGTTGTTTTTGAAGACACTGCTTCTAGTTTTCTCAACGAGCGCCTTGGCACAGGTTCGCATTACGGTGGCCTTTGCCCCTCCTCCGATCCCAGTGTATGAACAGCCACTTTGTCCAGCGGAAGGATACATTTGGGTGCCGGGATACTGGGCTTGGGATGCAGATCTGGATGATTACTACTGGGTTCCAGGAACCTGGGTCCTGGCTCCGGAAGTTGGGTTTCTTTGGACGCCGCCGTGGTGGGGCTGGGAGGACGGCGTCTTTTTATTCCACGAAGGCTTCTGGGGGCCAGTCGTAGGCTTTTACGGCGGCATCAACTACGGCTTTGGCTACTTCGGGGTGGGGTACGTCGGTGGACGTTGGGATAACGGACGTTTCTATTACAACCAATCAGTGACCAATGTGAACGTAACGGTTATCCGGAATGTCTACAACGAACACGTCGAAATCAGGAATGAGAGTCATGTCAGCTTCAACGGAGGACAAGGCGGCATTGATACCCGTCCCACTCCCACCGAAGAAGCTGCGGCTCGTGATCGGCACTTACCCCCGCCAACCGCGCAGGTGCAACACGTCGAAGCCGCCCGCAGCGATCCCGCATTACGCGCCGGTACAAATCACGGAAAACCGCCCGTTGCAGCGACGGCTCGTCCCGGAGAGCTGCGGGGATCGTCGGTCATCGCAGCCCGCGAAGCTGGAGGGGCATACCATCGCCCGGAGAAAGCGAGCGGAACCGGCGCGCGTGGGAGCGATGAGATGACACCTCACCCGGTGCATCCCCGGGATCTTCCGCCCCTAAGCGTGCCAGAAGCAAATTCCCAATCGTCCGAGGCGGATAAGAAATTCCAGCAGCAGCAGCGCAACCTCATCGAGCGGCAGAACAAGGAGCGAGAGAAGTTAGAACGCCAGCAAGAGAAGGAGCATGCTCGACTCGAGCGGCAAACCGCGAACGAGGCTCGGCGTCAGGAAATGGAGCAAAGGCACGCGCACCAGACACAAGAGATGCAGCAGAGGCAGGAGATGCAAATGCGCGACTTGCAGTCCCGTCGAGGAGGGGAGAAGCCTAGATAGAGACGCCCAAGCTCATCACCCTAGCGAGCTGGCGTACCGAAATAGAGCCAAACCCAGCTTCCCATCGGGAGCATATCGCTCAAGGGTTATTGTCGTCGAATGCCCACGATGAGAGAAACCTAGTGTGTGTTACACAGTTTTGAATTTCAATCCTCGTGGACAGATCACTCGGAGCGGTTAGGCGGGAGATGTGAACGGTCATCGCGTCTGTCTGCTTTGCAGTGCATCAGGAATGAAACTCGCCCACCCGGAGTGTTTACTGGGTCTAACCTCGACAAGACGAATCGACGCTAAGTGGGAAGCATGGTGATGTTGCTAAAAGAAAGGCGCCAGCAGACGCTGTAAAGACTGAGGCATTCAGCGCCGATTTAACACCTGTACCGGCTGTCATCCCTATCGCGAATGCCAACAAGAGGCACCGGCCAAAGTCGCCGATAGTCGTGTCCTCCATCCCGGGAGTAGAGTGATGGCCAGAGTCGATTCGGCAATTGTAACGACCCACGCAAGCGCAGGGATCACAAAGCCTGGGAACCACGGATTCAGCTTGCCTGCGTACATCATGAAATGGTGCATGTCGCCCCAAGCAACATTCGACACGCCGTAGGGTCCCCACAAGCCAAACCGATCCGTCACAGCCAGCGGGCCAATTGTCGAGGGCATCGGCCTGCGCGGCACTCGCACCAGGTTGATGCAACATTATGGCGATGGGGCAACTCTTGCCTACTCCGCTTCGTCGGACGGAGTGGTAACCGTTCAGATGGTACTGCCATTCGTTCTGGAGACTTGAGTTCATGCCGATTCGTGCCCTCATCGTCGATGACGAGCCGCTTGCCCGAAAGAAGATTCGCACTCTCCTCAAGGAACATACAGACTTCGAAGTCGTTGCAGAATGTGGAAGCGGACACGAAGCGAGCAGGGCCATCTCGTGCCTCATCGCGGATCTTGTGTTCCTCGACATTCGCATACCCGATCGTGACGGCTTTGAAGTGTTGAATTCCGTCGATCCAGCCCGGCTGCCAGCTGTGATATTTACAACCGCGTTTGACGAATATGCCGTCAAGGCGTTTGAGGTGGACGCTCTGGACTACCTGCTGAAGCCCTTCAATCGACAGCGCTTTACGCGAGCAATCGAAAGGTTTCTTGCAAGATGGAAGCAAAGCCATCAGCGGGAACGTGCGCGGTTTCTCGACTGGTTGCAGGGCTCCGCTGGTCCGGCGAAACGGCTAGTTGTGAAGAATAACAGTCGAATTCTTCTGATCAACGCTGAGTCAGTGCAATCGATTAAAGCCGAGGGCGATTACGTCAGAATCCAGGTGGCCAAACAAAGCTACTTGATGCGAGAAACGATGCAGTCGCTCGAGTCGCGGCTTGATCCGCGCCGATTCATTCGAATTCATCGATCGGTGATCGTGAACCTTGAATTTGTTGCGGGATTCAAACCTTTGCTAGGTGGTGATTACCACGTATTCATGAAGGACGGCACTGAGTTCACGCTGAGCCGCACATTTCGTAAGCAGTTAACCCGTATGAGAATCCACGTTTCCTAGAAACGCATAACGATTCATCGCGCAGAATTAACGGTTCATCGAAAAGTCTTTTCCGAAGGTACTCTCATCCTTTGGAATTCATAGGAGCTCGATTACACTTTTCATTATGGGATGTGGTCCCTGGTGAGGTGTTCAGAGAATGATGACGCGTACGCTTTCGGCAGCCGCTCTTATTGCAATTAGTCTTGGACTTATTGCGGTTGAGGGTCTCTGGGGCGCTAGTGATCAGAAGCAAGCACTGATCGAACTCGAACATCGTTGGCTTCAGGCGGAAGACGATCCATCCACTCTTGAACATATCCTTGCTGATGATTTCGTACATGTAGTGCCGTTTGGCTTTGTGACGAAAGCCGAACAACTCCAGTACATGCGGAGTCACCATTCCACACAAGCCCGGCCAGCAAAACATTTTGAAGCTCTGCGAGTACGTGTTTACGGCAACACAGGCATCGTGAACGGAATCGTGGTATCGACGATGGCACCAGGTAAAAATCAGAAGACTATCTTTACCGATGTCTTTGCCTACCGTGACGGCAAATGGCAGGCAGTTAATGCTCAGGAGCTGCCCTGGAACGAATCAGCACATCCGTGACGCAGAACGTCATTGAGCCAGGCGCCAGCTCCGTTCGACCATGCCCAGTACGGCCGCTGAGCGTCAGATCAGTGATAGAGCTAACGCAGCCACGAAGCATGCAATGCCGACGGCCAGACAGATGGCAGGAGAGCGAAACCAGTACAAAATCGCCAGGATCAGATAGACACATCCGATCAATACGAATAATGCAATTACAAGGGGCGACGCGTTGGCCCGGGCCCCCGTGAAAACTGTCAGACCGCCGAAAAGCAATAACCCGAGGCTGTGACTAAAATTGAAGCCGACCCAGGCTCGCCACATGTTGCTGCGGCCGCGCGATAATCTGACGGCAGAGTTGGCCATCGCTTGCGCAACCGAAGCCTCAGCAGGCACTAGTCGGCACGGCTTCTTCAGATCGAGCAGCGTGTAAACCAAATGCAAGCCACCCAACACAATGAATATGCCACCTCCCAGAAAAAGCAGGATGCGAACTGCCGGCAAGGAACTGTTGAGGGTCATTTGCATCCCAGCATTGATAAGACTCGGCACCGCAAGTGTGACATTCAACCGAATCTCAAGACGCGAGTTAATCGCCTGGACGCCGATCAAGCGGGCCGAGACGTCATTGAGCCACGGCTCAACGTTCAGCTTTACAACTCGGCCAAGAGGTCGAGAACGGCCGCCGCTTGCGGCAATATGGCCGTGGCTCCCGGAAAGCTACAACTGCGGGTGATTTCGTTTGGGACAACCAGGCATCGCAGACCGGCGGCGCGGGCCGCAGCCAATCCGCGTTCTGAGTCCTCAACGGCAACACAGCTTTCGGCTCTCATTCCGAGTCTTTCCAACGCGAGCAGGTAGGGTTCGGGATTCGGCTTCGATTTGCCATAGTCCTCCCGTGCCAGCACAAACTCGAAATACCTCGTCAAACCAATATTGGCGTGGATGACGTCGAAATGTTGCCGCTGGGAACTGGTCACGACTGCCATGCGCATCCGCCCATGCAGCGCACTCAAGGTTTCCGCCACGCCTGGCAGTACCCGGGTCTGGCTGCGTAACATTTCGGAATACTGGAGATCGCGTTCGCGTTTCAAATTCGCGACCCGCTCCTTTGGCCACCCACTCTCGATCGCCAGATCAAACGCACTGCGGCCTTGCCGCATCGACAACTCGAGGAATTGTTCCCGGCTCAGTTGAATGCCGACGGTGGCCAAGGTTCTTCGAGTGCTCTCGAAGAAAAGGCACTCGGTGTCCACGAGCACGCCATCGTTATCCCACAAAATCGCTTCTACCATTCGTTTGCTGGAAAGGAGATCGCCCCAATACCACTAGGTTAATGCGTTGCGGCTGCCCAAACCAATGGCCCAAGCCTGCTTCGGCACGGCGGTATCAGTTACATTCATATAGTGATCCCATCGAGCTTTGTCGGCATGCAAACGCTGGTTTTTCGGCGAGGGATGCTGACTCCGTCGAGCGCGCGGCAAAGATCATTCGCGCTGGCGGGTTGGTCGCATTCCCGACCGAAACCGTGTACGGGCTTGGCGGGAACGCTCTCGACGCAGCCGCCGTGAAGAAGATCTTTACGGCGAAGGCGCGACCGCTCTGGGATCCTCTCATCGTGCATGTGAGTTCGCGTGAGATGCTGGAATCGGTCGTGGCGAAGCTGCCGGTGAAATTTGACGATCTGTTTGCCGCGTTCATGCCGGGCCCGTTAACCCTCGTTCTCCCGAAGAACTCCATCGTAGCGGATGTGGTGACCGCCGGCCGAGACACGGTGGCGGTTCGTTTTCCAGCGCACCCGATCGCGCAACAATTGATCGCGGCGGCCGGTGTGCCCATCGCGGCGCCGAGCGCGAACCGCTTTCAGCACGTGAGTCCGACCACGGCAGAGCACGTGCTGGCCGACCTCGATGGACGGATCGAGGCGGTTCTCGATTGAGGTGCGTCCCCCATCGGGGTTGAATCTACTGTCTTGGATCTCAGTGCTGAGCCGCGCATCCTGCGCCAGGGAGCCGTATCCCCGGAGCAGTTGAAGCGGCTACTTGGAGAAGTCGTGGTGGTCGACGCTGTTTGTCGTCCGCGGGAGGAAGGCTTACCGTCGCCAGGAATGATGTCGCGCCACTACGCGCCGCGCACGAAGCTGGTACTGAGCGAGGGGCGGGAGAGCATTCTGGCCGAAGTGGTGCAACAACTATCGGAGCAGAAGGTGGGAGTCTTGCTGCCGAGCGGCTGACATACATCTGCGCCGTTGACAGTCGATTGGGGCCGCTGGGGGGATTGGAGCACTATGGCTACGCGGCTCTATGCCGGATTACGCTGGCTTGACGAACGGATGCCCGACGCAATCGTCGTGCCAGTGCCTCCGGAGGAAGGACTCGGTTCCGCGATCCGGCAACGGCTCCTCAAAGCTGCGAGCGCGGCGACCGTGCCTGACTGAGGCTTCTGTAGACGAGCGAACCGCCGCCGTGCGGTGGGCCAAGGCGCGTCGTCACTAGCAGTATCGGGATGATCCCTCAGACACCTCTTCCCAACCGTCCGAAACCTTGCTAAAAGAGACGATGGTCTGCGATATCTTCATCCTTGTTTCCGCGCTTAGCCGTAGTAGTGAAAATCCCTCCAGAAGTCGGGCCAGCGAGTCGCATGATTCCGACGCGGGACGGATGGGAAGGCTCTTGAGGAATCCTCGTGCGAGTGTTACAGCCTTATCCGCGAGTACAATGCAGAGTTGATTCGTTGAAGGCCGACTTCGGAGCCTCTTGCACCGACGGAGAAAGTTCTTCCCGAGTGAACCAGCCGGGGGCCGAAGGGTTCACGTGGGGGATGTAAGGCTCTGCTTGACCCCTCGCATGTCAGCGTCCTTGCACAGCGCCCGCGGAACCGACACAGGTGTGGTCGAGAAACTCCGCTTGCGCAACCGCACGCGCGTCGATCTCGGACAAATTGTTGTCTCGCATCGTGCCCCATCCGCAACGATTGCATTTCCACCCCACGATTTCGCCGTTCGAATAGAGAGGTTCCAGTTCCGAATAAGTATCCGTCATACCGCTAATATAATGAGTCCGAAAACTCGGTTGGTCTCTTTGCGTACAAGGTCCGCCAAGGCCGCAGGTCAGAACATGGAGTCTTGTGCGGCAAAATATCAGCGCGTCCGCCCTCCAATTGTAAGCGTCCTCGGACCACCCGGCTGATCATACGTGGTCGAGCCCATATGGTCTTCGGAAAAGAGACTGAGTGCCAGCGATCCCGGGTAGAGGTTTCCGTATGAGCCGAGCAGGCGTCCCCGAAAGCATTTGAGTTCCTGGTCAGCTCTAAAATCTCTCGTCTACGCCGCAATCTTGGCCCCTCGATCGTGGAGAATGGAGCTGACATACTCTTGTAAAGCACTTTCCATATTCTTTTTGGCTTCTTCGAAGTTGCCGCCGGGCACTGCGACTCCCAGTTCGACACAAGCCCCCTTCCAGCCGTCGTCCTCGGGCCAGAATGTGCATTCTATCGGGACAGGTGTGATTACAGGTACGCTGACCGCATGGGGTTGCATAATTTGTCTCCTCGCCTTTATCCGGATGTAAAGGACTGCTTACGACCCACCACTCGTCGGAGTCCACCGCGTGGATGTGTTCCCCAAAAGGTGCGTGTTTGCTGTTCTCCCTTCCAGGCTACGGAGGAGGTGGCTGGGGGACGCCACCCTTGACCAGTTCCGTCTTGATTTGGAATTTCTGATTGGCCACGAGATTGACCTCGGTATCGAATGTTTGGTATCCGGGCAGGCTGATGGTGCCGACCAGCAGGGCTCTTCCCACGCCGCCGAATTCAGCTACATGGCCTACAAAAAGACCGTCCACAAAAACTGCCGCCCTATCCGGGGCCACGGACAGTTTGATTTCCGCCGTTATCGTCGGAACCTGCATCCGGAGATCTTTCTGTAGGGCGACTCGGATAACTTGTTTTTCGCCAGGTTGAACGCTGATTGTCTGGGAGAAATCCTGGTAACCGGCTTGGCGTACGACGATCTCGTGCTCACCCGGCAGGAGCAAAATCTTCTTCGATCCTTTCAGCTCCTTCAGGTAACCGACATAATGACCATCAATCCACACACCAGAGGTTTTCTCTACCTTGGTGGTGCCCAGTAGCTGGATCTCTCCCAACACATCGTTTCCTGCGTACATGCTAGACACGAACAGGCAGACAACACAAAGAAGCACGCCACAACTTGACCGTTCGGTGATGCGAAAACTAGCCATAGTTCGTCACCCTTTCGCTGCCGTCAGAAAATCCAAGCAGTAAGCCGGTTCGCTAGGGTTGCGGCTGAGCCGGCACTGTTGTGGAATTTTGAGGTGCGTTCTGCGGTTGCATCAAGTTGGAGTTGCCGCCACCGATTGGAGTGCCTATGACTTCGCCGGAGACCACCAACTCGACGCGACGATTCTGTTGTCGTCCCGCTGCCGTCGCATTGGATGCGACCGGCTGAGTCTTTCCGAAGCCCATAATTGCTACTGACGAGATCGGGATACCCTGCTGCACGAGGTAATCGCGAACCGAGGCGGCACGTTTCTCCGATAGCTGCTGGTTGTATTCGTCGCTGCCTGTGCTGTCCGTGTGGCCATCGACTTCGAGTCGCGGCATGGCGTTGGGGACATGGACTCCCGGTCATGCTCGCCCGCTAGAGAACAAATTTGTTCTCATCGATCCAATGGGTCAAATTGCTTGGCAATACCTCAAAGCACGTCCTACCCCCGGTCCAGAGGCCGCAGTGGCGATCAAGTCAGACGGAAGAATGCGTCAACTCGATACGCCTTATCCGGTGCGAGCCACGGCAATCTGTTCACTATTGATCAGTGAGGAAAACGCTGGCTCAACGCAGGGTAGCTCTCCAGTATCGCCTTTCAGGTTTATGCCGAGAAGCTAGTCGAGAGCGAGCGCGGAAGCGATCCTGATTTTCAGGTATGGGATGGATGCGTTGCTGCGTGTGCGGCGGCAAACGACTAATACATCTACAACTTGATTTCGCTGACTTGAATCGTCGGTTTCACATTAGTGTTAATGAGATGGTCCGCCGGTTCCTGAGAGGTGGGAAGATTCAGGAACCGTAAGAAGGAGGATCATGGCATGCACATCACATCTGTTGGTATCGATCTCGGGAAGACAACCTTTCATCTGGTGGCGCTGGACACGCGTGGACAGGTAGTAGTGAAGAAGAAGTTCTCGCGGCCACAGCTGCTGGTTTACATGGCGAATCTGGAGGCCACGCTGGTGGGCATGGAAGCTTGTGCTGGAGCCCACTTCATTGGGGCGGCGTTGCGCGGGCAGGGCCACGAGGTGCACCTGATTCCGGCCCAGTTCGTGAAACCCTTTCTAAAGTCCAATAAGACTTCCTCGATGCCGAGGCCATTGCCGAAGCGGTGGGGCGGAAGAACATGCGCTTCGTTCCGATCAAGAGCGAGGACCAGCTCGATCTGCAAGCGCTGCACCGAGTGCGAGATCGGTTGGTACACCGCCGGACGGGGCTCATCAACCAGATCCGTGGCTTTCTGCTGGAACGCGGCATCAGCTTCGCCAAAGGGCCGGCCAAACTCCGCAAGTGACTGGATTGCCGTAGCCCAGAATCGTCGTTGTTCGCTTCTCTTCCGATCTTCAATTCGGCAGACTGCCCAGCGCAGGAAGGGACGGTGTATGCCTATACACCACCTGCACTGACGGCTAGGTAGACGGATTCTGGCTTGTTCAATGTATATACCCACTTTTGCATTATCAAAGCTGTTCCGCTTCGCTCTAGCGGCTCTTGAGATCGAGCGGTCGTGTCGCTACTTTCCGTCGAATTTATACGCTGGCTCAAAGAAACTCGCACTTGATAGTGTGTGTGCTTCAATGGGTAGCTTCTGAAACTGAGTTCTAAATTCGTCGCTCTGATGCGCACGATCCCAAGCCTCTTTGCTTTCCCATGTCCCATAGACGAGATACTCTTGAGGAGTTTTCAGCGACCGGTGGACTTTTATTTCAAGGCATCCATGTTTTTCGCTCATTGACCGTAGAAGCGCGTGATGCAGAGACTCGAACTCATTGATCTTGGATGCCTTAACCTGAAATTTTACGAGCGTGTGAATCATTGCCTTCTCCGTTTCCTCTTTTTCTGTCTTAAGGGTGCTGTTGTTGGGGTAGCGGACAGGTGGCTCAAGTCATCGAACAAGGAAACGAACTCGCCGGGTGCGGCACGGCTTAGCCGTCCATTCCATCGAGCGAGCACCGACCGCAAGTTGCTGCGGAGAGTGGATAGGTCGTGAATCTGCTGATCCATGTCAACGAGTTTCCTCTGGAGTAAATTCCGAACCGCGTGGCAAGGAGGGCTTCCTGCGCGGTACATCCCAAAGATTTCAGTCAACTCAGAAAGTGTAAAACCTGCTCGCTTAGCCGCCGCTATCCACTTGAGGTAGCGCACGTCATGCGCGTTCCACATGCGATACCCTCCGGCAGACCGTTCCGCTTTCGGCAAGATTCCGATTCGCTCATAATGGCGGATACTGTCCGAGCCGACGCCAGCGATACGAGCAAGCTGGCTGACCTTCAATTTCTGAGGCGACACCTTCGCCCTCCCTCGCAACCACTATTCTAGAGGTTGGAATCGTATCCAAGGTCAAGAGTGTTTTCACTAATTTTCGGCGATTCATCGCTTTGCCTTCGTTTTGAGGAAAAGCATGCAGATGGGCACTGGTTCAGCGAGCGTGTGTACAATGTGATGTTTCATTCTGTGCTTCGCCCGAACCTAAGACTCACTAATGTACATACCAATCCGAGTGCAGCGACCATCGGCTGTATGAAAGGCACTGGGTTTCAGTCCACTGGTGCAGACAGGCTGGAAAGACGCCTCCGATGGCCTCACCTGAAGGGATGGGACAAACCGGACTAACAACGTCGGCAGACGCGGCAGCGGGTATAAGCGCTTGCACTTTGGAACAACCGCATAGCAGATCGGGAAAAATAGGGACGGCCTGACAATGAAATTGAAAATGATCATGTAGTGGACAGCTACTGCACTTATCGCACTCGAAACTTTTGCGGGTGGAATCGTGGACCTGATCCATGGGCGGACGGGCGTCTTCAGCGGGCCGCCTGTCACTGACGTCGTAATCAGCCTCGGGTATCCAGTGTATGTCCTCGCGATCCTCGGGTTCTGGAAGGTTCCGGGCGCCATAACCCTGGTCGTGCCGGGTCTTCTACGGCTCAAGGAATGGGCATACGCTGGCATAGTTTTTGATCTCTCAGCTGGAGCTGTGTCGCATGCGATTTGTGGCCACCGACAGGAAATCCTTGCCCCTGTGGTGCTGGCCGGAGTCGCGCTCACGTCGTGGGCATTCCGGCCGCCGAGCCGTGTGTTGGGAGCCCGCACGAAATCGGGGAATGCGGATTCAACCCCGATGAGAGCGAAAGCGGCAGCGTAAGCCTCAACGACGAACTTCGCTCGGAGGAAACTTGTCCGGACAGGACCCAAGTCGCAGGCTGCGAGCCAGGAACAACATATGTCAACGACTCAATCGAGAGGTCACGGCGGAAATCAGAAGCAAGCCGCTCAGAGCCCAGGTCGCGGACGGCTCGCCAGAGCTCATGCCGGCGGATCGACCTCACAAGCGGCTGCCGAGCAAAATAGTAGCATGGGGATAGCGGGTCTGAGTCTTGGAGACCGGTCCTTTCCAGCTCAGTCGGCGTGACTACATGGCTTCGGTCGTCGAAATCGGCTCTCCGGATTACATGCAACGGATCCGACGGGTCCAGTTCTTCACCATCGGCTGGATGCTAGTTGAAGTTGTGGTCTCTTTGTTCTCGGCATGGCGTGCCCGCAGCCTGCGCTCTTAGCTCTTGGTGGGGACAGCATCATCGAACTCGCCTCAGCAGTCGTTGTGCTGTGGAGGTTCCACTCAGGCTCGGGATGTGAGACCAAGGAAAGCCGGGCTGCTCGGATCGCGGGCGCTTTGCTGTTTGTGCTAGCTGCTTGTGTGGCCATGGTGTCCGCCATGAGTTTGCTTGGCTACGGCTAACCCAAACCAAGTATCGCGGGAATCGTCATACTTCTTTTAGCCGCAACGGTGATGCCACTGCTCGCCCGCGCAAAACGGAAGCTGTCCACTGTGACGGGAAGCGCGGCGCTGAGAGCCGATGCCGCGGAATCGGCGGTGTGCGCATACCTTGCAGTGGTTGCTTTGCTCGGAGTCGGGGTAAACACGCTTTGGCATATCCCGTGGACCGATCCGGCTGCTGCTCTGGCCATCGTGCCTTTCATCCTCTGGGAAGGTCGCGAGGCAACGCGCGGCAAACCTTGCGGATGTCACTGAAAGATAGACGGGTTGCATCTATAGAAACGAGGACGGAGGCATGAACCCTACATTTGCCAAGGCCATTGCAGCGCTGGTTCCCACCGGTATGCTGCTTTTTGGTTCCGCGCTTCAATTCTCGCGACGAAAAGGTCTGGCAACCCTCTTTCAATTGATCGGTGCAGCGTGCCTCGTAGCGGTCGTTATTACCCATGTATGCCAGGCACTCGGCTGGTTTCCCTGGATGCATTGGGCCTCGAGCATAGCGGCGGACACTATATTGATCTCGTGGCCGCGATTGGCGGGCTGTCGTTATTTCCAATCGGGTATCTGTTTGGAGCGCTCACGAAGGAGGTTGCATCGGAATGAACTCACTTGCTTATTCACTGGCCGTTTTTTTGATCGTGGGGTTAGCCGCAGGGCAGACCGGCACAAAGACTACGACAGACTTTCCGGCGGCTGCCCACTGGTTCGATTACGACTCGAAACAGCCGCTCGATATTCACGACAAAGTCATCGAACAATTCCATGGCGGGACGCTGCACGACATTACCTACGCCAGCCCCAAAGGCGGCCCGGTGGATGCATATCGTGTGGTCCCAACCGGAAAAGGGCCTTTCGCCGCCATTCTCTTTGGTCACTGGGGAAACGGAACGCGAGCGGAATTTATCCCGGAAGCCAAAATCTACGCCCGGGCCGGCGCGGTGTCGCTTATCCCGGATTATCCGTGGGATCGGCCAGCACCCTGGCACAAGACACCCGACCATTTCGACAAACTAGATGTTGATCGGGAAATTTACGTACAGGCGGTGGTCGATCTGAGGCGTGGAATCGATCTGCTGCTGGCGCGGCCCGATGTGGATCCGAAACGCATAGCCTATATCGGACACAGTTACGGCGCGCAGTGGGGATCGATTCTCTCCGCAGTGGATAAGCGAATGAAGACTTCAGTCCTGATGGCTGGAGTCGCCGAGTGCAGCGACATCATGTTGCGCAGCAACGATCCCGGCATGGTCGACTTCCGCAAAACTCAGCCTGCAGGTCAACTGGAGAAGTATTGCCAGATTACAGGCGACATCGATGCGATTCATTTCGTAGGGCATGCCGCTCCAATTCCGTTGCTGCTTCAGTTCGCTAATTACGAGCAATACTTCGACAAGACCTCCATGGATCACTATGTCGCGGCGGCGAGCGATCCCAAGCAGGTCCTCTATTACGACACTGGTCATGACCTGAACGATCCGAAGGCCCTGGAGGACCGCTATGATTGGTTGGCCAAACATATTGATCTGAAGCGGGAGCCCATTGTTCCCGATTCACGCTAGGCGTGATAACCATTCGGAACCCTTGGGGCATCTGCCGGCCACTAACGCTTTGGGATTTCGCACAGCACTGGCTTGATGTCGATGACAGGAGTGCCATCGATCGCTTCGATGGGACCGACTCGCAGACGCTTCTTGCTTATTTTGCGCACCGTGACTTGATGAAGGCCGATCGGATTGGGCCGGTCGGGGGAGCGTGTCGCAAACACTCCAGTAAGGTGTCGATTCGGGTCTGACCGCGGATGGACTTTCAGAGTGTCTCGGTGTGCCTGGTGTAACCAGGTCAATACGATGAGCTCGTCACCTACCGCCAGTCCGTCCAAGGCTAGCGTGGCGAATGGATGAACCTCGAGCCAAACGTCCGGAGCGCGTTCTGATCCCTGCTTCGGTGCCTTGCTGCGCTCTTTGATTTTCGAGCGGATCACCCCGATCGGGCGAAGCTCAAGGGAATTCTTTTTCTGTGCCTTCATGCTGCTCTTGTAAGCCAACTCTCCATGGTGGCTGCGTCTACCAGGCCTGCCTGCTGGAACTGAAGCCGACCTCCGGAAAAAACCGCGAAGTTGGGAATGCTGCGCACGTTGTATTGTGCTGCGAGTTGTGGAAACCGTTCCGTATCCACCTTCAGCACCACTGCGCGTCCGGCGAGGTCCCGCGCCGTTTGCGCCACGTGAGGCGCAGCCATGCGGCACGGCCCGCACCAGGATGCCCAGAAATCGGTCAGCACCGGGACCTTGCTCTCGCGAACGATCTCGTGGAATTCCTCTTCGTTGACTTCCATGGGCTCCCCAATCGCAGGCAACTCCGCCTTGCATGCACCGCATTTCCCGACATCGGCAAGGTGCTTCGCGGGTATGCGGTTGGACCTGCCACAGGAAGGGCAATTGCGAATCAGCGGCATGGGTCTATTCTAGGCCAGCCCTTGCGCTGAACGTCCTCCGGTAGAACAACCGGCACAATTGCGTTACGCTAACGCGATGGCGGGGCAGTCGAAGACTGCCTCTATCAGACCCTGGCAGCGGCGGCGATATGGTGCGACCCGGCATCCTCGGGAAAGAGGCTAGACCACGAAATAAGGCGGGCGTGGTTTTCTCGATTCTTATCCCTCTTCTCGCCGCAGTTCTTCTCTTCGTCGTGATCCAGGCGAAACTTCGCGGCGAGCAACTTCCTGATTTCGTGATCTTCATCGAAGCTCTGGGCTTTGTCGTGGTCATATTGGCCGGGACCTGGTTCCTGATTAGAGGTGTGCGGGAGCACCGGGAGAGCGAGGAACGTTATCGCCAGATGGCCAGTCATATCCAGGAGATTTTCTGGATGCTTGATGCGGATTCGAAGAAAGTTCTGGAGGTGAATGAGGCGTACGAAACCATCACCGGCCGAACTCGCAAGAGCTTGTTGGATAACCCTACTTCGTATGAGGACATAATCCATCCGGAAGACCGTGTCCACGTGCTCGGCAAGCTTGACGAGGCGACCCGCACTGGAAAATTCGACGAGCGCTTCCGGATTACGCTCCTCAATGGAGACGTTCGCTGGGTCCGGGTTCACGGATTTCCGATGCGCAATGCTGCCGGCAGGATCTGGCGGCTCGTCGGCACAGCCCAGGACATTACCGAACAGAAACAGGCAGAAGATCAAGTCGTTAGGAACTTAGAGATCGCCGAGTCCGCGCGGGCCGAAGCCGACGCATTGCGTAAGGCAACACTCTCTCTAACGCAAGATCTCCACATGGACTCTGTGATGGAGGCATTGTTGCGCTCTCTGGAAGAGTTGGTCCCCTACACTTCGGCCCGCGTAATCGTCCCTGAAGGCGGTCCTCACCTGTTGGCATTGGGGGAGAGAGAAATCCCGGAGCAGCCGAAAGCCTTACCGAAATATCGCCCGGGACATCCGCTGACCCTGATTGCCGATGAATGCCCATTCTTGAAGAGGGTCCTGGATGAACAAAAGAGTGTCATTCTTGCTGACACAAGCACAGAAAAAGACTGGCAAACATTCAACGGCCATGCGCACCTGCGATCGTGGCTTTCGGTGCCCCTCAAGGCATCCGATGAGTACTTGGGCTTTCTCTCGATCGGTCACATCGAACCGAATCGCTACACCCAAGACCATCTCCGGCGTTCTGAATTGCTCGCGATTCCTGCCGCGGCGGCCATTCAAAACGCTCGCCTCTACTCAACGGCCGACATGTATGGTTCTGAACTGCAAAAACGCCTGGTTGATCTGCAGGAAGCGGAAACTGCGCTGGCAGAGGTGCAGGAAACCCCCGGGGCATCAAGAGACAAGTTTGAGAAAGTCTTCCGCTGCAGTCCTATTCCGTTCTCGATCACAACCCTGAGAGAGGGACGATTCGTTGACGTAAACTCCGCATTCGAGCGCCGATACGGCTATTCGCGGGCAGAAGTATTGGGCCGCACCGTCCACGAACTGCACATGTGGTGCGACCCGGCCGATCGGATGTTTCTGACCGAGCAATTGCGGCAAGGAGTGGCCGTGCGCAATAAGATTACCTGGCTTCGAACGAAATCGGGCGAGATCAAACTCACCGTCTACTCAGCTGACAGAATCCACTTCGATGGCCAACCTTGTGTTCTCGCGGTCTCGGAGGATCTCCCGGAGTTCGATAAGCGCAGGGCGAATTGATACGCGCATCGAATTCTCGCGAATCACATCTATCGGTTCATGAAGATAGGCCTATTCGCCATCAATTTTGGGACCTGCGGGAATCCTGCTTCCGCAATCAAGGTCGCGCGGGCGGCCGAGGCTGCGGGCTTCGAATCGGTTTGGACCGGTGAGCACATCGTTCTGCCTGATCCGCCGATTCCCGCCTTTCCACTCGCCACCGAGACGCCGATGCTCGACACTACGGTGGCCCTGACCTGGATCGCCGCTCATACGAAGCGCCTCCGTTTGGCGAGCGGCATCATTCTCGTGCCGCTACGTAGTGCTGCAGTTCTCGCCAAGGAGTTGGCGAGCATCGACGCTGTTTCCGGAGGCCGCCTCATTATCGGAGTGGGCGCAGGATGGCTGGAGCCGGAATTCTTGGCGCTCGGCGTCCCAATAGAGCGGCGGGGCGAGCGCATGGAGGACACTCTCCGTGCCATGCGGGCCCTCTGGACGATGGAGCATCCTGAGCATCATGGTCCGTTCGCTTCCTTCAGCAAGGTGGCGGCATATCCGCGTCCGGTCCAGCGCCCCATGCCGCCGATCGTGATCGGAGGGGAAAGTCCGGCTGCCTTTCGGCGCGCCGTCACGATGGGCAATGGCTGGTACGGTTTTGCGCTGACCGTGGAGCAAGCGAAAGAGCGGATCGCCAGTTTGAAGCGCGAAGCAGAGCAACATCAGCGTTCAGCCGAATTAGGAGAATTGGAAATTTCCGTGACCCCGGTCGGACAATTCGACGAGCGCAGCGTCGAGGGATATGCCGCCGCGGGAGTTCACCGGCTTGTCGTTCTCCCCAAGTTGCATGCGACTCATGCCGAGCGCCACACACCAGTAGCGCTCGACGAAATCCTCCGAAACATCGAGACGGTAAGTAAGATTGTCGGAAATTCTGCAGAGTAAAGCCCTTCCGTGAGAACACTCTAGTTGCGAGGGCCGCCTTCCGGTACCTCACGTCGAAGCATATCAGTGCAGAGCATTCTTGGCCGACTGCCGCGGCTATCGGGTTGCTGCCTCACTCATCAGCCGGATTCAGCGACCGCTTGCACAACTTCTTAGATAGAGTGATCTCCAATTCTGAGACTCATCGAACACTTTGAGGGCCCAGCCCAATCTGATCTCACTCTTTCGTGAAAACAAGCCTTGACTCTGGACTGCGCTCCAGATTGTAGAATTTCTCTGTGGGACAGGGGTTCCAGGCCGGCACGAGCCAGAGGTTGCGGATTGGCGAACTTGCGAGCCGTGCGGCGATGAGCGTCGATGCCATTCGTTTCTATGAGAAGCGCGG
>Ga0209166_10000739_pt1 | contig 31901 bp, 27 predicted proteins | sample Coa_R1_3_FD_187151 | JGI IMG/M metagenome (GOLD analysis project Ga0209166, IMG submission 187151) | Surface soil microbial communities from Centralia Pennsylvania, which are recovering from an underground coalmine fire - Coalmine... | ecosystem: Environmental > Terrestrial > Soil >...
CAGTTCAATGGGCCCGAATTTTCCACAGCCAGCAGTCAGACAAGGCGACGAGTAGACGAACCGAAGTCCCGCTTGTCCGCAAAATTTGACTCTGCCCGCTGCGCTCGGCTAGCCTCAATAGATTCTGGCGTCCGGTTTCCACAACCCGAGCATGCGATTTCCGAAAAAATCATTGATTTTGCCGTTGCTGCTGGCATGGGCGCTGGCAGAGCCTTGGGCTTCGGCCGCGGTGCATCCGGTGCGCGCCCAGCATGCGATGGTGGTCACGGTGCACCAATTGGCGACGCAAGTTGGGGTTGAGATCCTTCAGGCAAAAGGCAATGCTGTGGATTCGGCGGTCGCCGTCGGGTTTGCACTGGCTGTTGTGCATCCGCCGGCAGGCAACATCGGAGGCGGCGGATTCATGCTTATCCGTATGGCCGACAGCACAACCCATTTTCTCGATTACCGCGAGAAGGCGCCGGCGGCAGCGACCCGCGACATGTATCTCGACGAACACGGCAAAGTTATCGAAGGCGCGAGCGAGATCGGCTACAAGTCCATCGGAGTTCCCGGATCAGTCGCGGGACTGGTGTATGCCGAACAGAAATATGGCAAGCTCACGCTGAAAGAAGTGATGGCGCCCGCGATTAAGCTGGCCCGCGAGGGGTACGCACTCACCTGGGACGAAGCCGAGGATCTTCACGATCGCTACCTCGCCAAGTTTCCCGAGTCGCACAGAGTGTTTCAGCGCAACGGCGACTATTACAAGCCGGGTGATACCTTCCGCCAGCCCGATTTAGCGCGAACGCTGGAGCGCATCGCGGCTCATCCTGATGACTTCTATCACGGCATGTTGGCTAAGGAACTGGCTGCCGCCATTCAGAAGGGCGGCGGCCTGATCACCGCCGAAGATCTGGCCAGCTATGAAGTCAAAGAGCGAGAACCGGTGCGCGGCAGTTATCGCGGATATCAAGTGATCAGCGCGCCGCCGCCGTCTTCTGGTGGCACAGTGTTGATTGAGTCGCTCAATATTCTGGAAGGCTACGACCTCGCTAATATGGAGAGCCGCTCTGCGCGCTCCATTCACTTCACGGTGGAGGCTTTCCGCCGCGCGTTTTTCGATCGGGCCGAGTTTCTGGGCGATCCTGATTTTTCCAGAATTCCGGTGGCGCAGTTGGTGGACAAGAAATATGCCGCGGCCTGGCGCGAGACCATTGATCCGGTGCATGCCACGCCCAGCAAGGAGCTGAAGCGGCCAGGAATTTTCAGCAGGTTAGAGCAGGATGCCGCCTTGCACCCACCGCTGCTGCCACCGCATGAGTCGAACCATACCACTCATTACTCTGTCGTCGACTCCGATGGCAACGCGGTGGCCGTGACTACCACTATCAACGACTGGTTCGGATCGCGCGTGACCGCTGATGGATTGGGCTTCCTGCTCAACGACGAGATGGACGATTTTTCCGCCAAACCGGGTGTCCCCAATGCTGATGGCCTGATTCAAGGCGCCGCCAATGCGATTGGGCCCGGAAAGCGTCCGCTGTCTTCCATGACTCCCACCTTTGTGGTCCATGATGGAAAAACCGTGATGGTCCTCGGCTCGCCGGGAAGTTCCAAGATCATTACGACGGTCGCCAACGTGCTAATGGGCGTCGTCGATTATGGAATGAATATTCAGGAAGCGGTAAATGCCCCCCGCTTTCACAATCAGTGGCTGCCCGATGTGGTGAACGTGGAAAAATGGTTCTCTCCCGACACATTGAATACCTTGCGGAAAATGGGATACAACGTTCACATCGGCCTCCATGATGGAGATGAAGTCTCGCCCTACTGGAGCGATGCCGAGTGCATTGCGATTGACGAAAAGACCGGCGACCGGCTGGGCGCCACCGATGTGCGCAACAGTAATGGAAAGGCCATGGGATACTAGAAAAGCAATTGTTGATTATTGATTTTTTGATTGTTGAATGAAAAGCAGGCTACTTGGGGTTTTCGGTTTTCAATCAACAATCAACAATCATCATTCAACAATTCTTCAAGGACTTGCATGCAGAGAGCGGTCTCAACCTATCTATTCGTGAAAGAGCGGCTGCACCCCGGAATTCTGGACGGGTTGGTGCGCAGCGGTGTGCAGGCGATCGAGATTTTTGCCGCGCGCCAGCATATCGATTATGCCAACCGCAAGGCGCACGTGAAAGAGATCGCCGAGTGGTTCCGCGGCAGCGGGGTTCCTTTGAATTCCGTACACTCACCGCTCTACGCCGACTACGAGTGGGGACGCGCCGGAGCCCCGCCAGTGAACGTCGCCTCCATCGATCGGTCCGCGCGGATCGAGGCCATGGACGAGATCAAGCGCGCCCTCGAAATTGCCGAACAGATTCCGTTCCGCTTCCTGATTCAGCACTTGGGCACGCCCAACGAGGACTTCAGCGACAAGAAATTCGAGGCGGCGATGACTTCGGTGGAGCACTTGCGCGCCTTTGCCAAGCCCCTCGGCGTGCGCATCTTGCTGGAAAATATTCCAAACGAACTCTCCACGCCGGATCGCTTGGTAGAACTCATCCGCAGCGCGCACTTCGACGATGTCGGCGTCTGCTTCGACTTCGGCCACGCGCACATGATGAGCTCGGTCAGCGAGGGATTCGAGATCCTGCGGAATCACATCTGCTCAACCCACGTTCACGACAATGCAAAGGACAAAGATTCTCATTTGTGGCCGGGGCAGGGAACGATCAACTGGAAAGAAGCTATGGACCTGTTGCGTTCGGCCCCGCAGACTCCGCCTCTGCTGCTGGAACTCGGCGAAGATGAAAAAGTGAACTCGCTGGAAAAGCTGGGCGAAACGTTCGACAAGCTGGAAGGTGCCTAGGAATTTGGTAATCGGGTAATTTGGTAATTGAGTAATTGAAAACCTTCACTAGATGCGATTTTCAATTACACAATTACTAAATTACACAATTACTCAATCATTCATGTCTTCTCCCGTCACTACGATTGCCGAAATCGGCAAGCACGAAGGCCAGTCGGTCACGATTCGCGGCTGGCTCTACAACCTGCGCGAGAGCGGGAAGTTGTTATTCCCGCAATTTCGCGACGGCTCCGGAATTATCCAGGGAGTCGTGCCCAAGAATGCCGTCACGCCGGAAGTGTTCGACGCCGTCAAGACATTGACGCAGGAATCGAGCGTGATTGTCGAAGGCAAGGTCCGTGCCGACAAGCGCGCGCCCGGCGGCTACGAACTCGATGTCGCCAATGTGCAGGTGGTGCAGCGCGTGCCCGAGAGTTCACCTTATCCGATCACTCCCAAAGAGCACGGCACCGATTTCCTGATGGAGCACCGCCATCTCTGGGTGCGTTCGCAGCGCCAGGCGGCCATTCTGCGCGTGCGCGCCGAGATCATCAAGGCGGCACGCGATTTCTTCGACGAACGCGGCTTCACTCTGACCGATCCGCCGATCATTACTCCCGCCGCATGCGAAGGCACGACCACCCTGTTTCCCGTGGATTATTTTGAGGAGCAGGCCTACCTTACGCAATCCGGCCAACTTTACGTCGAAGCCACCGCGATGGCGCTGGGAAAGGTGTATTCGTTCGGCCCAACCTTTCGCGCGGAGAAATCTAAAACGCGCCGCCATCTTACCGAATTCTGGATGGTCGAGCCCGAAGTTGCGTATGCGACCCTCGACGACGTGATGGAACTCGCTGAGGGCCTCATCAGCTTCATCGTGCAGCGTTGCCTGGAAAGGCGCCGCACCGACTTGCACACCATCGGCCGCGATATTTCCAAGCTGGAAAAAATCGTGCCACCGTTTCCGCGCATCAGCTACGACGATGCCGTCAAAAATCTGCAGGAAGGCCATGCCAAAGGCGCGCTGGAAACGAAGTTCGAATGGGGCGGCGACCTCGGGTCGCCCGACGAAACCTATTTGTCGGCGCAATTTGACAAGCCGGTCATGGTTCATCGCTATCCCGCGAAGGTGAAGGCTTTCTATATGGAACCCGATCCCGAGCGCCCGGATCTTGCGCTATGCGTAGACGTGCTTGCTCCCGAGGGCTACGGGGAAATCATCGGTGGCTCGCAGCGCATGGCATCTCATGAACTGTTGCTGCAGCGCATCCACGAACATGGCCTGCCGGAAGAGGCATTCAAGTGGTATCTGGATCTGCGTAAGTTCGGCAGCGTCCCGCATGGGGGCTTCGGCATGGGCATTGAGCGCGCCGTGGCCTGGATCTGCGGCTTGGAGCACGTGCGTGAGACAATTCCGTTCCCGAGAATGTTGTATCGGCTGTACCCCTAGGTTTGGGACACGCTGACAGCCGTTGCTGCAAAATGCGAACCCATAACCACAGAGGACACGGAGGAACACAGAGTATTCCTGATTTCCCCCGTGACCTCTGTGCCCTCTGTGGTTAAAGGCGAGTCAAACTGAGGAGGGCTTCATGAGGCGGTTGCTGTCTTTCGGTTTCTTCTTACTACTTTTCCCCGCTCTCATGCAGGCCCAGCGCCCAGTGCAGGCGCCTGACGTTGCAGTCGAGAAGTGGAGCGGGAAAACCATCATGTTGATCGGCGCCCATGCCGATGACGACGCGCTCTCTCACGGCACCCTAGCCTTGCTTCAGGCGCACGGAAATCAGGTTTACGTTGTGACGCTCACCACGGGAAACGTCGGAACCCAGGACCCCAACCTGTCTCGCACGCAATTGGCGCAGATTCGACGCCAGGAAGAATTAGCTGCGCTGGCAGAGCTTGGCATTCCCGCCGACCACTACATCAATCTGGGCTACGACGACGGACTGCTCGAATTCGAAGACCGCAAGGCTGTGGTCGAGAATCTGGTGCGTTGGATTCGGAAACTACGCCCCACGGTGCTGATGGCGTGGGATCCAGGTAAGAACTATCAGCGATGGCATAAGTCCGACCACCGCGCCGCTTCCTACCTTGCGGCTGACGCAGCCCGCGCCGCCATGTGGCGCCTGCTCTTCGAAGGGCAAATTACTCAAGAGGGACTGAAGGAATATATGATCCCCGAATATCTTCTCTACAACGACTACGATCATGAGGACGAAAACACCTGGGTCGATATCAGTGGCTTTGTAGACAAGAAGGTGAATGCGTTCGCAAAGTACATCAGCCAGTACGGACCCGGCTGGAAGAATTACAAGGCAAATCCCTCCGAGGCAGAGATCAAGCAGATGAAAGACGATTCCCGCGCCCGCGTCCAGATGAAAGATGGAAAGCCTGTGGAAGGATTCCGCTACTATAAGGGCCTGCCGGACGCTTTGGGAAAATAGCAAGACTCTATGATGATGACTACTGCAACTGCCAGCAACATCACCCCTAAGAAAATTCGTGTCATCGGAGTTCCTCTCGATCTCGGCCAGTCGCGCCGTGGTGTCGACATGGGCCCTTCGGCCGTGCGCGTCGCCGGACTGGAGGCTCGCCTCGAAGCCCTCGGCCATGAGGTGGAAGACGGTGGCAACATAGCCGTCGCCATTCCCGAGCAGAAGAAAGAAGGCGCGGCCAGTGCCAAATACTTAAAGGAGATCACCGCCACCTGCACCAAGCACGCCGAATTGGTGCTGAAAACGCTCGAGGCTGGGAAAATTCCGCTGGCTCTGGGCGGAGATCATTCCATGGCAGCGGGCACGGTCTCAGGCGTCGCCGAGTTCTACCGCCGCCAGAACCAGCGCGTGGGCCTGATCTGGATCGACGCGCACACCGACATCAACACTCCCGATTCCTCGCCCAGCGGCAACGTTCACGGCATGCCGCTCGCCGCATTGATGGGCTTGTGGCCGTCGGAACTGGGGAACATCTTTGATTTCTCACCCAAAGTAAAGCCGGAAAATTGCGTGCTGGTCGGCGTGCGCGATATTGACGCGGTGGAGAAAGAAAACGTTCATCGCGCCGGCATCGGTGTCTTCACCATGCGCGACATCGACGAGCGCGGCATGCGCACCGTCATGGAAGAGGCCCTGCGCATGGCCGGACGCGGCACTGCCGGCTACCATATCTCGCTCGACATGGATTGGGTCGATCCCGAAGACGCTCCCGGCGTCGGCACTCCGGTGCGCGGCGGCGCCACCTACCGCGAGGCCCACTTGGCCATGGAAATCATTGCCGACCACGGCCGCATGCTGAGCTTTGAAATCGTCGAAGTCAATCCCGTAATCGACGAGCATAACCAAACGGCAGATCTGGCGGTGGAATTGGCCTTGTCGGCGTTCGGGAAAAAAATTCTTTAACACTTTGCCACGGATTAACACGGATTTTCACGGATCAAAAACAAGAGAAGATTTATCCGTGTAAATCCGTGCTAATCCGTGGCCGATGGTTGGAACCATTCCTGCGATTGACGGAAAACTTCACCGCGTCCACACTGGAACGTCATGGAAAAGCTTCGGGTCGGCGTTTTATTTGGCGGTCGCAGCGGTGAGCACGAGGTCTCGCTGCTCTCGGCTGCCTCGGTTCTCAACGCAATTGATAAAGATAAGTATGAAGTAGTGCCCATCGGCATCACGAAAGATGGCCGCTGGCTAACCGCCGAGCACGCCGAAAATCTGCTGGCGGGCAAGCTCATGCTGGAGCCGCGCAACCTCCGCGCCGGAGATCCCGACATGACGCAACCGGCAGCCGTCCTTGCTCGCGGCGAGGCCGTCGTTGTCCCACCCGAGCCGGTGCACCGCCAGAGTGGGCTGGTTCCTTTCCAGACCGATGCCGGGCTCCTGCGCCGCGCTTCCGATCGCGCCATCAACGTAGACGTCATTTTTCCTGTCCTTCACGGTACGTTCGGCGAAGACGGCACGATCCAGGGCCTGCTCGAATTGGCGGACATTGCCTATGTCGGCGCCGGCGTTCTTGGCTCGGCTGCCGGCATGGACAAAGACATCATGAAGTCATTGTTCATCGCGGCCGGCATTCCCATCGTGAAGCACGTCACCACCCTGCGCAGTGCCTGGGAAAAGGATCCGAAGAAAGTCGAGAGGCTAGTCGGAAAGTTGAAGTATCCCGTTTTTGTGAAGCCGGCAAATTTGGGATCGTCGGTGGGCATCAGCAAGGCCCATAATCGCAAAGAACTCGGGCCCGCGATCGAGGAAGCAGCGAAGTTCGATCGCAAGATCGTTATCGAAGAGGGCGTCGGCGGAAAGACAGACAAGGCGCGCGAGATCGAATGCTCCGTGCTTGGCAACGACAACCCGATTGCGTCCGTGCCGGGAGAGATCGTGCCAGTGAAAGAGTTCTACGATTACAACGCCAAATATCTCGACGAAGGCTCGGAACTAATCATTCCGGCCAAACTCACCAAGGCGCAGGCCAAGAGAGTTCAGGAGCTTGCAGTGCAAGCCTTCAAAGCCGTGGACTGCTCCGGCTTGGCGCGGGTCGACTTCCTGATGGACGCGAAAACGCAAAAAATCTATTTGAACGAGATCAACACCATGCCCGGCTTCACCGCGATCAGCATGTATCCCAAGCTGTGGGCGGCCTCTGGCTTGGCGTACTCCGATTTGATCGATCGCCTCATTCAACTGGGCATCGAGCGCCACGAAGACAAGAAGAAGAATCAGTACAGTCGGTAGCGTGGACCGTTAAACATGGACCGCGGCCGGTTCCGCCAGATCCTTGCTCAGCGTACCCGTCCCAAGCTCCCGCTTGGGCTCGATGCACCGCTCTTCCGGCAAGTTCGGAGGTCTGTAGCTGGAGTCTACTTCTAACTTCTCGATTACGCTCGCGTGCAGCACAGATTGTTCGGGGATGATCCGCCTGCGGCCAAGTGGAATCGCCCACTTCGCCTTCTTGTCGACCGGGTCGTAGTAAGAGTGCGGGAGAAACTCCAGAATCCACCATGCCGGCGTCAAAGAGTTATTGATGGGAGACGCCGGGTCGGGAGGAAATGGTGGCGGAGGCGGCACACGTCCAAGAACCTGCTTCGCGCGGTCCGGGTCGATGATCAATCCGAGTTCCCCCGCTTCGCAAAGCATCCATTCCAGCGCGATCTGAGAAAGGCCACTGCAAGCTGGCGCATAAGAGCCCCCGACGTCGGAGTGCACCCCCGCGAACCACACTTGCTTGATGCTCTGGCCGGGCAATTCCTTGCCCCAGAGGTTATTCCGGAAGTAGCAGCGGCGCTCATCGATCGAGACGGCGTGACGCCCATGCAGCATCGCTGGGTTCTGTGCCGTGTAAGGCAACTTCAACGGGTCCCAGACCCAACCTACCGAGCTGACTGTGTCCCACACTCCCACCAGATATAAGGGGCAATCGCGGCCAAACGTCTCCTTGAAGCCCTTCGCGACATCGAAAGTGTGAGTCATCCCTCCGGCTTTCCGCGTGCGTCGGGCGAACATTCGGATGACGTAGGGAATCAGGCCATCATTTCCCGGGCAGAGCAGTCCGAACATGTGCAGAACTCCGGCCAAGGCGCGCGCGGTATAGGCGCCCCGGCTGAAGCCGAACAGAAAGACCTTGTCACCATCCTCGTAGGTATCCATCAGGTAGCGATAGGCATCGCCAACATTGGCCAGCAAGCCGGCGCCGAAGGCCAATCCGACGACGACCGACCATGCTTTGCTGAGACGATTGGTCGCGGTAGGCGCGCCCATCGTCCCCACTCCCGGGTGATAGTAGCCCACTTGCGTGCGGCCATCGATGATCAGCGTGCTGTACAGTTTCACTACGTTGGAGTTGTGATCGCCGAACTCGTTCCCCGTGCCATCGCAGCAAATCACGATGTTCTTTGACATGGTGACCTCCGGCGGGAAGATAGATTTTGTTCGCCCCGGTGCCTGCGCAAGTGTACTAGCACAGATTTTGCTGGCCGGAATAGGGCGGTTCGACTTGTTCGGTTAATGGAACAAGAAGGCTTGGTTGTTTATTCCGCGGTTGTCTTACTTCTTCTGGGATTCGCAGGCGAAATTTGCAGCATCGTTGGTATTGCCGCTGCCCTTATACTTCGCGGCTTGCGGGTACGGACATAGCGGCCGCGTCACGGTCGGGTGCTCCCGGTCCTCACCCGCGTACTTAGAGGCGATGATCGTCCCCGGAGCCGTGCCTTTCTCGACCCAATTCACCAAGGCGGCACTCACACTGTGTGTTGGATCGTCGAAATTCAACCTGCCGACTTGTCCGAACGAGTCCGGTCCCGGACCCCCAGCGCAGTGCTGCACACCGGGCTCCATGTAGAGGCGCACGAAGGAATCGGCATTGCTCTGGCCCATCTTCGCAATGACACTTTCGTAGTAGTGAATGGTATTGAGCGCGGGAATCGCCGGATCTTCCCATCCGTGATAAAGAATCAGCTTCCCACCTCGTGCCTTGAAGGGCTTCAGGTCAGCATCGATCGCATTCAGTGCGCTTCCGGTTTTCTCGTCCGCCAATTTCAATCCTGAGTCGACTGCGAACGTCTTGTAGTCCCAGTCAGCCTTCTCGTACACAAAGTTAGAAAAATATCCGATCCCGAAAGCCGCCATCAGACTCTTTGCCGGCGCCGGCCCGGTGATCCACAGGCCCCAGCCGCCTTCCCCCTCCTCGGCCCCCGGCAAATAGCCGGGAAACACTTGATGGCCCTTCGCATCGTGCGGCCCCTCATAAAGCTTCTTTAGTGTTGTCACTTGCGCAGCGGTCAGGCACTTATCCGAATCCTCGCCTGCTTTGCATTCGATCGTTGCCGGATCGAAGTGACACCGCCGTGGATCATTCAAAACTCCATCTGGCACGCCATCAAGTTGATCGCAGGCCGCATTCACCGCGGCCGCAATTCCCGCAATCTTCGCCGGCGGAATGAAGCTCGCGGCATCCGTCGTCAGCAATTGCGTATCCGTCGCAGCCATCGTGAGCAATCCCGTCCAGTAGTTGGCCGGAGCTCCCGCGAGAATACCGTCGTAATCCTCGGGATAGCGTTGCGCCTCCATCAGCGCTTCACGGCCGCCATCGGAGCAGCCCGCAAAATACGAGCGCTGCGCAGCTTTCCCGTAGAACGCCTGCGTCACCGCCTTGGCCACTCGCGTCATCTCGTGTATTCCGCGATGCCCGAAGTCCACCACCTTCTCCGGATGACCGAGCGCCCAGGCTGCATCGATCGGAGATCCCGAGTGGCCTGTGTCAGTGGCAGTTGCGGCGTATCCGCTCTTGACCGCCGTGCCGAGCTGCCGATTGTCGATTAATCCCGCGAATCCACCGTTGCCGATGCCTTGCAGCTTGCCATTCCATCCTGAGACTGGCAGCCACACCTCGATCTTGATGTCGGAGTCCAAGGTTGGCTTCGCTTCTGCAACGACACGGCAGAATGCAGGAAGGGTCTTGTAAAAAGCAGAGAGATCCCCTCCGCCGAATGGCTCCGCAGGGCCAACGAATGTTCCGGCAGCAACCGTCTGCGCCAGCGTGATCTTCGTGCCGGCAACCGGCACGCTAGCCAGCTTCTCACAAGCATCCTCGGCCAGCGCGATCACGTTTGAAAAGAGAACCAGGCATGCGATGAACAGGTATGTCTTTTTCATAATGATTCCGATCATTTGTAATGTTGCTCAGCCGCAGCTGATCAGGATACTGCCCCTCTGGCCCTAGCCGCTGCCTTACGGTATGGCCTTCTCCATAAACGCGGCCTGATCCGCCTTCATCTTCTTCAATCCTTCAGTCGGCAGGTAGACCATGTGGCCCGAGTCATACGTAGCGAACGAAACATTGGCGCGATATTTTTCCGGCAAGTTCAGGTGATCCACCGTGTAATTCGCCGCATAATACGGCGTCGCCAAATCGTAATAACCTTCCATCACCAGAATCTTCAAATACGGATTCTTCACGATCGCCTGCCGCATCGCCGTGGCCGTATCCGGAAATCCCTGAATGGCCGATCCCCAGTCCCACTTGTCGAAACCGGCATCCCGCGCGCTCACGTTGTACGGAGTGTCCACTTTGTAATTCAATTCCGTGCGCAGATAGTTGTTGAACACCGACGTGAACGGCGGGTTGGTCGCCGAGCCGGTGGGATCGTAGAACTGAGTGTCGAGCAAGCCGTTGGGGTCAGGGCCCGTATAGCGCCCATCGAGCCGCCCCACGCGCACTTTCTGCTCGATCAACAGATAATGCGTAAACTTGCGCACATTGATGCGCAGGTTGGCTTCGTCGATCACTTCCTTACTCAGGCCGGTAAAACGCGCCATCTGGTCGATAATTTTCTGCCGGTCCTGCCCGGCCAGCGCATCCCCCTTGTCGAGTGCCTGCTTGTAGTCGGTGGATGCCCACTGCTCGGCTTGTTCCCGTGCGCGTTTCATATCCTGCGCGAGATCGGGCGCCAGCTTGTGATGGTAGCCTGCAATCATGGTGAACGACGGAATCAAAAAAACGTAAGGCTGGTCGTTGGTGTTATTTTCCTCGAGCGTTTCAAAATTCAACACGGTCGAAAGTAGCGTGATCCCATTGAATGAAATGCCCCGATCGGCCAGGTATCCGGCAATGCCGGCGGCACGCGTTGTGCCATAGCTTTCGCCAAGAATAAACAGCGGCGACGACCAGCGCTCGTTCCGGCTGATGTACAGGCGTATGAACTCGCTGAACGATTCAATATCGCCTTTCACCCCCCAGAATTTCTTCATGAGTTCAGCATCTGCAGCGCGGCTGAACCCAGTGCCAATCGCGTCGATCAGCACGAGATCGCTTCTGTCGAGCAGCGTGTAGGGATTGTCCTCCACCAGATACGGCGCCGGAGGCATGAATCCGTCCGGCAGCAGCACGACTTTGCGCGGGCCCAGCGCTCCCATATGCAGCCAGATCGACGCCGATCCCGGCCCTCCATTGAATGCAAACGTGAGAGGACGCTTGGCCGCTTCTTGCCCGTCGAGCGTGTAGGCGACGTAGAACATTTCCGCTTCGATCTTTCCGTCCGCCCGCTTGATGGGAAGCCTGCCGGCCGTGGCCGTATACTTCAGCCCTTTACCCTCGACGGTGATCTGATGGTGCGTCACCACCGGAGGCATCTCGGTCATGTCGAAGTGTTCTTCTTTATCCTTGTCCTTATCTTTCTCGCTGGGAATTTCGCGGATGGCGGGCTTCGGCTCGGCAGAAGGCTCGGGTTTCAGGTTCGCCTCTGCGGGCTTTTCCGCGGGCGCCTGCTTCTTCGAGGCCGCGGGCTTCTTCGAATCAGGCTGTTGAGCGAAGGAAGTGGCATTCAGGGAACTGAGAAAGATGATCATGGCAGCAGCGGACATCCCAAAGACTCGCTTCATGCTTCCGTCCTCGTGATAATTGATCTCAACATAGCCTTCCTTATTGCTGTAGGAGCGCGAGAAATTGTACATCGCACGAAAAGAATATGCTGAGGCTTTACAATCAAGATCTCGATCAGCGCGCGGAGTTCAGGTTGCTAGTGTTACAGTGCGACCTTAGATGCGACCAGGGGCCACCTCTCACTCGTCCCGCAGTGCCGACGTCGGATCGAGCGCCGCCGCCCGGCGAGCCGGCAGCCACGAGGCCGCCGCACCGATGAGCAAGAACACAATCGCCATCGCGCTGAAGGTCGCAGGGTCCGTCGCCTTCACACCCACCAGCATGGCATTCATCAATCGCGTTAGGCCGAAGGCGGCGATCAGACCAATCAAGATGCCAATCGCGCTCAATCGGAATCCCTCTCCCACGACCAGCTGAAAGATTCGGCCCGGCTCCGCTCCCAGGGCCATGCGCACGCCAATCTCCGACGTGCGCTGCCGCACTGTTGTCGCCAGTACTCCGTACAGGCCTACGCCGGCCAGTACTCCCGCGATCGCCGCAAACACCCCAATCAGCAGCAAGGAAAAGCGTGTGCCTCCCTGAGCTTTGTAGAGCAGGAATTCCGCCGGCTGCATCTCTGTCACCAGCAAATGCGGGTCAAGCTCCCGGATCGCGCTGCGCACCACGTTTCCGTAGCCGGTCGGATCGTTGCCCGTTCGAATCGCCCACGTGTCAATTCGACCGGAACCCGCAAACGCGTCGGTGAAGTAGACCTGCTCGCGTCCCGGTGCCGCCAGCGACGTGGCGCGCTGATGGGCAATCACACCGATCACCTCTACCCATTCCGGTTGCGGGGAGCGAAGGCGAATGAGTATGCGCTTGCCGACCGCAGACTCGCCATGAAAAGCCTTTTTCGCCAGAATGTCGTCAATGATCACGAAATCACGATGCGGCAAATTATCCTGATCGGTGAAGGTGCGTCCCGCAAGCAAGGGCACGCGCAGGGTTTCGAAATATCCCGGCAGAACGATTTCAAAATCCGCCGCTTGAAACTTGCTGGCATCGGCGAGAGCCTCGCCTGTGCCCCAGCGGATGGGACTGAACCCTCCAGCCAGAGGAAAAGGACTCGAGGCGGTTACGCTCTCCACTCCGGGAATGGCCCGCACACGATCTTGGATTCGGCGGACGAACGCGGCGCGTGCTTCCGGCTTATCTCCGCCCCCATCGACGCTGACTACTTGAAACGTTAATAGCCGGCTCGCGTCGAAGCCCGGATCCGTGTGCTGCAGTTCGAAAAAGCTGCGCAGCATGAGCCCCGACCCGACTAGCAGCACGAACGACAGAGCTACCTCCACCATGACTACTGCGCTGCGCAATCTGTTTCCGCCCAATAGTCCGGCATTGCGACTGCTGCCGCGCAACAAATTCGCCACTCCGGGCCTCGACGCCCGCCAGGCAGGAATCACGCCAAAGATCGCCGTCGCAGCCAGGCAGGCCAACGCGGTGAAGCCAAGCACGGAAAAATCAATCCGAATCGTCTCCATGCGGGGAAGGTTCGGCGGCGCTACGGCCAGCAGAACCTGAATCCCGATCCACGCCAAAGCCAATCCGGCGACCGTACCCGCGGCTGCGAGCACGACCGCTTCGGACAGCAGCGGGACCAGCAATCGCCACCGGTCGGCCCCGATGGCGGCACGCACGGCCAGTTCCCGCTCCCGCAACGAAGCGCGGACCAAAAGAAGATTTGCCACATTCGCGCACGCAATCAGCAACAAGAAAATTGCTGACCCCAGCAGCGCCAGAATTGCCGTCCTCACATTTGCTACCAAGTGATGCCGCAGCGGCTCCAGGTCAATGAAGTATCCTGCGGTTCCAGAAATGAGGAAATTCTTTCGGGTTTCAGCCGCCACTCGGTCGGCCGCCTTTTGCGCCTGCTCGAGAGACACGCCGGGCTTCAGACGTCCAATGGGACGGATCGAGAACGCAATGCGATTCGCGGCATCGTAATCCAGACGGTTCGCTACCCAAATGTCCGGAGCCTCCTCCTCATTAGCCTCGGGCGGGAAATACAGGCGGAAGTTCGGAGCCAGTACGCCAACAACGACTGGAGCCTGCGGCGCTCCCGGCACGAGCGCATGGCCGAGAATTGCCGCGTTCGCCCCATACCGCCGTTGAAAATATTCCCAGCTGATGATCGCGACCAGTGGCAGTTGAGGACCTGGGGTCGTTCCTGGCGCTGCTTTCGGCTGCGGCACCCCATCTTCATCCTGGAAATCGCGGCCAATCGCGATTCGTTCCCCCATCAACCGAAAGAAATTCGTGGTGACGATGGCATTTCGAACCTGTTCCGCCGTTCCGTCCGCTCCGGGCAGCACTCCTCGAAATGTGAACACGCCGGCGAAGTCTTCAAAAAAATCTTTTGTCCCGTCGCGCAGGTCGATGTAGTCCGCATTTGAAAACTGCAGGTCGCGCACATGCCGCTGGCGCAACTCCATGCCCGCGATCACCAACTGGTCCGCATCTCGGTAGGGAATCGGCTGCAGCAAGACCGCGTTGGCCACGCTGAAAATTGCCGCGCTGGCACCGAGTCCTAGCGCGATCGTCACCACCGCAGTCAATGTGAACTGAGGACTTCGAGTAAGTACCCGAACGGCGATCGCCAGATTTCGCAGGATCACGGGGGACCTCCTGAGTGCGCAAGAATTTCAGAATTATCCTTCAACAGGCCGCCCAGCGAGGACTCAAAATCGATGGTTTCTGGGGCCACCGATTGCCCTTGACGCCAGCCCCCTACTTTCTGTAGCATCTTAGGAACAAGTTCATCCTTCGGGGTGGACCTGAATTTCATGCAGAGTGGCTGAGGGACGAGCCCTGAGACGCCACGGCAACCGATCCCGGATCATATATCCCGGATGTCTGGTGCCAACTCTCTCCTGGAAACAGGGAACATGGGATTCGGCATGCGAGCTGTATTGCATCCGATAGCCTCTTTTCCTTTTCCTGGAAAAAGAGGCCTTTGCTTTTTAGGCCGCTTTTTCCGGCTCGTCATCAGCTACTCGCTAGTACGGAAAGAAAGCGAGTAGCGTCATGTCTCATTACGAACTGCGGTGCCGCGAATGCGGACGGACCTGGGGAAACCAGCCCCGCTCCATCTGCGACGATTGTTTCTCCCCCCTGGAAATTGCCTACGACTACGACGCGCTGAAAACGCAGATTAGCCGTGAGGTCATTTCCCAGCGGCCGCCGAACATGTGGCGTTACTCTGAACTTTTACCCCTCCCCCAGGGCTATAACCCGCGGCTGCCGGTCGGCTTCACTCCACTGTTTCAGGCTCCGCGTCTCGCTGAACGGTTGAGTGGGACGGCTGCTGCCGCGGGAAATCTCTATATCAAGAACGACGCCGTCTGTCTGCCTACACTGAGTTTCAAGGATCGCGTGGTGGCTGTCGCTTTGTCGCAGGCGCGCGAGTTCGGCTTCGATACCGTCTCGTGTTCATCGACAGGGAATCTCGCCAATGCCGTTGCCGCTCACGCCGCTCGCGAAGGCCTGAAAGCGTGGATATTCATCCCCTCCGATCTCGAGCCCGCGAAAATTCTTGGGACGAACGTCTTCGGCGCGAAAGTTGTCCGCATTGCGGGCAACTATGATCAGGTCAACCGCCTCTGCTCGCAGATCGCCGACGAGCATCGCTGGGGGTTCGTCAATGTCAACCTGCGTCCGTATTACGCGGAAGGATCGAAAACGGTCGGCTTCGAAATTGCTGAGCAACTCGGCTGGCGTCTGCCCGACAACATCGTCTGCCCGATGGCAGGTGGCTCGCTGATCACAAAGATCAAGAAAGCATTTGATGAACTGATCAAGCTCGGCCTCGTCGAACCGAAGGAAGTAAAGTTTTTCGGCGCGCAGGCCACGGGATGTTCTCCGATCTCGACCGCGGTCAAGACGGGCAGCTCCGAAATCGAACCACAAAAGCCCGCGACCATCGCGCGCTCGCTGGCCATCGGCAATCCTGCCGACGGACATTACGCGATTAAGACCATCAAAGGCAGCGGCGGATGGAGCGAGGACGTCAGCGATCCCCAAGTCATCGATTCGATCAAACTCCTCGCGGAGACCGAAGGCATCTTTACCGAAACCGCGGGCGGCGTCACCGTCGGAAGTGCGGGGAAACTATATCGCCAGGACCGCATCCTGCCCGAAGAAACCACCGTGCTCTGCATCACCGGGAATGGATTGAAGACCACCGACGTGCTCGCCGGTGTCTACGAAACCGAGCGGCCCATCGCGCCCAAACTCAAAGAATTCGAATACTACCTGCAGCAGCACACGATCGACGTTTCGGAAGTCCCCGGCGTCCTGGCAGAGGCCAAAGAAGCTGCGGGAATCGGAGCTTAACATGGCCATCACCGTACAAATTCCCACAGCATTGCGGCGTCACACGGCGGGCGTCAGTTCCCTCGAGTGTGCCGCGTCGAATTTGGATCAATTGTTCTCGGTGCTCGATGAGAAGTTCCCCGATCTTCGTCCGCACCTGCGCGACGATAAAGGCCAGATTCGCCGCTTCCTCAACATTTACGTGAATGAGGAAGACATCCGCTTTCTCGGCGGACAAACCTACGCCTTTCAGGAAGGCGATGAAATCTTGCTGGTTCCATCCATCGCTGGAGGCCTGCGCTAGCGCGCAGCCTCTCTGAAACGAAACACTCACAGCGGCTGTTCTGTGGGTGTGTTCCTCTGTTCACGTTAGCTCCACACTTCGTTAGCGGCTGGAGGCCACCAACTTCATGGTGCAACAAACATCCTGCACTCTTCTGTTTTTCACTCCTGTCTCCGGTTGTGAACTGTTGCAACCGCCTGTTCTCGAGTGATTCACGCGCAATTTGCAAAATTCGCGCTACCCATTTTTTTGTACGCACGTCTCACGCGCAGTTGTCATATGAGTCCGTTCGCTTTTCCCTGACGAGCGATCGAATTCCTGGCAGCGGCTCTGGAGCGTGCTATGAAGAGTCGCCTGATGTGCGTCTTCCTCTTGCTGGCCGGTCCGGCGGCAGCGCAACTCGATCAATCCAATTTGAACCGCATCGGCATAACCGTCATCAATGCGGACTCACCCCGCGAAAATTATGCAGCCGGTGCTATGGTTTCAGCCGCAGACCTTTCTGTCCCCGCTCGTGCGCGAAAAGAATTCGATAAAGCCAATGCGTTGCTGCGCAAGCAGGACTGGAGTCGTGCCGCAAAAGATCTGGCGAAGGCGGTTTCGATTGATCCAGCATTCTCGGGGGCGTACAACAATCTCGCCGTGGCCTATGCCAATTTAGGGGACATCGCCTCCGAGCGCGACGCGTTGCAAAAAGCCATCGAACTCAACGATCATTTCGCGCTTGCCTACGTCAATCTCGGCCGTATGGACATCGCAACGGAAAATTACGCCGCCGCCCAAGCTTTTTTGGAAAGAGCATCCAGCCTCGATTCGACCGATGCCACTGCTTTGACTTTGCTGGCGTATGCCGACCTCATGCAGGACCATTTTCAGCAAGCCATCGCAGCCAGCCGGAAGGCTCACGCCCTTGGCGCTCCCCATGCCCTGGCCCACCGCTTCGCGGCCCGCGCTTTCGAGCAGTCCGAACAATTCGACAGCGCCCTCGCAGAACTCACGCAGTCACTGAAAGAAGAGCCCTCTGGCCCGCGAGCCGATTCCGCCCGGAAAGAGATTGAGACCGTGCAAAGACTCCGACGCTAACCCTCGCGCGCGTCATCAATACTGCGGTTCCGCCGACACCTGCCCAGTCGAAAGATGCAACTGCTTCGAACGCTCGATCACCCACTGCGGAAATACCGGCGCTCCCTGCGGAACTTTGCCCTGCGAAATTGCCCAATGATCAAGCCATCCCGTGCCCTCTTCGCCTACGTAGGTATCGGGCAAGCTATACGCTGCATCGCTTAAAGCATCCTGCAATGTGATAAAGCGATACCCTCGTTTGCGCAGCACGTCGAGCAATTCGCCAATGTGATCGGCCTCGAGATTGCTGGCGTGCAGCAGCAGAATCTGCTTGGGTTCGTAACCCAAAGTCTTAACTGCTAGCTGTTCCGAGTACGCGAACACCGCGTCGTGGTAGGCGAGATAATCTTTCACGATCTGCTGCTGCAGCGCCCCGTCGTTGCGCTTCTTAGCGTCTTCGTAGACTCCCGCAAATGCCCAGTCCCATCCGTCCAGCGTAATCGGAGCGATGCGGTACCCACGCTGGGCCAGGAATTCTTCCGCCTGGCGGCGCGTGAGCAGATCGCGCCCGGTATCGAGATACGGATGACGGAAATACCGCAGCTTCATCTTGTGCTGGGCCAGCAGCATGCTCGTCACGCTCTCCCCTTGAATGACGTCATCTTCCCACGCCTTGAGGCCCACCTGGTTCAGCGATGCGTGGCTGAAAGTGTGATTGCCGAGTTCGAAGCCGTAGTCGAGCCACATCTGCAGGGCCTTGATGCGTTCGTCGACCTCTCCCACTTTGTAAAGCTTTTTCTCGTTCACGAAGCCAACAACCGGAATCTTTTGATCGCGCAGCGTGCCCAGCAACTTCGTAGTCATCGCAGTGATGTCGGCGGCAGGCAAGCGGTCCGCCATTCCAGCGGGCAGATCGTCAATCGTCACCGCGACCTGACGGTCGGTTTTTTGGGCGGTCTGCGCGTACAGAGGCTTGGAAGGAAGAAGGTAAGCCAAGGCGAGGAAAAACAAAACGAACATTTTCGGTCGCAAGTGAGTTCTCCTGGAAATCACCGAGGATTCTAATGCACCCTTCGCGCAGATCCGGCAGGAAATAGCACAACTTCGGGCTCGAGAATCTCTTTGCAACCAGCCTGCTTGGTGTATAATCTAACTAACTGGTTAATTAAGCATGAACCGAATATTAGCTCGCCCCAGATTGCGGCCCCGCATGGGCTCTCGCGGACAGCCCGAGGAGAGCCGCGCCGCCATCCTCAAGGCGGCGGCGCACGAGTTTGCCCAGCACGGCATCGCTGGAGCGCGCACCGACGCCATTGCCCGCGAGGCTCGCGTCAACAAGGCCCTGCTCTATTACTACTTCCAGGACAAGGAAACGCTCTACGGTGCAGTTCTCGACGATGCCTTCTCCGGTTTGAAGAACGCAGTCTTTCAGGTGCTCGATAGCAACCTGCCGCCCCGCGACAAAATCATGGCCTATGCCGGAGCTTATTTTGATTTCATCGCCTCCAACCAGCTCTACCCACGGCTCATGCAGCGCGAAATGATGCGGGCTCGTGAGGGGCAGTCTCAGCACATCGACAAAGTTATTAAGAACTACATTCAACCGATTTTTCTACGGGTCAGCGAAGTGATGCGCGAAGGGATCACGCAGGGCGAGTTTCGTCCGGTGAACCCCGCGCACTTCGTTCCCTCGATGGTTGCGATGATTGTTTTCTATTTCAGCAGCGCGCCCATGATGCAAAAGATTGTTGGCTTCAATCCGCTGACCCCGGAGCGTATCGCGGAGCGGCGCGCCGCCGTGCTGGATTTCATTTCTGCCGCGTTGTTCAAGCGCAACGCCACGCAAGGAGCACGCCCATGAGCGCGCGCAACCGCTTCTTTATTCTTCTTGGAATCATTTTCGTGATCGCGGCCACCTATTACTTTTTCTCGGCCGACCATTCGCGTGACCTGGTGCTGATCGGCACGGTCGACGCGAACCAGGTCATCGTCAGCGCACAGGTTGAAGGCCGCATCCAGAAACTGCTGGTCGACGAAGGCACTCCGGTGAAAGCGGGAGACCTGATCGCCGTGCTCGATCCTTCGGAATTGCAAGCGCAAGAGGCCGCCGCCAATGCGACGATCGCCAGCCTGCAGCACAAAGTTGCCGAGGTGCAGCATACCGAAGAATCGACCTCGGGATCGACTTCGAGCGATGTGGCCAACGCGGAAGCCAAACTGTCTTCAGCCAGGGCGCAGTTGATGCAGGCCAAAGCCGCGCTCGATCGTACAGAGAGCGATAGCCGCCGCACCATTCAGTTGGCCAAGGCGGGCATCGCATCCGACCAGGAGCGGGTTCAGGCCGAGACCAATCTGCAAGCGGCACAAGCAGTCGTGCAGGCGCAACAGGACCTCGTTACCGCGGCGCAGGCGGATCTGAAAGCTGCCGTCGCGCGCACCCATCAAGCCAACGCGGCGAAAAGCACGGTCGCCGCGACCCAAGCCGATCTCAAGAATGCCATCGCGCAAAAAAATCAGGCCGCAGTTCGGCTCGGCTACACCAGCGTATATGCGCCCGTGAGCGGCACGGTCTCAGTACGCGCCGCGCGGCAAGGAGAAGTGGTCAACATCGGCGCGCCCATCGTGACCATCGTGGATTTGAGCGACACCTGGGCGCGGGTCGCCATTCCTGAAACCTATGCCGACCATATCGGATATGGCGATGCTCTTCGGGTGCGATTGCCTGGAGGAACCGTCACCTGCGGCAAAGTCTTCTTCAAAGGAGTAGAGGGAGATTTCGCCACTCAGCGCGATGTGAGCCGTCGCAAGCGCGACATCAAGACCATCGTGCTCAAGGTGCGGCTAGACAATCCCAAGGGTGCCTATGTTCCTGGCATGACCGCTGAGGTCCTCGTATCGCCAGACCAGATCAAAAGCGGCAGCACCCAGAGCGCCAAGGCCGCGGAGCGACAATGACCAGCCAGCCCAATCCAAGACCAAACGGCGCGTCCACCCTGGAAAGGCCGGCCTACGATCCCAATGCTCCATCGGCGATTGAAGTCGAGCACATCGTCAAAAAGTACGGCGACTTCACCGCCGTCGACGACGTTTCCTTCAGCGTAAAAGAAGGCGAAATCTTCGGACTGCTCGGTCCGAACGGGGCAGGGAAGTCCACGCTGATCCGCATGATGACCACACTGATCCCGATCACCTCGGGCACTGCGCGTATCGCTGGCCACAACGTTGCCAAAGAGCCAAACGCAGCGCGTAGGCTGATTGGCGTGATCCCGCAGGCGCTTACCAGCGACCTCGACCTCACCGTCGAAGAGAACATGAATATCTATGCCAAGCTTTACGACGTTCCCGCCAAGGAGCGGCAGAAATCGATTGAGGAACTGCTGCAATTGGTGGACCTGACCAAATGGAAAGACGCGGCGACCAAAACGCTTTCCGGCGGCATGCGGCGGCGTCTCGAGATTGCGCGCGGCCTGGTGCATCATCCCAAGATTTTCTTTCTGGACGAGCCCACGACCGGGCTAGATCCCGTCTCGCGCGTCGCAGTCTGGGAAATGCTCGGCAACATCAAAGAGCATCGGCAACTGACCATCCTGATCACGACGCACTACATGGATGAGGCCGACCGCCTGTGCGACCGCATCGCCATTGTGGACCACGGCAAGCTGGTCGCTCTCGACGCACCCATGGCGCTGAAAGCGAGCGTGCCTGGATCGAACGTCATTGAGGCGCAGTTCGATAATCCTCCCGCGGATTGGGAGCAGAAGCTGCACGGACTCGACGAAGTTACCTCGGTGCAGCACGAAGGCGCAGGCATGTACCGGGTTCTGACCGGCAACGGCTCGCGTACCACCACGCAGCTGGTGGAAATGGCCGTCCAGAGCGGCGTTCCGGTCAAATCGCTCTCGGTGCAGAACACTACTCTCGACGATGTTTTCGTTCACTACACGGGTAGACAACTTCGCGACGAGTTGCAGAAAGCCTATGCCTTCGTCATGCCACAGCGGCCGGGGTTGCAACCGTGATCCTCAGTGTCCCTCTGTGTCCTCTGTGGTGAAAGATTTTTGGAGTTATGCGATGAATCGAATGATGGCCATAGTCGAGCGCGAGATGCGTAAGTTTTTCCGTTCGCCGGCGCTGATGCTGGCTTCCATGATTTTCCCGCTGGTGCAGTTGATTATTCTGGGCAACGCCTTCGGAGGGAAGATCCGCGACGCCAAGATCGCCTTTGTGGATCAGGACCGCGGCCCGCAGGCGGTCAGAATCCGCGAAGCCTTCGATGCCGTGCGCGCCAACATCCGCACCTTCGTGCCGATCGACTACGACAATGAGAACCAGGCGGTGCAAGATGTCCGCAATGGAAAATTGCAGGGCGCGATCATCATTCCGCCGCAATATTCGCAGCACGTCTACGAGGAAAATCATCCTCGCATCGGCTTGGTCGTCGATAACAGCGACAATTTCATGAGTTCGGCCGTCGAGTCCGAGATGACGGGTTTGGTCGACGCGCTCAACCAGCCCACGATTTCCCCTCGCATCTTGCAGCAGACTGCGCTGCAGATCGTCGAACTCTATCCCTACATCGAGTATATGAAGTATTTGCTCCCCGGTTCGCTGGTGCTGGCAATGTTCGTGTCCGTCATGATTGGCGGCGGAATGCTCTACATCGACGACAAGGCCCGCGGTGTGCACGAGGGCTACCTCGTCACGCCCATCACCAAGCTGGAACTGGTTCTGGGCCTGAACCTGGCGGGGGCGATCAAAGCGGTCATGACCGGCGCCATCATCGTGGTGATCGGATCGATGCTGGCAGGCGTCGGCACGATTTTCAATCCTCTGACCATTCTTGGCTTAGTGGTCATGATCGTTCTGACCTCACTGGCTTTTAACACGATGATGTTCCTGCTCATGGTACGCATCGAAGACCCGCTGGTGCCGCGCGCCATGTTTGGCATCCTCAACACGCTGCTGTTCTTTCCCAGCGGTTCGGTCTACCCGATCCAGGCGTTTCCGCCGTGGTTGCGCGTGATTGCCAGGGGCGATCCTTTTACCTATGCAGTGGATGGATTCAAATGCCTCCTGCTGAAGGAGACGGCGCTGTCCGCTGTCTGGGGAGATATGCTGTTCCTGACCATCTTCGCGGCGGTGACACTCAGCATCGCAATCCCGCTGTTCAAGCGGACCCTGTAAATATTGAGTCATTGAGCCATTGAGTGATTGCGGATTGAAAACCAAACGGTGCGAAGTGGTTTTCAGTCGCTCAATCGCTCAATCGCTCAATCGCCAAATGGCTCAATTTTCTTCTGGAACTTTTGCATCGGGCCCCGTGTCCGTTATGCTAGAGGCGTATGACCCTCCTGGACGCCAAGGAATACGATCCCGAAAAAGCGCGCAAGAAGAGAACGAAGATTATTTCACTCATTCTGATTGTGCTCGTGCTTGCGTTCTTCGCCTGGTGGTTCCGTTTTTTGCCCGAAGAACACGTCGTCGGGAAATTTTTTGACGACCTCCAGCGGCAGGACTACAAAGCCGCCTACGGCATCTGGATGCACGATCCCAACTGGCAGCAGCATCCCACTGATCATCCCAAATATCCCTTCAATGATTTCTACCGCGACTGGGGTCCGGGTGGCGAGTGGGGTTTGATCAAAACCACGAAAGTGTATGGCGCCAGCACATGCCCCGGTCCAGGCAGCGGAGTGGTTGTGGATGTAATCGTGAACGATCGCGCCGAGCACGCGCAGGTCTGGGTGGAAAAATCAGATCACACGCTCAGCTTCCCGCCTTGCGAACTGATCTTCCATTGAACTGCTCTCTATGCAGGCGTCTGCGCCAGAGCTTCCAGCGTCTTTGTCAGGCTCGTATCGTCTGAAACATTCAGACAGGTTTTCGAGCGGTCAATCTGCCGCATCAAACCGCAGAGCACTTTTCCCGGACCTACTTCGATGAAGGTCTGCACGCCGTGCGCGATCAGCAGATGGATGCACTGGTCCCATTTCACCGATCCCGTAACCTGCCGAAGCAGCGTGTCGCGGGCACGGAGATCGTCGGTGACCAGGTCAGCCTCAACATTGCAGGCCACGGGATACACCGGCTTCTGCATGGGAAGCTTGTCGAGATCAGCCTCCAGTCGGTCTTGCGCTGGCTTCATCAGCGCACAATGAAAAGGAGCGCTCACCGGCAACAGCTTGGCGCGCTTGGCGCCGCGATCATCCGCCAATTTCGCGGCGCGTTCCACCGCGGCCGTGTTCCCCGAGATCACGATCTGTTCCGGCGAATTGATATTCGCTGGTGAGCATACTTCACCCTGCGCGGCTTCTTCGCACACGGCAGCCACTTTTTCCATATCCATTCCCAGAATCGCGGCCATGGCTCCCACCCCTACCGGCACGGCCTCCTGCATGTACTTGCCGCGATTGCGTACCGTGCGCACCGCATCGGCAAAGCTGAAACTTCCAGACGCCACGTGCGCGGCGTACTCCCCGAGGCTGTGCCCGGCGACATAGCGGGGCCGCGGAATCTGCGTCTCAATGACGCGCAGCGCCGCTATCGATGTAGTGAGGATTGCCGGTTGCGTAATCTCCGTGAGCCGAAGTTGATCCTCCGGGCCTGCGAAGCACACCTGCGAAAGCTTGTAGCCCAGCGCGTCATCGGCCTCTTCGAAGGTTCTCCGCGCAACCGGATATTTTTCGGCCAATTCCCTCCCCATGCCTACGGCTTGCGACCCTTGGCCAGGAAATATCAGAGCGATGGAATGATTAGAATCGGTCATGTATGAAAGTTCGTTCGCCGCACCTTTTCGAGCGCGAGATAGCGTCTCGACACCCTGCCGCGCCACTTAGCTGGGTTGCGGCACTTCAGATTCCGCGCGCGCAGGATGTATCGCGGCCAATCCGCGTTCAATCGATTGGTTGATGCGACTCTCGTGGAATTCCGCCGCCACCCGCACCGCATTTTTCATCGCGTTGGCATTCGAAGAGCCGTGCGTGATGATGCACACGCCTTTCACGCCCAGCAATGGCGCGCCTCCATATTCCGTGTGGTCCAGGCGCTTCTTAAAATCGGTGAAAGCGCTTCGCGATAGCAGCGCTCCCACTTGCCGCGTGATCGTCGCCTTGAGGGATTCTTTCAAGGCGGTGCGAACCAGATTGGCCACGCCCTCAGAAATCTTCAGTGCGACATTCCCCACGAAACCGTCGGCCACGATCACATCAACTTCGCCGTTGTACAGATCCCGCCCTTCAACGTTGCCCACAAAGTTCAGCGGAAGCTCCTTCAGCAAATGAAACGCTTCGCGGGTCAGATCGTTTCCCTTGCCCTCTTCTTCGCCGATGGAGAGCAAACCGACGCGTGGTCCGGAACTGCCCGCTCTCTTGCCGAACATCGCGCGAAAGTAAACATCGCCCATCACGGCAAACTGCTGCAGATTCTGCGGCGTGCAATCGACATTCGCGCCCACATCGAGCAGCATCGCGGGATTACCCGGGGCTGTAGGGAAGACCGCTGCCAGCGCCGGACGATCGACGCCCGCAACCGCGCCGAGCACGATTTTCGCGGTGGCCATGGCCGCGCCGGTATTTCCGGCGGTGACGAAGCCCGCTGCCCGGCCCTCGCGCACCATGCGGAGGCCCACCCGCATGGACGAATCGCGCTTGGCGCGAATCGCCTCCACCTTGTCGTCCATGGTGATGTATTCGCTAGCGTGGACGACTTCGATCGGCAGCTGCTGGGCCGCACGATGGCGGTCCAACTCGGCCTTCACTACCGGTTCAGGGCCGACCAGCAGCACGCGCGCCCCGTATTGGCGTGCGGCCTGAATCGCGCCCTCAATCTCTGGTTTGGGGGCGCGGTCCGAACCCATCGCATCCAGCGCGATCACGCTAGGCATTGGTATGCAGGAACTAGCTGGCTTCTTCGACGTCGAGAACTTCGCGTCCCTTGTAGTAACCACACTTCGGGCAAGCACGGTGCGGCATCTTCTTCTCGTGACAGTTAGGGCACTCGGAGAGGCTGTGGCCTTTCAGTGCGTCGTGGGCGCGCCGGGTTGAGGTGCGCTTCTGGGAGTGTCGCCGTTTTGGATTAGGCATGGTTGTAGATTTCCTTTACGGGACCTGAGCCCCGACGATTGCAATGGATGATTGTTCCTAGTGCTCGAGCCGGCTGCGAACTTCCTTCAACGCCGCCCACCGCGGATCCTCGACCTCGATCGAGCAGGAGCACTGTTCCTGATTCAAATTCTTGCCGCACTGCGGGCACAAGCCTTTGCAGTCTTCGCGGCACGTGACTTTCAACGGCAAAGCCAGCAGCACCTGTTCGCGCAGCACGTCTTCCAGCAACAGCCCGTCGCCTTGATAATAGCCGATTTCCGCCTCCGCATCGGTAACCGACAACTCGTCTCGCCCGGCATCAGTCCCGAGTGGGCGGTAGAGCAACTCAAAATCGCGCTTCACTTCCTGACGCACCGGCTCGAGGCAGCGCGCACATTGCAGTTCCAGCCCAGCCGACAGGCGCCCTTTCAATCGTATGTCTTTGATTATCTGATGCTTGCCATGATGCTCCTCGACCACCTCGGCATGTCCGGACGCTTTCATCGGACCCAGTTGCCGGGGTTCGCTGCCCAAGTCGATACCCTCGGGCTGAAACTCCTCCTCAAAATCCAGCGGGTGGAGTTCCAATTCTTTGATGTCCAGGAACATGGCGAAACCTCCGCGGCGATCGCGCCGCCACCAGCCCGCGGAGCACGCCAAAGAGGCGTAAGTACCGCAAGGAGCAAGACTTAGGATAAAGGGAGAGAGACTAGAGTGTCAAGGAATGCGGGTGTTTTTCGCACTCCGCGCAAGTCGCCAACTCGATCAGGACCGACTCGGTCCTTAGGCCATAACGACCGAACAGTACTCCTTCTGGATGAGCTCGATGAAGTTGACCAATGTCGGTTTATGCTATGAGTGCACATATGGCAACTCTCTACGTCGAAAACGTTCCTGATGATGTCTATGAGGCGCTGCGCAAGCGTGCGCGTTCGAAAGGCACGTCCATTGCAGCGGAGGTAATTTCGCTGCTGAAGCAGAACTTTCCGACCGAGGCAGAACTGAAGCGGCGAAGCGATTTCTATGATCAGTTAGCTGAACTTCGCGCCAAAGAACCTCTCACTCCAGGTCCATTCCCTTCGGCCGAGGAGATGATTCGCGAGGATCGCGAGAGGTGATCGCTGTCGTTCTGGATGTTAGTGTCGCCGTGGGTTAAACGATGCTTGAGCCATCCTCGCCAAAGTTTTAGTCGCTCAACCGTAATCCCTCCACCGTCCGCACCGCAGTTTCCTCGAAAATTAGCCTTCTCTCTGAATCAATCGTGCTCTTGGCCAACCGATGCGGGATATACCATGCCACCGCTGCGACGGGCAGCAGGCTGAGCATCCGCACCGGCTCCAGCAGCGCCGCCGATTCGAATTCCGGCGTCGAGAGCGCATACAGCAGGTAGGCGAAAGCGCCCGAAATCAGTATCACGATCGAATGCTGCTTGAATACCGGCAGGCTACACGTGAAGGGAAGCTTGCGGTATCGGATCAACACGATATTCGTCAGTAAGATGGTCCAACTTGCGACCAGCAGCGTGTGCAGCACCGCTACCAGTACACCGGCCAGGGAAGCGTACACCGCAAATGTGATGACCAGAACCCACGGCAGCACGCCAATAAAGACTACTTTCCTGGCCAGTGTTTCGCACTCGTGTCCATCGGGATCTAGCATCAGTTGGAAGACCCAATTGGCGCGCAACTCGGCCGGGATTTCGAAGACAGCGCGCAGCCCGATCACAATCAGAAACGTGAGAATAAACGGAATGGAGAGCGCGTCGGGTGTCAGGACAGCTTTGCGCAACGATTTCGTGCTTTCAAATGCCCCCATCAAGGCCTGCGAAGCCAAAACCAGTCCAAGTCCGCCAATCGCCGTCAATACCAGCCGGTGAGCCTCGCTTCGCATCAAGGTCTTTCCCACAAATCGGAAGGAACCCTTTTCAAAAGGAGTCCGCAACGCCAATCGCTCCAGAGCACGCCAGAACCGTTTCCGCGGATTGTGTGCGACGGTCGCTGTATCCGCAATCTCGGCGATGCGAACAAAATGCCGGCGGTAGCCTAGCGCGTACATGCAGAATGCAATCGCCACCAACGCCACGATCCCGAGCAGCGGCAAGCGCCCAAGTTCACGCATTGCCGGCGTTGCGCGCCCCCGCAGGGACTGGCACAAACCCACAAACCAGCACGATGGCGCCAGGTAAGTCCATGCCGGCGCTGGTCCCTTGATCCGGCGCAACAACTCTGGCACCGCAAAAGAAGTAGCCAGAAGTGCAACCAGATAGACCACGACAACGCCGCGAACATAGGCCGAGGCTCGTTGAAATGCCCGCGGCGGGAGCACGGCCATCAAAATTCCCAGCACAGAAAATACGGCAAAGAAAGAGAAGACGCTTGCAAGAATCACTCCCATCGCATGCACTGCGCCGAATTTGAAGAAGAACAGAAAACTGCTTTGAGAAGCCGTCACTACCATGGGGAACAGGATGCACGAGGCTGCGTTCACATCCAGCGCGACCAGGCCCACGAGAAACAACACTGCCACCAGATTCGCTAGAAATATGGTCCGTGTGGAAATCGGTAAGGGAACGAGATTGATATAATCGCGATGGTCCGGAAAAATGGCGTCCCAGCGCCAAACGGCAACCGCGCCAGTCACCGTCATCGAAAGAACAATGAAGAAATATTCGTCGGGAAACGCAATGAGCAGCGCGTCCACATTCGTCTGCCCACGCAGCCATTGCAGCAGGGAACCGTATTTGTCGAACAACAGAATGGAAACGAACCCGCCAGGCATGGCCAGCATGGTGAGCACAAGCCCGATGCCCAAGTCGAGGCCTTCGGTATCAGAGTCACCGCCGCCTCGAAAGATGCGCTCCCCGAAGAGCCGAACCATTCGTCCGAACGGGCGCTCGCGGTAGTACTCCCACTGATGCTGGATTGCCTCGCTGAGCATCGTCACGCCGCCTTCATTATGCTCACGATGTCTCGCGCCACGCTCATCGTGTCGACATCCTCGACCAGGTGAAGAAACGTATTCTCCAGCGATTGCCCAAGAATCTGTCCGATGTTTGCCACCGAATCCTGCGCGATCACCTCGCCCTTGCGCAGAATCAACACGTCGCTGCAAATTTTCTCGACCACCTCCAGCACATGCGAGCAATAAAACACGAGCTTGCCCTGCTGTCCCAGCGTCTGCACCAGGTTCTTGAATATCAACGCCGACGTGACGTCGAGCCCTGACAACGGCTCGTCGAAAATAAAGATCTGCGGATCGTGCATGATCGCCGCGATGATCAGAATCCGTTGCCGCATCCCCTTCGAGTAAGTCCCGATGCTCGCGTGCCGGTGCGCATGCAGCGAAAATAGTGCGAGCAGGGAATCGATCTTTACATCGAGGTCGCAGTGCTGCATCCCGCGCAAAGTGCCCACCAGTTCCAGGTACTCCCATCCCGTCAAATACGGATAAAGATTGGCTTCCTCCGGCACATAGCCCAGCAGCGCGCGATAAGCGGCAAGATCGTCTTGAATATTGTGGCCGTCGAACAGCACCGTGCCGCGAGTGGGCTCCAGCAATCCGGTCAGCATTTTTACTGTCGTGCTCTTACCCGACCCATTCGGACCCAGGCAGCCGAGAACCTGTCCTGGTCGCAGGGTGAATGACAAATCCTGAACCGCCGGGATAGACGAATAGCGCTTGGCGAGATGCACAGCTTCGAGCATGGCCGACCTCACGAGACGAAATGCCGGACGGTAGCGCGAAAGATTGTAAAACGGAGAGAACCCAAAGAGTTAGACACCGCCGCACCGCCAGAAGGTTCAGAATCGGGGGCTAGGAAATAGGGATCAGGGGCCAGTGACAGACCACTGACCACTGATCTCTAATCCCTAGTCCCTAGTCCCCAGTCCATAGTCCCTGCTACGGCATTCTCAGCCCCAGTGCCTTCACGGTGTCTTCATCCAGCGCGGCCTTGCCATCTTTTTTCGTGACCACTCCGAAACTGCCGGAGTAATCCCACATGGCCCATCCGATACCGTGCCTCTCCAGCGCAGTACGGACATCCTTGATCCAGGCTGTGCGATCTTGAGGATCGGCATGCCGGTAGACTCCGAATTCATTGCACACCAGCGGCACCCCATTGCGCTTGCCCCAATCGGCCGCCTGGTTGATCTCAGCCTCAACCCGCGACGCGTCCCAATGGTCCTGCCCATAACGAATCACATCCAGGCGGTGTACTGCATCCGGAACTATGGTGGCAACCTGCGCGGCATTCTCCGGCGACGATGGATAATGCAGCCCCTTCAGCCAGTGCCAATAAAACGCGCCCCAGGTTGCCCCCTGGTGCGTAAACACGTGCGGTTCGTAAAAGTGAAATACGTAAATCACATTGGGATCGCGTAGCGGCTCAAGAAAAACCATGTCATCGTCGTCGTCCCATTTAGCGCCCGACGCAAGAATCGTGTGCCGAGGCGCTCCCTCACGGATCGCCGCTGCCAGCTTTGCTTCCACGCCATACCAGCGATACGGGTCCCTCATTTCCGGCTCGTTCAGAATCTCGAAAAACATGCGCTCCGGATCGTACGAAGAGTAGTGCTGCGCCACGGTGCGCCAGAAATCCGCAAAGCGCTCCACGAACTCGTCCTCTTTCGCCAGCCGCGCCTTGAGATCCGAATCCGGATGCATATCGAGTTCAACTGCCAATCCGGCATCGAGAATCATCTTCACTGCCGAATCGAGATAGCCGAAGTACTCTGCCGTTCCGCCCGATCGTGAAGCCGCATCCATCATGGGCTGTGGATTCACGCTGAGCCGCACATGGTCAAAACCAGCCGACTTAATCAATGCGATGTCGGTAGCAGTAGTCCAGCTTTCGAAGTGTTCCTTGGTGTAGCCCTTGGGGTCATAAACTTGCGCAAACCACTCGCTGAGATTGATCCCGTGGCGCAAGTGCGCAAGCCGGGAGGCAGGAACCGCAGAAGAAGTAGAGGCGATCTGAGCGAGAGATAAAGAGGAGAGAGAAAAAGACAAAAAGAGTACAAATCTGACGATTACCCCACGCAACACAATACCTCCAGCCGATCGTAGCGCCGCCGTCCCGGCGGCTGTCGCGGGGGCGTCCCGACCCCGAGCCGTGGACTTCTGGTTTCCCCAAAATCGAAGGGATACCACTACGCTTTCTTTAGCTCAGAATCGGCAGCGCCCGAATCCGTTTCTTCGTCGCCGAGTAAATCGCATTGCACAGCGCCGGCGCGACTGGCGGCACCGAAGGCTCCCCAATCCCCGTCGGCGCTTCCTGGCTCGGCACCGCGTACACCTCGACAGCCGGAGTCTCCGCCATCCGCAACGGAGCGTAGTCGTCGAAGTTCCCCTGCACCACGCGCCCCTTGTCAATCGTGATCTTCGCGCGCAACGCATTGGAAAGCCCGTACACCACGCCGCCCTGAATCTGCTGCTCCAGAATGCCGGGATTCACGACCTGCCCGCAATCGACTGCTGCCACTACGCGATGCACACGCGGTTGATCGTTCTCCATAGTGATCTCGACCACCTCTGCCATATACGAAGAGAAGCAAGCGAAGCAAGCAACTCCGCGATGATGCCCCGCAGGCAGCGGTTTGTCCCATCCAGCTTTGTCGGCTGCAAGCTGCAGCACCGCGCGCATCCGCGCCGTGTGCCAAGTCGTGGTGAAGTAAGGCAGGTCTAGTCCTTTGGCGAGCAAGTGAAGCCGGTACTGCACCGGATCCTTTCCGGCCGCCACCGCCAATTCATCGATGAAACTTTCCAGCGCGAATCCCGCTTGCAGCGCATACACCGAACGCATCCAGCCAAGCGGCACCGGCGTTTCGGTCATCACATACTCAATTAAGTAGTTGGGGATCTCGTAGACCGGTCCCGCCTCGTCGGGCAGATCCGGATCGACTCCATTCGGCACCGGCTG